>Ga0209169_10000053_pt1 | contig 64648 bp, 57 predicted proteins | sample HubBroMetageWRM4_FD_188346 | JGI IMG/M metagenome (GOLD analysis project Ga0209169, IMG submission 188346) | Warmed soil microbial communities from the Hubbard Brook experimental Forest, New Hampshire - Hubbard Brook CCASE Soil Metagenome WRM 4... | ecosystem: Environmental > Terrestrial > Soil...
GTGGAAGGCGAGATTGCTGCGGTCAACGATCAATTGTCGCGGGTCGAACAGGTAAAAAAATTTCGCATTATTCCCAAGGAGCTTGATCCCGAAGAGGGCGACACCACGCCGACCCGCAAAGTCAAACGCAAGCACCTTGCATCTATGTTCGCATCGCTGATTGACGAGATGTACGGCGATGACGGCGGGCACACGACGATCGAAAATGCCGCGCAATCTCGCCGCACCAAACAAAAAGTCGAAGCTTAGGGAGGATATGATGTACAACGTGAGAGTAATCGGCACGGCGTTTGTCGTGCTCGCTGCCGCATGCGCCGCGACGGTGGGCGCGCGCGCTCAGGACTATAAGATCGGTTATATCACCGACCTGTCGGGCCCGCTCGCAGGTTCATATACGCCAACGTGGCAAGGATTCGAACTTTACATCAAGGCGCTCAATGGGCGCGGTGGCGTTAATGGCCGCAAGGTCAATGTGACAATTGATGACGACGGGCTGCGCGCGGACCGTGCCGTTGCCGCCGCCAAAAAGCAAGTCGAGAGCAATGAGGTGCTTGGCATCTTCGGACTGAGCCTGAGCAGTACCCAAGCGCCGGTCATTGCCGAAATGCAGAAGGTCGGCGTTCCGGTAGCGAGCACGTTCAGCGCCATTCTCGACGCACTGCCCCCCGCCAAGCCGGACTATTTCAGCACCGGCGTGACGTTTGAAGTGGCCGGCGAAGCGATCGGCACGCTGCAGAAGCGGATCGTTCCGAGTGGCAAGGTCGTCGGGATCACGTTCGACAGCGTCGGAGGCCGCGCCGCCAACAACCACAATAAGCTCGCCGTGGAAAAAGAAGGATATACCTGGGACGAAGTCCTTTTCCCCGTACGTACCGCCGACTTCACTCCGTTCGCGCAGACGGCAGCGGCGATGAAACCGGCAATGATCGTCGGCCATTACGGAGCCGAGCAGAACATCGGCGTGATCGCGGCGTTGCGTGGCGCTGGCTATGCTGGACCCTACATCATCGCCGCGTACGGAGCGTCGGAAGACACCGCGCGGCAGGCCGCGGCACAAGCCGGCAGTGGCGAAAACATCTACATGGTTTCCCGCTACGCGGTGCCGACCGACAACGCTCCCGGCATGTCCGATCTCGCCGCCGCGGCGAAGAAATACGGGATCGCCAACCCGACTAGCATGCATGTGACGGGCTGGGTGCTCGGCATGTTCGCCGAGCAGGCGCTGAAGAATTGCGGCGCCGAGTGCACGCGTGAAGGCCTCGACAAAGCGATGCAGAGCGTGAAGCTTGATACCAAGGGTCTGACCGGCGGCCCAATCGAGATGTCTGCCGACAACCATTACGGTCCGACGTATTGGCGGCTTTACCACTGGGAAACCGACAAGTTCGTCGGCGTCGGCGATTGGCTGAAGAAAACCGGTCTTGAGTTTCCAGCGAAATAAAGCAAGACCGGCGAAGCAGTGGAGCTTTTGGTCAGCATCCTTGCGCTGGGCAGCACCTACGCCCTGCTCGCGGCCGGTATCGTCATCATCTATAAGGCGTCCCGCGTGATCAATTTCGCCCACGGCGAATTGGCAATCGTGGGCGCCTACGTCTTTCATTCGGCGGGGTTCCTCACCGGCACGACGCTGACCGCTCTTTCCTTATTCACCGCGATCGTAGTCGCGGCGACGGCAAGCGCGCTTTTCGGAGTCGTCATATATTTTGCGCTGATGCGGCGTCTGCTCGGGCGGCCGACTTTTGTCGCCGCGATGGTCACTATTGGCTTGGCCATTATCTTGAAGGCCGCCATTGTCGTGATCTGGAATTCACGCAGCGTCGGCATCCCGATCGGGCGGCAAGCACTTTACAACTTTGCCGGCGGCGGCCGGATCAGTTGGATCGACGTTATCTCGGTCCTGACCTGCGCTGCCGCATTTGCGGCGTTGGCTATATTCTTTCAGCTCACGCGTCTCGGCAGACAGTTCCGCGGCGCTGCGGAAAATCCGCTGCTAGCCGCACAACGCCAGGTCAACATCAATCTTATTCTCGCGATCGCATGGAGCGTGGCGGTATTCTCCGCGGCATTGGCCGGCGTTTTGTTCGGCTCGCGCTCAATGCTGAGCCCGCAAAGCACCATCATCGGGCTCAGTGGGCTGACTGCGGCGCTCGTGGGCGGCCTCGACAGTCTGCGCGGCGCGGCTATCGGCGGCCTGCTCGTCGCCGCGGCTACCTATCTCACCGCTCGTCTGATCAGCCCAACGCTCGCTGAGACCGTCCCATTCCTTATTCTCTTAATCGTGATGAGTTGGCGGCCTTGGGGGTTGTTCGGCACGGTCGAAGAGATCAATCGCGTTTGAGGGAAACTGGTGGCCAAGCCGAGCCCATATCTTCTAGTTTCATATGCGCAGGCAAATCGGATGTTGCCGGAGCCTTACCAGCGCGCGGTAATCGCAATTGTTGTCGCCGTGGTTTTGTGCCTTCCGGTGTTCAGCGGCGATTACTTTCTGCATTTGATGAATCTCTCTCTGATCGCGGTAATCGGCGCGATTGGCATCAATCTTTTGACGGGTTACTGCGGGCAACTATCGCTCGGTCAAGCTAGCTTCATGGCCATAGGTGCATTTAGTACCGCCATTCTGGCGCAGCGCTATGGCATGCCGTTTTTCGTCGCGATTCCGGCAAGCTGTTGCGCCGGAGCAGCCGTCGGCTTCCTCGTCGGGCTCCCGGCCTTGCGTTTTCGCGGGATCTATCTCGCCATCACTACTCTGGCGATGCATTACGCCATCATCTACGTGCTGACAAATTATCAAGCTATTGTCGGTCCCAGCGCGTCCGCGGGCATTACGGTGCCGCCGCCATCCATCGAGGGGTTCAAACTGACCAGCGAGCGCGGGTGGTATTACGCCCTGCTGATCGCGGCGGCCGCTGTGTTGATGTTCAGTCTCAATCTGGCGCGGAGCTATATCGGGCGCGCCTGGGTCGCGATCCGCGATCGCGACATCGCCGCTGAAACCGCGGGCGTAAACGTTCCGCGCTACAAGCTTCTGGCTTTCACCATCTCGGCAGCGCTTGCCGCGCTTGCCGGCAGTCTCGGTGCTTATTTCACGACGGTAGTGACCGTCGAGGAATACACGCTGGAACTCGCGATCATTTATCTCGCCATGATTATCGTCGGCGGCATGGGTTCGGTCGTCGGCTCCGTGTTCGGCGCGGTCTTCATCACGCTTTTGCCGTTCGCGGTCCAGCGCGCTTTTGACGCCCTACCCTGGCATTTCGGCACGGGTATCTTCGGCGTACAGGAAGCGGCAATCGGAGCGGCGATTATTGGCTTCCTATTGTTGGAGCCGGACGGTCTGATTGAAATCTATCGCCGCATCGCAACGTATTTCGAGCGCTGGCCGTTCCGCTATCGAGAAATCAAGCCGAGCGGCGCGCGATGAGCGAGGCAGCGTCAGCCGCGCCGCTGCTGAACGTGCGCCAGCTCGAAGTCGTTTATCACGATGTCGCGACTGCCATTCAGGGCGTCAGCATCGAAGTTGCGCCTGGGAGTATCGTTGCCATGATCGGCAGCAATGGCGCTGGGAAGACGACCACACTGCGCGCGGTTTCGGGATTCCTCCCAGCCGAGGACGTCGCCGTCACCGACGGCGAAATTCTGTTCGCCGGCCAATCGCTTCGTGGCCTCCTGCCGCATCAAATCTCGCGGCGCGGAGTCGTTCTGGTGCCCGAGCGCGAGAAGCTGTTCCACACGCTCACCGTTCGCGAGAATCTCGACTTCAGCGTGACGTCGAGACGGTATGCGATTCGAAATTCGGTTTTCGATTATTTTCCGCGGCTCGCTGAGCGGCAGAAACAGGTCGCGGGTTATTTAAGCGGCGGCGAGAAGCAAATGCTCGCCATCGGAATGGCCCTGGTTTGCGAGCCTAAGTTGCTTTTAATTGACGAGCTTTCGCTCGGGCTCGCCCCGATCGTCACCAACGAAATCATGGAAATTCTGCGCACCATCAATCAAAGTCTCGGTCTCACTATGTTGATTGTCGAGCAGAACGTTGCCGCCGCTCTGCGAATTGCATCGTTCGGGTACGTATTGGAGAACGGTCGCGTCGTGTTCAAGGGCGAGGCTGACCGGCTGCTCAGCCATCAGGACATGCGTGAATTTTACCTCGGCGACGGCCGCACCGGCAGCTACCGCAACATCCGCCAATACACGCGTAAACGGCGATGGTGGGGATGAAGAAAAAGGGCGCGCACCTAGAGGTCAAGGACGTGACACTGCGCTTCGGCGGCATCCAAGCGCTCCGTTCCGTTTCTTTCGAAGCATCCCCGTCACAGTTGATCGCGCTCGTCGGCCCGAATGGCGCCGGCAAGACCGCAATGCTCAACTGCGTCAACGGCATCTACCACCCGCGCGAGGGACAGATTCTTCTGGACGGCAAAAAGATCGCCAAGGAACCGCTTTGGCACATGGTCGAACGTGGCGTCGGCCGAGCATTTCAGCACGCCGAATTGTTTGCGCATCTCACCGTGATGGAAAACCTTCTCATCGGCCGCCATCGTTCATTCCGCGCCGGTGCATTGCTGAGCGGTATTTATCTCGGGCGTGCGCGAAAGGAAGAACTCGACGCGCGACGAGAGATCGAGGCCGTAATCGACTTCTTCGAACTCTATCGGCATCGCAACACGCCGGTCGGCGCGTTGCCCTATGGTGTGCAGAAAATCGTCGGCGTGGCACGCGCGATGGCCAGCGAGCCAAGGCTGCTGCTGCTCGACGAGCCGTGCACCGGGCTAATCCGTGAGGAGCGGGAAAATCTTGCCCGCTTCATCCTTCGTATCATGCACGACCTTGGACCCACTATTGTCTGGGTCGAGCACGACATGCAGATGGTTTCCGACCTTGCTGATCGTGTCGTGGTGCTCAATTACGGGGCAAAAATCGCCGACGGCCCCCCGCACGAGGTAACCGCGCAATCGGAGGTATTAGCGGCCTATTTGGGCGGCCCAGACGCGCTCGGCGCCAGTCGACTATAGGGACGATAAACCCTCCGAGGCGGAACGACGCGGAGGTGAAGGGCTAATCTTCACCCGGCGAGCGCTTTCGGCCCATTGGAAAGCATCGGCAAAACTTGGTTGGCGGGGACGGCGCGCCCGAACAGGAAGCCCTGTCCGTATTGTACGCCATGGTGAAGCGCAGCCGCAGCCTGTGCTTCAGTCTCGATGCCCTCGGCGGTAACGGACAAATTTAGCCCTTTCGACAGGCCGACGATTGCCCGCATGAAAACTTGGCTTTCGCCGGACGTCGTCAGTCCCTGCACAAATCGCCGGTCTATCTTAAGCTTGTCGAACCGCAACTCGTAGAGATGATAAAGGCTCGAATAGCCAGTGCCGAAATCATCAATCACTACGCGCGCACCCGCATTGCGCAAGGACTGCAAGGCGTGACGCGTTGCCTCCAGGTCTGCGACGATGGCGCTTTCGGTGATCTCCACCTCGAGCCGATGCGCTGGCAACCTAGCATCCGCTAAGACCGTAAGGACGGCATCGGCGAACTTTCGATCGTTGAGCTGCGATGGCGAAAAGTTAAATGACAGCGAAATATCGTCTGGCCACGTGACCGCGTCACGGCATGCATCGCCGAAAAGCTGCCCCGATACCGCATTCAAAAGACCCAGCTCTTCGGAGAGCGGCACAAACGTCTCCGGCGAAATCAACCCGCTCACCGGATGGCGCCATCTTCCCAAACTCTCAAAACCGACGATTCGTCTCGTCTTAAGATCGATCACTGGTTGGTAATAAGGTTGAATTTCCTCTCCACCGATCGCGGCTCGCAAGTCCTTCTCCAATAGCGACCGCTCGCGGATGAAAGCGTCCATTTTCGGATCGAAAAAGCAATAGTCGGTGCGGCTGTTCCTGGCGCGCGACAGCGCGACATGGGCGCAACGAAGGAGTTCGTCCACCGTCATGTGCCCGCGCCCGGCCTGCGCTATTCCGACGCTGGCGCCGAGGGTGTGATACTCGATGCCGATTTGCACCGGAGTTTTGACGATTTCTACAAGTGAGCAAGCGATTTTCCGGGCCGTCTCGGGATCGGCGCCCGCCAGGCATAGGGCGAATTCGTCATCACCGATGCGGGCGAAGATATCGCCGGGGTTGGCGCGTTCGCGGATGCGCGCGCCGACCTGCGCCAGCGCTTCGTCGCAACCGACGTGGCCATAAACCTCATTGAGTTTCTTGAATTCGTGAAGTCCCAACAGCAGAACGCTCATCTTGTTGCTGGAATTGTGCAATGCCGTGCTGACGTCGACATGGAATTGCCGTCGGTTTGGCAATTGGGTCAGCGGGTCCCGCATCAACGCGGCCTGCGCCTGCCCCTCAGCCACAACTCGCTTCGCGCGCTCTCGTCTTTGGTCAACGACGCGTCGGACGGTATACACCACCAACGCAATGCCCGCGTAGTAGGCGAACGACGGCTTTTCGAGGCGCGCGCCGGAAATTCTGTCAAGAATCGCGATGCCGCCCCACTCCGAGACGGATACGTAGGCCAGTATCGAGATGGAGAACAGCACCAATGCGTCGGTGATCTCTCGCATCGCCGCGGTATTCCATCCGATCTTATTGAAAGTTTGCGAGAGTTTACGCAACGCCATCTCCCAAGTGACCTATCGGTTGCACAAACATTTCACTTTTCTATGAATCGCTGCTGATTATTCGTCTCTTTGGCCGGCCAATCAGACGTCCCACGCCGCTTGTTAAGCAACTCTTAACTCCCGGGACGCGCCAGGATTGAGGGTTAGCGCCCACTTTGCCCAAACGATCATTTTTCAAATAGCCGGCACAGCCAATCTGGAGCCTGCATTCGCGGCGGGAAGACGGTCGCATCGGCGTCGAAAGTTCAGTCAGAGACCGACCGCGTAACCACTTGACGAACCTTCCGATCAGGCCTGAATGCGCTTAGACGAGCTTCGCAGTCCGGCTCGTCGGCTCGGGCGGACGCGATTGAGATTGGAAGGCTTTCATGACGGCGCTTCGACGTCATCCAATGTTGGGGCTGAACCGGCTCAAACTCGGCGTGTTCTCGATGAACACCGACGGCGGCCTCACATTGACGCGGGTGCCCGAACGCTGGCCGGCGCTATGGAGCGAGACCGTGGAAGTGGCGCAACTTGCGGACCGCGCCGGGTTGGAATTTTTGCTTCCCATCGCCCGCTGGAAGGGTTTTGGCGGCGAGATGAACAGTCGCGAATGGTCGTTCGAGACCTTGACGCACGCGGCCGGCCTTGCCGGCGTCACCGAGAGGATCGGGGTTTTGGCGACCGTTCACGTACCGATGGTACATCCGGTGTTCGCCGCCAAGGCGCTCGCCACGCTCGACCATATTTCTAACGGCCGGTCCGGGCTGAATATCGTTTGCGGGTGGAATCCGGAAGAGTTTGCGTCGTTCGGATTGAAGCTTATCGAGGACCGCTACGCGCAAGGACTTGAGTGGTTCGATATCGTCAACCGCATTTACACAGCGGCAGAACCCTTCGACTACGATGGGAAATACTATCAGCTGAAAAACGTATCGGGTAAGCCGCGACCTTTGCAGTTGCCACGCCCAATCACACTCAACGCCGCTTTTTCTCCGCCCGGCCGCGATTTCGCGGCCAAGGCGGCGGATTTCCTGTTGACGACATTCGTCAGCATCGACAAAGGCCGCGAACATGTCAAAGAAATGAAGGAGCGCGCCGCAGCGGAAGGCCGCGAAATCGGTGTCTATACGACGTGCCATGTGGTCTGCCGACCGACGCAGTCCGAAGCCGAAGATTATTACGAGTATTACGCAGTCACCATGGCCGATCACGCGAGCGTCGACTTCTACACCGGGCAAAAGCAGAAATTCTCCGGCTCACACGAAGAGGAAGCCTATCGCCTGCATCGTAAGCGCTTTGCCGCTGGTGCTGGTACTTATCCGCTGGTCGGAACGCCTGCGCATATCGCCGAAGAACTCGTCAAGATCAGCGCGGCAGGCTTCGCGGGTGCGACAGTGTCATTCGTCAACTTCAAGAACGAGTTGCCATATTTCATCGACTGCGTTTTGCCGATGCTGCGTGAGGCGGGCGTAAGAACGGCGTGAAGCTACAACACCAAAACCGTCTTGCCGCGCGCGTGACCTGTTTGCGACATCTCCTGCGCCTTGGCGAAGTCTGAAAAAGGCAGGATCTGCTCGACGCACGGCTTTAGCTCGCCAGCGGCGAAAAGCGTAATGATTTCTTTCAACGCCGCCGGATCTGAGAGGACCTGCGGCACCATCACCTTAACGCCGTACTGCGCTGCCAGATCTTCGAACGGCGCCGCGAGAAGACAGACAATGATGCCACCGCGCTTGACGACGCGGTAGCTGCGCCGGTGCACATCGCCGCCGATGACGTCAATGACCACGTCAACGTCGCGTACGACATCTTCGAATGGCGTGCGGTCGTAGGCGACCGCCTCGGCGCCCAGCGATTGGACGTAATCAACATTGGCTTGCGAGCAAGTCGCGATCACCTCGGCGCCGCGAATGCGAGCAAGCTGCACTGCCAAGCTACCTACGCCGCCCGCCGCGGCATGGATCAGAACCCGCATACCGGTCGTGACATTCGCGGTCTCGACAATCGCTATCCACGCGCTGATGCCGGCAAGCGGCAACGATGCGGCTTGCTCGAAAGATAGCGAATCAGGGAAAGGAGCCGCCTCCGCTTCGGGTAGCGCGATCCTTTCGCACCACGTGCCTATTCCGCGCGGCGCGAGGAAACATACACGCGTGCCAATGAGGGTCGCGTCGACGCCACTTCCCACACCGACGACCTCGCCGGCGCCATCGCGGCCGGTAACGACCGGAAATGTCACCGGGAAGAACTTTTGCAACATTCCCGACCGGATTTTCCAATCGACCGGGTTCATGCTAACCGCACGTACCCGCACCAACAGCTCGCCGGGGCCCGGTTCCGGCGCCGCCCGGCGGCGCAGTTTGAGCACTTCCGGGCCGCCATAAGCATCGAACTCGACCGCAAGCATGTCGGCGGCGTCCTGAGACATGCGTCACCTCCTCATTTCAAAGTCAGTATTCGGCCAAAGCGACTTTGAGGGCTGGCCATCCCGCTCGCGGGTCATCCGGAGGCACCGATGAGACGAGCGCGCGCGTATGTGGATGCTGCGGGTCGGAGAAGACCGCTTCAATCGGGCCCTGTTCGACGATCTCTCCGCGATACATCACTAGCACGCGAGAGCACAGGTGGCGGACCACCGACAGGTCATGGGAAATGAAAAGCATTCCGAAGCCAAGCTCGGAGCGCAATCGCGCCAAAAGATTTAAGAGTTGCGCTTGAATAGAGACATCAAGTCCGGAAACGATCTCGTCGGCAACGAGTACCTTGGGGATATTGCAAAGCGCGCGGGCAATGTTGACTCTCTGGCGCTGCCCGCCCGACAATTGACCGGGAAGACGCGTGGCGAAATCCTCCGATAGGCCGACTTCAGCCAGCAATTCCTTTGTTCGTGTCAGTCGTTCCTGCCAAGTAGAGTGGCGGCTACCCGCTTCCATTGCCTGCGTGATAATGCGGCCGATGCGCCGTCGAGGGTTGAGCGCCGATTGTGGATCCTGAAACACCATCTGCAGGCTGGCGGCGCGGCGGACGAGACTGCGCAACGACGGATCGGTCAAGTCGTCGCCGTTGAGTAGGATCCGCCCACCCGACGGCTGCTCGAGTCCGACCAGAAGCTTGGCGATGGTACTTTTGCCACTACCGCTCTCGCCGACCAGCGCAACAAATTCATTTTCAGCGATATTGAACGAGACGCCCTTTACCGCCTCTACAAGCCGTGTGCCGCCAAACAATTTGTCGCCTATTCTGTAGCGCTTCTGCAGCTTCTCAACCTGCAGGACGATACGAGCCGATATTTCCGGCGGTGCCGTCGCCTCATCGATAGTGGCGATGGCTGCTACATCCGCCGCGCGAAGGCAGGCGACTCGATGGTCGGCACCGATCCACACCTCTGGAGGATCCATGCGTCGACAATTCTCCACGACCAGCGGGCAGCGTGGCGCGAAATGGCAGCCAGGCATCTTTTGCAGCTGTCGCAGGCTCGGCATCTGGTCGGGAATTACATAGAGAGCCCGCCTTTCGTTGTGCATAGTCGGATTGGCAAGCTGCAGGCAGCGCGTATAAGGATGCGCCGGTCGCGACAGGATCGATCGCGCAGGGCCGCTTTCGATCGCGCGGCCGGCATACATCACGACCACCTGATCGCACAGTTGCGCGGCGAGCCGAAGGTCGTGGGTGATGAAAATGATGGCGGTCGTGTGCTCGCGCTGCATTTCCGCGATCAGGCGGAGAATTTGCGGATGGATGGTGACGTCGAGCGCTGTCGTCGGCTCGTCGGCGATAACGAGGCGCGGGTTGCTGGAAAAGGCCAAGGCGATCAGCACACGCTGCAGCATCCCGCCGGACAATTGATGCGGGTACCGACCAAGCAAACCACCAGCATCGCGGAGGTGCGCGGCGGCGAGCGCCGCTATCGCGCGTTTTCGCCTTTCCACGTAATCGCCCTCGCCGAGCCGCGCCAAATGTTCATCGAATTGCGCGCCGACCGTCATCACCGGATTAAGCGCGGTCATCGGCTGCTGCGGAATAAATCCAATTGCCCTGCCGAGTAAGGCGCGGCGCCGCGGCGGCGGCATTTCCATCAGGTCCTCGCCCTCGAACAGAAGCGAACCAGCGGTGATGGCAAAGCCGGTTGGGAGCAATTGGGCGATCGCACGCCCGACCATGGATTTTCCGGCGCCGGATTCTCCAACTAAGCCGAGAATCTTTCCGGGCGGCAGTTCGAACGAGAGCCCGCGGATGGCCGGTACCACGGCTCCGTTAATTCGCGCGGTCACCGTCAGATCCAGCGCCTGTAATGCAAACACGATCTAGCGCCCGCTTTCAGAGAGCCGCACGTCGAGTGTGCGCCGCAGCCCGTCGCCAAGGAGATTGAAGGCCGTCACCGTGAAGAAGATCGCGAGTGCCGGCAGCAGCAAATTCCACGGCGATTGATAGACGTATTGCCGGGCGTCAGCGATCATCTGCCCCCAGGCGGGCTGGTTGGCGCCGACGCCCAGACCAACGAACGACAAGATGGCCTCTACGATTACCGCGATCGCCATTTCCAGGCTCATGAGCGTGATCAGAAGCGGCAACGTTGCCGGCAATACCTCTCGTACGATTGCCTGCCAATGGGTGAAGCCGAGCAGCCGGGCGGCGGCAACGTAATCGTGCCGGGTCACGATCAATACTTCACTGCGCAACACGCGGCAGAAACGCGTCCAGTCGACGAGAATGATGGCCAAGATCACTCGGTCAAGACCGACGCCGAGCCCGACCATCAAAATGAGCGAAAGGATCACCGGCGGAAATGACATCCAGACGTCGACCAGCCGGCCAATGATCCAATCGACCGTGCCGCCGAAGTACCCGGAGATGTGCGCGAGAACGGTGCCGATGATCATCGCGCCGAGCGAAGCAAAAAAGGCTACCAACATCGCGGTGCGCGCGCCGTAGATGAGCCGCGAGAGCACGTCACGGCCGAGACTGTCAGTCCCGAGCGGAAAAGCCGGGTCGCCGCCTGGAGACCAGGTCGGTGGGACGAGGATCGAAAGCAGATTCTGGTCCCCGGGGTCGTTCGGCGCGATCAGACCGGCAAAAATGGCGCAGCAAAGAATGCAGAGGATCATGACAAGCGCGATGAGTACGCGCGGCGAGCGAAGCGAACGGGCGAGCGCGGCCATCAACGCAACCGCAGCTTCGGATTGAGCACCACGTAAAGACCGTCAACTACCGTATTGATGATCAGAACGACGATGCAGTACGTCAGCCCGATGGCTTGGATGAGCGGCAGATCGGCATTGCGCACGGCATCGACCATCAGGTTGCCCATGCCGGGGTACGAATAGATGACTTCGACTAAAAGCGTGCCACTAAACAAAATTCCAAACTGGACGCCAGCCAGCGTCAGCGTCGGCAGTGAGGCGTTTTTGAATGCATGGCGAACGAGAATGTAGCCTTCCGAGAGACCGCGCAAACGCGCTTGCTGAATGTAGTCCTCGTGATACACGTCGAAAAGACTTGAGCGCAAAACCCGCATGATAGTCGGCGAGAAGGCAAGTCCGAGTGCGACCGCAGGCAAGATCAAATGCTGGATGGCACTAAGAAAAACATCGAGGCGCCCGACCAGGAGTGAATCGAACAGAAGGAAGCCGGTGATGCGCGGCAGCGGCAAACCTGGCGCCACTTGGCCAGTGAACGGCAGGACATGAAGCAGCACGCCAAACACGAACAGCAGAATCAACCCCCACAGAAACTCGGGGATCGACAACAACAAGATTGAAGCGAAGTCGATGACTGGCTCCATGGCTGTGTCGCGCACGCGAAACAGGAGTAGACCGCCACCGACGCCGAGGATCGCTGCAATGACCATCGCCGCAATCGAGAGTTGAATTGTCGCGGGCAGGGTCGCGGCCACGAGCGAACCGGAATCGCGCCGATACTGGATCGAGGGACCAAAATCGCCGTGCAACGCGTCGGCGAGCCAGATGAAATACTGTTCCGGGAGAGGCTTATCGAGGCCCATTTCGTGCCGTTTTACCTCGATTTCCGCAAGCGTCGCCGTCGGCGGAAGCGACATTGCCGCCGGGTCGACGGGAAGCACCCGCAAGACACAAAATAACAGCGCTGAAACCGCGAGCAGGATCGGTATGGCCGTAAGCAAACGGCGCGCGATTAACTTACCTACGATCCCGATCATTTAGCCACGATGACTAGCAAGAACTGAGCCACCAAAGCTACTCTTTGCGCGGCTCCGTTAGCATGCGTCGCAAGATTTTACTTTGCAAAATCGTGGCGCGGGTTAGTTTTTCATGCGACGCGGCGGACTGGAGCGCGCCGCCGCCGGTATTTCGGCTGGCGCCCCACGACGAAGAGAACCGGAGAAAACAGCGCCATGGCCGATCACGATCATACCGATCCGCCGTCCGACCCGGCACTGCGGGTCAAAGCGCTGGAATCCCTGCTCGTGGAGAAAGGGCTTATCGACCCTAATGTGGTCGGCGAATTCGCCGACTATTACGAGCATCGCGTCGGGCCACGCAACGGCGCCAAGGTGGTGGCGCGGGCGTGGGTCGATCCAGCCTATCGCGAACGTCTTCTCGCTGACGGTACCGCGGCTATCGCCGAGCTTCAGTTCGGCGGCCTCCAGGGCGAGGAAATGGTGGTGCTGGAGAACACGCCAACGACGCACAATGTCGTCACCTGCACGCTCTGCTCGTGTTACCCGTGGCCAACATTGGGCCTGCCCCCGACCTGGTACAAGTCGTTCGCCTATCGATCGCGCGTCGTTATCGAGCCGCGCATCGTATTGAGCGAATTCGGGCTACATCTTCCCGACGACGTCGAAGTGCGCGTTTATGACAGCAATGCAGAGATTCGTTATCTCGTTCTGCCGATGCGTCCCCGAGACACTGATAATTGGAGCGAAGAAGAACTCGCCGCACTGGTCACCCGCGACTGCATGATCGGCACCGCTGTGCCCCGCCTGCCGTCTTGACTGAGTGAACCTCATGGATGGCATAGCGGACATGGGTGGGATGCACGGTTTCGGTCAGGTTGATCGCACCGACGACAACGGCACCTTTCATGCCGAATGGGAAAGGCGCATTCTCGGCATCACATTTTCCGTGCTCGGCGCCGGGCTTTTCAACGTCGACGAGATCCGCCGCGCGACCGAAAGCGTCGATCCGCTTACCTATTTGAAAACCACATACTACGAACGGTGGCTCTACAGCACCGAAGACTTGCTCAAAGAAAAGGGGGCCTTTACCGCAAGCGAACTCGCCACCGGCCGCTCGGCGACACCCGCGTCCAATAGCACGCCGGCAGTGACCAGCGAAGTTGCGCGCGTCATCCTCGAGCAGGGCGGCACCTCGCGCAGCGCTGGCGGTGCGCCGTCGCGGTTCAAACCAGGCGAAACCGTCACTGCCCGCAACATCCACCCGCACGGACACACGCGGCTGCCGCGCTATGTTCGCGGCAAGCGAGGCACCATCATCGTCGATCATGGCATCTTTGCGTTGCCGGACAGCAACGCCGCAGGCCTCGGCTTGCGCCCGCAGCACGTTTACGGTGTACGCTTTACGGCGCGCGAATTGTGGGGTCCGGAAACGTCAGCGCGCGATACGCTGCAGATCGATCTGTTCGACGATTACCTCGATCCCGCCGGCGAGCCAGCGAGATGAGCGCATTCGATGACATGCCATTGCTCGACATTCCCGGCGGCCGAATCGAGCCGGTCTTTCTCGAACCATGGCATGCAGAAATCTTCTCGTTAGCCGTCGCACTGAACCGCAAGGGTGTCTTCACTTGGAGCGAGTGGGTGGACAGCTTCACTACAGCAATGCGTGAGGTCCCCGCGGAGGAAGGCGAAGGCCCCGAAACGACCTATTACCGCCGATGGCTCGTGGCGCTCGAGCGGCTGGTTGCACAACGAGGCCTTTCTTCGAGTGAGGAAATGGCAAGACGCAAGGAAGAGTGGCGCCGCGCCTATTTGCACACCCCGCATGGGCAGCCGATCGCGTTGGAGCGAGGCCTTGAAGTCGTCGAACCCGGCACCACGAAGCGACCTATGCGAACGGCCACGCGTCGGGCCGCCACGCCGCACGCCCGCACCCGATCGCTGTAAGCGCCGCGCACGTCGCGATACGAACTTCGGCGAGCTCTACTCGGGCTGTTTGATCTCGACCAGGATATTTCGGTACGTTTTCTTGCCGACGTTCCGCAGATCGTGGACCTCGCCCGCATCCCGCCAGATCGGCTCGCCGATCTTTCCCTTCGGCCGCTCGATATCCCCGGTCAGCGCCGACTCGAGCTCGATGTCGCCTTCGGTCATCGGGATAATGACGTAGGGCAATTCGTGACGGTGCCAGCCCTTGCTCTTGCCGGGCTCGACGACGAAGTCCCAAACCCGCACCAGCTCATTTTCATACATCACCCGGTCGCCGATCGGGCCAAGCTTGAGCTTACTAATGTCCATCCCCGCCATTTCGTTCTCCTGTGCTAGTCCGCGACACGTGTCGCCGGCATTTGGGTTGCATCTTCAAATAGGTACGGTCATGGCGTGATGCCGGCCATCGCAATCCACCAGCATGACCCGCTTGAGCGCAACGCGGAATGATCCGTTCGCGCGGACAAGGTGATGGATTTGGCGGCCGGAGTAGAGGCGCTGTTCTTCGCCTTGGCGTTCGATGCAAATGAAGGCTGCTTCTGCGGTGAATTGATCGTTAGTTTCGCCCGGCACCACTTCGATATTGCTGATGAGATGCGTGGTGCGCGGCATCGGCGTGAGCACGAGGGCGCGCGCTTCCTGGAGCCGTCGGACGCGTATCGCGAGAATGGCATGATCCTCGTAAATGATCGAGGCGACCCCTTTCGGATCCGTCTGACCCGGCTGGCTCGGCATCCAATAGATGCCCTCGGGCGCATAAAGGGAAAGCCAAGACTCGAATGCGCCAGCGTCGAGTAGTTTCGCCTCGCGCAACAGGAATAATTCGACTTCACGCTGGATCTCGTAAGGCAAAGTCATGCGGTCATTGCGTCAGGTATTTAACCCAAGCGTCAAATTGCACCCGCATCGGCAACTCGCTAGCAGCGCCACCCACACTGCCGTCGCCGTTGCGCCGGTCATGATCGAGACCGCGTGAGAAATTAAGCCACGGCCCGGCATCTTTGATCAGACCCTGTTGGCAGCGCTCAAGCATCTCGACGTCGTCGGAGAAAATCATCGACGCCGGCGAGCCGATATTGGTGAGGAAGCGGATCGCGCGGTGAAAAATCTCGTCCGGGGCGCCTTTGAGACGAAAGCAGTGGATGCGCACTTGAGTGCGGTCAACCGCGAGCGGAAAGGTGATCCGCATGTGCTGTTGCTGCGCATTGAGGACGAGGTTGGGATAAATGATGTTGTTGAAACGGTTCACGCCCAGGACAGCGGCCGCGCGTTCCACGCCAAGCCTCGCAGCCAACGCCGCCCGGTACTGCTCCGACACCGCATCCTGCGGCTGGCTGGCGATGACGCCCTTTTTGTAAAAGCTCGCCATGTAGGTGTGTCCGCCAGACAAGCCATTGAGCTCTATGCCTTCCCATTCGGTGGTACCGAAGCCGTTGGCTAGCAGCATCTCGCGCGTCTGATCCTGATCGATAATCGAGGCCTTTGCGGGCGCGGCGCGGGCCGGCGCCACTGAGGAATTGTGCACGAAGCTCGGATGGAAAACATCGTTGGCGTTCTCCATGTGTAGCTTCCAGTTGCCGCGATATTCGAGCGTAAAGCTCGAGTCGGCGACCTCCACTTCGCCATCGGGGGCGCGGTCAATGAGATTGTCGATTACCGCGGCCATGCTACCGAGATGTTCAGCCAACGGCGGCGGAGCATTGGACTGGTTGGCGAAGATAAAGCCGCGATAGCTCTGTACATTCTTGATCCGCTGCATGTGGTTGAGCGGATCATCGAGGCTAAAACTTGAAGGGTAGCTTTGTGGGTGTGGAACGGCCGAGAGCTTGCCATCGGCGCGGAACGCCCAGGCGTGGTACGGACAGGTGAACAACCGCGTGTTGCCGCGATCGACCATGCACAGCCGCGCCCCGCGGTGTGGGCAGCGGTTGTGCAGCACATGCACGCCGCCGTCTTGGTGCCGCGTAACCAGCACCTCGTGCTTGCCGAAATGGGTGCGCACGAAATCACCCGGCTTCGGCACTTGGCTTTCGTGGGCCACGTAAATCCAGAGGCGGCCGAAAATACGTTCCTGCTCAAACGCGAACACGTCCGGGTCGGCATAGGCGCGACGGTGCACGTAGTCGTGGCGCACGAGAGCCAGTATTTCATCCCGGCTCAAGGCCTGCGCAGCGGCAGCCGTCATCGACAAACTCCTTGGACGGCGCGGCGACGATCGCAACGCCGTGCTCACGCGCAGCCTGATTTATCGCTTTTCAGCACTCTACAGTTGCATCGAGAGCCCGAACCAACATTCGCCAGCATACCGTAGCCGCGAGACGCCTGCCAGATCGCGCTGGTGGCGCGCTTATTGCCTTGCAAGACCACGACGCGGAACTAAACTCGAAAAACAAGGGGCCTCTGAAAAATGTCCATCGTCGGTCCGTCATCGGTCGAGCTTGCCGAGATCGCTTCCAATCTCGGCTTCCACCTCGATGACGGCGACATCACCGCCTTTCGCGGGATGATGCGCGGCGCACTCGATGCGTATGCCGCGCTCGATCTTCTTCCTGACGCGTTGCCTCAACCACGCTATGCGCGCTTGCCTGGATTCGTCCCGGCCATCGCCGACAATCCCTTCGGCGCTTTCGCGCGAGTCACTGAGATTGCCGGCGCTGCGAGTGGTCCGCTCGCGGGAAAACGGATCGTGGTGAAGGACTGCATCTGCGTCGCCGGCGTGCCGACCATGAACGGCTCGGCGACATTCGAAGGGTACGTTCCTGAGATCGACGCCACCGTAGTGACGCGCATGCTGGACGCCGGCGCCACAATCGTTGGCAAAGCCGCCAACGAGGATTTCTGTTTCTCCGGCGGCAGCCACACCAACGCGCGCTATCCGGTCGACAATCCACATCGGCCGGGTTTCACCGCCGGCGGCTCGTCCTCTGGTTCCGGCGCACTTGTCGGTGGTAGCGCCGTGGACATGGCACTCGGCACGGATCAGGGCGGCTCGGTTCGCATCCCGGCGTCGTGCTGCGGCGTGGTCGGCATGAAGGCAACCTTTGGTCTCGTGCCGTGCACCGGCAATCTTGGGATGGAATACGGGCTCGACCACGTCGGGCCCCTTACTCGAACAGTTGCCGACAACGCTCTCCTTCTCGAAGTGATCGCCGGACCGGACGGGCTCGACAGCCGGCAGGGGAACTGGGGCAGCTGCAAAACCGATCACTACACCTCTGATCTTGATTCCGGCGTTGACGGTTTGCGCATCGGCATTCTCAAAGAGACATTCGATCTGCCGCAATCGGACGCCCGCGTCGATGAGATGGTGCGCGGCGCCGTCGCAGCCTTCGCCAAGCTTGGGGCGAAAGTCGAGACAATCAGCGTGCCTCTCCATCGATTCGGCGGCGCCATCTGGATGCCGCGCGCGGCGGAAGGTTGTCTCGCCACCATGTTCCACGGCAACGGCTTCGGCTTCGGCCCCAGCGGGGTCTATCTGCCGTCAGCGATGCAGCGCCAGGCGATGTGGCGCGGCCAGAGCGACCGGCTCGCCGACACGGTGAAGATCGGCATGCTGGTCGGCGAGTATATGTCGCGCGCCTATGGCGGCCGTTATTACGGCCGTGCGCAGAATTTAGCCCGACTGCTCATCGACAGCTACGACCAGGCGCTGTCGCGGGTCGATATTCTGGCGTCACCGACGGTGCCGTTTCCGCCGCCGCGACGACCGGCACCGGACGCGTCGCGCGAGGAAGCGGTCAACACCGCCTTCGGCATGACCGTCAACACTGCCGCGTTCAACGTTACCGGCCACCCGTCGCTGAGCATGCCTTGCGGATGGATCGATGGGCTGCCGATCGGGCTGATGCTCACCGGGCGACGTTTCGACGAACGATTGCTTTATCGGGGCGCGGCGGCTTTGGAAGGACACTTGGCAAATGTCGGAGCTACAGCTCCGGAAGCGCGCGAGCATTCGGCGCGGTTAGAAGAATAAAAGACGTAAGAAGCAGATCATCCAAACCAGGAGATGTAAATGATTGCAGTATCACGGCGTACTTTGTGTCAGGCCCTCGGCATCAGCGTCGCTGGCGCACCGGCTTGGCTTCGCTCCGCCTCCGTTTTGGCCGCCGACATGGACAAGGTGACCATCGGCTGGCCGACGGACGTTCCGTCATGGGATCCGGAGCAGCGCACGGTCCCCGACACCCAACCCATTTACAAGATGGTGTTCGATCAACCACTCGATCAGGCGCCCGATTTGAAGATCATTCCCAAGCTGGTGAAGACTTGGAAGCTCGCGCCGGATGCGTTGAGCCTTTCGCTCGACTTTCGCGACGACGTTAAATTCCACGACGGCACGCCGATGACCTCGGCCGACTTCAAGTATTCATTCTTCGACCGCGTCAAGGCGGGACATAAGATAGACGTCGCGCAAATCTGGGGCTTCGTCACCGACGTCGACACACCGTCGCCCACGCAAGCGGTCATGCATTTCAAGTTACCGTTTGCCACCTCGGCGATCTGGCTCGCGTTCCTGTGCAGCTACGTCGTACCAAAGGCTTACGTGGAGAAGGTCGGTGAAGAAGGCTTTGGCAAAGCTCCCATCGGGACCGGGCCGTACAAGCTGGTTGATTACGAAATAAACAGCCGCGCGGTACTCGAGCGCAACGACGCCTATTGGGGTCCCAAGCCGAAAATGAAGACCGTCATCTTCCAGATCATCAAGGATCCGTCGGCGCGCGTCGCCGCGATTCAATCGGGCCAGGCCGATCTGGTGTTGAACGTGCCGGTGCGTGAAGCTGAGCGCTTCAAAACCGATGCGAACTTCAAGTCCGAAATCGATCCGATCGAACGCGTCATCGTCATCCAAACGCGCGGTGACCTGGGCTTTGCCGATAAGAACGTTCGGCTTGCCGCCCACCACGCAATCGACAAGGCCGCGCTATCGAAGGCATTCTATGGGGGCGCCGCGGTGCCCTTGTCGGTGGTGGCACCCCCGGACACTCCGGGCTACGTGCCGGACTATACGTTTGCTTACGATCCGGAACTGTCGAAGAAGCTGTTGGCTGAATCCGGTTTCAGCACATCGAAGCCGGCAAAGATCAAGTTTGCGACAACCAATGGCCAGTTCCCGAGCGACTACGATATCGCGCGCGCCGTCGCACAGATGTGGAAGAAAGTCGGGATCGATGCCGATATCGAGATCGTCGAATACGCGAAGTATTTTGAGCTTAACCGTGGCAACAAGCTCCCGGAAGCGACGCTCTATAGTTGGGACAACGCCACCGGCGATCCGGAGATGTTCACCGGCTACTTGCTCAATCCTAATCTGCCATTCTCGGCATGGAAGGAGAAGGAAATCGGCGAGGAAGTCGCCGCCCTCTTCGCCATCGCCGACTACGACAAGCGCATCGCCGCTTACAAGGAAATCAACAAAAAGGCGGTAGAATACGGCGCGATCATGCCGCTGTTGCAGAGCGTCATCACGATCGTAAGCAAGAAGGACGTGACCTTCGAGCACTACCACAACGGCTGGATTCTCGCGGACACTATCACCAGGACCTAACGTTTCCTGAGCATCAAGCGTCCGGCCAGCACGGGCCGGACGCTCCACGAGGCTCGCCTGCTGCGAAGGCGAAATGTGGAAGGTGCGAAATGCCGCAGGTCGAGCGGTCATTCGTTTCCACCAAATCAGGACGGATTCATATTGCGGCGGCTGGCGCCGGCGCTCCGGTTTTATTGCTGCACCAGACGCCGCGCTCTTGGGATGAGTTTCGCGAAGTTCTGCCAATCCTTGGGCGGCACTACCGCGTCATTGCCATGGATACGGTCGGCTACGGCGATTCTGATCCGCTACCGAATGGTCAAGCCTCGATAGAAAATTGGGCAAGGGCCGCGCATGCGCTGCTCCACGCGCTCGGCTTGCCTCGCGCCGCAATCGTCGGTCATCACACCGGGGCCGCTATCGCGGTCGAAATGGCGGCCGCCTACCCGCGAGCCGTCGCTGCTCTGGTTTTGTCAGCCAGTCCCTATGTGGATGCCGCGCGCCGCGCCGCGGCGCAAAGGGAACATAAGGCCGTCGTCGACGAAGCAACGCCGCGCATTGATGGGAGCCACCTTGCGGAGCTCTGGTCGATGCGCCGGGCGTTCTATCCGGACAATCGCATAGACCTTTTGCAGCGTTTCATGGTCGATGCGCTTAAAGTGGGAGAGCGGGCGGCGGAAGGCCACCGCGTTGTCGATCGTTACGAGATGGAGAAGCGCCTGCCGCTCATTAAATGCCCGACGCTGGTCATCGCGCCCACCGCAGATCCACATGCCTACCCGCACGCTGGAAAAGTGGCCGCTGCTATAGCCGGCAGCATGGTCGTCGAGATCCCAGACGGCATGGTGCCGTTACCGGACCAACTGCCCGAAGAATTTTCCGTCGCCGTCCATCGCTTTCTCGCTCCTCTGCCGCGCTGGGACGTTCAAGGCTGAATAATCCGGCCTTGCTCACAGGCCTTTAATCGGCCCCGGCGTTGCCCCACCGAACGGCTTCGCGAAAAACTAGAAGGCCGAGAAATCCGGTTTCTTCTTCTCGAGAAACGCCTCAACGCCGTGCTTAAACTCCGGATAAAAGCGAAGCTTCTCGAAGGTTTGACCCTCGAGCTGCAACCCTACGCTAAGCGGCGTCTCGTAAGTCGAGTTAAGAACGCGTTTGAGGGCAAGCAGCGGAATTTGCGGACGCGCCGCGAGATCGGCCACCCAGCGGTCGATCGCCTGATCGAGCGTTCCATCTGGCACAACCTCGGTAACAATGCCCCACTCGAACGCTTCCCGCGCGCTAATCCTTCGTCCGCGCATGATCATTTCCTTGGCGCGGGTCAATCCGGCGAGATGCGCAACGCGGACCGTGCCGCCGCTGCCCGGAGTCACGCCAAGGTTGATCTCCGGCAAGGCGAGCATGCTGTTTTCGGTTGCGAGACGAAAATCGCAAGCCAGCGATAGCTCGAACGAAACGCCCATCGCCCATTTCTCGATCGCGGCAATAACCGGCTTTTTCGCGCGCTCCGGAGCGGCGACGTTCCAGTGCAGATCATGCATTCCGTCGCGCTCGACCTTCAAAAACCCGGCGATATCGCCGCCCGAACTGTACAACCCATTCGCACCTCGGATCACGATCACCCGAATGTCCGGATCATCGTCCATCGCCTGAATGACCGCAGCTATCTGCGAACGGCCCTTGAAGCTGATTGTATTCATGGGGGGACGATCAAAAATCAGATAACCGGCCTTTTTGCTATCGTCTTTTTCCCAACGCAGGCCATCGAGATCCTCAGGGTACTCAGTCATTATCTTTCTCCGGTGACGTGTTTTTTTGGCCCCGGCTTTTGCGATTTTGCGCCGTCGCGGAAATCGCCTCGATGATGCCGGTATAGCCGGTGCAGCGGCAGATATGCCCAGATAGCATGTCGCGGATATCATGCTCGCTCGCGTCAGCGTGTTCGTTCAGAAACTGCGTGGCGGATGCGAGGATTCCGGGCGTGCAGAACCCGCACTGCAGGGCGTGATGCGTGCGGAACGCCATTTGCAAATCGTTCAGCTCACCGTTGTCCTCCGCAAGCCCCTCGACGGTGGTCACGGTTGCGCCCTCGATTTGCGCGGCGAATATCAGACATGATCGGACCGCCCGCCCATCGACCAGCACCGTGCAGGCCCCGCAAATGCCGTGCTCGCAGCCCACATGCGTGCCGTATTGCTTGAAAACATGGCGGAGGAAATCTGCAAGTTGCATCCGAGCCTCGGCCTCGGCCTTTACCGCCTTTCCGTTCAGCGTGAACTTTACGGTCGTCCTGGCGCCTGCCTCCACCTCAAGCATAAGCGCGCGCCTTCTCGATAGATGCAACCATGGCCTTACGCGCGAGCACGGTCGCGAGCGACCTCCGGTAATCGGCCGAGGCGAGGAGATCGCTGCGATAGTCGAGTTGCTTGCTAAGATCCCGCGCGATCTCTTCAACCGCCTTGGCGTTTATCCCACTCGGCGCCGAAACTTCGACGACCTGTGGGACTTCGCCGCAGCCACCAAATCCGAGCCGCATGCGCCCTGCGCGCCGCTCGAACGCGCACGCGACTGCGACAATGGCGAAGTCGCCATCGCGCACCGCAAATTCGAAGAAGGCCGTTTCCGTTTCGGACGACGTGCGTGGCCAATGGAGCGCTGTGATCAATTCATCCCCGCCGCGGCCCGTCACGAGAGCCGACCGAAAAAATTGCTTCGCCGCAACTCGGCGGACATGCCGGACCGAGCGCAACTCGATTTCGCCGCCGAGCGTTGCAAGCACGAGCGGAATTTCCGCACTCGGATCGGCGTGGGCCACCGATCCGCCCAGTGTCCCCCGATTACGCGTCTGGTAGTGGCCCACGTGGGGAAGAGCCTGCGCGAGCAACCCAACGTCGCGGCGGATCGCGCCACTAGAAAGAGCATCCGCTTGCCGCACCATGGCCCCGGTCATGACGGTGCGTCCGCTTTCGATTTGGCTCAGCACGAAAATGCGATTGATGTCGAGCACAATTGGCGGTGTGACGATGCGCATATTGAGAAGCGCTCCGAGCGATTGTCCTCCCGCCATCACACGCACGTCTTCGCCATACTTCGCCAACACCGAGAGCGCCTCCTCGATCGAGTCGGCGCGCACATATTTGAAGGCCGCCGGTTTCACGACCGACCCCGGAACGCCTGCAACATGGAAATTAGGCGACGCAGGCGCTGGACGACCGCGCCGCGCGGCTTTTCTCCCCGCACGTGCGCGCGCAGTCGATCAAAGAAATCGGCGAGAACGACCTTGACGACGCCATCCAGCATTCGCTGGCCAAACGTCGCGACCCGACCGCCGACATCGGCGCCGTACTCGTAGGTCAACTGTGTTACGCCGGCGCCCGTCTCCTCCAGCGTAACCAAAGCTTCGCCCTGTCCGAAACCGAGTTTGCTTTCACCGCGTGCGGCCAATTTCAGACGTTCGGGCTCCTTGCGGTCGAAAATGCGTATCTGAGCCTCGTACAATGCACCGATGCCCGCAATGCTGACGCGGATTTGCGCGCTGAACGTGTCGGGACTTGTCTGCTCGATATTTTGGCAACCCGGTATGATGGCGCGCAATTGCACCGGATCGAGCAACGCATCCCAAACCTTCTGCCGCGCGACCTCGATCGCGATCGTCCCGCGACCGCGCAGAGTGCCGCTTAGCTGTCGTCCGGTTTCGTCCTGCGGTGCGCTACTCGGCCGGGTCAGCGCCAAATCTGGATCGCCGCCATGCAAGAGCTGCCACAATCGTCCAGGCAAAAACGGCGGCGTCAGGTCGCGCAGACCTGTTGCGTCACCTATCGCGTTCGCCATGGCGACGGGAGCGATCATGGAGCAACCGTCGCCCAGACCTTTGGCTCCCTGAATGGTGTTGGGGCTCGGCGTCGCATAATGGGCAATGCCCAGATCGGGCAATTCCGGGGCGGTCGGGCAAAGATAGTCCTGGAAAGTGCCGGACAGGAGCGTTCCGTCGGCGGCATAGGTCACCCGCTCCAGCATCGCGGCGCCAAAGCCATGCGCGAAACCGCCGCGTAGCTGGCCTTCCACCACGGCTGGATTAAGCAGCGTGCCGGCATCGTGCGCGCTGACGTATTTGTGCACCTGAACGCGGCCGGTCTCGGCGTTCACTTCGACGCCCGTGAGGTCGCACTGAAAGCTATAGGTCAAAGATGATCTCATACGATCGTCCTCGTCAGGTACGGTCATGGTGTCCGGCGAAAACTCCGCGAGTTCCGAGATCGAGCCATCGACGCCCTCGGGCAAATCGCCGGCATCCCAATGCAACTGCATAGCCAACCTGCGGATCGGGACGGGTTCGTTGCCAGCGCCGGGAGCGGACGCCATTCCGCTAAGCAACTGGACGGTGCCGGGCTCGACGCCGAACGTTTTGGCCGCAGCGGCACGCAACTTTCGCGCCGCCATTCGCGCAGCTACGGCCACTGCGGAAACCACGACCGTGGAGAAACGGTTGGAGTAGTTTCCGGAGGTGATTGACCACGCGCCGCCGAACGTATCCAAGTCGGTGATTACTTCGACATCTTCGGGATTGACGCCTATCTCGTCGGCAACGATTTGCGCCACCACGGTCCGATGGCCCTGCCCATTGGGCAGACTATCCACATGAACGATAACCGCGCCAAGCGGATCCATGATGACACGCGCACGGCCGGCTGCACCTGATTTGGGTAGCTGCTTCGCGCGTTGCGCTTGTGTCAGCGCGAGATTGACATAAGCCATGTTGGACGCCGATGTCTCAACTGCCAACGCCATGCCAATGCCGAACATTCTTCCTTCTTTGCGCGCGCTTTCTCTTTGCGCCATCAGCTCCCGGTACCCTGCCCGCTCGAGCGCCAGCTCGATGCAGCGGCGATAGTTGCCGCTTTCCAAAAGAGACCCTGCTGGCGTTTCGTAGGGAAAGGTTTGAACGACATTGCGAAGACGCAGCTCAACCGGGTCGATACCGATTTCCTTCGCCGCGAGATCCATCATCCGCTCGAGCGGATAATAGAATTGCGGGCCGCCGAAGCCACGATTGAGACCACTCGGCACTTGGTTGGTGACGACGACTTTGTTTTCCACCGCAATGTGGCGCACCCGATAAGGGCCGCTCAGCGTCGAATGCATACGATAGAGCGAGGCCGGATCGGGTGGCCGGAGGTAGGCACCGACATTCTCAGTCTGCTTCAGGCGCAGCGCGAGAAGGCGTCCGTCCCCATCGAAGGCACCATCAATATGTGTAGCGCGCCCGGTCGCCGCCGACGACGCCGCCAGATGCTCGACGCGATCTTCGATCCATTTGACCGGCCGCCCAACTTTGCGCGACGCCAAGCCGATCAAAACAATATAAGGATAGACCCCGTGCTTAATGCCGAAACTGCCGCCGCTCGACGGTGACGAAATCAGCCGCAACTGCTGTCCGCGCACGCGGAGCGCGTCGCACACCAACGGATGCATGGCGTAAGGGCCCTGGAAATTCGACCAGACGGTGTAACGCCCGTTGCCCGCATCGAAGTCGGCAATGACGCCATAAGTTTCAATCGGTGTGGAATTGACCCGCGGATAGTCGACCGTGCATGCAACGACCTTCGCAGCTTTCGCGAATTCGCCCTCGGGGTCGCCATATCGGAACGTGCGTTCATGCACAACGTTGCTGCCGAAATCCTCGTGCAGGACGGTTGAGCCCGATGCCAGCGCATCCTCGATGGTCACGACCGCAGGTTTGGGATCGTAGTTTACCGCGATCAGATCAACGGCATCCTCGGCGATATAGCGACTTTCGGCGACAACGACGGCTATCGGTTCGCCGAAATAGCGAGTGCGGTCGACTGCACACGGATAGTAGCGCAGCTTGCGGCTCACCATGTTGCCGATGGGATTGGACATGGCTGCTACATCGTCAGGCGCGAGAACACCGATAACGCCCGGCAGCGCCAGTGCTGCCGACACGTCGATCGAGCGAATATCGGCACAGCCGTGCTGACTGCGCAGGATTGCCGCATGGCAAAGGCCCGCCGCTGGCTCCAGGTCGTCCATGAAGCGGGCCCGACCGGTCAATAGTGCCGCGTCCTCGAAGCGCTCCAAGCTCTTACCGACCCATCTTTCCGGCGCGGCCATCAATTCATTCCCGCTCAATCGTCGTGGCCGCGGTAAACCTGCGAAACCCTGGGACCGCGACGAACCTCTTCCGGCGATCTGGCCGCCAGCACACTTCCGTTCACCACCGCGGTGACACGCTCAGCCAATTGAAAGACGACGTCCATGTCATGCTCGACCAGTGGATATGAAAGCGATTTTCCCGCTTTTCCGCACACTTACACTATCGAGCGCCGCTATTTGTGCCTAACGGCCCAAGCACGGTTTGACTCGCCGAATAGCTCGAAATATAAATGTCCGGACAAAGTAACAAATGGTCATATTATGAGCGATGGCGGCAAGCGACGGATTCCCACACCGACCGGGCGTTACTACGAGGACTTCGTCGTCGGCGACATTTACGAGCACCGACCGGGCCGGACCATCACCGAGAGCGACAACATCAATTTCTCGCTCATGACCATGAACCAGCATCCGATGCATTGCGATGCGAATTTCGCCGCCAAGAGCGAGTTTAAGCAACCGCTCGTCAACAGCGCGCTGACACTTGCAGTCGTGGTTGGCATGACTGTCAACGACGTGAGTCTCAAGGCCATAGCTAATCTCGGCTGGAAAAATATCGACCTGACAGGACCCGTGTTTCCCGGCGACACCCTCTACGCGGAATCCGAAGTCCTGGAGAAGCGGGAGTCGAAGTCCCGGCCGACGCAGGGCATCGTGACGGTGGAAACGCGAGCCTTCAAACAAGACGGTAAAGCGGTGATGAATTTCGTGCGCACCGCGCTTCTTCCGAAGCGCGGTCACGGCGTAGGCGACTAAGATAAAAACGGCCCGGACGGCGCGACGTTCGAAATGGGAGGAATGATTGGACGCAAGTCAGTCTGTAAACGCCGGCGCCCGTCTCGACCGTTTACCGATCTCCCGGCTGCATTGGCGCATCCTCGGGCTGATTACCGCCGGTGCGACGCTCGACGCTTTTGACATTTATTTGGCCGGTGGCGTCGTCGCCGCCATGTTGAAGGAGGGTTTTGCTACCACACAGCAGAGCGCTGTCTTTATTTCCACGACTTTCTTCGGGATGCTGATCGGCGCGGGCTTCGCCGGCTATCTCGGCGACCGGATGGGCCGCCGCTATTCCTACCAATTCAATCTCGCGCTCTTCGGCGTTGCCTCGCTTGCGGCTTGCTTTGCGCCCAACATCACGGTTCTCACTGCGCTACGCTTCATCATGGGCATCGGCATGGGTGCGGAACTTGTCGTGGCGGCGGGTACGCTATGCGAGTTCGTTCCCCCCGCTTATCGTGGCCGCTGGATCTCAATGCTTGGCATCGTCACAAACGCCGGCCTGCTGCTAGCGTCGACGATCGGTTTCGTCGTCATTCCCAATTTTGGCTGGCGCTATATGTTCGCCATCGTCGGTGTTGGCGCCCTCATCGTCTGGGTCCTACGCAAAAAGATGCCAGAAAGCCCGCGGTGGCTCGAAGCGGTCGGCCGCCTCGACGAAGCAGAGGCGACGTTGCGCGCCTTCGAGGATGAAGTCGGCCAGGGCCGCGAATTACCGCCGCCGGCAATTGTGCGCCGGCGTCCTGTCGTCGAAGCACCGTTTGGCGCTATGTTCCGGTCGGGCATGATCGGCCGTACCATTACCGCGGCTCTAACCGTCATGGCCGTCAACGTCTCGGTGTACGGCTTCGTCGCATGGCTGCCGACATTCATGCTCAAGCAGGGCATGACCATTGTGCAGTCGCTCGGCTTCACGACGCTCATGTCATTCGGCAGCGTCGCCGGCGCTCTGGTCGGGATGGCGGTCGGCGATAGGTTCTCGCGTCAGAAATCGCTGCTGGCGACGTGCGTCGCTATCGCCGCACTCGGGCTCCTCTATCCGACCTTGCGCGATCCGATCGCAGTCACGATCGCCGGCTTCGCGCTGGTAACCTCGATTTACACGCTCGTCACGCTCGGGCTTTACGCCTACGTGCCCGAATTATTCCCGACCGAATATCGGTTACGCGGCACCGGGGTGGCCGGTGTCTGTGGCCGCGCCGCCTCCATCACCACGCCGTATCTCACTGTATACCTGTTTGAGAACTTCGGTCTGCGCGGCGTTTTGTGGATGGTGATTGTGATGCTTGCGGCGCTGAGCGCCGCGATCCTGACCTTGCGCGTCGAGACGGCGAAAATGTCGCTCGACGACAACTTCGCACTCGCGGGCGGCGACGGATCGAGTGCCGTCGCCCACGATCAAGGACTTTAGGGAGGAAGCACCCATGAATATCATCGACAAATCGATCCATGCGGATCAGCAAAAGGCCATTTCCGACCAACTCGCCGTTTTTGCACTCGAGCTGACCTTCGACGCGATCCCTGAAAAGATTCGGGAACGTTCAAAATATCTGATGCTCGACGCCATCGGCATCGCTTATGCGTCGCAGGGCTTTCACTTCGCCGGCGCCACGATGACGGCGATGACGAATCTTGGGGCTGGCGCGTCTCCCGTGATCGGCTACGGCCGCAAGCTCAGCCCGCGCGACGCGGCGCTTGTCAACGGCGTGTTGGCGCACGGCCTGGACTACGACGATACGCATTCGCCCGGCATCATCCACGCCACGGTTTCGAGCTTGCCGCTGGTGCTGGCGCTCGGCGACGAGTTGAAGATTTCCGGCCGCGATTTTCTCACTGCCTATGTCGCGGCAATGGAGACGTCGACGCGGCTCGCATCGGTCGCCAAAGGCGGCTTCCATCAGGTCGGCTTTCATCCGACCGGCCTCATCGGCATTTTCGGTTGCACGCTCGCTGCTTCGCGGCTCCTTGGCCTCAACCGAGAACGGACGGCAATGGCGCAGGGCGTCGCCTTGTCCATGGCCGCCGGCAGTCTCGAATTTCTGAACGACGGCGCTTGGACGAAACGCATGCATCCGGGCTGGGCGGCTTCGAGCGCGATTACAGCAGCAACACTGGCCAAGCACGGCTTCGTTGGACCACGCGCGGCCTACGAGGGGCGATTCGGCCTATTCGCGTCCCATCTCGGCACGCACATGGCGGATGCGGACCTTGCGCTTGCGACCAAGAATCTCGGCAAATCGTGGCAGATTGACGAAGTCGCGATCAAACCGATCCCGGCCTGCCACTTCGCTCATGCATCTGCCGATGCGGCGGTCGCGCTAAGCAAATCGGTGAAGCCCGGCGATATTCGCTCGATCGAGGTTCTGGTACCGGCAGAGGTCATCAAAACCGTATGCGAGCCGGTAGAGAACAAGCGCACGCCTGCCAATAGTTACGACGCTCAATTCTCCATTCCCTACATCGTTGCGACGGGACTGCTGCGAGGGCGATTCACGCTCGACGAACTGGAAGACAAGGCAATCGGCGACCCCGAGGTTCTCGCGCTCGCCCGGCGCATCAATTACGCAGCCGATCCCGCCTCCACCTTCCCCCAGCATTACACGGGCGAGGTGATCGTCACGCTGAACGACGGCCAGCAGGTGCGCCATCGCGAGGGCATCAATCGCGGCTGCTCAGACCGGCCGCTGTCAAACGCCGAGATCGAAGCGAAATATTTCGACAATGCGTGCCGCTTGCTGACGCGCGAACGCGCAGCGCGGGTGCGTGATGCCGTTGTCGGAATTGATCGCGGGTCGGTGGCCACGCTGGGCGACACGTTGGCGCAACCCGCGAAATAAGGAGAACAAGATGGATATCGCGGTGACCGCGGAGCGGCAAAGCGAAGAGAACATGATTCTCGACGCCGTCGACAAGTTTCTAGAGACGGACGTCAGGCCGCATGCGCACGACCTCGAAGCGCGTGACGAATATCCGACCGAGATCGTCGAAAAGATGAAGGCCATGGGTCTGTTCGGCTGCCTGATCGAGCCGGAGTATGGAGGGCTCGGCCTATCTTCCAGGACCTACGCCAAGATCATCGAGCACATATCGGCCGTCTGGATGTCAGTTGCAGGCGTGCTCAACTCGCACGTCATTATGGCGAGCGCGGTGCAACGAAATGGTACGGCGAAACAAAAGGAACATTACCTTCCGCTTTTTGCCACGGCGGAATTGCGCGGAGGTATCGCGCTGACTGAGCCCGATTGCGGGACCGACCTGCAGGCGATTCGCACAGTCGCAAAGCGCGACGGCGACGATTATGTGGTCAACGGCGCGAAGACCTGGATCACCAACTCCTACTACGGCAGTTGCTTTGCACTCTTGGTGAAAACCGATCCCGCGGCTGAACCGCGCCACAAGGGCATGAGCCTGCTCATCGCCGAAAAGGGCGACGGATTCAACGTCACCCGCAAATTGCCCAAGCTCGGCTATCGCGGCATCGATACCTGCGAAATCTTCTTTGAAAACTATCGCGTCCCGGCCGATCGACTCATCGGCGGCATCGAGGGCCGCGGTCTTAAACACATTCTGAACGGTCTTGAGCTTGGCCGTATCAACGTGGCGGCGCGCGGCGTCGGCGTGGCCGATGCGGCGCTGCGCGAGTCGGTGGCCTACGCGCAAACGCGAAAGACGTTTGGCAAGCCGATATGCGAACATCAGGCGATTCAATTGAAGCTTGCGGAAATGGCAACGCGCGTGGAGGCGGCGAGGCTTCTGACGTACCGCGCCGCCGAAGCGTTTGACCGCCGGGAGCGCTGCGACATGGAGGCCGGGATGGCAAAATATTTCGCCACCGAGGCGGCGCTGGAGAATGCAACCGAGGCTATGCGCATCCACGGCGCTTATGGCTATTCCAAAGAGTTCAACATCGAGCGGCTTTATCGCGATGCGCCTCTCCTCGCTATCGGCGAGGGCACGAACGAATTGCAGCGCATCATCATCGCGCGCCAGCTGGTGGCGAGGAACCCGATATGAACGGACATCTGCCGCTCGACGGCATTCGTATCCTGGCGATCGAGCAATATGGCGCCGGCCCATTCGGTACGCAGCATCTCGCCGACCTCGGAGCCGAAGTCGTCAAGATCGAGAACCCGCGTGAGGGCGGCGACATCGGCCGGCAGATCGGCCCGCATTTTTTTAGCGAGAACGACAGTCACTTCTACGAGGCGTTCAACCGCAACAAGAAATCGATTGCGCTCGACCTCAAGCAGCCCGAAGGCAAAAAGGTCTTTCTCGACCTCGCGCGGACCGCCGACGCCACGCTCGACAATTTGCGCGGCGATTTGGCGGTCAAGCTCGGACTCGATTACGAAAATCTGTCTTCGATCAATCGGAAAATCGTTTGCGTGCACCTGTCTGCTTATGGGCGCACCGGCTCGCGTGCCTCGTGGCCCGGCTACGATTACTTGATGCAGGCCGAAGCTGGCTATCTTTCGTTGACGGGTGAACCGGACGGACCGCCTTCGCGTGCTGGCCTCTCGGTGGTCGATCTCTCGACTGGCACGACTGCTGCGATGGCGCTGCTGGCCGGCGTCATCGATGCAATGAAGACCGGCAAGGGCCGCGATCTGGACGTTAGCCTTTACGACACCGCACTGCATCAGGTCATGTATCTCGGGACATGGTATCTGAACGGGAGCCATGTGACTCGCCGTGAGCCGCGATCGAGCCATCCGTCATTGACGCCAAGCCAACTCTACAAGACCAAAGATGGCTGGATTTTCGTCATGTGCCAAAAGGAGAAATTCTGGCGCATTCTATGTGAGGCGCTCGGACGTCCTGATTGGATCGTAGACCCAGACTTTGCGACCTTCGCCGCGCGTTTGAAGAATCGAGCGCGGGTCACCGCTGCGCTCGACGAAGCCCTTTCGACGAAGACAACCGACGAGTGGATGAAAGAGATCGCGGGGCGCGTGCCGGCAGCGCCGGTTTATGACGTCGCTCAGGCGCTCGATAACGATTTCGCGCGTGAACAGGGGCGGATTGTTGAATTCCATCATCCCGTCCATGGAGCGATCAAGGGAATCGCATCGCCAGTGCGCGTTTCAGGCGCTGAGCTGCCAACCGATGCCGCTCCCACCCTCGGTCGAGATACCGATGCCCTTCTCGCCGACATCGGTTATTCAGCGGAACGGCTCACCGGTCTTCGCAAGACCGGTGCGATCGGCTGAGGGCGACGAGTAGGAGGATGTCGGGGCCGCCGCAACCACGCTACCGACAGGTCGCGAAGACTCTCATCAACGAGATTCAGGCCGGCAATTATCCTGTCGGCGATCTGATGCCTACGGAAATGGTGCTGTGCGAGCAGTTCGGCGCGAGCCGTTTCACGGTACGACAGGCGATCAAGCAACTCGTTGAACTCGGGCTTGTTAATCGGCAGGCCGGCGTTGGCACAAAGGTACTTGGGCGGGAGCCAAAATCAAACTACCGGCAGGTGATGCAGGGCATTTCCGATCTCCGGCAATACACGGCCGATACCGAGCTCGAAATACACGATCAGCGGATGGTGACTGTGCGCGGAGACCTGTGCTCGACGTTGGAAGCCTCCCAAGGCGAAAGCTGGTTGCGCATCGAGGGGATACGCCGGGTCGGCGACCGTGAAGCGCCACCGATCTGCCTCACGGAAATATACATCCACCCGGCTTTCCGAGCTGTGCGCGACCTTGGCGGCCGATCAACCGTTCCGATTTATGTGCGGATCGAGGAGCAGTTCGGCGAACAGGTGAGCGAAATACAGCAGCAGATCAAGGCGGCAGCACTTACCAAGAGGATCGCCGAACTACTCGGTGCAAGGCCTGGAGCACCGGCGCTTATTGTTAACCGCTCGTACCGCAGCCAGCGCGGAGAATTGATCGAAGTCGCGCTCTCAACCCATCCGGCCGAGCGCTTTAGCTACTCGCAGACGTTTCTCCGCGATTGGCGCGGCGCCGCAGCAGAGGAAAACGGAAATGGCCGCTGAGCGCAGCTTCTTGTTCGTGCCGGGCGACCGGCCCGACGGGTTCAGCAAGGCGCTTTCTTCGGGCGCCGACATCGCCGCCGGTTAGCCGCCTCCCCGTGCTTCAGCTCCGCTTGGCTCCGGCAACCAGCGCGCGACGCAGCCGGTCGCGCACCGCGTCTGACTCCTCGGCCGTCCAACTCCGGAAGCCCCTGCCAGTTTTCATACCGAGCTCGCCCTTTTCGACAAGCGCATTCAGGTAGGCGTGAGTCCTGGGCGTGATGTCGAGATCGGGCATGAGCGTATCGTGGATGTTCTTCGTCAGGTCGAGACCGACGAGATCGGATTGCTCCATCGGGCCAAGCACGCCGAGCCGCGCGCCGAAGCCTCGCTTTACCACGTCATCAATGGTCTCCGCATCACAGACGCCTGACGCTACGAGCGCAATCGCCTCGCGTTTCATCGCATGCTGCAAACGGTTGCCAATGAAGCCCGGAATATCGCGATGTACGAGCACGGGATGACGGCCGATTGTACGCAGTAGAGTAGCCAACCGATCGGCCGCGGGACGGTTCTCAGGCCCCATCAGCACGATCTCGACCAATGGCACGAGATGCGGCGGATTCCAGAAGTGCGAACCGACTATACGATGCCTGGTTTTGAGACCCTCCGAAATGCGCGTGATCGGCAGGGCGGACGTATTGCTGGCGAGGATCGCGTCAGCAGGCGCGGCCCGCTCGAGCTCGGCGAAGATCGCCCGCTTGATCGGCAATTGCTCGAGCGCGGCTTCAATGACGATGCCGGCATCTTTCGCCGCCCACTCTATCGATTCGCCGGCGGTTACACGATTGGCCGCCGCCCGATCCGTGCCGAGCAGATCGCAAATTTCGTGGAGCCGCTGCTGCAGCGTCTCGCGCGCCGCCGCAACCGGATCTTGCACGCGCACTTCGTGACCGCTCGCGGCGAACAAATAAGCAATGCCGTGGCCCATCAGGCCGGCGCCAATGACTGCGATTTGGGGCTTTTCCATGCGGGCTTAACCGGCGGTGAATCCGCCGTCGACATACATGATCTGCCCAGTGCAGAAATCCGACGCCGGCGAGAGCAAATAAATCGCCATACCAACCAAATCCTCGGCCTCACCGAGGCGCCCGAGCGGAATCCGCGACAGCGTTCGGGTACGTGTTGCCTTTCCGACGTCGCTGTCCTCCCACATCCATTCGGTGAGCTTCGAGCGGAAGGTTGTTGGCGCGATGGCGTTGACCGTGGTGCCGTATTTCGCCCATTCGGTGGCGAGTACGCGCGTCAAAGCGTCCGTCGCGCCTTTGGAACTGCAGTATGCGGTATAGCCGGAAAAATTACCGTGCCGGCCGCGGGTCGAAGACATCAACACAACTTTGCCTTTGATGCCTTCCTTGATCCAATAGCTGCCAACAGCTTTCGCCATGAGCCAAGGCCCGCGGACATTGGCGTCCATGACCCCTTGCCATTCCTCATAGGACTGCTTTTCGATGAAACCGGCCTTGTTGGTGCCCGACGCGACCACGAGCCGATCGACCCGGCCGAAGGCGTCGAGCGCCCCCTGCAGAATTGCCTCGGCGTCCTCTAAACTATCGGGCCGCCGAACAATGCTTTCGACGTGGCCACCCGCCTCCCTTACGTCTTCGATTACCGTGTCCAATTCTTCCGTCGAACCGGAGGCGAGCAAGAGCTTCGCGCCGAGGGCGCCAAGCGCGACGGCGCAAGCGTGCCCAAAAGAGCCAGACGCCCCGGTAATAATCACAACCTTGTCACGCACATCGAAAAGCGACAGCGGATTGCGCAACCTCTCGCTGATCATTCGACGCGCCTCATTTACCGCTTTCGATCCGGAAGCTCTGTTCCGGATCGAGAATGGCGACAACCCGCACGCCGCACCCCTCGCCTTGCGGCCAGCGCCAAGGAAACGCCATGAACGTGCAACGCTTGCCCGTGATCGCATCGAGGTCGCCGTTGATATTCTCGATGCCGGGAATTCCACCCTCGCACATCATAATCTTGTGCGCCGGTTCCCAGTGGGGAAAATCTGTCATCGCGTCGCGCCCCGTCTCTCGCCGGTACTCCTCAACCAAATGCGGGTGTGACGGTCCCGGTCCGTGATCGATGAGTTTAGTCCCCAGCGGGTGATCGAGCGCTTGGACGTCGACGCCGACCATCTTCACCTGCTTTTCTACCAGCCACTCCGCAGCTTCCTTATAGAGGCCAGGCGAGTAGGCATAATACTCATCGGTATCGGCGAGCTTGTGATGTGTGCCGGTATTGATCATCACAACGTCGTTCTTACGGATTTTAGGCGTCGCTTTTTCCAAATCGTCCGGCGTGATAACGCCCCATTTTCCCTTAGGAATCGAAACTGCAACGCCGGTACCGAAAAAACGCCACAGCGGATAACCGGTCATGGACGGCGTGTTCTCGGTAACATGCAGTGGCGCATCCATGTGGGTGCCGCGATGCATAATGCCCTCAAACTCGGTGACGTAGACGCCGTCGAGCGCGTGAAATTGCAATGTCAGAACATTGATGCCGGGCGCCGAAGGCCATTGCGGAATACCGTGTCCCCAGCGGGCGCTGAGATTGTAGAATTTAAGACCGCGGGTGCTGTTTTTGTTCGCCATCGACTTCATCCTTGCTCGCGGCCGCCCGCTAAGCAGCATCACCCGACTCAAGCCGATAAGCACCGGACGGGTCGAGAATGGCGGTCAACCGAACGACGCACGCATCTCCTTCTGGCCAATTCCATGGATATGCCTGGAAGGTGCAGCGTTTGCCGAGGAGCGCATCGACTTCGGCGCCGACATTCTCAATCGTAGGTATGCCGGCGCTCAGCAATGTCCGATGCGCCGGATTCCATTCCGGGAATTCACCCTTTGGATCGCGGCCGGTCACGGTCTGATAAGCCTTAGCCAATCGCCGCATTTGCGGCCCGTTACGCTGCAGACCGAGCGACGTCGCGAGCGGATGATCCACCTGCGGCGTATCGACCGCCACAAGCTTGACACGCTTGTCGACAAGCCACTGCGCCGCTTCCTTCGACAGTCCCGGCGAATTGCCGAAATAGTCGATGCTGTCGCTGTAACGACGGTGCCAACCTGTCACGATAACGACGATGTCGTCGTTTTCGATTGTCGGCGCCGTGCTATCAAGGTCGGCGGCCGTCACCCGTTCCCATTGCTGCTTCGGAATTGACACAACGACGCCTGACCCAAAGAACCGATCGAGGGCGATAGCGCCAACGCCCGCGCCGCGCTGGATAAGATGAAGGGGCGCGTTCACGTGGGTGCCACTGTGCATCACCATGCGAATTCGCGTGGCCATGACGCCATTCTTGGCGTGCGTACTCGATCGATGAAGCTTTACGTCTTCGAAACCCGGGAGCGTCGGTGCATCGTGGCCCCATTCGTGACTGAGCTCATAAAACACGAGTCCGGTTGCGGGCTCCGTTACGCCAGGCATGACCGCCTCTTATGCGCTCGCCCGTTCTGGCGATACGCGGACTGGGGGTAGGCCAATCTGTCTGTCCTCCGAAAACGCAGCCAATTCATAGTCGGTGCGGCCGCATACTCCAATGGTATGCCTCGCCAATTGGACCGCGGACAACTCGAGATCACGCAGACAACACCGCTCGCACCCTCGACTTGAAGGCCTCGAGCATTCGCGATGGCCGGTTGGTGCGCAAATAGGCGAGACCTGCCTCCGCTTCCCAAAAAGTCCCTTCGTGCGGGATCGCAACGAGACCGAAGCGAGCGGCATAATCGACCATCACGGTCGAGAACAGTCCGAGAAAATCACTCCCTTCCAACACGCGAAGCATGCCAATCGCACTTGCTTCGATGGCGATTTGCGGCGGCTCATGTCCGTTGGCGACCAGATAGGAACCAATGCGGCCGGTGCCGACGCTGTCGTTGGCAAGCACCACCCACGGAAAGCGTGCCAAATCTTCCGCCTTCGCGACGCCCTTACCCGCGAGTGGATGTTTTGCTCGGGCCACCAACGCGTGGCGCACTCCGACCAACGGCTCTTTGACCAATTCCGGCTGCGAGGGGAAAGAAAGCGTCACGCATGCAAGATCAATTTCGCCGGCCATGAGCGCCGGCACAATACTGTCGATGGCGCCTTCGGTCACGCGAACTTTGACCTTGGGAAACTGGTGATGAAACGCGGTGAGGACGTCAGGCAGAATCACCGTTACCCACATCGGCCCCGCGGCAATGCGCAATGTTCCAGTGAGCCCTTGTTCGAGCGCGCTGATCTCAGACATCGCGTGACGGTATTCAAGTTCCATCAATTTGACCCGCCGTGCCAGTACCTCTCCTGGTTTGGTCAAGATTACCCCGGTTGGCAGCCGCTCGAACAACGGCACACCGACAGTCTTTTCCAATTGGCGAATACTGCGGGTCAGCGCCGGCTGGCTAATATTGAGCGCCTCGGCCGCGGCCGTAATGTTGCGCTTTTCGACCACGCCGAGGAAATGCCGCAACAACCGCGAATGCATCGACCGACCACTTTCCCGGCGCAAATCTGGCCCAAAACCGGCCGTACCATAACGCCAAGGTATGGCCAAGCCAATCTGGGCAAGTGAGGTCAGCGCGGTCACTTAGCCGGGTGTGCGAACAGACTTTGTGCGCAAGGGTGCATCACGTACCAGCCGGCGCGCCAGCGGAAAGAGCTGCCAACCGAACCGGTCGGCAACGTAACCCCAAATACCCTTCGGTGCTTTCAGCATGACGCCAATTGCCACGACGCCGAGAATGATCAGATAGGCGCTGGCGAGGTCGGCCAGGAATTCACGGAGTACAAAATAAATAACAGTGCCGAGGATCGGGCCTTCAACGCGGCCAATTCCGCCGATTACCGTGATAAAGATCATGTTCACCGTCCAATCGTTGATGCTGAAGGCGGAGAAAGGCGTAATGCTGAGTTTCTGCAAAAAGACCATCGAGCCAACCATAGCGGTCGCGGCGGCCGCCACCACGAACACGACCGTGCGCGCGCGATTGACGTCAATGCCATTCGACTTCGCCGCTGTCTCATTGTCGCGGATAGCCTGCAATGCCAGGCCATAACGCGTACGCAACAAAATGACGATGACCCCGATCACCGCGACCGCTAGCGCGAGAAATATCCAATAAATGACCGACTCGCGCGTGCTGCGCGACTTGGCGATCGAGAGAACCACTGTCGCAGGAAGGCTGATGCCGGAGCCGCCGCCGACTGCTGGAACGAGTTGGAAGATTTGCAGAAAGACTTCCGCCACTACCCACGAGCCAATGGTGAAATAGGCGCCGCGCAGCTTGAGTAGGAGCACAACAATCGGGATAGAAATGATACCGCCGATCACTCCCGCAAGTGGCAGCCCCAACAACGGATTGAAGCCAGCCCAAAGCGCGCAGAGATAAAGCGTGTAACCGCCGAGCCCAACGAACGCCTGTTGGCCAACTGATACAAGTCCCGCATAGCCAGCGAGCAAATTCCACAAACTTGCTAAAGCGACGAAGGAGTAGATTTCGGTGAGGAGCCGCATCATTTGCCGGTCCCCCCAATAGGGAATCGCAATCAGCGCAACGACAAGCGCTGCCCAAAATGCGACGCCAACATGACTCGCAAAGGTAGAATGTACGACCTTCGCACGCGGCAAGGCTCCGCTCACGTCACTCACACTGACACCTTGGGAAACAGGCCTTGCGGCCTGAGGAATAGCACCAGCAGGAAAACAACATGTCCTGCCGTGAATGGCAGGCCGACGTTGATCTGGCCGCCGACGGCTTGGGCAAGCCCAAGAAGAATCCCACCCGCCAGCGTTCCCCACAAGCTGCCCAAGCCACCCATGATGACAGCTTCAAAGCCGAAAATGAGGAGTTGCGGCCCGTAGAATGGGTTGAACGTCGTGCGCACCGCTATGAACACGCCGGCGATCGCCACCACCGCGAGCGAAAGCGCCATGGCCAACGCGAAAATATGCCGGTTCTCAATACCCATGAGTTGCGCAATCGCCGGATCGTCGGAGGTCGCGCGAAAGTTTCGGCCGATCTTCGTTCGATAAAACAGCAATTGCAGGCCGCCGATAATAAGCACCGCCGCGCCGAATTGAATTAGCGGCAAAACGCCAATGGCAAAGTCCGGCGTGAACTTCCAGCTCGCCATCTCGATCGGACCGGCATAAAGCCTGCGGCTGTCATGGGTAAACAGAAGCAGAAGGACGTTCTGGATGATGATCGACAGGCCGAACGTCACCAGGAGCGGTGGTAGATCGTCGCCAAGGGCAAAATTGAGAAGGCAACGTTGCAGAACATAGCCAAACGCAGCGATCACCGGCACGACAATGATCAACGAAGTGAATGGGCCAATGCCGAACGCCTGCATGGTGAAGTAGGCGAAATAAGCCGCGACAACAATCAAATCACCATGTGCAATATTGACGAGCCGCATCACGCCGAAGATCAGCGATAGGCCGGCCGCGAAAAGCGCGTAAAGACCACCAAGCAGAACGCCCTGAACGATGACTTGGACGACTTCCACTACGTTTACACTCCGAAATAGGCGGCTTTGATTGTCTCGCGGTTGAGACTTTGCGATTCGCCTTTCAGCAAAACGCGTCCTTCCTGCAGGCAATACACGTAGTTCGATGCGCCGAGCGCCTGCATAACGTCCTGCTCGACCACGACCACGGAAGTGCCTTCGGCGATGATCACAGGCAGCCGGCGGAAAATGTCGCGCACGACGATCGGAGCGAGGCCGAGACTGATTTCGTCACAAAGCAGGAGGCGCGGATTGGACATCAGCGCTCGACCAATTGCTACCATTTGCTGCTGGCCGCCCGAGAGAGACGTGCTTTTCTCGCGACGCCGCTCCGCCAGCATCGGAAACAGATCGAAGATGCGCGTCAACGACCAGGGACCGCGGCGGCCGAGCTGAGCGCCGATGTTCAAGTTCTCTTCGACAGTCAGCGAAGGAAACAGCCGCCGGCCTTCGGGGACCATGGTGATACCGCGCGCCACGATCTTGGACGAGCGCATGCCGCCGATCGGTTCGCCGTTAAAACGGATCATCTCCGGCTTGGCAGGGTGCATGCCGACAATGGCCTTGAGTAGCGTGCTTTTGCCGGCGCCATTGGCGCCGATGATGGCCACGGACTGACCGGCGTCGACGGACATCGACACGCCGTAGAGCGCCTGAAAATCACCGTAAAACGCGGTCAGCGATTCTATTTCCAAGAGGGCCATAAATCAGGGAACCATGTCGCGTGTACCGGCAATCTTCCTAGTCGGCCGGAATGCCCATGTAGATCTCGGTGACTTTAGGATGGCGGATCGCTTCCGCCGGCCGATCGTCGGCAATGAAGGTGCCCCCGGCCAAAACAACGATGCGATCGACGGTCGCCAACAACGCATGCACGATGTGTTCGATCCAGATGATCGACACGCCGGTCTCGCGAATACGCCTGATCAGGCTAACCAGTGTCTCGCATTCCATTTCGCTGAGGCCACCGGCGACCTCATCAAGCAGGAGCAATTTTGGTCGGGTTGCAAGCGCCCGCGCCAATTCTAGCCGCTTGCGATCAAGCAGCGTGAGCGTATCAGCCTTGACGTTTGCTTTCTCACCGAGCCCGCAGTCTTCGAGAATTTGCGCGGCCAAATCATAGACCTCGCGCTCGCGGCGGCGCTTGGCGAATGCACCCGCGACCACAAGGTTCTCGAACACCGACATGCCGCCGAATGGCTGCGGAATCTGAAATGAGCGCGCCATTCCGAGCCGGCAGCGATGTGCCGCCGACAATCGAGTGATGTCATGACCTTCGAACAGGATTTGGCCAGCGGTTGGTGCGAGCATGCCGGTAATGATACCGAACAACGTGGTCTTGCCGGCACCGTTAGGGCCGAGCATCCCAAGCGCTTCGCCATCGGCCAATTCGAGGTCGAGGTTTTCGGCAATCACCACCGCGCCGAAGTTTTTGCAGATTCCTTTCAGCGACAGGATCGCGTTCACACATCCCCCGATCACGCCTGCGGCCGCTCAAAGTGAAGCGGCCGCAGAGTGCATACTCAAGCGTGACTAGGCAAGCGGCAGGAGCTTCGACGTCGTTTTGATTTCCGGGAAATCGCCGGAGTTGACGATGGCGATGTCGAGACGATCCCCGTGCTTCTGCCATTGGCCGGCGACAACCGGCGTAACGCACACGTTCTTGACCGGTTGACCGGTCCATTTCACATGCCCGACAATGGTGTGAACATCTGTCGTTGTGATCGCTTCAAGAATCGCCTTCGAATCTTTTGGGTCCTTGGAGCGTTTGAGCACGTCGACAACAACCTCGCACAGAGCGTGCACGTACGGGATCGGCTGGGTCCAGTGCTTACCGGTGGCCTTCTCGTAAGTCGCACCCAAATCTTTGCTCGATATCCCGGTCAAGCTCGACTTGAACGGATGGTCCGGCGTCCACCAAACTTCGCTGGTGACGCCTACGCCGCGCGGCCCAAGAGCGGCGACATCGGACGGGAACAAAAAAGCTTTGCCGAGGGTAATAACCTTCGGCTGATAGCCCATCTGCGCGCATTGATTATAAAAACCCGCGAAGTCTGGCGTGAACAGGTTACCGCTGACGATTTGCACGCCGGCTTTTTTGAAGGCGGTAACCTGCGGCGTGAAATCGTTGCCAAAAGCTGGAAACTGGCCCGGGTCGACGACGGTGAACCCGGCAGCCTTGATCGCCGGAATGAAAGCGTTGTGCCAGTCGTTGTCGTCTTGTGCGGTGTTAAAGAGAGTACCCACCACCTTATTGGTATCCTGGTCCTTCCACAAACCTATGAAGCAGGCGAGAATTTCCTTCAGGCCCCAGAAGAAATGGTAGGTGTAAGTGAATCCTTCCTTGGGTGGGTTGCGGCCGTAATAGTATGATTCCCAAGGATTGTTCGTGGTAATGCACGGCACTTCGTTAAGCTCAGCCACGTTGGCGGTTGGGTTACAGTTGATTGACCCCGCCGACGCGGTGATGATGTCAACCTTTTCCTTGAGGATGAGTTCGTTCGCGAGTTCTGCGGTGCGGCTCTCGTCGGTCTGGCTGTCCTTCGTGATGAACTCGACCTTGTAGGTCTTGCCACCTATCTGAAGCCCGGGTTCGAGGGCCTTGCGAACGCCGTCGAGCGTCCAGTCTTGCGCTTCAGCGAAACCGGCCATTGGTCCAGTCTTGGGGCTGATGTGGCCAACCTTGATGACGAGGTTGTCGGCGCGCAACACTGCGGGAGCGAAAACCGCAGTCGAAGCGAGTGTGGCAGCGCCGGCCTGCAAAACACTTCGGCGAGACGGACCGGACGGCAGCAATTTGGCACGGCGAATCCGCGCGGATGTCTTTTCTTCCATTGGGTTCCTCCTTGATGGTCGAGATTTGTAAGGTCGCCGGTGTCGGGTTTATCGCCAGCGCTAGGCGCGACCCGTGTCGGGCAACGCGCATTGCGGCTAAGACATCGGCGCCAAGCCCGTTTTTGGGCTCGGCGAATCTTTGGATAGTTCATGACGTCGCGCGTGCGCGTTACCGCGACATCACCACCTCCCATCAGAGGCTAGAAAGCATGAAAATAAGGGTCCAATCGTTTCTAACGGGACGGCCATACCTAAATCGTATGGCGCGCTTGCCTTCCTAATCTGGCCGTACCATGACGCGCAAGCATATGCCGGCTTGCGAATGGCATTTGACGCCGGAGAGCGGACGATAAAATTGCACACATGAATATCGCCAAAGTTGACAAGGTGACCCGAGCCGACGTGACAGGTGCCGAAATCCTCGTGGACGCTGTTGCTGCACACGGCGTCGACACGATCTTTGGTCTGCCTGGCCTGCAGCTCGATTATATTTTCGATGCTCTATACCGTCGACAGGATGCGATCCGCGTCATCCATACTCGCCATGAACAGGCGACGGCCTACATGGCTTTCGGCTACGCGCAGGCCACGGGACGCGTCGGCACCTGCCTCGTCGTCCCCGGACCCGGCGTACTCAATGCGACGGCCGCTTTGTCGACTGCCTATGCCTGCAATGCGCCCGTACTTTGCATCACCGGGCAAATTCCCTCTGCTCACATGGGCGGCGGACTCGGATTCCTCCACGAGATTCCCGATCAGGCGCGTGCGCTCGCTTCGGTGACGAAATGGCAGGGGCTGATTGAAAATGGCGGCGAGATACCGGGAAAGGTTCACGAAGCTTTTCGGCAACTGAATGGCGGCCGACGCCGACCGGTGGTGTTGGAAATTCCGCCCGATATCGCGGCCGCACGTTTCGCGGCGCCGCCTGCTCTACCGCCAAGTGCTCTTCCCGATCCGCCCGCGCCAAATCTGGAAGCAATCTCGCGGGCCGCCAAGCTCCTCAACGAGGCGCGCAATCCCGCGATCTTTGTTGGCAGCGGCGTTTTTGGCGCCGAAACCGAGCTGCGCGAACTCGCGGAACTACTGCAAGCGCCTGTGATCATGAGTGAGCACGGCATGGGCGCGCTCGACATCCGTCACCCACTCGCACAAACGCTGCAGGTCGGGAACGATCTCTGGCCTGCGGTCGACGTCGCGCTTGCGGTCGGGACCCGCTTTTTTCACCCAATCGTGCATTGGGGGCGTGACGATCAGATTCGGTTGATCCGGATCGATATCGATCCGGTGCAATCGATCGCTGCATGGCCACCGGATGTGACCATCACCACCGATGCCTCTACAGCGCTCGCCGCCTTGGTCGATCGCCTCGCTGCCATAAGCGCACCCCGGCCAAGCCGAGAAAAGGAGTTCGCTCAAATTAAAGCAGAAAGAGAAGAGACCCTCGGCAGAATTCTTGCTCCGCAGCGCGCCTACACTAAGGTTATCCGCGACGCGTTACCCGAGGATGGAATTGTTTGTTTCGACGTCACGCAGCTCCATTTCTATTCGTGGTGGGGCTATCCCACCTATCGACCGCGGACCGTGATCCAGCCCGGGTACCAGGGAACACTCGGCTACGGTTACCCGACCGCGCTCGGCGCCAAGGTTGGAGCACCAGATCGTCCCGTGATCTATGTCGGCGGCGATGGCGGCTTTATGTTCAATTGCCAAGAACTTTCGACCGCCATGCGCTTCGACATCGGCGTTGTGGCAATCGTCTTCAACGACAACGCTTACGGAAATGTGCGCCGCATACAGCAGGAAATGTTCGGGGGCCGCCTGATCTCGTCCGATCTGCAAAATCCCGACTTCGAAAAATTCGCTGGCAGCTTCAACATGAATTTCTGGCGGTGCAACAGCCCCGAGACCCTTCGGCCGGCGCTTAACGCTGCGGTGGCGACCGGCCGACCGGCATTCATTGAAGTGACGATCGACCGTTTTCCGAATCCATTCCCCCATATGTTCTTCCGGAAGGTTCGCGGCTGAATGCTTTTGCGGCCGCACCGCGATCTGCAAGCAATCAGGACGGCGCTGGCGCACCTCCGCGCAACGTTCGGTGAGCGACTGACCGAAGTCGAATCCGTCCGAGTCCAGCACGGTAACCAGCTTTCGGAGGTGCCCAACCAGCCCCCGGACGCGGTGGTGTTTCCGGAAACGACGGATGAGGTCGCAGAAGCTGTGCGGGTGTGCGCCGCGCTTCGCGTTCCGATCATTCCCTTCGGGGTCGGCTCCTCGTTCGAAGGCCACGTCAATGCACCGTTCGGCGGCGTATCGGTCGACACGTCGCGGATGAAACGAATAATCGCCGTGCACGCCGACGACCTTGATTGCGTCATTGAGGCCGGCGTAACGCGCACCGAACTGAACCGCCATCTGCGCGACAGCGGTCTATTCTTTCCGATCGACCCCGGCGCCGACGCGTCGCTCGGCGGCATGGTCGCCACGCGCGCCTCCGGCACAAATGCGGTGCGTTATGGCACGATGAAGGACAACGTGCTCGCGCTCACCATCGTATTGCCGGACGGCCGCGTCACGCGGACCGGCACGCGAGCACGAAAATCGTCCGCCGGCTACGACCTGACGCGACTGATCGTCGGCTCCGAAGGAACGCTCGCCGTTATTACTGAAATCACGCTGCGCCTTGCCGGCATCCCCGAGGAGATCAGTGGCGGCGTCTGTCCGTTTCCTTCGATCGAAGCCGCATGCCAGGCGGCGATCACGACGATTCAGGCCGGAATCCCGGTAGCGCGCATTGAGTTGATGGACGAACTTCACGTCCACGCGTGCAACGTTCATTCGAAGCTCAATCTGCCGGAAATGCCTTTGCTGTTTCTCGAATTCCACGGATCCGCCGCCGGCGTCGCGGAACAGTCGGCCCGTTTTGGCGAGATTGCCGCCGAGTCCGGCGGCGGTCCTTTCAACTGGGCAACCAAGCCGGAGGAGCGCACCCGCCTCTGGCAGGCACGCCACAACGCTTATTGGGCCAGCCGAGCGCTGCGGCCGACGGCCAAAGGCATTTCGACCGATGTCTGCGTGCCAATTTCGCAGCTGGCGATCTGCGTCGCCGAAACCAAAGCGGATATCGCCGCCAGCGGCCTCGTGGCGCCGATCGTCGGGCATGTCGGGGACGGTAATTTTCACGTCATGCCGCTGATTGATTTCAACGATCCGGTCGAAGTCGAGCGCGGCTACGCCTTCATCGATCGGCTGGTGCAACGGGCGCTCGCGCATGGCGGTACCTCGACCGGCGAACACGGCATCGGACAATCAAACCGGAAATACATGAATCTCGAGCACGATCATGCAGCGCTCGGGCTAATGCGCGCCCTTAAGCAAGCCATCGATCCTGATAACATCATGAATCCGGGCAAAATGCTGCCCGAGGCTTGAGGATGACGTCGTAACGTTGGCTATGGCAGCATGAAGTGGTCGAAGTACGAGGTGAGTACCTCGTAAGCGTTCAGCGGGAGGACTTGCGCGACGTATTGATCTGGCCGCACAACGATCATGCATCCCACGGCCCGATCGATGCCGCGCATGGCGAAGATGTCACTGTCGCGATTATTATCCGCGCAAAATATCTTCTCGTAATCCTGCAGTCCGTAACGTCCTTTATGCGGCAAAAGCAAAGGGGGCATAGCCTCGATGGCGAGTTGACGGTGAGCCTGCTGGAAGACCGCGCGCACATCGATGACGGCATCGATGTCCTCTTCCGGCCGCGTATATTTCCGAACTGGGGAATCCCTCTCCTCTGAGAGATACTCGCACAATTGACGAATGGCGGACCCCGCAGTTCCTCGATCGTCCATTCCAGCGAAGGCAAAGATACGAAAGCGGCCATCTGCTTTGATGACGTGACCCAGTTGAACCGGTTTAGCGTCAGCAAGCCGGATGACGGGTGCGGAATGAAAACGCTTTCCGATAACGAATCCCTCCGCCAGATTCTGATAGGTGTCCGCGCCGGTAAGGAGCGAGCGGCGATAGTGCGTCGCCGTACCGGCGGTGTATCGTCCGGTTCTGACAAAATAATTCTGGGTCTTGGCCGGATCGGGCCCCGCATTGTCGCCATGGGTCGACGCCAGAAGCGACGCCCATTGGCGATCGAAGTCAATGAGCTCCTTGGCGATCGCCCGCCGCTCCGCCGAATAGGTGTGCAACAACGACGGCCCACTGCGTCCGCGCAGCACCGCGGCGAGCTTCCATCCAAGATTGAAAGTGTCTTGCATAGAGACATTCATGCCCTGCCCGGCTTTCGGACTATGGGTGTGGCAAGCGTCGCCGGCGATGAACACACTCGGAGGCCGATCGGCCATTTCCGCTTCCGGAACGTCATCAAACTTATCGGTTAGCCGCTGGCCAATTTCATAAACCGACCACCAAGGGACTTCTTTCGCGTCGAGCTTGTACGGGTGGAAAATTCGCTGCGCTTTCGCGATTAGCTGGTCGAGCGTGACATTGCGGCTCGCGACCCGCTCGCCGACGTCGAGTTCAGCGAGTTCAACATAAAGGCGAAACAGATAGCCGCCCTCTCGTGGAATAATAATAATGGTGCCATCGTTGGCGGATTGGATGAATGATTTACAGCGAACATCAGGGAAATCGGTAACGGCCAGAACATCCATCACCCCCCAGGCATGGTTTGCGGAATCGCCGTGGAGTTCGCGCCCTATGGCGGTGCGAACAATACTACGCGCGCCGTCACAGCCGACTACAAAGCGAGCTTTGACCCTCTCGGTCTGTGCCTGGTGCTGAGATTCGGTCCGCTGAAGGGAGACTATCACCCGCGACGTCGAGTCATCATCGCTGTTTGCCGCGAGCTCAACGGCAGCGACGCGCCGTCCATAATATGGCTCCAATTTCGTAGCTGATCTGCGCATTGCATCGAGATAAAAATCGTGGACGCGCGCTTGGTTCAGAACGACGTGGGGAAACTCTGACAACCCGTCTTCGACATCCTTGACCCAACCGCTGCGGACGACGTCGGCGGGTTGCTTATCGTCTGGCTTCCAGAACGTCGTCTCATTTATCCAGCAAGCCTCTTTCAGTACGCGCTCGACAAAGCCAAACGCATTGAACATTTCCATGGTGCGGCAAGCGATGCCATCTGCCTGACCAAGCTGCATTCGCCCCGGCTTCTGGTCGACGATGCAGGTCTTGATATCGGGAAACGCCGACAGTTGCGTTGCGAGCGTTAGCCCTGCCGGTCCGCAGCCAACGATCAGAACGTCAACCTCCTCGGGAATTAAACCTTGTGCACCCGAGGCCGGATGGCGTTCCGATTGGTCGACAATCTCCGGGTCGCCTCCCTCGAAGCCGTTCAGGTGGAACTGCATGTTTGCTTCCGAATTTTTCGACCGACTGATTGGGCCACGCGACGCGCGCGAGCGAGAACTATTACACAAAGCGGGCCAGCCTAGGCGGGCCGGGCAATGACGTTGTAGGACTGGGGCAACGGCTCCAATGCCTCGATCAGCTTCTGGACGGCTCCTGCGTCGCCGGTTGGGAGTTCGACCTGCACGACTGTGTTCAACTTCTCGTCTTTTGTAACCGCAACGATGGCATCGATTGCGGTTCCGAAAATACGTTCCACCTCGATTCGCACCCTTTCAGCAACGGCGCGGTCGCGCAGATCGTTCTTTACAATCTTGCCGACCGCCGTAACCGGCAAGGCATCGAGCAAGATCACGCGTTTTGGCTTTGCCGGGGGTTCGGCAACGTGCTCCTCGAGGTAGTGTTGAAGCAGGAGTGGATCGAGTTGCGCCCCTGGCGCGGCAACGACGTAGAGGATCGGTACTTCTCCTGCATAGGCATCAGGCATTCCGACAGCTGCGCTCATTTGAACACCGGGAAAAGTGTTAGCGACGTCCTCAATGTCGGTGGGATTGATGTTGTGGCCGCTTCGAACGATCAAATCCTTCGCCCGGCCAGTCAAAACCAACCGGTGGTCATCGGTCAAATAACCGACATCGCCGGTATTCAGCCAACCATCATCGAGCAAGATATTCTGATTGTGCTTCCGATCGGCGTAGCCCGGGAACACTTGCGGCCCTTTGACGAGCACCAGGCCGCTGGTCTGCGGCGGACAAATCTCGCCGTTTTTATCGGGATCGAGGCTGACGATCCGGGTCTGCGCGAACGGCGCCCGGAAACCGACACTGCCCTGAAGCGGCATCCCGCGGCCGGGATTAAACGCGATAGCCGCCGCGGTCTCGGTCATGCCGTAGGTCTCGTAGAGCTTGATGCCTGTCCGTTCAAAAAAACGCTCGCTCACGGCCCTCGGACAGACCGCTCCGCCGGTCAGCCCCATGCGGACGGACGTAATGTCCGCGTTGCCGACCGGTATCTCGGTCAAGGCAGCGATCGATGTCGGAACGCCGCCCACGATCGTAACTCGGCACGCTTCGACCAATTTCCAATATGTCCGGATCGCCTCGCGGTCTCGCAAACCATGGGGCGAAGGAAAAATCACATGACCGCCTGCCGCCAGAACGGAAAGTCCAACAGTCATGGTTCCGCCCACGTGAAAAAGGGGGAAACCGTTGATCACAACATCGTTCTCGTCCAGGCCATGCACCTGGGCGAAGCTCCAGGCCGCGTGAATTTGGTTGCCGTGTGTCAGGCGGACGAGCTTGGGCCGGCCCGTTGTACCGCCGGTATGGAAAAGCGCGCAGACTGTTTCTCTCGACGACCGCGTCTCGAATTCCAATCTATCATCACTGTGTCCGCCAGCCGCTTCCGCGAACTCGATCATCGATCCGTTAGACGGAGTCGGCTTTCCAAGCACCACGATTTTTTTCAGCGAGTTTGCTCGTTCAGCAACCACTTGAGCTTTTTGCCAAATAACGGCGTCGACGTCCGGCGGGGATAGGACAAGAACGGACGCATCCTCGGCGGCTAGCAAATCCGCGATTACGTCGGCGCCGAGGAGATAGTTGATCGTACTGGCGACGCCGGCAGTCTGCGCGCCAAGGAGCGCTTCCATCATTCCTTCGACAATGGGGCCGAGGAAAGCGATCGTGCCCCCGCCTGACGCTTGCACCAGGCTATCAAAGAAATTTGCCGCTCGGACGACCCTCTTATACAGATCGCGATGCGATATCGTTGAAACGCAACCAGAGAATCCGCCGCGTGGAACAGTCGAGATTGCGGGTCGATCCGGATGAACGTGCGCAGTCGCGCGCAGCAAGTCTATTAGCGCTCGAGCCGGAATGAGCTCGTCATAGGGGCGGCCTTCCAGTGCCTCGATATCCGCAATCGTGATGACGTCGCGCGCCGCCTTTGTCGTGATCATGGCGGTAGCATCCAGCATCAGTGGATCGCCGCATACATGATTTTTTCTTCCGTTGCTTCAAGGGCCGAAAACTCTTCGACGACTTTCCCCTGGCGCGAAACGAGAATGCGGTCCGACAAGCCGAGAATCTCCGGCAGATAAGACGAGATAACCACCACCGCCTTGCCCTCATCGGCCAGCCGATTGATCAACTCATGTATTTCAACGATGGCGCCAACGTCGACCCCGCGCGTAGGCTCGTCAAAAATGATGATATCGGGCTCTTGGATAAGGGATTTGGCGATTACGACCTTCTGTTGATTGCCGCCGGACAACTCGATCACCTTTGCTTCATTGCCAATCGCGCGCACGTTCAGGCGCTTGATCCAATTGGCGCCAGATGCCGATTGCTCACGTCTGGACAGGAGCCCACGTCCGCCGGGGAATTTCGCAAGCAGGCCGAGATAGACATTGCGCGCGATCGAAGTCGTTTCGAAAAAACCCTCGACCTTACGATCTTCGGTGACGTAGGCGACACCGGCCCTCACCGCCGGTGCAGGCACCCGATAGCGCACGGGCTTGTCGCGCAGAATAATATCGCCGCCATGGAAGAAATCCCGTTTCATGACGCCGGCAACAATCTTGAACGTTTCAGTGCGGCCGGCACCGACGAGGCCGAATATGCCGGTAATCTGGCCGGCGAAGATCGATAGCGAATTATTCTTCACCATCGGTGCCATCTTGAGGTTTTGGATCGTCAGCATGCGCTCGCCTGCGGGACGCACCGTGGTCTTCTTGACGCCGTAAAGCGTGTGCGAAAGGTCGCGTCCTACCATCGCCTGTACGATGCGGGCCCGGTCGAACTTATTGGCATCGTCGGTGACGATCTTTCTGCCGTCGCGCAGTACCGTGATACGGTCGGCAAGGATCAGCGCTTCTTCCAGCGCGTGGCTGATGAAGACGATGGAAACCCCGCGCTTCTTGAGGTCGCGCGCCAGATCAAAGAAGTATTTTCGTTCTTCCGGCGTCAATGCGGCAGTCGGCTCATCGAAGATAATCACCTTCGCGTTATGCAACACCGCGCGCGCAATCTCGACCATCTGTTTTTTGGCCGCGCCAAGCCCACCCACAATGGCCGTGGGCGGAACGTCAAAGTTAAGCGACTGAAGAAACTGCTGCGCCGCGATATTGATGCCGCGCAGCCGGTTGTAGAAGCGCTCCTGCCCGAGGAAGAGGTTCTGCGCAACCGTCATCGTCGGAACGAGGCTGTTCTCTTGGAACACCATGGCGACGCCGAACTGGCGCGCTTCGAGCGGGGTCGCCGGTGAAGCTTCCGCGCCGTCGATTTTCATTATGCCGGTCGTCAACGTGACGACTCCCGCCATAACTTTCGTCAACGTCGACTTGCCCGCGCCGTTCTCGCCTACCAGCGCATGGATCTCGCCTCGCCTAAGCTCGAAATCGACATCCTCAACAGCGGCCACGCCAGAGTAAAGCTTGGTCGCTTTTTCAAGCGAGATGATAACGTCACTCATGTCACAAATTCCTTCGCCAGCCCCTCGAGCGGCAAGCGTAGGACGCGGCCTGGACCTTTGGCGATCATGTAAAGCCAATTGCCGCTCTCTACCGCAGATACGATGCCGTGATTGAACCCACCGACCCGGCTATGCAGTGAAAACACCGGCTTGAACGAGGCGTCGAGGCGGATAACCAATCCGTAGGAGCGAGGCGGCGCCCAGGGCTTTACGACACCCATTGCCTTTAAATGCGCGCCCTGCATCGGTTCTTTGAATGACTTGCCCGAATTCAGGCGCGGCACAATCCAGTATTCGGGATCGATTTCCGCCATCATTCTTCTGCGGTAGGCAGGTTCGCGCAGCACGAATTCAACGAGTTGCGTACGCGCGATAAAGGCGGTCAGCCACCAGCCACCGCCCTGCGCGGGTGAGATGCGCGACGGATAAACCGGCAGATGGGAAAGGACGATCTTACTCGTTCCGTCCGGTGCAACTGCGATCAGCCTGTGGCGCCAGCTTTCGGAAATGACGGCGGAGCCATCCGCTGCGCAAGCGCCGAACGCATAGCGTAAGTTATTCGCGAGCTCGGTTATTTCCTTCGTTTTCAAATCAAGGCGGAGGGCGCGGCCCGAACGGCCTCTCTCCATCAAGTCCCAAGCCCACTCATCGACTTTGCGCGTCGCGGAGCCGTCCGTGACCAATAGCGCGTCGGTTCCGGCCGGCGTGAGCGCGTTGATGCTGTGCATGCCCGAACCTTGGAAAATCGAGCTTGGGTTCGGCGCAGCCGGATCCGGGTAAATGCGAACCTCACGGCCATCGAGGGCTACCGCGATACTCCCGCCCGGCAGACAACCCAGCGCGGTGATAGGCCGATCGAATTCGCGAAGTGTAGTTAGGCCATTGCCTTCGAGGCACGCTAGGCTTGGGCCGTCTGCGAGGTAGACTTTGGTGCCGTCGGTTGCCAAGTCCTCCGGCGCATCGCATTCCAACACGGTTTCAGCGCGTTCCAGCGCTTGGTTCGGCTTCAGGGCGCCGTCAAACGACGGCACGGTAATAGTCGCGTCACCCCGGCCGAGAAAACCCTGCGCGAAATCGCGAAGCGCGCCGAACACTATTGCCGCCCCCAGCGCTTTTCGTATTGCGCGAAATTTGCGTCGGCGCCTTCGAGCTTGTAGCGGCCGATCCGATTGTTGGAGATGCCACCAAGATAAAGATAACCGCGGTGCTCGCGCATCGAGGTGATCATCGGATGGTTGACACCATGAAGGTCCCAGTACGACTCCAGGATTTCTCCTTTCTCGTTGAATTTCACGACGCAGCCCGTGTTGATGTTGGGGAACAGCCACTCATCGCCTGGCACGCGTTTGGCCATGCGCTGGCGAAAGCCGGGCATCTTCCACGCAAGGTCGAGTGCGGGGCTGCGCATGCCGACGAGCGCGAGCCAATAATTGCCGTCGGATGCGAGATTAATGTTGTCGGGGTAACCTGGCAGGTTGTCGATGACAATCTCGACGATACCCTTCTTCGGGCCGTCGAACCAATACCGCTTGATCGAACAACCCCATGTCTCGGCGAAAAGAATCGACTGACCGTCGCCAGCAACACAGATGCCGTTCGGAAATTTAAGACCGCGCAGCACCGTATGTGTTTTTCCGGTGTTGATGTCGTAACAGATAATGCGCCCGTTGCCGCGGGCCTCGAGCCCGTCGATTGGCCATTCGTCCATCTCATAACGAATCGTGGCTTCAGAGAAAAACACCAGGCCGTTGTCGGTGATATCGAGGTCGTCAGCCAGCCGCAGGCGGCTGTCGTCATTCACCGAATAGAGACTGCGATTGGTCTCATCCGTCGCTTTTTCGACCTTGCCATCGGGCGCGATACGATAGAGTCCCATGCCGCCGACGCAAACGTAGAGATTGAAGCTTCGGTCGAACGCCATTCCCAGGGGTTGGCCGCCGATGTGCGCGAACACTTCCATCCGCTCGTAGTCCGGAGCGAAGAAGCGGATAATGTCGCCGTGGCGCGAGCCGGCGTAAAGATTGCTCTCGCGATCGAAAATCACGTCTTCAGGCGCCTCGATCCGTCCCAATCCAATGAGTGTGACCTCGCGCAGCTTGTCGTTTTGTTCGAATGGCCCGCCCGCGCCGATCTCCGTCGGTGGCGGTTCGGGCAGCGCCAAATAAGTCGGGCTCACATACACTTTGCTGATGATGCGCGAACGGTTTTTCATCCACCGGATGTCGATAACCGCGGCGGTCAAAAGGATTCCGGCCAACACCATGCGATTGATGCCGCCGCGAGCGTTGAGCGTGGTGAGGCCATTGATGATCAACAGCACGATCAGCGTTCCGACCAGCGATTTTGCGACCGAGCCCCTGCCGCCTCCAAGCGTAATTCCGCCGAGCACGGTCGCCGTCAGTACGATGATCTCGAGTCCGACGCCGATGTCTCCGCCGACAGTGCCGAGGCGCGCGGCAAAGAAAAGCGCGCCAATAGACGTCAGCCCACCGCACGCGACGTAGCAAAGTGCGATGGTCCGCCTGACGGCGACGCCCGAATTGTAGGCCGAGCGGCGCGATCCGCCGATCGCGGTGACGTGCCAGCCAGGACGCAGCCGAGTCAGGAAGATATGACCAAAGATCGCCACAACAATGTAGAGGAGCGCGACACTGGGTATGCCGAACACCGAGCCGCCGCCGAGGAAATTCCAGGAAGGAAAGTCCGGAAAAGCCGCAGCTATGTCGTTCGAATAACCCTGGATCAGCAGGTCGTAAGCCGAGCGGTAGATGATCAGTGTAATCAGCGTCGTGATGAAGGCGCGCAGGCGGAGGTAGCCTATTAAGAAGCCATTTACGGCGCCGAGCAACATCCCGGACACGATCGTCGCGAGCACAACGAGCGGTACCGGCCAGCCGAGCACATCAAGAGTGTAAAGAGCGCAGAAGTCGGTTAGTGCGAACATCGAGCCGACCGACAGATCGATGCCGCCGACGATAACCACCAACGCCATGCCGAGCGCGATGAATCCGATCTCGCACGCCTGCCGCGCCGTGTCTGCGAGACTCGATAACGAAAGGAAATTATGGATCGACTGGCTCAGCCAGAACCCGACGATCAGGAGCACCAGGACCGGAATCGCCGTTTCGGTCCAGCGCTTTGAAAGTATTTCGCCGAGCCAGTGGTCAGGCCAGTAGCGATAGCGCAGGCGAGTAATGGCTTCTCGCATCGGAAAAGCAAACTCAGAAGCTGCCACGAAATGAGCTGGCCGGGCGACGTACGCCCGGCCAGCATTGCGTCATTCGCCGGCCTCTTTTTTCAGGTCATCGAGGTTCCAGCACGTTGTTGCTACCTCGGCATTGGCCTTGGTGATCGGGATCAGCGTCGTGTATTCGGAACCCTTCACCGCGCCCGCCTTTGCATCACTCGAGGAGAGCAGCCATTTGATGGTGCCGGCCATCTGGGCGGCCTGGGTCGGTACGTCGTAGCTCAGGTCGAGGTCCAGGGCGCCAGTCTTGACCAGGTCGCACGCCCCTCTGCGTTCGCCACCACCTGAGGTCGCCACAAACACTTTGCCGGTCAGGCCGGCTTCCTTCACCGCCGCCGCGGTACCGATGTCCATCCCGTCCCAGAATCCAACAATGCCGCAGAGATCGGGATTCTGCTTCAGCACGGTCTGGGTGATCGCCTTGGCTTTAGCCGCGTCCCAATCGGCCGCCTGGCTGGAGACCACTGTGATTTCGGGATGTTTGGCCAACACGTTCGACACGCCTCTAAGCGTATAGGCGCTCGCCGCGGCAGACAGTGCTCCCTGCACGATGGCGATTTTATTGGACTTACCCTTGCAGGCATTGACGACGGCCTCGGTATCCCGTTCGCCGATTTCGATCCAGTTCGCCCCGACGAAAGCGGAACTGCGATAAGCCGAGCCCATATTGATCTGCACGACATAAATGCCTTCGTCCTCCGCGCGCTTGAGGAGTTTGGCGTATGTCTGTACGTCCGGATTGTGAATCACCATCACCGCCGGTTTTTCTGACACAAGCGATGTCACGGCCTGCGCACCGGCGTTGGTATTCCAGTTGGGATCGCGAAGCTCGAACTTCAGGCCGTAGGGCTTGAGCTCTTTCTTGAGGCCCGCCCACCATCCTTCGGTAAGGTCGAAATTCATCGCCACCGGCACAAATGCGATGGTTTTGCCGGTGAGTGCGTCGCGGAACGGCCCCTGGAAGGGCTCATTAAGTCCTTGCTCGGCGGCGAAGACTCCCGAACCTGCCGCTGCCGCCAAACCGACGGCCATAAGTCCTCCGCTTAGCCATTTCGAAAAAGACACCATAACTTTCCTCCCTTTTTTGAAGTTCACGCTTGCAGTCGCTCAGATGTCACCTTGTTGCGCCGTCTCCTCGTTGCGCGGATTGAGAAACGAATCCGCGATGACTGCGGCGAGCAAGACGACCCCCTTCACCAAATTCTGTGCTGCATAGGGCATGTTCAAAATGGTCATGCCGTTCAGCATGGTTCCGATCAACAACGTGCCGAGGATCACATTAATGACTCCACCGCGACCGCCGGAAAGACCGATGCCGCCGAGAACCACGACAAGAATGACATCGTAGATCAGCGTCGAATTGAAGATCCGGGTCGGCATCGAATTGACCGACGCCGCCAGCACCAAGCCCGCGAAGCAGCCGATCAGCGCCGCCAGCACGTATTGCAACACAATAATCGGACGGGTCGGAATGCCGGTTACGCGCGCCGCCGGATAGTTGTCACCGACCGCATAAATGTAGGCGCCCCAACGCGTGCGGCGAAGCAGAAAGGCAACCGCTACGGCGGCCAGCGCGAATAGGATGATCGGCATCGGCACTCCGAGCACGCTGGCCTGACCTAACCGGTCGAAGCCATTCATGCCGTCGCTCCACTGCACGACGTCGACCTGGAATAGAAATGCCTGACCGAAACCCGCCAGAAAAATGCCGGTCGCAAGCGTTGCGAACAGCGAGGGTACTTCAGCAAATGCGATCAGCCATCCGTTGATGAGCCCGAAGGCAATCGAGATCGCGAAAGCTGTCACGATCGACCCGGGCAGCGAATGACCGTTCTGCACCATCTGCAGGACCAGACCGGGAGGCACAGCAAGCGTAGCAATCAGCGAGATATCGATGCCGCCCCCGATCACCACGATGGCCATCGCAAGACCGAGAATGCCCAGGACCGACACATTCTGAATCAACGTCAGAATGTTTTCAGATGTTAGAAATCCCTTGAGGAACAATGAGCAGAAAAGGAACAGCAGCGCGAACACCGCGAACACGATCTCTTGCTGGGTGACGCGAAAGGATTTCACTGACTTTCTTCCGGTGTGCCCTGCTTCGTCGCGATTGAGGCGAGCATCCATGGGATCAAGCTCAGACGATTGAACCAAACACTACCATCGGAACGATGCGGAGCAAAAGATGATGCACGCTGAGTCAAACCAAGCCCCCGATGCATCGACATTCCTCCGTCCGGCGCAATTGACGCCCAATTGGCAGCATGCCATCCAGCAAGGAGGCGTCTTGCCCCGGCGCGCAGGATACTTGCCTGACTGTGCACTCACAGGCATATTTTCCCGGCTTCTTGGGCGTGACGGCCCCGAAAGCCAAAAACAAGAAGATAATAGGCTATACGGACCATCCCGGGTTCCTCATGGCAACGGCCATGGGTCGTTCGGGGAGAATTCCGATCTGCAAAGGGAGGGTGAAGGTGGATCTCATCTTCTCGACGGACAGCCTAGCTCGAGCAAAACGCTATGCTGCTTGGCGCGACGCGATTTGCGACGTGTATGTCCACGTCGACGTTCACGCCGAAGACCAGTCAAACTACGACGGATTTATCCGCGAAGTCCAATTCGGCTCTGTTGCTTTGACCGACGTTCTACTATCCCATCAGCAGATAACGCGCCGTCCTTCGCATTTATCGAAGCTGGATAAGGATTGCTATTACGTTCAGCTGATTCAGACCGGCAACATCAACGTTCTTCAGGACGGAGCGACACTACCGACGAATGCAGGACTGGGCGCGCTGTTCTGCGCTTCTGAGCCGTACGTCCTTCAATGTCTCGGAAAAGTTCGATCCTACTATCTCGAATTGCCGCGAAAGGAATTTGCCTCTCGATTTGGCAAAGATCGAATTCCGATTTCGACGACCATGAGCACGGGCCGGGGCCTGGGCCGCATCGCCACCGAATTCTGCGCGACGCTTGCGTCCGAAGGTGCTTCATTGGACACCCCCACTCGCGCGCGCCTCGGTGAGGAGCTGATGGATGTGCTGGCGCTCGCATTTGATTCGACACAACACGAGGAGCCGCGCACGGATCAGGTCGTGCAGCGGGCGCGCCTTCGCTCCGTCAAGGCGTGGCTCGAACATCATCTTGGCAATCCAGAGCTGACGCTCGAGTCGATCGCCAAATCCAACGACATCTCCTTGCGCTATCTCCACTCACTGTTTCGGCTTGAAGGGACCTCAATCTCCCACTGGATTTGGAATCGAAGATTGGAGCGCAGCTTCGATATGCTGTTGAAAGACGACAATGGTGCCCTGTCGCTTACGGAGATTGCCTACCTCATCGGATTTAGCAGTTCGTCGCACTTTAGCACGATGTTCCGCCGGAAATTTGGCGTACGGCCATCGGACGTGAGACGCAAAGCTTCAACATAAGGCGCGGTCTCGTCTGGTCGCTGCTCGGCGATTTATGCAGCCTCGACCCACTGCCACCGAGCGCTACGGCTCGCACAGGCGATCCAGGCGCCGAATCGGGAACCAGTACTTCCCGGCTACGGCTCGGCAACAAAGAGCGGGATTTGACGTTTGGTCTTAGCCTGATAATCCGCGTAGGGCGGGTATGCGGCGACCGCCAATTTCCATAGGCGGGCCTTTTCCGTCGCGTCCTTCACTTCACGCACGTGCATCGGACGCACAACGGTCTCATCGCGAAGCTCGATATGCGGATCGGCACGCAGATTATGGACCCACGCAGGATCCTTTGGCGCTCCGCCCTGCGACCCGACGAGAACGTAGCCATGTCCGTCCTTGACTCGCATCAAAGGGGTTTTCCGGATTGCACCGGTCTTGTGACCTTTGTGGGTGACGATGACGACGGGCAAGCCGGTGTCGAGGAGTGTGGTGCCTTTGGTGCCACCGCTGCTCTCATAGAGTTCGACCTGATCACGCACCCAGTCATGAGGGCTCGGAATATACTTGGCCATTGCCGTGCTCCAATCTCGGCGCTGCGTGCAGGTTAGAATACTTTTCGCTTTTTAGACAGCAGCAATAGCAGAGATTTCGATTTGTAGGTCAGGCAACGCAAGCTTCGAGACCTCGACGATGACGCTGCTTGGCCCGTTCTTCGGAAAATATTTCGTGCGAATATCGGCAATATCATGAAACGCGCGCATGTCGGTAACGTAGACCGTAACCTGTACGACGTCCTTCATGCTTGCTTTGTTGGCAACGAGAATCGCGCGAATGTTCTCAAGAACCTGCACCGCCTGGGCTCTGAGATCGTCTTTCCCGACCACATTGCCGGCCTTATCCAACGCGACTTGCCCGGCGATAAACAACAACGGGCCGCTCGATACGCGCACCGCGTTTGAATAATAAGGCTTCAGCGGCGGCGCGACGCTAGACGGATTGCTGATCTTCGTGCGCGGTCTCTTCATGGCTCACCTGAGAACTGGCGCTGACGCATCGGTAGCTGCAACCGCAGCCGGCGGTTTGTTCGTCGACGTATAGAGCGCCTCTTTAACCCAAGGATGCCGATGCCCGACGCAAAACGCAAATACTAGTCTACGTGGCGTTGACTTGTGGGCCTGCCTCCCTTTGCATAGCGTGAAATGTGCCGCACGAGCACGCCGCAATCGGGGAGGACATGATGCCGGTTCAGCCGCCGCGCAAAGAAGGGGACCGCAACCCCCAAACCGCCGATGAGGCTAAAGCGCTCGTCAAGCATGTCGAGTCATTGTTCATGCCTTGGAACATCGATGCGCTAGTCGCGGGGTTCGCGGACGATTGCGTCGTGCGTTTCGGCACCCTGCGGGAGTTTCGCGGCCGCGAAGCCTTGCGCGCTTTCTTTGTCGGGCGCAGCAGCAAGCAGAAGGGCTATCGGCTCAAGAAGAGCTTCCGCACGCTGACAAACGACACCATCACCAACATCTGGGAAGGCGAATGGCAGGACGCCGAAAGCGGCACTGCCATGCGCGGCTTCGGCGTCGAGCTATGGGTTATGCGCGCCGGCAAGATCGCCGTCTGGGAAGCGGCGTTCAATACCGGGCGCGCCGACCAGACAAACAGTGTTGTTGACTTGTTGCGATGACCTTATCCCGGCGCGATTGGCGTCGCGCCGGGACTTCCATATGACTCGAACTCTCAACTTTGAGAGCGCTACCTCTGCGCATATTGCCAGCGGCGGCGCGCAGTCGCATGCGGATCGACAACCGCCCAGCCGCGCAGCGACACGCGATGAACGCGAGTGAGACCTCCGCCGCTGTTTGGATCGTACAGAGTTGCCGTGCCGTCACCGTATGCTTCAAGGATGTAGGCCACGTGGCGGGAGCCCAGTATCGCGACATTTCCCGAAGCCGGCTGCGCCCGGGGGAAGCGATACCAGTTTTGCACCAACCAGAGATCGCGCACCGGCCGACCGAAAACACGAACGCTGACGCCGCAGCCACAAAATTGCGAGCGAGGACAGCCCTCAGGGTGCGACACCACTTGGGTTGCCGTCGAAACATGGCTGATATTGCTGAAATGCGTAGCGGCTTGCTGCCGCACCGGCTTGAATCCGCGCACCATGTGCCCGTATGCCACGCGCCCATACGCGTGGTGCATTTGAGAAGGAGCAGCCTCACCGGTCGGTGAAATCAAATAAGAGGCTTTCGCCCCCGAGGCAAAAACACACACAACTAGCGCTACAAGAAACACTCGCATTACGACCCCTGTTTATTGTTGAAGTTCCCCCAGCGACCCCGATGATGACATCGGCAGAGGCGATTTTATGGCGCTGGTGAGGTAAGAGCCCGCAGCCGTGGGATCGAGCCTTGCTGTTTTTGCTATTGTCACGCCGCGGATTTTCTGACTCATTTTTGTTAGGAGATCGACGCGGCCGGCGCGACGCAAGCGTGCCGGCGTCAGACGGTGTGGCGCGAAGAAGACGGCTCGCTAACGGCGGCCCGCAGCTTCGGCATGACGTGGACCGCAAACAATTCTACCGATCGGAGCATTTCGACCAGCGAAAGATCGCCAAAGCAGAATTGTCCGACCATGTAGTTGACTCTGGATATTTCAATTTGTTGTTCGAGGAGCGCACCGACCGTGGCGGGGGCGCCGGCGATGGCGTAGCCGAGCTGCATGAGACGATCGAAATTCTCGACGTTTAATGGAGAAGCGGGAAGCGTCCCATTTAACGCGGAAAGATATACAAAGCTCGATCGCCAGCGCAGATACGCTCTTCGCGCTATCGTCATCGCTTCGGCGTCGGTTTCAGCCACGACGATGAAGCGGACCAACCCCATTTTCGGCACCGGCCCCGCGTGTACTGTTGCGCTCCAAACTTCTTGATAGCGAGCGAGAATTTCCCGCGCTCGTTCGATATTGTCGTTGGTGACGACGTTCAAGCCTTTGCGAGCAGCCCGCTCAGCACTATCGGGCGAATGAGCGCCGTACCACAAGGGAGGGTACGGCTTCTGCAGCGGCTCGAACTCCATCGGCACATTCTCGAACCGGTCATAACGCCCGTTCCAGGTCAGCGTGCGAACCGTGAACGCCTTCAGAATAAGTTCGAGCCTCTCGGCGTATATCTGCTGCCTCTCTTCAGCGTTTTGCCCGTAGTAGGAAATTTCGAACGGTACCGACCCGCGACCGAAGCCGATTTCGAGCCGTCCACCGCTTAAATGATCCAGCATGCAGATTTCTTCCAGTACCCGCAGTGGATGGTGATTTGGCAGAGCGTAGACGAAAGTGCCGAAACGCAATCGCTTCGTTCGTTGAGCCACAGCCGCCAGAAAAACGCTCGGTGAAGGGGCCATGCCGAGCGGCGTGAAATGGTGTTCCGCGACGTGGTAGGCGTAAAAGCCGGCGCGATCGAAAGCTTCGATGATTGCCAACCGCTGCTCGTAGAAATCTTGAAGCGCCAAATCGTTGCGATCCAAGTGATCGAAGACGCCGAACTCCAAGGTCATTTATCGGACCACCGTCATCGGGCGCATGCGCGCCGGCCTGCTACATTACCTGCTTGCCAGAACGAAGCGTCGAGGCAAACGTCGAAACACCCCTAGCGAAGGCTATTCGCGGACGCTTAGAATAATGGCCGGCAAAGGAAACGCCTATGGTCCAGGGAGAGACGCTATGAAAGAGAAAAATTCGCAACGTGGCCATGTTTCCCGGCGTAGGTTCATCAAAAGCACGGCAGGCGCCGGCGCTGTCTTCGCGCAGGCGCTGGCAGTTCCTCGCGTGCTCGCCGCGCCAGACGCCGCCATCCGGATTGGAAACATTAATTCATACACGGGCGGATTGGCTTATGCCGGGGAAAACAATTTAAACGGCATGAGCCTCTACTTTGACAGCATCGGCTGGACGATTGCCGGGCGGAAGATCGAACTCATCAAGGAAGATGACCAATTCAATCCGCAGATCGGACTGCAAAAGGCGAAGAAACTCATCGAAAGCGACAAAGCCGATCTGATCATTGGCATCCAGGCGAGCAACGTGGCGCTCGCGGTGCTCAATTATATGAAACAACAGAAGGCTTTTTACATCGTCTCTGGAGCGGGCACCGACGCGATCACGTGGGACCGTTACCCATATTTGTTCCGAACCTCGATATCCGCCTACCAGCTCAGCATGCCGATGGCGAACTACGTCTATGACAACCTTGGTAAGGAAGTCGTGACCGCGGCAGCGGATTATGCAGGCGGCCGCGACGTCATGGCCGAATTTAAGGGACCCTTCGTCGCCCGAGGCGGGAAGGTTCTAAAGGACATCTGGACGCCCCTCGGGACCCAGGACTTCAGCGCTTATCTGACCGATATTAAGTCGATCAATCCGCCGGTCACTTACAATTTCATGCCGGGCGCCGACTACATTCGCTTCATTCAGCAATACACCGAATTCGGCCTCAAGGACAAAATGCCGTTTACCGGCTTTACGGCGATAGATTCGCAAACGGTTACGGCGCTTGGCAAAACCGCCATAGGCGTCATGTCGGCGGTAACTTACACTGACACTATCGACAATCCCGAAAGCAAGGAATTCGCGGCAAGTTTCAAGGCCAAATACAAATACGCACCGGATTTGTTCGCCGAATACGGCTACGTCGGCGCAAAGGCTCTCAGCGAAGCGCTCAAAATGACGGACGGAGACGCATCGGACAAAGATAAGCTCGCCGAAGCGATGAGCAAGGTCGCGTTCAGCGCACCGCGCGGGCCGTTTCGAATGGACCCGGCAACACACAATCCAATTCAGAACGTCTATATCGCGCAGGTCATCGCCAGCGGCGACGGTATCTCGACGAAGATAATTCATACCGCGCAGAACGTGCAGGATCCCGGCAAGAAAATCTACTGAGAGTCAACGCTCGCATCTCGAGGCTCTCAGAGGTAACGATGGAATTATTCGTCGCCCAGCTTCTCAACGGGCTGGTGTACGGAATGCTGCTGTTTTTAATGGCGGCAGGCCTCTCTCTGATCTTTGGCTTGATGAACGTGGTCAATCTGGCGCACGGCTCGTTTTTTATGCTCGGCGCGTTTATCGGCTACTCACTCTTTCAGCTCACCGGCAGTTTCTGGACGGCGTTTGTTATCGCGCCGATACCCGTAATTGCGCTCGGCATCGTCATGGAAGTTTTGTTCTTGCGCCCGCTCTACCGTCGCGGCCACATGGACCAGGTGCTGCTTACGTTCGGCTTTACTTTTGTTTTTCTCGATCTGGTCCAGAGCGTGTGGGGCCGCAGCGTGCTGCGTCTGCCGGCGCCCGCGGCGCTGCAGAATACCTTACAGATCGGATGGGGCGTATTTTCCGCCTATCGCCTGAGCCTAATCGGATTTGGATTCGCAATCGCAGCAATCCTATGGCTGCTGCTCGAACGCAGCCGTATCGGCGCGATGGTGCGTGCCGGCGTCGATGATGCCGCGATGGCGGCCGGTCTTGGGGCCAATATTCCGGCACTGTTTGGCGCCATTTTTGGCTTTGGCGTCGCGCTCGCCGCGTTGGGCGGCGTCGCGGCTGCGCCGATTCTTGGCGTTTATCCGGGAATGGACGCCGACATTCTTATTCCGGCATTCATTGTCATTGTGATCGGCGGCATGGGTAGCCTACGCGGCGCCTTCGTCGGAAGCCTGCTCATCGGTATCTGCGACACCTTTGGCAGAGCATATTTCCAAACCGTGTCGTTGTTTCTGATTTATCTGACCATGATCATCGTCTTGCTGGTCAGACCGCAGGGCCTGTTCGGCATCAAATATTCGGATGTTGTCGCCGCGCCAGCGGTCACGACCCGGGTCGGGACGGTCACTTTTCAAACTCGCGCGGCCGAAGTCGCGGTCCTGCTGGTGCTCATCATGCTTCCCTTCGTGGTGGGCGACTATCCACGTGCGCTTGTTTCGGAAATCTTCATCTTCGGCATTTTCGCCATGAGCCTCGACTTGATATTCGGGTTTACGGGCTTGATGTCGCTTGGGCATGCAGCGTTTTTTGGACTGGGTGCTTATGCGGTTGCGGTTCTCGGCGCCCAGTTCGGCCTTAATGCCTGGCTTGGCGTTGTTGCCGGGGTCGGCTTGGCCGCGGGCTGCGCGGTACTCATTGGATTTTTCTGCGTGCGAACGAGCGGCATTCCCTTTCTGATGTTGACGCTCGCGCTGTCCCAACTGGTCTACACCGTGGCTTTGAAATGGCGCGATGTCACCGGCGGCTCGGACGGCATCGCGATTGCCGAGCGGCCAAGTTTTTTCGGCTTCGATTTATCCCATTCGCTGCCGATGTATTTTATGGCCTTGGTCTTCTTTGCGCTGACCTATTGGGGTCTGCGTCGTCTTCTCAATGCGCCGCTTGGTCAAGCCTTCATCGGTCTTCGAGAAAACGAACAGCGGATGGCAACGATCGGCTACCGGACGCGCGCTTACAAGCTTCTTTCGTTCACGATCGCCGGCGGTCTGGCGGGATTCGCTGGCGCGCTGTACGCGATATTCAACGGTT
>Ga0209169_10000054_pt1 | contig 64553 bp, 59 predicted proteins | sample HubBroMetageWRM4_FD_188346 | JGI IMG/M metagenome (GOLD analysis project Ga0209169, IMG submission 188346) | Warmed soil microbial communities from the Hubbard Brook experimental Forest, New Hampshire - Hubbard Brook CCASE Soil Metagenome WRM 4... | ecosystem: Environmental > Terrestrial > Soil...
GCGGAGAATCGCCAGAGCCATTGTCCGGTCGCGGCCGATACGATCTACCGCACATCTTGCGGATGTCATATCAGCCGCGGCCCGGCCAATGAATTCTGAATCAAGGCGAATTCATCCGGCGACCAGAACTTTTCAAGCTCTTCGAATCTTCGTAAACCGCGAACTGGATGAACTGAGGGCGCTTGTGGACGCAGCGCCCCGGGTTCTGAAGCCAGGAGGACGCGTGGTGGTGATCAGTTTTCACTCGCTGGAAGACCGCATCGTAAAGGATGCCTTCCGCGAGGGCGCGATCAAGTACAAGTACTTCCGAGTGCTGACCAAGAAACCGGTAACGGCATCGGAAGAAGAGAGCGATCGCAACCCGCGGGCACGCAGCGCGAAGTTGCGGGCAGCGGAAAAAATTTAGCTCCGGAAAACCTGCCGGAGTTCCCGGCATAGCTGTAATGGCGTGCCGGGCCTTCAGGGTTCAAGAAACGGGCTTCAGGCTTCGGCGAACGGGCTTCGACAAAAGCCAAATTGAAAAAGCCGGAGCCCGAAAGCTGAAGCGCGAGGCTAGGTTTTACGGGTTCCGTGGTAGGAATCCAAATTGAGGCTGGAACATGTACACGGGCACATTGATTCAAGACTTGATGGCGACGGTAGAGCGGGCCGAACGGGGCGCTCTACAGAGACGCGTCGTCGATGAACTGGAACTGCAGCGGCTCTTTGAGTTGCAGGTTCCGCAGATGCAGAATGAGACGGTTCTCGTAGGAGCGGCATAATGGCGGCAGCTGCAGCGGCAATTCGGAGTGCGATTCCGGCGTCCCGTCGAAATACGTTCTTCACCGGAACGCCAGAGATCTACTTTGCCAAGGCAATCGACAATTCGCGGCTGGTGAAGGTGGAAGATCCCCGACGCAATCGCGAGATGAAGCAGTTTGGCACGGCGCTGGCTTGTCTCTTCTTGCTGGTGTTTACCTACGCCTGGCAGCATTTCCGGGCCATTGAATATGGCTACCAGATCGAGTCGGCGAAGCGCGAACTCAACGAACTGACGGAGATGAACCGGGCACTGCTGCTGGAGGATGCATCATTGCGCGATCCGGAGCGGATTGACGTGATGGCGCGGCGGATGGGACTGGTGCCGTCTGAGCCGGGGCAGGTGATTCGCATGGATAGCGCATCCACGGATGCGAGCGCGCCGGTGATGGCGAGCGTTGAGCCTGTGATGCTGCTGGCGGGGCAGTAAGGAATTGTGTAGGGCTGGATCTTTGATCCAGCCGCCGAGCGAAGTCTCGGCTAGGTTTTGGCGGCGGCCTGGCTGTCTATGGGCCGCCATGTTTGTCTGACGTTGAGATTGAATCCTAAGAGTTGTCATTCCGAGGAGCGAATGCGACGAGGAACCCGCTGTTTGGCGGCGGAAGAAAGCAGGTTCCTCCTCGGCGCTTCGCGCGTCGTCGGAATGACAATCAGCTGGAATAGTCATGGCCGGTAACTCCAACCTCGGCAGGAATTCGCGACTCTACCTCCTGGGCGCGATGCTGTTTCTCTGGTGCGTGGCGATTTCTGGGCGGCTGGTTTATTTGCAGATCTTTCGCTACGGCAGCTTTGTGAAGCAGGCCGAGCATCAGCAGCAGCGCGAGATCCCACTCGCCGCCAAGCGTGGCGTCATCTATGACCGTGCCGGGCATGAATTGGCTATGTCCGTTCTGGTGGACTCAGCCTTTGCCGTGCCCAGCGAAGTAAAAGACCTGCCCACGGCGGTTTCCTTGATTACGCGCATCACCGGCGAGGACCACAGTGTTGTGCTGGCTGACTGCCGCAACCATAAGACATTTTGCTGGGTCGCGCGCAAAGCCGATGACGAGACCATCGAGCGCATTAAGTCGCTGAACCTGCAGGGCATCCATTTTCAAAAAGAGCCGAAGCGTTTTTATCCCGCGCGCGATCTTGCGGCCCAGGTGGTAGGCACCGTGGGCATGGAGGACTCCGGCCAAAGCGGCATCGAGCATGCGTTCGATGATGAGTTGCGTGGGCGCGCGGGCAAGATGTTCATCTCGGTAGATGCGCGCCGGCAGTGGTTTTCCGACATCGAGAAGCAGCCGGAGTCCGGCGAAAGTCTTGTCCTGACCATCGACAAGAACATTCAGTACATTGCCGAGAAGGAGCTGGATCAGGCGATTCACGACACGCAAGCGATTGCTGGCACCGTCATCGTCGAGAATCCGCACACCGGCGAGATTCTAGCGCTGGCCAACCGGCCGACGTTCAATCCAAATCTGCGCAAAGAGATCACGCCTAACGCGCTTACCAACCGCGCTGTGAGCTATGTCTACGAGCCGGGGTCGACTTTCAAGCTGGTGACGATTGCGGGAGCGCTGGAAGAGAAACTGACGAATCCCGATGAAGTATTCGACTGCCAGATGGGATCGATCGTGTACAACGGGATGCGCATCCGCGACTCGAAGCCCCACGGCTTGTTGCCAGTGTGGGGAGTGCTGTCGAAGTCGAGCGATGTGGGTTCGATCAAGATCGCACTTCGGTTAGGTGAGGAGCGCTTCTACAAATACATTCGCGGGTTCGGATTTGGGCAGCAGACGGGGATCGAATTGCCCGGCGAAACCCGCGGGATGACGAAGCCGGTGAGCCGGTGGTCGAAGGTCTCGATCGCTGCAATCGCGATGGGGCAAGAGATTGGCGTCTCGCCCCTTCAGTTGGCGGGACTGGTCTCAACATTTGCCAACGATGGCGTGTGGGTCGCTCCGCGCGTCGTTACCGGAGCAGTGCCGCCGGGAGGCGCGCTGCAGACGGTCGCGTTTCACCCAGGGGATTCGCGACGGGTGATCTCCCCCTACACTGCGGCCGAGATGCGGGCCATGATGGAGAAAGTGGTGTTGGATCCGGCAGGTACCACCGGCGGAAGGGCGATTTTGGAGGGGTATTCGTCCGCGGGCAAGACGGGGACAGCACAGAAAGTTGATCCCGCGACGGGCGCGTATTCAAAGACGAAGTACATCGGATCATTTGCCGGATTCGCGCCGGTGAACAATCCGCAGATCGTGGTCGCGGTGATCCTGGATTCGGCCGTCGGGCTCCACCAGGGCGGCCAGGTCGCGGCCCCGGTGTTCAAGCGTATTTCGCAGCAGGTGCTGGAATATCTGCACGTCCCGCACGACATGCCGCTGGCCCCCCGGCACCAGTTGCTGCTGGCGTCGCGGGCGCAGGATAAAGACTTGGAGGAAGGCACGCCGGACCATCCCGGCGAACCGCTGGAGATGGCGGAGGTGGATAAGGACTCAAGTGTGGCGCGGGCGCCCTCGCCCGCGACTGCCCCGGCAAAGCCCCCCGCGACCGATGGAGCTGTCGTCCAAGCTGCAATGCGGCAGAGTGAGCTGCTATCCAGCACATCCGTTCCAGATTCGGCGGGCAACAGTTCTCCGCAGCAGAAGGCTCCAAATTCGCCGGACACACAAGCCGCGACGGCGCCGACGACTGGGACCGTAGTCCTGGATGTTGAACAGGGCGGGATCGAAGTTCCGTCGTTCGTGGGCAAGACTGTCCGCGGCGCTGTGGAGGCCGCGCAAGACGCCGGCCTCGAACTCGAGGCCATCGGCAGCGGCTTGGCTCGGCAACAGTCTCCTCCGGCAGGGACGCACGTGGCCGCAGGCGCGCATGTTACGGTACAGTTCGGACGATAACTCAACTTCCAGTAACCAGATCCGCCACATGGACAGCGGGTACGGGAACACGAAGTTATTTCCTCATCTTTCCCTCTGCCAACTCTTCATCCCGTAAGGATCCTTCCGGTTTGACCGCCTGAAAAACCGCGTGATACGGTAAGCAGTCACCATCCTGGCAGATCAGCCGCGGCTTGCCGATTGAGGTTTAGGATTTTGTCTTCTGTTGAAGCGACTCCCGTCGATACTACAACCACCGTCCGGAAAACGGCGCTGAACGCTATCCATCGCCAGATGGGAGCGAAGATGGTCGACTTCAATGGCTGGGACATGCCAGTCGAGTATCCCGCGGCGATCGGCTGCGGAATCATCAACGAGCACATGGCGGTGCGCACGGGAGTGGGCATCTTTGATGTCAGCCACATGGGCGACATTCGTCTCGCGGGGCCGCAGGCGTTGGCGGCGGTTCAGCATATTTCCATGAACGACGCTTCGCGACTGGCGATCGGGCAGGCTCAGTATTCCGCGCTGCTGTATCCGCAGGGGACGTTTGTGGATGACGTCATCGTCCATCGGCTTGGTGTCGACGAATACTTGCTCGTAATCAACGCGGGGACACGCGAAAAAGATTTCAACTGGGTGCGCGACAACACGCGGCAGTTTGACTGCGCGGTAGAAAACCTGTCGGACGACTTCACGCAGATTGCCATTCAGGGGCCGAAAGCCGTAGATGTCCTGCAGAAGCTGACCGACGCGGATTTGAGCGCGGTGAGGTTTTACTGGGTCACGCGCGGGACGGTATGCGGGCTGAAGAATACTCTGATTGCACGCACCGGGTACACAGCCGAAGACGGTTTCGAGATCTACGTTCCGGCGGATGAAGCCACCAGCGCCCGAGTGTGGAACGAGATTCTGAGTGCGGGCAAGGAGTTTGGCCTTGTTCCATGCGGCCTTGGTGCACGGAACACTTTGCGCCTCGAAGGCAAGCTGCCACTCTACGGTCATGAAATTTCCGATACCATCAATGTGTGGGAAGCCGGCCTTGACCGCTTCTGCAAGATGGAGAAGCCTGAGTTCGTCGGTCGCACCGCGCTCGAGAAGGCCAAAGCTGGGACTCTGACGCGAACCCTGGTCGGCCTGGAGATGACTGAACGCGGCATTGCGCGCGATGGTTACAAGGTGCTGGATGGCGGGGGCCGCGAGATCGGATACATCACCAGCGGGTCGCCCGCCCCGTTCCTCAAGAAGAATATTGCGCTGGCGTATGTGCCACCCGAGTTCGCCGCGGTGGGTACGGTGTTGAAGGTCGAGGTTCGCGGGCAAGGCGTCGGAGCCCAAGTCGTGCCGACTCCGTTTTACCGGCGACCGAAGAAGAATTTGTAGCGCAGCCGTCTCGGCGGCTATCGCGGAACGACATAGAAGCTAGGAGCTAGCGATCATGGCATATCCGACAGACCGAAAGTACACCAAAGAGCACGAGTGGATTCAGGCGAGTGGGACTTCCGCCACGATCGGCATCACCGACTATGCGCAAGAGTCGCTGGGCGATATTGTGTTTGTCGAGCTACCCAAGGTGGGCGCGGAACTGGCGTCGGGCAAGACTTTTGGGACGGTCGAATCAGTGAAGGCGGTATCCGACTTGTATGCTCCGGCCTCAGGCACGGTCACCGAGATCAACGGGGAGCTGGCCACCGCGCCGGAGATAGTGAATAAGAATCCGCACGGTTCCTGGATGTTGAAGATCACGCTGAAAAACGCGGGCGAACTGGACGGACTGCTTTCCGCTGCCGATTACGACAAATTCGTGGCCGAAGAGAGTGGCCACTGAAGGGTTGCCAATTGCCAATTTTCCATAGCCGACGGCTGAAAGATAGGTTTCAAATCGACAATCGGAAATTGGCAATCGGCAATCGCATGGCTCGACATGAGCCAGCGGCCAGGACAATCCAACTGACCTCGACTTACATCTAATCAACTTCCTATGCGCTATTTACCGAAGTCTCCTGCTGACCGGCAATCCATGCTGAAGGCCATTGGCTTGCGGTCGGTCGACGAACTGTTCGCGCCAATTCCGGCGGAATACCGGCTCAGCCGCGACCTCAAAGTCCCGCGCCAAATGGCGGAATCGGAAATCATGGATTATTTCCGGCAGTGCTCGCGGGAAAACGGCGAAGGCTACACCAGTTTTCTGGGCGCGGGTGCTTACTCTCATTACCGCCCAGTCATTATCGATTCGCTCATCTCGCGCGGCGAGTTCCTTACTTCGTATACGCCCTACCAGGCCGAAATTTCGCAGGGCACCCTGCAGTCGATTTTCGAATTTCAGACAATGATCTCTGACCTGACCGGTATGGAAGTGGCCAACGCCTCAATGTACGACGGCTCAACCGCCGCCGCCGAAGCTGTGATGATGGCGGTGCGGCTCACCGGAAGGCGCTCGGTGGTGGTGGGGCGCAGCTTGCACCCTGAATATCGCGAGGTGCTGGCAACTTACGCAACCCATCAGGGCATGCCGCTATCGGTCGCGGGTTTCGGCGAGGACGGGCGGCTGAATTTGAAGGAGCTGGAGAAGTCGATCACGCCAGAAACGGCGGCCGTGCTCATCCAGTCGCCGAACTTTTTTGGCACGATTGAAGATGTGGCGGCGATTGCCGAGCTCGCGCACAAGCGCGGTGCGATGCTGGTGGTTTCCATCGCCGAAGCGGTGTCACTGGGAATCGTCGAGCCGCCACGCGAGGCCGACGTCATCGCGATGGAAGCGCAGTCGTTCGGCGTGCCGCTCGGATTTGGCGGACCATATTGCGGCGTGATTGCGACGCGAGAAAAGTTTGTGCGGCAGATGCCCGGGCGGTTGGTGGGCCAGACGGTCGACAAGCAGGGCAAGCGCGGATTCGTGCTCACGCTGGCAACCCGCGAGCAGCATATCCGGCGCGAAAAAGCCACGTCGAATATCTGCACCAACCAGGCCCTGGTGGCGCTGATGGTCAACATCTTTATGACGATCTACGGCAAGGTCGGATTGAAGGAACTAGCCAAGCAGAATCTCGCGAAGGCAGCGTATGCAGCCGGACAATTCGCCAAACAAGGCAAGGTTCTGTTTGCCGAAGCACCGCGCTTCAACGAGTTCGTAGTGCAGACCGGCGAAGATCCGCATGCTATCAACCGCCGCCTGCTGGGACAAAAGATAGTTGGCGGTCTTCCCTTGAAGAAGTTTTATCCCGAGCTAGGGAATGCGGCGTTGTGGTGCTGCACGGAACTGACCACACGTGGAGCGATTGATACCGCAGTGCGCCTTGTGGCCGGGAGTGAGGGGTCGGTGCGGACAGCCAAGGAAGAGTCTGGCGTTGAGGAGGTGGCGCGATGAAGGACATGACTCGCAAAGCCACCCGTCACGTCAATCAGAACGAAGGCCTGATCTTCGAAAAGTCGTCGGCAGGCAAAGCGGCGTGGAAGCTTCCGCCGCTCGATGTACCGGAAGTAGACGCATCGAAGCTTCTCGGCTCCTCGGAAAGAAAAGATCTCGGGAACATGCCCGAAGTCAGCGAGATCGAAATCATTCGCCACTTCACGCGGCTTTCGACGTGGAATTACGCGATCGATCTTGGGATGTATCCGCTGGGCTCGTGCACCATGAAGTACAACCCGCGTGTGAATGAAGCGGTCGCGCGGGTGGAGGGGATTGCAAACGGGCATCCTTACCAGCCGGAGAAGATTTCGCAGGGCGCGATGCAGATTCTGAAAACGCTCAGCGAGTGCCTGATCGAGATTACAGGGATGGATGCGATCACGCTGCAGCCGGCGGCGGGCGCGCACGGCGAGATGACCGGACTGCTCATGGTGCGGGCCTACCACCAGTCGCAGGGCAATGCGCGCAAGAAGATTCTGATTCCTGACTCGGCGCACGGCACGAATCCCGCGACCGCGGCCATGGTGAACTATGCCGTCGAAAACCTGAAGTCAGACTCGCGCGGCATGGTGGATATCGCCGCGCTGGAAGCGCAGATGAGCGAAGATGTAGCGGCGCTGATGCTCACCAATCCCAATACGCTGGGAGTTTTTGAGCAGGACATCCACAAGATTGCCGACATCCTTCACGCCAAGGGCGGCTTGCTCTACATGGATGGCGCCAACATGAACGCGCTGGTTGGAAAAGTGCGGCCGGGCGACTTCGGTGTCGACGTGATGCACCTGAACCTGCATAAAACGTTTTCCACACCGCACGGCGGCGGCGGCCCAGGGTCAGGACCAGTGGCGATCAAGAAAATTCTTGAACCGTTTCTACCCACTCCGGTCGTGGTCGCCAAGGCCGATGGGACTCTGGGTTTCGACTACGACCGTCCACAGTCAGTGGGGCGGGTGCGCGCCTTCTACGGCAATTTCGGGATGTTTGTCCGCGCGCTGGCCTATATCCAGGCCAATGGACCGGACGGTCTGCGGCAAACCACGGAAGACGCCGTGTTGAACGCTAACTACATTCGCAAAGGACTCGAGGGCACGTACGATCTGCCCTATTCCACGCCGACCATGCACGAAGTCGTATTCAGCGACAAACTGCAGGCAAAAAAAGGCGTGCGCACCATGGATATTGCCAAACGTCTGATCGACTACGGCTTCCATCCTTATACAACGGCGTTTCCGCTGATTGTCCCCGGCGCGCTGATGATCGAGCCCACCGAGAGCGAGTCGAAGGAAGAAATGGATCTGTTCATCGAAGCCATGAAGTCGATTGCCGAAGAAGTGGAAGAGGATCCGCAGACGGTGCTCGACGCCCCGCACTCGACGCGGGTTTCGCGGCTTGATGAGACGGCCGCGGCGCGCAAGCCGATTCTACGGTGGAAGCCGGCGGAGTAATTGTAGCGCCGGCGTCTCGCCGGCTGTAGAAACGAGACGCCCGCGAAGCCGCCGGCACGGCGGCGCTACACACTGCCCACATCACTTCGCTGAGATGGTTACCGAAGCACGTGTCGTTTCCCAATCCAGGCGCAACGTGCACCCTCCCGCGGACTTGTCATAGGCGATCGTGAAGTTTTCGACGGGAGCGGGCAATTTCGAAACCGTCATATCCACCCGAGCCAGTTCGTCGCTCTCATATTTGTAAGGGATGCCCCACTCGCCAGTCTTCTTGTTGATGATCAGCGTCCATTTGTCCGCAGTGGGCACGGTGAAGATGGTGTAGTTACCCGCGGGCACGGCCTTGCCGCCAACCATTACATCGGCGCTGTTGACGAAAGTTGTCGCTTCATTCGCTCCGGTGCGCCAGACTTCGCCAAAGGGCACCAGGCCGCCGTAGATTTTGCGGCCCTTCATGCGCGGGCTGGAGTAGTCGGTCTTGATGGTCTTGCCTCCGCCGAGATCACATGAGGCTGAGGCAGCGGGACTGGGTTTGCCCTGGGCAAAGGCAGCGGTGGTGAACAGGATCGTCAGAAGCGTGGAACAAGCAATTCGTTTTCGCATGGTTTCTCCTTTTGAGTACCTCGCAATGGACAACAGCATTAGACGTGCCTGAAAGAGATAGGTCAGCAGACCGATGATTATGCTCCATCGGCCACGGCGGTTACAATCACCACATGCCGGTTTTCGATGAAAAGCAGGAAGAACTGGAACACTACGAAACCATGATGGGCGTGCCCCGGGGACGACTGGCCGTGACCATGGACACTATCACCGATGCCATGGCGCTGGTCGGCCAGCACGGCGTCTATTGCCAGAGCCAGCGCTGGCCCGGCAAGCCGGTGATGGACATCCAGATCATCATGAAGAGCCTGACCGACGCGAAGGAACTGATCCAGAGCGTGATGGAAGAGTTGAAAAAGAATTCCTAGTGTTTGATTTAGAAGCCCGGCCACACTTCTGAGGAGGAACAAGAATGATGAAGACCTTGCCGATGCGGAAGACTTCCACAATTCTGGTTTTGGTCGTGCTAGCTGGCCTGACGACAGTTTCAGCGTGGGCGCAGACGGCGGCTCCCGCGACGCTTTCGCCGCAGGAGCGCGAGTTTGCCCTGAAGTACCTTCAGACCACGCACGATAAGTTTCTGCAATCGATCGCGGGCCTCTCGCAGAAGCAGTGGACCTTCAAGCCGGGGCCAGACCGATGGTCGGTGGCAGAAGTCGCAGAACACATAACCGTAGCGGAATCTGCGATTCTGGCGTTAATCCAGAAGCAGGTCATGACTTCTCCCGCCGCGCCCGAGAAGCGCGAACAGGTCAAGGGAAAGGACGAGATAATTCTGCAGAGAATGCCGGATCGCAGCCACAAGGCGCAGGCTCCGGAAATCCTGCGTCCTACCGGCCGCTGGGCCACGGAAGCTGACCTGGCGAAAGCGTTCGAGGAAAGCCGCAAAGCAACGATGGACTATGTGCGGACCACAAACGACGACCTGCGAGACCACTTTTTTGATCACCCCGTCTTCGGGACGATGGATGGTTACCAGTGGTTGCTTCTACTCGCAGGTCACAGCCAGCGGCACACAGCTCAGATCGAGGAGGTCAAGGCCGATCCGAATTTCCCGAAACAATAGGAGCACTTTCGCGGCTTAAGGACCCTACGCCAGCGTGTACTTGCCGCGCTCAATTGTCTTCTGCGCTATCTGTTGGCGGAGTTCGATGGTGTTGAAGGGTTCGTGCTTGGCCAGGCGCCGCAGGATGGCGATCTGAGTGCGGAGCATGTCGCCGTCAGCGACTGCGGCGATTACTTTCCTCGCAGCAGACTCAACCTTTTCGATAGCCTGCGAGAGATAGACGCGCGTCATTGCAATGGGAAGCGCGGCCGCAGCCTCGCCTTTCGTTTCCACGATCTTCTGCGTGCGCAGCACGGCCGACTCCATCGCATAGGTTTCAATAGTCATGTCCGCGATGGCGCCCATGATCTCTTGCTGGTCCTGAATCGCCTGCATATATTTCTGCGTGGCCGCTCCGGCGGCAAAGAGGCCGAGTTTCTTGGCCTGCCCGACCAGTTTGCGCTCCTCCGCGAGAGCCCCCTCAAGATCCTCACTCATCGACGGTCCCGAAAGCACTTCGTCCATCAGCCTCTTGATCGCGGGCATGAGCGCCAACTGCCCGCTCATGGCTCGCTTCAAGAGGAATCCAGTAATGATTAGCCGGTTGATTTCGTTCGTGCCTTCGAAAATGCGGTTGATGCGGGCGTCGCGGTAAGCCCGCTCGGCGGGATATTCCTCGACAAAGCCGTAGCCACCGTAGATTTGCAGAGTCTCATCGACCACGTAGCCGACCATCTCTGAAGCCCATACTTTGATGATGGAGCACTCCACCGCGTATTCCTCAATCGCCTTGCGAGTCTCTTTCATTGCGTCAGCGCTCGATTTATCGACCTCATTGAGCGCGTCGTCCATCATCCCCACCGTCCGGTAGATGGCCGATTCGCCCACGTAGATCAGGCTAGCCATGTTAGCGATCTTCTCCCGCACCAGACCAAAGTCCGCGATGACTTTGTTAAAAGCTTTACGCTGCTTGGCATAGGAGACAGCTTGCGCGAGTGAGACCCGGCCTCCGCCGACGCACATCGCGCCCAGCTTGAAGCGGCCGACGTTCAGAATGTTGAAGGCGATGATGTGGCCTTTGCCAATTTCACCCAGCAGGTTCTCGACTGGCACCTTGCAATCATTGAGGATGATGGGACAAGTGGAAGACCCGCGAATGCCCAGCTTGTGTTCTTCGCCGCCAATGGAGAAGCCGGGAAAAGTCTTCTCCACCAGAAATGCCGTGAACTTTTCGCCGTCAATCTTGGCGAAAACGGTGAACAGATCGGCGAATCCCGCGTTTGTGATCCACATCTTTTCGCCGTTGAGAATGTAATGCTTGCCATCGGAGGAAAGCTGAGCGCGCGCGCGGCAGTTCAGGGCGTCGGAGCCGGAAGATGCTTCTGACAAGGCGTACGCGCCAACAATTTCGCCGGCAGCCAGGCGCGGCAGATATTTCTTTTTCTGCTCCTCGGTGCCGAAATAAACCAGCGGCAGCAGCCCGATTCCGGTATGCGCGCCCCAGGTCGTGGCAAAGCCCGCATACTGCGCAATATGATCGGCGATGACCGCGGCTGTCACCTTATCCATTTCGAGGCCGCCGTAAGCTTCGGGAATCTCGACGCTGGTAAGGCCCAACTCTCCTGCCTTCTTCAGCAGATCGCGGGAAATAGAAAAGTCCTTGTGTTCCATCTTCTCGACATTGGGCAGAATTTCGTTGACGGTGAATTCTTCCGCCGTCTGCCCGATCAACAACTGCTGCTCGGTGAAGTCTTCGGGCGTGAAGACTTCGTCGGGACGGCGCGATTCAAGCAGAAAACTGCCGCCGGCGATTCTGGTCTTGGGAACTGCGGTCGTCGTGGCCATGTCTTAACCTCTAGAAATTATCGATATGAAAACTGTAGAGTACGCGGAGGGCGCTGTAGGCAACACAATTTATTCTAATGCGGGGTTCGTCAGAAATGATACAGGCGAAAGTAGCGCCAGCTCACAGTCTTCGTACGCGATCTAAGCATGACCTTTGGTGCAGACACGAGCGTCACGGCCTTGCCGGAACCATTCGTTCCACAGTCGTGTGCACCTGAAACCGCGCCGCTGGCTGGCAAGTGGAATACCCGGCTGCGTGCGTTGAATCCGACTGCGGGCCGTCTCGAGCGACTTTGTAGCTGCGCATCGCGTAACAGAGAGTATCGTCGTGCGACTGCGCGTCTGGGCCAAGAATAAGAACATGCGGCAGACCGAACTGATCGAACCGGGGACGGTATTCCCCGGTATGAATACGATCCAGCGGGTTCTCAGATTTCGGGTTCGGAGAGAGGTTAGGAGAGAGAAGATCAGTACTACCCGAAGAATGCGCATCTCCGGCGTTCGTCGACTGAACCGCGACGGAATTCTCCGCCGGCCAAGACTGCGCAGCCATTGGTGCAGCACCTACTGCGATCAGGAGCGAAAGGGGTAAAAGCTTGGAGATCACCATGAGCTTCCTCCCGCAAGAGATTATAGTCCTCTATCAAATCCGTTTGTTACGAGAATGGCGAGAGCCGGTCAAGAAGTTCTTTGTTGCTCATGAGAGGTTCTCGAATATCCCTGCCGCGCCCATCCCTCCGCCGACGCACATCGTGACCATGCCATACCGCCCATTGCGGCGTTTCAATTCGCGGATGATGGTCGCGGTCAACTTGGCTCCCGTACATCCCAGCGGATGCCCCAGAGCGATTGCACCACCGCTGGGATTCACCTTCTCGGGATCGAGTCCCGCTTCTTTCATCACCGCCAGCGATTGCGCCGCGAAGGCTTCGTTCAACTCGATCACGTCGATGTCTGAGAGCTTTAACCCAGCCATCTTTAAAGCTTTCGGAATCGCGAACACCGGGCCCAGTCCCATTTCTTCGGGCTTGTATCCAGCCGTCGCGAATGAAACGTAACGAGCTAGCGGCTTGATGCCCAGCGCCTTGGCACGCTCAGCGGACATGACTACTGCGACCGCCGCTCCGTCGGACATTTGCGAAGAATTGCCGGCAGTTACCGTGCCCTTTGCGTGAAATGCCGGCTTCAGCGCGAGCAGCGCTTCGAGTGAAGTGTCGCCGCGCGGGCCTTCGTCCATCTTGAAAACAATTTCCTGCCGCTTGGGCTTCGATCCATTCGGAGTCGTAAAGCTCACCGCCACAGGCACAACTTCCTCATCGAACTTGCCGGCCTGGATTGCGGCCAGCGCCCTCTGGTGGCTGCGTAGAGAGAATTCGTCCGAAGCCTGGCGCGTAATGCCGAAGCGCTGGCCTACGCGCTCAGCGGTGAGGCCCATGTTGAGGTAAGCGTCAGGGTAATGGTCGACGAGCCAGGGGTTAGGCGAAACTTTGTGGCCGCCCATCGGAATCATCGTCATCGATTCCGTGCCGCCGGCAACAATCGCTTCTGCGCCGCCGCTCATGATGCGTTCGGCGGCCATGGCAATCGCTTGCAATCCCGACGAACAGAAGCGGTTGATAGTAAGCGCTGAGACCTCAACCGGCAGTCCGGCGCGCAGCGATGCGATGCGAGCCACATTCATCCCCTGCTCGGCTTCGGGCATGGCGCAACCCAGAATCACGTCCTCAATCTCTTTAGGATCAAGTTGCGGCACGCGCTCCAGCGCGCCTTTGATAGCGATGGCGGCCAGTTCATCGGGACGCGTGGCGCGGAGCGTGCCTTTGTAAGCGCGTCCCACCGGCGTGCGGACGGATGACGCAATAATGACTTCTCGCATAGAATTCCGGTTCTGTGTAACGCTTCTCAGTAATCGGTTCGAGCCACCATATTGGATGCTCGCCGTTCTGCCAGAGCTTCACTTGGCCGGAGCGTAGAAGTAATAGTCCGCAGAGTAGCTGCTCTTGGTTTCGGCGTCGTGATGGGCCGCATCGCAACCATCGGCCGGAGCCTGGCCGCCGTGCGTGCGAACCCGTTGAATCGTAGTCACATTGGTCAGCAGACCATTTCCTGAATGACTAACCACCTTCACCAGCAGCCAGGGAATTGACTGCCCGTCGAGCGAGTCCACATGGGCCGCAGCTTTCCCCGTGACCTCACTGCCATCTTTCAGTTTCCACGAAGGCCCGGCAGAATGTTGGCCAATGACCTTGTCTTTTCGATCATGCAACTCCGCGTCGGGCGCCTTGAGTGTCCAGCTGAACTTGCCGTCCGCCGCGGCCTGGCAGGTATAGATCTGCGATCCCGTCGCATGCGCCAACAGAACAACTTCCTCGCCCGCGGGAGCCTGAATCGCATCCGGAACGTCGGGCGGTAGCTCCTTTTGGGGAGAATCCTTTTGCGTAGAATCCTTGGCTTGGGCACCTGTGAATGGGGTTCCGAGAATGAGCACGACCAGAGCGAGCATCGTCGGAGCAGCTAGGGAAAGTCTTCGCATGAGGCCGATTGTAGCAGGGTAGATTCTCCGGAAACACTTGAGGAGCAGACCAGTCCTCGCCTGCTATGGTTTTGCCCAATCTTGCCACGAGAGTCCCCGTACGCGGGAAAATTCGGAGACGTTGGCCGTCACCAGCGTGAGTTGCCGCGCCAAGGCCTGGCCGGCAATCAGTGTGTCATAGGCTCCGATGGGTCTCCCGGATGCTTCCAGGGCGGCGCGGATCGAGCCTGCGGCTTTGGCGTCTTCGAACTCAATAGGGAGCACGATGATCGGACCAGCCAGAAAAGCTTCGAGCTGCCGGGCATTGTGGTCTTGACGCACGCTTTTCGCCACGCCATACCACAGCTCGAAAGTGACTACCGAGGAAACGTAAATCTGTTCGCCACGGCTGAGAGCCTTCTGAGATCGGCTCCGAACCACGGCCGAGGTACCATTGATCAGCGCGATGCACGCGTTCGTGTCGAGCAGGTACTTCACTCGAAAATCTTGCGCTTCGGCGCAACGGGTTGCCGGCGGTCGGACGGGAAGGACTCGGAATTCAGTTCATCGAGCTTGCGAAACCACTCCTGCGGATCTTGAATAATCGGTTCAAGCAGCACTGCCTGACCAACACGCCGGATGCGCACGCGGTCCCCCTCAAAACGAAACTCCCGCGGCAGCCGCACCGCCTGGCTGCGGCCGTTCTGGAAGAGTTTGGCAATGTCGGTCTTGGCCATTTCGGAGTCTCAAGAGAGTATATATCAACAGTATATATCTGGCAAGTTGCGATGAAGAAATCTTGGCGGCTTCCAAGAGAACCTCAATTCCTCAGCGTCTTCCCCGTCTTCAGCGTGTGCTGAATGCGTTCCTGCGTTTTCCTCTCTCCGCACAGCGACTTGAACCCCTCACGCTCCAGATCAAGGATGTATTGTTCGCTCACCGGCGTGCCGGGAGTGACGTTGCCGCCGCAAAGCACTTCCGCAATCTTCGCGCCCAGCTTCACTTCGTAGTCGGTGATGTAGTCAGCCCGGCGCATCATGTGCACGCCCATCTTGAGTGTCGCCAAAAGTCCTTCGCCGGGTGCCGGGATGTCAGTGCGAGCCACGGGCGGTTCGTATCCGGCACGGACCAGTTCGAGGGCACGGTTCTTGGCGTCAGACAGCACGCGCTCGCGATTCATGGTGATGCGGTCACCATCGTTCAGGAAGCCGAGTCCGCGAGCTTCGTGCGCGGAGGTCGCAACCTTGGCTGTCGCGATCGCCTCAAACGCCCGCTTCATGGCCTCCAGCATCTCGATCGATCCGGCGAGCGCGTCTCCGGAAGCTTTGCCGCCGCGTGCGGCCGTGGCCCCATCGACGGCGCGCAGCAGCATTTCCTTGCATCCGCCGCCGCCCGGCAGCAGCCCGACACCGACCTCGACCAGTCCGGTATAAAGCTCAGCGTGGGGCTGGCGCGCCGTGGCGTGTAACGAGATTTCCGTACCGCCGCCCAGGCATAATCCGAAAGCCGAGACCACTACCGGCTTGGGCGAGAACTTGATGGCTTGCGTCATGCCCTGAAACTGCCGAATGGCGAGGTCCACATCGTCCCATTCTTCTTCCTGCACGCTCATAAGCAACAGCATCAGGTTGGCGCCAACGGAGAAATTCGTGGCATCGTTGGTAATCACGAAAGCGTCGAAGTTGTCGCCTGGTCCTCCGGGCTTGAGCGTCTGCAGAATGAGGCCGACAATGTCAGCCCCGAGCGAGTTCATCTTCGAGTGAAACTCGATGCAGGCCACGCCGTCGCCCAGATCAACCAGGGATGCTCCCGAATTCTTCTTGACCACGCCGTTCGATTTCTTAGCGACCGTGACTGACCAGACCCCCGCGGGGACTTGAACCGGCTTCCAGTTTCCGCCGGCCAGGTCGAAATAAACGCGTCCTGACGAAGTTTTGGGATCATCGCCGTACCAAGTCTTCTGACCGGCTGCGAGCAGCTTCTCCACATTCGCCGCTACGGGTTTGCCTTCTTTCTTCATGCGGGCGACCGTGGCGTCCACGCCCGCAGCGTCCCAGAGCTCAAAGGGGCCAAGCTCCCAGTTGAAGCCGAGTCGCATAGCGCGGTCGATCTCCACAATCGAATCTGAAATCTCAGGCACGCGATTTGCGGAGTAGGTCCACAAATCACACAACGCCGACCACAAGAATGCTCCCGCCTTGTCACCCTTCTGTGGGCTGCCTTCAAGCCCAAGCAGCATGCGCAGGCGCGCGCCCGTATCCTCGATGTTCTTCGCCATGTCGAGCGCTGCAAACTTCGCTTTCTGCCGGGGATGGTATTCGAGCGTCTTCCAGTCAATAGCCAGACGCTCGTCGTCTTTGCCTTCGCCGCCTTTTGCTTTCTTATAAAAGCCGCCCTTGGTCTTGTCGCCCAGCCATTGTCGCTCAAGCATCTGCGTGAAGAAGCCAGGCAGGCGCAGGTCGCTGCGCTCGTCGTGCACGTTCGCGGTCATGTTCCCAACCACGTGACCCAGAATGTCCAACCCGACCAAATCAATCGTGCGGAAAGTTGCCGACTTCGGCCAGCCCACAGCCTGTCCCGTGAGCGCGTCGACGTCTTCAATGGTCAGGTCCATCTCTTGCATCAGGCGCATCACATTCAACACGGAGAAAGTCCCGATGCGATTGGCGATGAAGTTGGGAGTATCTTTGGCGAGCACCACACCTTTGCCCAGGTGCACGTCGCAGAAGTGCGAGACGGCGTCGATCGCCGCAATGTCGGCTTCCGGCGTAGGGATGAGTTCCAGCAGGCGCATATACCGCGGCGGATTGAAGAAGTGCGTCCCGAACCACGAGCGGCGGAAGTCGTCGGAAAATCCCTCGGAAATTTTTCCCACGGGCAGTCCACTCGTATTGGTAGTAACGATGGTGCCGGGCTTCCGTACAGCTTCGACTTTGCGGAGCAATGCCCGTTTGAGGTCGAGATTCTCGACGACGGCCTCGACGACCCAGTCAACCTCAGCCAGCTTCTTCAAGTCATCGTCAAAATTCCCGACGGTGACCAGGCGCGCGAGCGAGCTATCCATGAAGGCCGCGGGCTTGGATTTCTTGGCCGCGTCCAAACCGGCAGCGGCGACCCTGTTACGCGCGACCGAGCCCGCCCCTGCCGCAACGTCCCCCGGAACGATGTCGAGCAGATAGCTGGGGACACCAGCGTTGGCAAAATGTGCGGCGATGCGCGCACCCATGGTTCCCGCCCCAAGAATTGCAATTCTATTAATGCGCTTCATTAGCGAACCTCAACAAGAAAGCTTGACCGCAGCAGGACGCAGAGAACAGGAACATTGCCGATTTCCAAGTGCCAATTGAAGACCCATTGGTTTTTCAATCGGCAATTGGAAATCGACAATCGGTTTACTTCCTAAGGCAGTTTATCCACCGCCCAGTCGTTGTCGCCAGTGTTCACCAAAACAATGCTGGAGAAACGGCGCCGCGAATTCTTCGGAGCGCCCGAGAGCAGAACGACCGGAAACTCATAGCGGCCGCGCTTCAGCAGCTTGCCTCGAACAATTTCATAAGCCGAAGGCCCGGGATTGGAGAAAAATTTCTCGACTCCCTCCGTCGTGGCCACCTCCTTCGCATGGCTGCTAAGCAGCGCCGTCCCGTTTTCAATGTCGCCAGTCTGCCAGGCCTGAAGAAAATGATCGGCGGCGGCGAGGGCGCGGACGTAGCCCGCGTCCAGACCTGAAGCAGCCCGAGTCTTTGCCGCCAAAGGCGATAGCAACAGCGTGAAATACAGAATCAGTGACATGACCACGAGACGCGAAACTTCGCGAAGAGACATAAAACCATTATGCGGGATGACGCGGCTCAGAGGGAACTCGCCAATGCATGACTTCCTTAAAGCTCGGGATGTGCTTCCACATACTCCAGCGCGCGCCGAGCCATCTGTTTTTCACCTTTGTAGGCGAGCAGTGTCCCAGCGTCTTCCAGGCGCACCCACCGGGCGCGCGCCACTTCAATCCGCATCTCAGGCGCAATGTTGTTGATGCGGCCGCAGCGGTAGCGCATCAGGTAAAAGCTGACGATCTTGAACACACGCGCTCCGTCTCCCCATGTGCGTGTGTACACATACTTGCTATCGCCGAGCTTGGTAACCACCTCGGCGGTTACTCCGGTTTCCTCATAAACCTCCCGCACCGCGGTTTCCAGCGGCTTCTCCCCCGGATCCACCAGGCCCTTGGGCAGCGCCAGGACGCTCTTCGCCACTGTCCCAGGCCGTTTCGCCGCCTGTTTGGAACGACCCACTGCAACACGCCCAGGATCGCCAGGAGGCTCGATCACAGCCACCCACCACACTCCGTCGCGCATTCGGATAACCACGCCGCCTGCCGATATCTCCCGCACCATAATCGGCAACTTAGCAGGATTACAAGAGTTAGTCATCCTCGCCGGAAGGTGGTTACACTCCGGTAACATGCGTCTGGTGCATCTCGTAACTGAGATAGCACCAATGTGCCCTGCAGCGTTCCTCCGGATAGTGGCATCCTACATATAGAGAGATGAGCTTGTTCCCGCAAGGGACGTGGGGTTCCAAGTGAAGAGTCTCGACAAGATCATCCGGTCAGTACAGGCCTTTGGACGGGAACTTTCCCGCAAAGGCGCTGCTCCGGAGACGCGGGTCCCCACAATCGGCGTGGCGCTCGGCGGCGGTTTTGCCCGGGGCATGGCGCACATCGGAGTCCTGAAGGTTCTCGAAGAAGAAGGCATCCCTGTCCGCATAATCGCGGGCACCAGCGTGGGTGCGTTGATCGGGGCTTGTTACTGCAGCGGGCTCTCCATCGAGGAACTCGAAAAGGTTGCGCACTCGGTTCGCTTCACCACCTTCGCCCGCTGGACGGTCTCACGTTACGGCTTCGCCTCGAATGACCGCATGGTCCAGTTCCTGAACCGCACCCTGAAGGTGAAGACTTTCGAAGAGCTGCGAATTCCTTTGGGTATCACCGCCACCGACTTTAACAGCGGCGAGGGCGTGGTCTTTCATTCTGGTTCCATCGTTGATCCGATACGCGCCAGTTGCGCCTATCCCGGGATGTTCCTCCCGGTCAACATTCGCGGGCGCTGGCTGGTCGATGGCATGCTTTCGCATCCCGTGCCTACCTCTCCGCTGCACGAAATGGGTGCGGACCGCGTGCTCGCCGTGCATCTGAGAGGGCAGTGGTCGAAAAATGGCGCGCCGCGTCATCTCTTCGATGTGATCGGACAATCTTTCGCCATCGCCCAGGACCAGATGAGCCATCTCTGGCGAGGCGCCGCCGACGCCATCGTCGAGCCCGACGTAGCCGGCTTCGCCTACGACGACTTCAAGCGCGCCGGCGAACTGATCACAGCCGGCGAAATAGCCATGCGGAAAGTGTTGCCCGAAGTACGCAAGTGGGTGGAAACGCCCGAAACCTCAGCTGCCCCGAAGCCCCATCCTGCAATGCCAACTCCGGCGCCGATGTCCGCGGACTAAAGCAGAGACGCTCGTGTGGGGACAGCCGCCCCCGGCTGTCCGGCGGGCCCAGCCCGTCAGCAGTCTCAGCCACGTCAGACTCCTCGCTCGCCGACCCAGATCTTCTTGACCACCGGGTCCAGAAGGCTAAAACTAGAGACTAGTCAGACTAGCCACAACGTGGAGAACTAAATGCCGAGATCCCTGAAGAACGCCGGCCGCAGGCCCGAGCCCAACCCAGCCGCAAAGTCTGAGACTGTGGGCGAATCCTGGCAGGTCCAAAGTGCCAAGGCCCGCTTCAGCGAAGTCTTCCGCCGCGCTCGCACCGAAGGGCCGCAACGCATCACCAAACAAGGCAAGGAAGGCGTCGTGATGCTCGCCGAAGAGCAATATGACCGCCTCGTAAGCAAATCGCGCCAGCCGAAGAGCCTCGTCGATTTCTTGCGAAATTCCCCGCTGAGAGGGGTGAAGCTGGAGCGCGATTCCGACCCTGGGCGGGACATAGAACTGTGAGCTATTTGCTAGACGCGAATTGCATTTCCGAGCCCACTCGAGACCGGCCCGAACCTCGCGTGCTCTCTTGGCTGGATGCGGTAGATGAGAGCCAGCTTTACCTGAGCGTCTTGACCCTGGGAGAGATCCGGAAAGGCGCAAGCGCACTGCCCGAAAGCCGGCGAAGATCGCATTTGGAAGTATGGTTGGAAAGACAAGTCAAGGTTCGTTTCTCAGGACGCATTCTGCCGATCAGTGACGATATTGCCGAGCGCTGGGGATGGCTCGCCGCGGAAGCTAAAACAAGGGGAAGGTCCCTTCCTGTGATCGATGGATTACTGGCGGCGACTGCCCTCCATCACAACCTGGTATTGGTGTCGAGGAACATCACAGATTTCCTTGTAACGCGCGTACCCATTCTGAATCCTTGGGTGGAATGAATCCCATTTCATCGATACGGGATGGCCGCTGCTTCCTCGCAAATTCGCTTCCAAGCCTTCTCCACATGCCGAGCCTGCGTGTTGATCTGCCCAACGCTTAGCCGCAACGTGAACTTCCCGTCCAGCTTCGTATGCGTGAGAAACAGATCTCCGCTGCGGTTCAACCGTTCCATGATGGTCTGATTCGCCTCGTCCCCACCTTTGTGACGAAAGCAGACCAGGTTCAGAGGCACCGGAGCAGCCAGTTCAAAGCGAGAGTCATTGCGAACCCAATCGGCAAACTGCCGCGCCAGCTCGACGTGCCTGCGAATGTGGTGTTGCAGGCCCTCCACGCCATAGTGCCGGATCACAAACCATAACTTGAGCGAACGGAACCGCCGCCCCAGCGGAATCTGCCAGTCGCGATAGTCAATCACCGCCCCCGATTCCGTGGCCTGGTTCTTTAGGTATTCCGGCAAAATGCTCAGAGTGCGTATCAGCGCTTTGCGGTCGGCGACCCAGAAGCAGTCGCAGTCGAAGGTAGTGAACATCCACTTATGTGGATTAAAGCTGTAACTGTCAGCGAACTCGACACCGTTCTGCAGGTGGCGAAACTCCGGGCACAGCGCGGCGGTTCCCGACATGGCAGCGTCGACATGCAGCCAAAGGTTGTGCTGACGGCAGACCTCGGCGATCGCCGCGATCGGATCCATCGCATTCGAAGACGTTGTGCCGACCGTAGCGCACACAAAACAGGGAAGCAACCCGGCTCGCTCGTCGGCCTCAATCTGGCGGGCGAGGGCTTCGGGGCGCATAGCAAAGTTTTCGTCGACCTCAATCAAGCGCAGATTGGAGACGCCGATACCCGCGATCATTGCCGCCTTCTCCAAGGAGGAGTGCGTCTGCGATGACGCATAAGCAACGACGCGTCCATCGCATCCTTTCTGATTGCTCGTGTAACCGGTAGCCCGTTCGCGCGCAGCCAACAGCGCGCACAGCACCGCGCTCGACGCCGTGTCTTGAATCACTCCGCCGCCGGTATTCGACGACAGAAATCTCTCCGGCAGCCCAAGCATGGGCACCAACCAGTCGAGCACATGCGTCTCCAACTCGGTACAGGCTGGGCTCGTAGACCACAACATGCCCTGCACGCCCAGTCCGGAAGAGAGAAGATCGCCGAGAATTCCGGGGCCCGAACCGTTGCTCGGGAAGTAGGCGAAGAAGTTCGGCGACTGCCAGTGTGTGATCCCGGGCAGGATCAGCTTCTCCACGTCTTTCAGCATTGCATCAAACGGCTCGCCCTTCACCGGAGGATTCGCCGGCAGCGATGCCCGAATCTCTCCCGGCCTCACCTGCGAGAGCACGGGAAACGACTCGATGCGCGAGTGGTAATCGGCAATCCAGTCCACCACGGCATGGCCGTGGCGCCGGAATTCGTCTGGCGTCATGTGAAAAGTCTTTTCGTCGGGCATTGTTTCTCCAAGATGGTTTGCTAAGAAAGCTCGCCAAGAAAGTTAGGCCGGAAAGCTCTGCATGAAAACTCAGGAAGCTACCGCGATGTGAGCCTGCAAGACTACTCTGGCCGCAGCCGTCCAAAATACAATCGCGTCGTGTATTCAAACGCGACCCGGCCCTCGACCGCACACTCATCGAAGATGCGGCGCAACTCACGCAGCATAGGCGCATGTTCGGCGTGGTCCGGCCCCGGCGCATACGACGACGACAGCAGCCTGCCTTCCACCCCCGCGTAGTCGAACTCCTGACGCATCGCAAACGTTCGCTCTTGAAACGGCGCGGGATCGAAGAATTCGTTCACTTCCGAGGTCGTATGTTCATGGCGAATGTCCTGATAGTCAGTGCCGTAGGCCAAAAGCATTTGCTCGTAATCGCGCAAGAAGGCGGTCGAATCTGTAAGGCGCTCGTTCCACAGAAGCACCAGCCAGCCGCCAGGCTTCAGGATGCGCCCAAACTCGCGCCTCGCCCGTGCACGGTCGAACCAGTGCGCCGCCTGCGCCGCAGTGACGAAATCCACACTTTGATCCGCCAGCGTGGTCGCCTCAGCAGTTCCCGCAACGCTCGTAAACTTCGGGAACGCCGCCAGCAGACGCTCCCCCGCCGCACGCATCTCCCCATTAGGCTCGACTCCGATGACCGGATTCCCATTCTCCAGCAGCATGCGGCTCCAGATGCCCGTGCCGGAGGCGATGTCGGCCACAATGTGGTTGGGCGCAAGGCTGCATTCGGCCTTCAGGGTCTGCAGTACTTCCGGCGGATATCCCGGCCGGTAGCGTACATAGTTTTCGACGCGATCGGAGAAGCGGCTGGTGGCGTTGGAGGCTGGCATAGGCTTCGAAATGGCAAGTGGTTCATCTTGCCTGCTACCAATCTTAATCGCAGGATGATCAAGTGCGATACCATTCCAACAGCTCCACGAAAGTTTTCCTCGCATGAGAGTCGTCATCAAAGTCGGCACCAGCCTGATCGCTCCTGGCGGTCAGATCGACGCCAACCTGATGCGAGCGATCGTGGATCAGTTCGATCTCAGCAAGAATGAATACTTGATCGTTACTTCCGGCGCAATCGCGGCCGGCATGTCAGGATTGAGCCTGCGCAAGCGCCCCAGCGGCGTCCCCGGCATGCAGGCCTGTGCGGCCGTTGGTCAAAGCCAGCTGATGCACACCTACGAGCAGCTGTTTTTCGGCAAGAAGGTGGTCGCGCAGCTGCTGCTTTCAAGCGACGACTTTACTTCGCCGCTCCGCTATAGCAACCTGCAGAACGCGTTGGCCGAACTGCTCGCGCTCGGGGTGGTGCCGATCGTAAATGAAAACGACAGCGTCAGCGTGCGCGAACTGGAAGGCGCTTTCGGCGACAACGACGAGTTGAGTGCGCTGCTGGCTACTGCCGTGAAAGCCGACTGGTTGCTGCTCTTGACCAATGTAGATGGCCTTCTGGTTCCGAACGGACGTCGGAAGCCGAAGCTGCAACGTGTGGTGCGCAAACTCACTCCTGCGCTCGAAGCACAATGCAACGGCAAGAGCGCGCTGGGCCGCGGAGGCATGATTTCCAAGCTTCGCGCCGCGAAGCTGGCCAGCGAAGGCGGAGTGCACGTCGCCATCGTGAATGGCCGCCACTCTGAAGCAATCAAGCTGGGCATGAAAGGCAAGATAGGAACTTATTTTCCTCCCCGGCAGAGGAAAGCCTGATGGCAGCGGCCGTCGCCAATTCGGCTTCCACACAGGAAAAACTGCTGCGCGCGCGCCAGGCGTCAGCGAAGCTCGGACTGCTCCCCACTGAAAAAAAGAACGCGTTGCTCCTGGCAATTGCGGATGCGATTGAAAGCCAAGCTGAGACCATCCTTGCTGCCAACCGCAAGGACGTGGCAACTTCCGGCCTCGAAGGCGCCATGCGCGACCGCTTGTTGTTGACCACAGCGCGAATCCAGGAGATGGCGCAAGCAGTGCGCGATGTCGCCGCGCTGGCCGACCCAATCGGCGAGACCCTGGCGGAGTGGACGCGCCCGAATGGGTTGCGCATTCGCAAAGTGCGCGTGCCGCTGGGCGTGGTGGGCGTCATCTACGAATCGCGGCCGAACGTCACCGTGGATACTGCTGTGCTCGCCCTGAAGGCAGGCAACGCCATCGTCTTGCGCGGCGGAAAGGAAGCAGCGCGCACCAATCAGCGACTGGTGGAGATTCTCGCAGCCGTGCCAGGACTGCCCGAAGGGGCAATCGAACTTCTCGATTCGAGCACACGGCAGTCAGTGCAGGAGCTCACCAAGGCCAGGGGATTGGTGGATGTCATCATTCCGCGCGGCGGCGTCGAATTGATCGCATTTGTCACTGAAAACTCGACTGTGCCCGTGATCGAAACCGGAGCAGGGAACTGCCACATTTTCGTCGATGAATCCGCCGACTTCGAGATGGCGGACGCAATCGTAATCAATGCCAAAACGCAGCGGCCATCGGTATGCAACTCCGCGGAGAAGTTGCTCGTGCATGAACGGATCGCGGCAGAATATGTCCCAAGAATCGTGAAGAAACTGATCGAAGCCGGGGTCGAAGTCCGCGGTGATGGAAAATCCCGCAGCTTAGCCGCTGGACTGAACATCGAAGCTGCCACAGAGCAGGACTGGTACGAGGAATATCTGCGGTTATGCATCGCAGTTCGCGTCGTCGCAAACGTGGAGGAAGCGATTTCCCACATCAACCGTTATTCCACGAAGCATTCCGATTCCATCGTGACCCGCGATGAAGCGAACGCCTGCAGGTTTCTGCGCGGAGTCGATTCGGCTGCAGTGTACTGGAACGCCTCGACCCGCTTCACCGATGGTGCCGAGTTCGGCTTCGGCGCTGAAATGGGCATCAGCACGCAGAAATTGCACTGCCGCGGCCCTTTCGCCCTCGCCGAACTTACTTCTTCGAAGTACGAGATCGTAGGGACAGGACAGGTTCGGTAATTTGTCGATCTTTCGAGCGGGCTTTCCATGAACAGCTTGGTGTTGTGCTACCTTACTTAGTTTCACCACGGGGGTCTCAATGAGATTGTTCTCATCAGTTCTTCTTTCGTCCGCAGTCCTACTTTCGTTTCTGCCGATCGCTCTCAGCGGTCATGGGCCGCAGCCTTCCGCTGGCGCTCAACCCATTTTCGGTTTTCGCGATGCTGGCGCTGAAAACAGCGCCGAAGCCCGTTTCCTTGCCGTGCCTGATCCCAAGCTGGCTGAAGAGCACCTGCGCGCGCTGACTCAGGCTCCGCACATGGCGGGCACCGCAGAAGACAAAGCCACGGCCGATTACGTGGCGCAAAAGTTTCGCGACGCTGGCCTCGAAACCGAGATCGTCGAATACAAAGTGTGGATCAACTATCCCTCGGAAATAAGCGTTGACATCACGGCGCCGGCAGGCGTCGTCATGCACGGCCCCACGCGTGAGCACGTCGATGGTGACCCTTACGACGAAGATCCGCGCGTTGTGATGCCGTTCAGCGGGATGTCGCCGTCGGGAGATGCCGAGGCGGAAGTGGTTTACGCCAACTACGGCACTCCGGACGATTTCGAGAAGCTCGAGAAGCTGAAGATCGACGTTCGCGGCAAGATCGTCCTCGTGCGCTACGGCCAGAACTTCCGGGGTGTCAAAGAATTCATCGCGCAGGAACATGGCGCGGCGGGCGTGATCATCTATTCGGATCCATTCGACGACGGCTGGCGGAAGGGTGACAAGTATCCCGTGGGGCCGTGGCGGCCGGACACCGCCGTGCAGCGCGGATCCGTGGGGTACATGTTCGAGTTCCCCGGCGACCCTACAACGCCCGGGATTGCATCGTTGCCGTCGCTGCCGGATGACAAGCGGACTCCTCCCGAGCAGTCGGCGCAGATGCCCAGGATTCCGGTCACGCCACTTTCCTACCATGATGCCTCGCCCATTCTTCAGAATCTCGGCGGGCCCGACTCGCCGCGCGAGTGGCAGGGTTCGCTGCCTTTCACCTACCACGTGGGACCGGGACCGGTGCGGGTGAAGATGCATCTCAAGCAGGATTATCAATACCGCACTCTCTGGGATGTCATCGGCCGGGTGCGAGGCAGCGAGTTTCCTAACGAGTGGGTGGTTGCGGGCAATCATCGGGACGCGTGGGTTTACGGTGCAGTCGACCCCAATAGCGGCACCGCGGCGATGCTCGAAAGCGTGCACGGAGTCGGCGAACTGCTGAAGTCGGGCTGGAAGCCGAAGCGCACGATGATTTTCGGCAGTTGGGATGGCGAAGAAGAAGGACTGATCGGCTCCACTGAGTGGGCCGAGCAGCATGAATCGGAACTGGGCGGCGCGGCCGCGTATTTCAACGTGGATGTCGCGGTCTCGGGACCGAAATTCGGGGCCTCGGCTGTTCCCAGTTTGAAGCAGTTTGTGCGCGATGTGACCAAGGTCGTGCCCAGTCCCAAGGGCGGAACTGTCTATGAAGAGTGGCAGAAGACTGACCAGCCTTCGCCTGCGGAAGCGGCCAGTGATTCGCGCCGTAAGCCCGCTGCTCCTGCCAGCGGCGATGTTCAGGTCGGTGACCTGGGCAGCGGCTCCGATTACAGCTCGTTCCAGCAGCATCTGGGTGTGCCTTCGGCTGATATGAGTTCCAGTGGACCGTATGGCGTGTATCACTCCGTGTTCGACAATTTTGCCTGGTTCAAGAAGTTTGGTGATCCAGATTTCGTTTACGAGCAGCAGCAGGCGAGAGTCTTTGGCCTGGAGGTAATTCGCATGGCCGATGCCGACGTGTTGCCTTACGACTACGAAGAATACGGAAAGGAGATTGGCGTCTATCTCGATGAAGCCAGGAAAAGAGCTGAGAGTAAATTCGGCGAGCACGGACTCGATCTGAGCGGGGTGACCGCGGCGGCGAAACATTTTCAGGACGCGGGCGCGAAGATTTCTGCGAAGCAAAAGAATCCGCCACGAGATCCCGAACGGTTGAACCAGGCGCTGCGCGGCGCTGAGCGCGCTCTGCTGGTGCCTGAGGGACTGCCTCACCGTCCCTGGTTTCGCCACGCCATCTATGCTCCGGGCGAATACACGGGGTATGCCGCGGTGGTGATTCCGGGAGTGAATGAGGCTCTCGACAAAGGAGACGCGGAGCGGGCGCGCCAGCAGTTGGCCGTTTTGACGGCTGCGCTGGAGCGCGCGGCGAAAGTGCTGGACGGTTATCGGTAAGGCTCATGACGGCTACTACGCATGCGCTCGGGCAATTCCTGCGCACGCTACCGCACTCGGCTGCGGCTACGTTTCTCGCGTTGTTTCCCATCGTCGATCCGCCCGGCGGCGTCCCGATCTTTTTCAGCATGACGTCGTCCTGGACCGACAAAGATCGCCGGATCACTGCTTTCAAGACCGGTCTCTGGGTGTTTGTCATCCTGGTGACATTTCTATTCTTTGGCCGCTTCGTTCTGCATTTCTTCGGCATCTCGCTGCCCGTCCTGAAAATTGCCGGAGGACTGATCGTCGCCAATACGGCCTGGGGCATGGTCACTTCTCATGCCCGCATCACTCCCGAGGAAACCAGTGAGGCGCAAGGCAAAGAGGACATTTCTCTGACTCCGCTCGCCATGCCGCTGATGTCCGGTCCGGGAGCTATCGGTGTCGTCATGGCGCTCGCGGCCAACGTGGACAGCGCTGCGTCGTACATAGGAATGGTCATCGGCATCGCCGCGATTGCGCTGACCGTGTTGCTTTTCTTCTGGTGGGGAGGTCCGCTGGTGCGGCGGTTAGGACCCAATGCAGTCGGAGCCATTAACAAGATATTCGGCTTTCTGATTCTCGCCATCGCCGTGCAACTGGTGTGGGATGGCGTGGCTGATTTCAATAGCTAGTCTTCGCTCCTGTGCAAATCTGCTGAAAAATAGCGTAGGAACTCTTCTCGAAACGTTGCTCGTGAGACCGTTTCATTCCGGGAAACCTCGGGTTCTTAGGTATACCCCCCCTCCCCCCACCCTCTGAGTGCCTTGACTGGCACAGGTTCTGCAGAAAGTGTCTGCAAAATCTTGATGTCAAAGAGCTTAGGGAGCAAAATCCTGACAACAAAGGAGTTAGGCTCCCTGTCGCGACGGTGAGCTACACCGCCTCCGCCTTGACTATGGTCTGCTTATCTGGCGTGCACCGCAAGGTAAGATGTCACACGACTGCGCTGTTGCTTCCGGGCGATTATGTGATATATCATGGTATATATCACTCTGGGAAGGATGGCGATGCCCCGTACTGCCAAGCTCTTTCTTAACGGCCGAAGCCAGGCGGTTCGTTTGCCGGCCGAGTTTCGCTTTGAAGGCGATGAGGTCTTTATTCGTCAGGATCCGGTGACCAGAGATGTGGTTCTGTCGCGGCGTCCGGAGTCGTGGGACAGCTTCTTCACGCTGCGGCAAGATGTCAATGTTCCCGATGAGTTCATGGCAGATCGTCAGGACAAAGCCCCACAGAAACGTAACTTGTTCTGATGGCGGCCGGCTACCTGCTCGACACCAATATCGCGAGTTGCATTATCAAGGGGAACAGCCCGGCGGTCGATCGCCGGCTGGTCAAAGTTCCGATGGCGCAGCTTGCAATATCCGCAGTTACCGAGGGCGAGTTGCGGTTTGGAGCGGCGCGGCTTCCTCATGCCGCGCGCTTGCACGCGATGATTGAGGATTTCTTTCTGCGGGTCGCGATCTTTCCTTGGGATTCAGATGCGGCCCGGCAATACGGCCAGCTTCGCGCCACTTTGGAACGCGATGGCGAGCCGATGGGGAACCTTGATGTCATGATTGCTGCACAGGCGCTTGCGGTCGGCGCGGTTCTCGTCACTAACGATCAGGCTTTCACCAGAATTAAGAAGTTGAAAATCGAGGACTGGACGAAGGTGTCGCGCCAGTGACGACCGATGAATTCTGCGCTAGTTGTCTATAGACGAAGCTGCAATCCATTTGGGCAAGCGTTTGCGGACTTCTCCGGCGGCGACGGTTCGGCCGGCTTTCGCGTCTCGAATGCCCCCGTCAATGGCGGCGAGCGCTTGGTCGTCTTCCTCTTCGAGGATACGAGGAGGACTCTCGATTTCTGAACTTCTTCGCCTTGGTCGGCATCTAGTCGGAACGCGTGGCGGCGGACGCATTCGTCCGCCGGTCGGAGCTACTTGTGCTAACTCGCTCCCGGACGAATGCGTCCGGGGCTACGTGATTCGTGTGGGTTGCTACTTAATCGACACCAGCCGCTCTACTAATTCCGAATAATCCTTCTTCTCGATGCCGTGGACCTGCTTGTTGTACTCGTCTACCTTCGACGAATAATTCATCGAGCAGAACTTCGGGCCGCACATGGAGCAGAAGGCTGCTTCTTTGTAGAAGTCGTCGGGCAGGGTTTCGTCGTGCATGGAGCGGGCGGTCTCGGGATCGAGGGAGAGAGCGAACTGCTTTTCCCAATCGAATTTGTAGCGGGCGTAGCTGAGGGCGTCGTCGCGATCGCGGGCGCCAGGGCGTCCGCGGGCGATGTCGGCGGCGTGGGCGGAGATCTTATAGGCGATGATGCCGTCCTTCACGTCTTTTTCGTTCGGCAATCCCAAGTGCTCTTTCGGGGTGACGTAGCACAACATGGCGGCGCCGTACCAGCCGATCATGGCTGCGCCGATAGCCGATGTGATGTGATCGTAGCCGGGAGCGATGTCAGTGACCAGCGGGCCTAAAGTATAAAAGGGCGCCTCGTAGCAGAGCTCGACTTCTTTCTCGACCTGCTCTTTGATCTTGTCCATGGAGACGTGGCCGGGACCTTCGATCATGACCTGCACATCGTGCTGCCAGGCTTTTTTTGTTAACTCGCCAAGCGTACCCAGTTCGGCGAACTGAGCTTCGTCGCTGGCGTCGGCGACGCAGCCGGGACGAAGGCCGTCTCCGAGCGAAAAGCTGACATCATACTTCTTGAAAATCTTGCAGATGTCATCGAAATGCTCATACAGGAAATTCTGTTTGTGGTTGTAGGCCATCCACTGCGCGAGGATGGCGCCGCCGCGGCTCACAATTCCGGTAATGCGTTTCGAGATCAGCGGCAGGTACTGGATGAGCACTCCGGCGTGGATCGTCATGTAATCGACGCCCTGCGCGGCCTGCTCCTCGATAACTTCGAGCATGACCTCGGCATTCAGATCTTCAACGCGCTTGACTCGCGCAATGGCTTCGTAGATCGGCACCGTGCCGATGGGCACCGGCGAGTGGCGCAGGATGGCTTCGCGAATCTCGTGAATGTTGCCGCCGGTGGAGAGGTCCATCACCGTATCGGCGCCGTAATGCACCGCCGTGTGCAGCTTCTTCAACTCCTCATTCACTTCCGAAGTGACTGCCGAGTTGCCGATGTTGGCGTTGATCTTGCACAGCGATGCCACGCCGATCGCCATCGGCTCTAGTTCCGGATGATTGATGTTGGCGGGAATAATCATGCGGCCGCGAGCGACTTCGTCACGCACCAGTTCGGGCGAAAGCTTCTCGCGATGGGCGATATATCCCATCTCTTCCGTGACCACGCCTTGCCGCGCGTAGTGCATCTGCGAGAAGTTGCCGTCCGTGTTCTCCTGCTTGCGCCGGGTGAGCCACTCCGCGCGGGGCTTGGGGACGCTGTGGCCGTTACTGCCGTTGCCGGAACTTCCATTGCTGGGGGTCATTTCGGAACCAGCTTTCGTGTGGATTCTACTGGCTCCGATTATACCCGCACGCGCCGGACGAATGGTACGTCGAGCAAACCGGCCGACGCTCAAACCTCATGACAGAACTGCCGGATGCAGAGTGTTCTCGCGGATCGCGAACTTTCCCATTAACAGTCGCCAAACTACTGCGACTGCATGGCGCACTCTACGGAGGTACAACCGCCGGGGCCTTGCGTGCGGATGTTGCCCACGCCGTTCTTGATGTGGATTACCGCCATTGCCGCGGGATAAGTCCACCAGAGTTTCCGGATGACTTTGTCGCCGGGCAGCCAGGAGTGGGGCTTCTTGAGTTCGTAGGTGACGAGCAGTTCGGCCGCGAAGATGCCTGCGTCTCTGGCGACCATGGGCGGGTTGGCGGGAACGCTGGTGACCCAGGGGGCGCCGGCGGCGAACTCGCGCTCGATCACGAGCTTGCGCGTGGTGAAGCGCATGCTCTCCGCGCCGCCGAGCGTCGCCATGACGGCGACGAACTTCTTGTCGATAACCTTCCTATCGGTGATCGGGCGCGCGAGGGGCGCGTCGGGAAGAGAAGCTGGCGTGGAGATCATTCCGCCCGCAGGGTTAGCGTCATCGCGGGCTTCGCTGGGCAAAATGTTGGGCGTTAGACTTTGGGCTGCAGCATGGGTGACGATGAGCAGCATGAGAGCGAGTAAACGGACAGTTGGCAAACGGAAACCTCCTCAGAGTTGTCATCGCGAAGACCGGCTGAGGGGGACAGGCCGCTTGGAATGTACATTTCGCGATGTATACGGCGATAGGTGCAAGCTCCGCGCCAAATCAGCGAATGTTGTTCTTCAACGAGATTGGGTTGTTTTGGCGAATTGGGAGGCCTCGCCGCGGTTTCTGAGCAGGAGGTTTGACGCAGTTGGACTCTTATTTTTCCCACGTCTTTCCGACGGAAGCGCACTTGTCCGCCAAATGAAGGAAAGCATAGAATCGCTGGTTCCGTTTATTAGAGATTGTGCTTAGGAGATCCGCGTGATGCGCTGGTTCCGTTTGCTGTTTCTTCTTGCCATCTGTGCTGTGGTCAGCTCCGCTCAAACATCCACCGACACCAAGTCCGCTCCCGGCTTTAATCTCGACACGATCGACAAGAGCATCGATCCCTGCGTGGATTTCTACCAGTACGCCTGCGGCAACTGGATCAAGAAATCCGAGATACCTCCCGACCAGTCACGATGGGGCGGATTCATGGAGGTCCGGGAACGCAATCGCGACGTCGAACACGATATTCTGGAGAAAGCGGCGGCCGGCGGCGCGGGCCGCGATGCGGTCGATCAGCGAATCGGGGATCTCTACGGCTCGTGCATGGACGTGAAAACCGTGGATGCAAAAGGCATCACGCCGGTCCAACTCGAGCTCGACCGCATTGCCGCGGTGCAAGACAAGGGATCTCTCATTGATGAGCTGGCACATCTGCACAAGGGCGGTGGCAACGCGCTTTTTAATTTCTACTCTTCATCCGACCTGCACAATGCGGATCAAGTTATCGCCTACATCGATCAGGGTGGTCTTTCCTTGCCTGACCGCGACTACTACATCAAGGACGATGTGAAGTCGAAGGGGATGCAGCAGCACCTGGTGGAATATGTGACGGAAGCATTTACGCTGGCGGGCCGGACCCCGCAGCAGTCCGCGGACTCAGCGCAGACCGTGCTGCGTATCGAGACCGCGCTGGCGAAAGCTTCCATGGACCGCACGGCGCGCCGCGACCCGAAGAACCTGGATCACAAGATGAGCCGCGACGAGGCGGTCGCGCTCGGACCCAATTTTTACCTCAACCGTTACTTCACTGCGGCGGGCGCGCCTAACTTTACGCAGCTCAACGTGACAAATCCTGACTTCTTCAAGCAGGTGAATGGCGTTCTGGAATCCGAATCTCTGGACGCCCTGAAAACGTATGTGAGCTGGCATGCGCTGAACAGGGCGGCGCCGTGGCTTTCGCAACCGTTCGTTGACGCCAACTTCAAGTTTCAGCAGAGCCTCACCGGGCAGAAGGAAATTCAGGCGCGCTGGAAGCGCTGTGTGAGCCTCACCGATCGCGAACTGGGCGAGGCGCTGGGGCAGAGATATGTGGAGGCCACCTTTGGGGCCGAAGGCAAGCAGCGCATGCTCAAGATGGTGGATGCACTGGAGAAATCTCTGGACGAAGACATCCATGATCTCTCCTGGATGAGCGACGAAACCAAGAAGCAGGCCAAGGTGAAGCTCGATGCCATTCGCAACAAGATCGGCTATCCGGACGCGTACCGCGATTACTCCTCGGTGGTGATCAAGCGCGACGATCTGCTGGGCAACGTGATTCGCGCCAACGAGTTCGAATCGAAACGCGACATTGCCAAGATCGATAAGCCGCTCGACCGCAAGGAATGGGGCATGACTCCGCCGACCGTAAATGCTTATTACAACGGCTCATTCAATGAAATTGTGTTTCCGGCCGGCATTCTGCAGCCTCCGTTTTTCGATAAGACGGTGGACGACGCCGTCAACTTCGGTGGCATCGGACTGGTCATCGGCCACGAACTCACCCATGGCTTTGACGACGAGGGCCGCAAGTTCGATCCGCAAGGCAATTTGCACGACTGGTGGACGGAGCAGGACGGCAAAGAATTTGAGAAGCGCGTCAGTTGCGTGGCCGATGAATACTCGAACTTTGTCGCCGTTGATGACGTCAAGCTGAACGGCCGCCTCACGCTGGGCGAGAACACAGCCGACAATGGCGGCGCGCGCATTGCGTTGAGAGCGCTGGAGCAAATGATCGCCGATGACAAGACTGGAAAAGAAGGTCAGAAGATCGACGGTTACACACCCGAGCAGCGTTTCTTTCTGGGATTCGGGCGAGTGTGGTGCGAGAAAGTGCGTCCTGAGCAGCAGCGCTTGTGGGTGCTCACCGATCCTCACTCGCCCGGGAAATACAGGGTCGACGGCACGGTGCAGAACATGCCGGAGTTCCAGAAGGCCTGGGGATGCAAGGCCGGGCAGCCCATGGTGGCAGAGAACGCCTGCCACGTCTGGTAGAACGGTCGAGAATAAGTCAGGAACTGGTGCCGCAAGATAATGAGAAAAGGCCCGGCGAAAATGCCGGGCCTTTTCTCACTCCGGTGAAATTATGTCCACCGAAGATGCGGAAACTCTACTGGATCTAGTAGCTGGCCATCTGCACGATCAGGTGATCGACGATGCGGTGGGCTTCGTCGATGTGGTGGAGAGCGCGATCGCGCAGGCCACGCACGGCCGGATCATCTTCTTCGCGGGCGATATCGTTATGCGCCTTGTCGAGCAACTCCAGGGTGCGGTGATAGCGGCCGGCGCGGTCCATCCCCGCATCGACCGGAGGATGATCGTTCACATTCTTGCCGTCATCGATGGCAGCGTTCTTGATCTCCCCGATGGCTTTGTCGATCTCGTCCATGGCATGCTGCTCTTCTTTGTCCATGTGATGAGTGGGAGCCAGATTCTCCAGGTGGGCCCGCGCATGACGCAGATCGGTGAGTGCGTGCAGGTATGCCGGATGCCTTCCCGGTTCGTCGGCGAAACTCAACGCGGCGCAGAAAACAACAATAAACGCGAGTACGGCGCAATGTCGTGCAGTCTTCATAGTCTCCTCAAGTGTCATTTTTGCTGTATGAACTTCGTTGATAATGAACCCGTACCCAGGAGTTTTGACTCGCTCGATTCTAGACGCGACCCCCACGAGAGGGTAGTTACCTCTGGACATGCCCCGCTTTAAGTCCTGACGTTCTGGATACTTACGGATCCTGAGGGTCTTTCGTCGCGGTCCGGAAAGGGCACACTCCGGCTCAGTGCTTTTCGGGCGCTTTGAAGCCTTTGCGGCGTTGTTCGCTGTAGCGGCGCAGGGCATCGAGGATGATGGGATAGGCTTCGCCTGCGGGCCGAATCTCGTCTACTTCGACGGCCTTGCCTTCGAGTTGCTTGTAATCCTGAAAGAAGCGCCGCAGCATGAGCAGGCGGTGCGGCGGCATCTCCACTGCTTCGTGGTAGGAGTTGAATTCGGGATCTTCGGTGGCGATGGCAATGATTTTGTGGTCCTGCTTACCGGCGTCGATCATGGTCATCAGCCCAATGGCGCGGGCGTGGATGATGGTAAGAGGCACGACGGGTTCCTGGCAGAGCACGAGGACATCGAGCGGATCATCGTCCTCGGCGAGAGTCTGCGGGATGAAGCCGTAGTTTGCGGGATAGTAAACCGCGGAATACAGAATGCGATCGAGCTTGATCAAGCCGCTGGCTTTATCAAGTTCATACTTCACGCTCGATCCGAAGGGGATCTCGATGACGCAATCGAATTCCTGCGGAAGCTTGTCGCCGGGGGTTACGTCGTGCCAGGGATGGATCATGGGATCTTGGGACTCAGGCCTATTCTATCGGAGGATTCAGTCTGGCAAGGGCGTCCTTCCAGAATCTTGATTCTGGCAGCGGCGTCGCGTATGGTTTTAACGGATCGGGTGACTGATCCATCAGGTGGTTATTATGTCGAGCCAAGGCAAGACTTATCTTAAATTCGGTGGGGCCACGATCCTGATTCTGTTCCTGCTCGGCTACCTCGCCTATACCGGGGTGCAGGACACCAAGAGTTACTACGTCACCATCAGTGAACTGCACAAGATGGGGGACGGCGCTTACTCAAAGCGGCTGCGGGTCGCGGGGAATGTGCAGCCCGGCTCGATCAAGCGCACCGGAACCCACGTCCAGTTTGTGCTGGTGGAGCAGAATCAGCTGCTGTCAGTGGACTACACCGGAACCGAAGCGCCTCCCGATACATTTAAAGACGATTCCCAGGCGTTGGCCGATGGCAGCTTTGGCCACGATGGCGTCTTCCATGCCAAGGGATTGCAGGCTAAGTGCGCCTCGAAGTATGCGCCGCAACAGCCGGGGACTCCCGCCACTGGCGCGCCATCGAATGAACCTGGTAAGAGCGTGACCCAGGTGCAGACCGGTTCTCAACCCGCCATGGCTTCGAACTAGCAAGACACGCTTGTCATCCTGAGCGACATTTTGTCGTGCGATGCTTTGTCATGGACACTTTGTCATCGACACTTTGTCATCCCGAGCGTAGCGAGGGATCTTGGTGTGTGCCCGCAGCGCCCGCGACGGTGGTGCCGGCAGGAACCAGGATCCCTCGCTGCGCTCGGGATGACAGTCGTTGGTTTGCTCGGGATGACAGTTGTTGGTTTGCTCGGGATGACCGTTCTTCATTTCGGGACGGCGGCCTGTATTTAGGATCCGGTCTTGCCGGCCTCCTCGACTTCGCTGCGGGCTTTCGCTATCTTCTACCTTTCAACTTGATCCCATGAATGTGAGCGCTTCAGATGTCCCGGCCGCGGCTGGAATCATCGCCGTCAGCGGCCTGGTCAAGCAGTTTGGACGGTTCGCCGCGCTGCGCGGCGTTACTGCTCGGTTTGATGCCGGCAGGTTCCACGTGATTCTCGGCGACAACGGGGCAGGGAAGACTACTCTGTTGCGCGCGCTGGCGGGGTTAACGCATCCCACTCGCGGCGCGGTTACGGTCCTGGGCAAGACTCCGCACGTTGCCAGCCGCGAAATTGGCTACATGGCTCACCCGTCCCTTCTTTATGACGAGATGAGCGGCATGGAGAACCTGCGCTACTTCGCGCGGCTCTATGAGATTGCCGGGGACGGCCGTTGCCGGCAGATAATTCAGGCCGTGGGGCTTGATCCCGAGTTGTCGCGGGCTGTCGGAAAGTATTCGCAAGGCATGCGGCAGAGAATGTCGCTGGCGCGGGCCCTTCTGAACGATCCAAAGATTCTGTTACTGGATGAACCGTTCTCGAACGTAGATGTGCACTCGGCGCGGGAGATGGTTAGCTTGCTCAAGAGCATGCGCGACACGGGAAAAACCATTTTCGTGGTCACGCACCAGGCTGCGCTTCTGGAAGGTGTGGCTGACGAATTTGTGTGGATGCAGGCTGGGCAAATCGTGGACCGCACGAATCATCTTGCGCGCGATCTGCACCAACCAGATCTGAACCAACGTGGTCTGAACCAAAATGATCGGAACCAGGCGGGGGAACCGTGAGTTCGTTCTGGTCGATCATGCTGGCCACGCTGGGCAAAGACATTCGGCTGGAGTGGCGCTCCAAGGATGCGCTTAACGCCATGCTTTTTTTCTCTCTGCTGGTGGTGGTGATCTTCGTTTTTTCCTTCGATCCCCTGGCGGAAGAATCGCGCCACATTGTCGGCGGCCTGGTTTGGGTGGCGTTCCTGTTTGCCGCGGTGGTTGCCCTGAACCAGACCTGGGCGCGGGAACTGCGTAATCAGGTGCTCGATGCCTACCGCGTCTCTCCGGCGCCAGCCAACGCATTGTTCGTGGCCAAAGTGCTGGGCAACTTTATTCTGGTCAGCTTGCTGGAAGCGCTGATGGCGCCTCTATTCGTAATCTTCTACAACCTGCGTGTGCTTGGTCCGGCATGGCAATTGATTCCGGTGGCGCTGCTCGGAACCTGGGCGCTGGTGGTGAACGGAACATTTTTCGCGGCCATGTCGCTGCGCACTCGCAGCCGCGAGCTCATGCTGCCTTTGCTCTTGTTTCCGGTCTCGATTCCGGCGGTGATCAGCATGGTCGCAGCCACCACCAACATTCTTACGGCAGAGGATTCCGCCCACTTCTACATCGTATTGCTTCTCACCTACGATGTGGTGTTTACTACAGCTTGTTTGGCCTTGTTTGAAACGGTGCTGCAAGCAGAATGAAGAAGGCCTTCCCCATCCTGGCAGTTCTGACGGCGCTGTTCCTTGCCTACGCCTTTTATCAGGCCATGTTCGTCGCTCCCACGGATGCCGCGCAGGGCGAGGTCTACCGCATCATTTACTATCACGTGCCTTCGGCGTGGACGGCTTTCCTGCTGTTCTTTGTCAACTTCCTCGCTTCCGTGCAATACCTTGCCAGCGCTAAGGCGTCGTCGCAGCGCGCCACTAACTGGGTGGTGATTGCGATCGGAATCATCGGCTTCATCGCGCCCTTTATCCCGCAAGTGCGGCAGCAGTTGCCCACCGGGATGTATCCCAGTTCGGTCGCGACCACGGCCTTGATCCTGGTTGGACTTTATTTCCTTATCGGAAAGTACTTCCCCGGACAGAATCTTGATGTGCTGGCGGTAACCGCGGCTGAAGTTGGCGTGGTCTTCTGCACCATCGTTCTGGTTACAGGCCCCATCTGGGCGCGGCCGGTGTGGGGCATCTGGTGGGCGCCGGGAGATATCCGGCTCACCTCCACGCTGGTGTTGTGGCTGATCTATGTAAGCTATCTGGTGCTGCGGCGTTTCTCGGACAGCGCGCAGACCCAGAAGCTGGCGGCGGTGCTGGCGGTGTTTGGAGCGCTCGATGTCCCGCTGGTTTATTTCTCGATCTGGTTCTTCCGCACGCAGCACCCTCAGCCTGTGATTGGCGGCGGAGGATCAATGGATCCGCGGATGTTGCACGTGCTCCTGATCAGTTGGATGGCTTTCTTGTGTTTCGCATTTCTGGTCTGCTGGTCGCGATTCCGGCTGGAAAAGTTACGTCGCGAAGTGGAGGAAGCCGAGGCTCTCGAATCGTTGCTGGAGCCGGCGGGGCCGGCCGCGCTCTCTTCCGCTGTCAAAGTTACGTTTAGCCGGGGGTCAAAATGAATTCAATCAAATTTCTCTATGCCGCCTACATCGCGACATGGCTGATTCACGGTCTCTATGTGGGCAGTTTGCTCGGGCGCTATCGCCGCTTGCGGCGGCAGATGAAGGATCTGGGCAAATAACGGGCTTCGGCTTTCGGGCTTCGGGCTTCAGCCAGACAGAGTCGAGTTGTCAGTCATTTTGATTTGATGACCTTGAAGGGAACCACTCCGGAGGGCGCACTCTAGGTTGCGAAGCAGAAGCCTGAAGCCCGAAAGCAGAAGCCCGAAGCCCACTTTCAGTTCGGCGCTTTGGTTTCGCGCTGCAGCGCGCTGAGGAAATCGACGGTGCCGGTGGAGCGGAGAAACTCGTAGTCCTCGATCATGGCGGCGGTTCCGATCCGCAACGAAGGCAGAGGCGATTCCACGCGGATCACGCGCGCGGTGAAGCGCACTCGGACCGCGTCGGTCAGCGTGATATGCGGCGGAAAGGTCAGCGTAACGTCACAGCGGGTGCCGGTTGGGACTGAACGATCGAGGTAGAAAAAGACGCCGCGAGCACTCACATTCTGGGTTTCGGTGTGGAATTCGCTGTTCTGATCGAGACGGACCACTGCCGGCAAACGCATATCAAAGCGCCGCATCGTCCGCCGTTCCTGAGCCTCCGGTTGCATCCTTGGTGTATTTTCAGAAAGCATACTTCACAGCCAGACTGTCTAATCAACGAGACCGTCCAAAATGCAGAACCGAAATTAATCTTCAGGCTTGGCAGGACGGGGCCCAGCCGCCCCTTCAAAAGGCCCCAACTCACACCAATGTATAGAATTGCCTGCGCTTTGCAAGAGTAAAAGGCCTCTGGAACTAAGTGAGTAAATGCTTAACGGATGGGACGAGGATGCGGGACGAGGCTGCGATGACTGCAGGTCGCTTTGTGCCGGTCTGGCATGACGGTTTTCCCGCGAGAGTGCGGCCATCTTTCCACGCCTCGGAACGCATCTGACAAATCCGGGAGCGGGGTGAGAGCTGAGCCTCGCTTGACTTGGCTATCCGTCAGATGTTTAAGTAGTTGTTTGTTTTCCGCCAGTTCCTAATGACAGCTCAGCAGCGGGCGGTTTCGCCGGCGGCGGGTAAGTACTGACTCGCGCCGTTTCTACTCTCTCCAAAATGATCTGGTTGAAAATGGTTCTGTTGTATCGGAGGAAAAGCGTGATGGGAAATGGCCGTTTGTGGGGAAGAACCTCGGGAAAAGGCTCGGAAACAAGCCGGGTAAGGGTCCGCGCCTTTGGGGCAATGTTTGTGCTGCTGCTGGCCGGTTTTGGGTTGCTCGGCTTGGGTTCCCATCGCCACGCCCAGGACGCCCTGGCGCGGCGGTCAGGTTCTCCGCTTCCCACCGCTTCCAACGCTTCCTTGAAGTCGAAGCCGGAGGCGCGCGCTCTCCTCGGGCAGTTGCCGCTCATCTTCGAGCCCAACCAGGGCCAGGCCGATCCCCGGGCGAAATTCCTCGCGCGCGGAGCAGGCTACAGCCTCTTCCTTGAAACCACAGGCGCAGTGCTGGCCATGCAAACAGCACCTGCCTCGCAACATACTTCGCGACATGCCTCTCAACATGCCTCCCCCCGCGAGAGAAGTGAACAGTTCGTCGATATGAAGCTGGTGGGCGCTAACCCTGCGGCGGCCCTCACTGGAGCCGATCCGTTGCCCGGCAAGACCAGCTACATCATCGGCAACGATCCTCATAAGTGGCATAGTGGCGTTCCGCAGTTTGGCGGAGTTCGCTACGCGAGCGTTTATCCTGGAATCGATCTCATTTTCTATGGAAACCAGGGTCATCTGGAATACGACTTCCGGGTTGGTCCCGGTGCCGATCCTTCGCAGGCGGAACTGGAGTTTCACGGCGCGAGTAAGCTGAAACTGAGTGGCGGCGACCTGATTCTCGCCGGCTTGAGTTCCAACGGCAAAGACGAAGCGGGCCTGCGCCTGCAAGCGCCTCAGATTTACCAGCGCGACGGCGATCGCCATGAGCCGGTAACAGGACGCTTCGTCCTGCGCTCTGGCAACCGAGTAGGTTTCGAGATCGGTGCTTATGACCACAGCCGCGAGCTGATCATCGACCCGGTGCTCAATTTTTCCACGTACTTCGGCGGCTCGGGCGCGGAAACATCACCTTCGGTCGCAGTGAATGGCGACGGCAATATCTACATGGTCGGTTCCACCACCTCGCCGCCGGCCAGCTTTCCGATTGCTACGCTGGGTGGGGCGGCTCCGACGCAAATCGGCACCGAGCCCAACATCTTCGTCGCGAAGATCAATCCTACGCAGCCGCCATCGCTCGTCTATCTCACCTTCCTCGGGGGCAGCGGTGGCCCTGGCGCCGACACCAGCATAGGCATCGGCGTGGATAACAGCGGCGATACCTATATCGTGGGCAACACCAGTTCCCCGGACTTTCCCACCGTCGGCCTTCCCTATCAGACTGCGCCTGAGCAGAAGACGTTTTGCGCTCCCGCTCCCGCGCCTTGCACTTCTGTGTTCGTCACCGAGCTTAACCCGACGGGAGCCGCTCCCCTTATTTACTCTACGTATCTCTCCGGCAACGGCGACGACCAAGCCAGCGGGATGGCGATCGACAATAAAGGCGACGTGTTCGTCACCGGCACGACTACTTCCTACCAACCGAAACAACCCTTGACTGACGAGTTTCCCGCGACGGTGTTACCGGTGCCGTTTCAAAGCTTGCCAAATGCAAGCATTCAATTCTTTGCGACCCAGGTAAATACCACACAGCCCAGCACGAGCGGCGTCGCCTATTCGACATACTTCGGTGGCACCACGCCGTCTCCTGCTGTCGCCATCGGCGGCGGCATCGCGGTTGACACGACAGGCAACATGTACTTCAGCGGAACCACGAATTTCATCAATAGCGGCAACGGCCCGTTCGGCAACAGCAGTCTGTCCACAGACTTTCCCATCGTCAACGCGTATCAAGCCTGCCTGGATACCCCTCCGGCGACCCTGACGCCGCCTGCCAATAATGTGTGCTCGCCGCCGCCGACCACGCCGTTTCCAACGGATGCCTTCGTGGCCAAAATAAATCCCCTGGGAGCTACAGGCGCGCAGTTGCTTTTCTCGACTTACCTAGGGGGCGCCGGCACGGATTCGGGCACCGAGATCGCAGTTGACTCGGGCGCGCTCAACGTCTACCTGACCGGATCGACAAATTCGGCCAACTTTGTCATTCCCACGGGTACCGCGCCCTACCAGTTGTGCCTGGATACTCCTGTCAACCCGATTCCCCCGGCGCTCTGCCCGGCTATTGGAGCTCCTGCCCCGTCCGACGCCTACGTGGCGCGATTGAGCAACCCAGCGCAGAACGGGTCTGGAACTCCAGTGTTCGTCACCCTCAACTATTTTACGTACCTGGGCGGAAGCGAGAACGACAGTGGCTCAGCCATCGCAGTGTTGAATTCGCAGTCCAGTGTTCCGCTGAACGACGTAGTCCTCACCGGGGCGACGAGTTCCACAAACTTCCCGGTCACGATTTCGACCACACCGCCAATCATAACGCCAATCCAACCCAATCTCCGCGGCACCACGAATGCCTTTTTTGCCGAGATCAATACGACGACGGTGGTGAGCGGCAACAGCTCGATTGGATCGTATGTCACGTATTTCGGTGGCAACGGTGTGGATCATGGCACTGGCATTGCGGTCGACCCCAGCCTGAATTCTTATCTGGTCGGCGACACCACCTCGACTAACCTTCAGATGGATGACCCGCTTCAGGGCGCGCTCGCACCCGGCGCCACGCGCAACGCGTTTGCCGTCAAGCTGGGGACGGTGGCGGATTTGACTGTCACCTGTGTGGCGCCGTGCGTGTCTCCGAACAGTGGAATAGTAAGCGCGGGCCAACCGGTCACAGTCACCTTTACGATCACCAACCAGGGGCCGGACCCAGCCACGTTTATTACTCTGAATGGATCAGTTCCCGCGAACGCAGGAAACTCTCAAATTACGTTCAACAGCGCTTCGGTGAGTTCGGGGACCTGCAGTCCTCCCAGCAGCAATGGGGTGGTTTGCCAGATCCCGACGCTGCAAGCGGGCTCCCTCACGACAGTCACTTTTACGGTGACGCCGAACGGTCCCTGCACCACCTGCTCGGTGACGGCAGGGGTCTCCAGCAGCAACGATACGAACACCGGCAACACGGCCACTGTGCCGTTCGTCGCGGCCTCTTATTCGACGCACATCAACCCGCCTGCCGCGACCGTGCCCGCCGGCCTGCCCGCGTATTACACCGTGAGTGCGACTCCAGTTGGGGGCAATTTCCCCGGCAATGTCACACTCAGTTGCAGCGCTCTCCCGACCGGTGCGAGTTGCAGCTTTAGTACAAGCACGTTTTCCCTGCAGGAGGGTCAAGCATCGTCCCTCCTGACCCTGACCACGACCGCGCAGCCCGTGACCACGATCGCTTCAGCGCCGTGGTACCGCCCGCTGTACGCCCTCTGGCTGATGTTTCCCGGGATGGCTTTATTCGGGGTGGGTTTCGGTGGCAAGCATCGCAGAGGCCGTGTGCTCGGCTTGCTCGCGCTCTCCGTGCTCTTTGGCCTGGTTCTGCTGCAGCCCTCCTGTAGCAGCACCAAGACACAGCCGACGGTGAGCGGAACTCCCTCAGGCACCTACACTCTGACGATCACTGCAACTTCGGGCACGTATACCCAAAGTGTGCCCTTCAGCCTGACGGTGACACCGTAAAACGGCAGCGAGCCGTTTCGGCGAGAAGCAGGGCTTTGTATGTGGGCTCAGGTAGCGTGAGTCGCAGCTCGTGGGTCAGGCGCCGGCGGAAAGCTTGTGGTGGCTCTTGGCCTCGGCTATGCCGTACTGCCGAATTTTGTAAAGCAGGGCTTTGTAGCTGATCTGCAGAAGAGCTGCTGCCTGTTTGCGGTTCCAGTTCGTCTGCTCGAGCGCTTGCCGGATGGCTTCGCCTTCGGCTTCGTCTTTCGCGGTGCGTGCCAGTGATTTCAAACCGCCGCCTGCGTCGCTGCCTTTCGTTCCGGAATCTCTTCCTGCGCCGCCGTTGCCGTCGTGGCGCGGCTGCAACTCCGCCACCGCCAGGTTTTCGTCCCCCAGGATTAAGTAGCGCTTCAGAAAGTTATTCAGCTCGCGCAAATTGCCTGGCCAGGAATGTGCCTGACAGGCCTCGAGCATTTGCGGAGAAAGTGGAAGCTGAGGCCGGGCATAGCGTTCGGCCATGCGCGTCATGAAATGCTTCAGCAGAACTGGAATCTCTTCCTTCCGTTCGCGCAGCGGCGGCAACTGCAGCGTGAATGCATTGAGACGATAGTAAAGATCTTCGCGCAGCCGCTTGGCAGCCAAAGCCTGTGGAATATCAATGTTAGTGGCGGCGAGGATGCGCACGTCCACGCGGATCACAGAACGGCTTCCCAACCGCGAGAATTGCTGGTCTTGCAATACGTGCAGCAGTTTGGCTTGCAGTGCGGGCGGCATCTCGCCGATTTCATCGAGCAGGATCGTGCCTTTGTTGCACAGTTCGAACTTGCCCGGCTTGGCGTGCGTCGCGCCGGTAAATGCACCCGGCTCGTAGCCGAAGAGTTCGCTTTCGAGAAGGTCGGCCGGGACGGCGGCGCAATTTACTTTCAGGAAGGTGCGGTGAGCGCGCGGAGAGAGCTTGTGAACCAGGCGCGCCAGAACTTCTTTACCAGTGCCGCTCTCGCCCAGCAGCAACACCGGGATGTCCACATTCGCGACCAGCGCGGCTTGTGAGCGTATCTTCCGCATGGCGGGACTGGCCGCGATGAAGAACGTGTCTTCGCCGACCTCCTCGACTTCGCCTCCGGCCGGCATTTTGCCCTGGCCCAGGCACTGGTTGACCACTGCGTCCAATTCCGCTTTCTGGAAGGGCTTGGTGAGGTAATCCTGCGCCCCGAGGCGCATGGCCTGCACGACTTTCTTGGTGTCGTTGACGCAAGAGAGCATGACAACTTTTACCCCGGGCCGCTTCTGGCGGAGTTGCTCCAGGGTCTCGAGTCCGTCGATGCCGGGCATCAGTACATCCAGCAACACAAGATCGGGCTCCATGCCCTTGTCTATCCGCAGCAGAGCCTCTTCGCCGGTCGACGCGGTTTCCACTTTATAGTCGTCGACCTCGAGCAGCGTCCGAATATAGCGGAGCATGGCCGGTTCGTCATCCACCAGAAGAATCTTGGCGGTCTCACTCATCGATGCTTTCCTTTGCCAGCAGAATTAGGGGAAGGTTTGAAAGGAATGAGAAAGGAAAACTTGCAACCTGCGCCAGGATCACTTTCCACCCAGACCTTGCCTCCCATGCCCTGCACGAGGCGGCGCACAATCGCCAAACCAAGCCCCATGCCGTCCTGATTTTCAGTACCCGGTAAGCGGAAGAAATCATCGAACACTTCCTGATGATACTCCGCCGGAATTCCTGGCCCCGTGTCGGAGACACTGACCTTCACGGCATTCGGCTGCGAAATATCCTGTCGGCGCCTCTCGCCGGCCGATGCGGGTTCGGCAGCGGCGCGGCGTTCCCACATATAAGGCTCGGCGTGCAACCAAACTGTCCCGCCCCGGGGTACGAACTTGAAAGAGTTCTCCAACAGGTTCGAGATCACGCGCTCCAGCTTGGGAGAATCAAACGGAAAAACCGGCAGCTTCTCATTCGCGAGAAAATACAGAGCCAATCCTTTTTCCTGAAAACGCGTTGACCACAAATGGCAAACCTCAGACAGGCATTGGTTGAGGTTGCCCGCCGCGAACTGCATCTGCAGGCCGCCGGTTTCCAGAGCGCTGTAGGTCAGAAAATCCTGAATGAATTGTTGCAGCCGCTTCCCGCTCGACTGCATATCGGTCAGCACTTCCCGCTGGCGATCATTTAACGATCCCAGTTTCTCGCTCTGCAGCAATTCGACATACCCATTGAGAATTGCGAGAGGTGTTTTCAGGTCGTGAGCGGCGGAGCCGAGAGCATTTGTAGTGCGCTGGAATCGCTCCTGCAACTCGGTGTGCGCCTGCAGCAAATCGCTCATATTGAGGGTTCGTTCCCCGGCTGCGGCAGGCAGCGGCGCGCCCGTCTGTCCTGAGCCTGGCTCGGAAACACAAGTATTCTTCTGCACGGTTGCCATAAGGGACGGCGGTCTAACACAAGAGGGAGGACGCACTCGAAATGGAAGAATGCTGTACAAAAATCGTATGCCAGGCCAGTTTTCCTTGTCAACGAAAAATGCACGTTGATTACCCAAGTGTGGCAAAACCTTGCACTCAACCAGCGGTCAACGCTAGGGGGAGCCAACCCAGCGGCGGAGGCTGGCGGAAAGCGGAAGCCACCGCAAACCGTCTGCTTGGACGGCCTTAGCTCTCCCAACGCCCGGAGTTGACCCGGTCTTTCAGGGCTTCTTCCGGTGCTTTGGTGGATTGGGGCGCTAACTCAGGATTTGGCCCCTAAGATGCTGGAAATGCAGGATTAAACGTGCCAGGAAGGGGTGTGCGTGAACGGTAGGACTCGAACGGGAGAGCGCCGGCAGTGGCCGCGCTTGCCTTTAGCCATCCCAGTCTTTGTCAGAGGTCAGGCAGAGGCTGACAAAGAATTCCTGGAGTTTGCTACTGCCCTCAACGTCTCTGCCGGGGGCATGCTGGTCGCGGTTCGGCGCTCCATCCCGTCCACAGCGCAGGTTTTGCTGGAGATCCCCAGTGCGCCGCTGGCCGCGCTGGCCTCTCTGCCCAGAGTCGCGCGAAGCCTGCGCGCCAAGGTATTGCGCATGCAGCACGGCGAAGGCTACAACCTGGTCGGCATGAAGTTCTCCCGGCCGCTGGTAAATTCTAACGGTTCAGGGAAACCGCGACGGAAACTGGCTTCTACCGTGTGAAAACCTTTTCCCTCGCTTTTCGGGCATTCCCAGCTGCCTTGCCACCCTGCCAACCGCTCCGGGTCACTTCCCACAATCTTTAGTAAGTTGCTTTTCATCAAGCACATAGACTAGGCTGCGAGAGTACGTGCTAGGTTCCCCTGCGTTTGGTTCTCCGGGTGCACACTACGCCATAAGCCTGTGCCGCGGAGGCCAGGAACACTTATGAGCACATCAAATCCAGTCAGCGCACTAATTCAGCCCCTAGGCGAGATGCCCCCCGAATCGGTCGTGTTCGGCGGCACCGAGGCCATGCGGTCTTTGCGCGAGCGGCTGGCCAAAATTGCCGGTGCTAACGTTCCTGTGTTGATCCAGGGAGAGAGTGGCACGGGCAAAGACATTATTGCGCGCATGATCCACGCCGCGTCGCCATGGAAGACCGGTCCGTGGGTGAAAGTGAATTGCCCCGCGATTCCGGGTACGCTTCTCGAAAGCGAACTCTTCGGCTACGAGAAAGGAGCCTTTACCGGCGCCTATGGCATGAAGCCCGGCCGGGTCGAGATGGCGCATCGCGGCACTCTGTTTCTCGATGAAATCTCCGAGCTCGACATGGCTTTGCAGTCAAAGTTGTTGCAACTGCTGCAGGATGGCCAGTTCTGCCGCATCGGAGCGCAGGAAGACAAGAAAGTGGAAGTCCGCGTAGTGTGCGCCACCAATCGCAAACTGGAAGAGGAAATTGCCGCCGGCGCCTTCCGTGCGGATCTTTTCTATCGCATCAATGTCGTGAATCTGCACATGCCGCCGCTGCGCGAGCGCGCTTCCGACATTCCGGAACTGGTCAACTACTTCCTCCAGTATTACAACCAGAAATTCAACTCGCGCGCCAACCCGCTTTCCGCCGACTTGATGAACGCGCTGCGGAAATACCATTGGCCGGGCAACGTCCGTGAGCTCGAAAATCTGATGAAACGCTACGTGATTCTGGGCACCGAGGAGTCGATCTCCGACGATCTACGGCCACAGCCCGCGGATTTCTTCAGCGCTGACATTTCCGTCGATGGCCCGATCTCGCTGAAGAAAATCACCCGGCAGGCCGTGCATGAACTGGAACGGAAGATCATCCTCAAAGTTCTGCAGCATCATCACTGGAACCGCAAACAGGCGGCCCGCGCGTTAAACATCAGCTACCGGGCGTTGCTCTACAAAATCCGCGATGCCGGTTTGCCCTCTAACCGCGCCCCCCGCCGCCCGCAGCCCGAATCCGAAGAAGTGATCCAGACCGTCGCCGCCGACTGACTCCGATCCCACCATAACTGCGATTCTTCCCACAGCAGCAACGGCTGAGCCGGAGTCCGCTGTTATGGCTGTTGCCTCATCATTGCGCGACAGTGAAAAGCGATCTGTTGTTCCTCCTGCGTGGGCACAACAAGAATCTTTTCTGCCTTGAGGCCGAGGACATCGAGACCTGCTGTCGCTCGGGAGCGAATGTAATCGCTGTGCTCTCCGATGCCTCCGGTAAAAACCAGAAGATCGATTCCGCCAAGCAGAGCGACGTAGGCGCCGATTGCTTTACGTACCGAAGTCGCGAAAACTTCCAGCGCAAGAACCGCACGGGGATCGTTCGCGCGGGCACGCTCTTCCAGTGCCTTCACGTCGCTCTCGCCGGAAGAGAGCGCGAAGAGCCCACTTTGATGGTTCAGCAAATCTTCAAGCTCATCGGCGCCAAGCATCTCAGTGCGCATGAGGTAGAGGAGAACGCCGGGGTCGAGATCGCCGGACCGCGTGCCCATGGGGATACCGCCCGTGGGCGTGAGGCCCATGCTTGTGTCGATCGACCTGCCGTTGCGCAGAGCGCAGAGGCTGGCGCCGTTGCCGAGGTGCGCGAAAACCGCCCGCTCCGGGAGCATCGAGCCCAGTCGACGGACCAGCGACTCGTAAGAGAGACCGTGGAAACCATAGCGTTGAATCCCCGCATCGAAGTAGCGCTGAGGAATTGGAAGATGCGATGCCACTTCTGGCATGGTTCGGTGAAAGGCGTCGTCGAAGCAGGCGTACTGTGAAGCCGAAGGGAAGATCGATTGCGCGGAAGCGATGAGCGTGAGCGCCTGCGGAATATGCAGCGGCGCGAAGTGTACAGCGGCGCGCAGCTGTTCCAGCACTTGTGGGGTGATGATCTGGTGAGTGCGGAGGTGTGGGCCTCCGTGCACCACGCGATGTCCTACAGCCGCAGGCGCAGCGTGAATATGTTCCTGGATCGCCGCGGCCAGAGCGGTGAGGGCGTCGCCCTGCGACTCGTGAATACTTCCTGTTGCGACAAGAGTTGTTCCGTCGGAAGAACGAATGTTTAAAGTGCCGTTGCTGCGTCCGATGCCCTCGGCGCTCCCTGTGAGCACAGCCTCTTCATCGCTTGTGCCGCGGCCGTAGATGCCGAACTTCAGCGAAGAGGATCCGCTGTTAAGCACGAGGATCAGACCGTCTTTTCCAGCCAGGTTTTCAGCCATGGCTATCCCGGCCACTTCCAGTTGCGAATCTCTTCCTTGTCGATGCCTTCGGTGTGAGCGTAATTGATGCTGTCGATGATCTGGTCCTTCAGCCACTCTTTAACATGCGCTCCGACGAAACTGAGGCGCGGGACGCGGTCGATGACATCAATGGCCAGGTCAAAGCGATCGACCTGATTAAGAATGGCGAGTTCCAGGGGAGTGTTGATGTTTCCTTTTTCCTTATATCCGCGGACATGAAAATTGTCATGATTCTTGCGGCGGTAGCTGAGTTTGTGGATGAGTGCCGCATAGGAGTGGAAGTTGAATATGACGGGCTTGTCGACAGTAAACAGCGAATCGAAGTCGCGGTCAGAGAGTCCATGGGGATGTTCGCTCTCCGGCATGAGGCGGAAAAGATCGACGACATTGACGAAGCGGATCTTCAGGTCAGAAAAGTGTTCCTTCAGGATCGCGACTGCGGCGACCGCTTCCATGGTTGCGATGTCGCCCGCGCATGCCAGAACTACATCGGGCTCCGCGGCATCGTCGGTGGAAGCCCAGTCCCAGATGCCGATGCCCTTCGTACAGTGGTTTACGGCTTCGTCCATCGTGAGGTACTGCAGGTGGTCCTGCTTATCGGCGACGATCACGTTGACGTAATCGCGCGAGCGCAGGCAATGATCAGTCACACTGAGCAGGCAATTCGCGTCCGGCGGCAGGTAGATGCGAACAACATCCTTGCTTTTGTTCGTGACCACATCAAGGAAACCGGGATCTTGATGCGTGAAGCCGTTGTGATCCTGCCGCCACACCAGCGATGTGATGAGGATGTTGATGGAGGGCACCGGCGCGCGCCAGTCGAGTTCTTTCTTCGACTTCTCCAGCCACTTGGCGTGCTGGTTGAACATGGAATCAATCACATGCACAAAGGCCTCGTAGGTCGAGAAGAATCCGTGACGGCCAGTGAGCACGTAGCCCTCGAACCAGCCTTCTAACGTGTGCTCGCTGAGCATTTCCATGACGCGTCCGGAAACATCCAGCTCGCCGCCGTCGGCGTCTTCCGGCTTGTATTCCGCAAGCCAGGTCTTCTTCGAAGCCGCGTAGATAGCGGTGAGCCGGTTGGAAGCGGTCTCATCCGGACCGAAAACGCGGAAGGAATTCATATTGCGCCGCATCACCTCGGCAAGAAAGTGCGCGAGTACATCGGTCGGCGGAGCATACATTGCACCCGGCGCTTTTACTTTGACTGCATAGTTGCGAAAATCTGGCAGCTCGAGTGCCTTGCGCAACAACCCACCATTCGCGTGCGGGTTCGCAGAGATGCGGCGCGCGCCCGAGGGCGCTAGTTCCTGAAGCTCCGGCACCAGGGTTCCCTTGGCATCGAAGAGTTCTTCCGGCTTGTAGCTGCGCATCCAGTCTTCGACGATTTTGAGATGCGGCTTATTCGTGGCTGGGTCGACAACGGGAACCTGATGCGCACGCCAGAAATCTTCCACCTTGTGGCCGTCCACTTCTTTGGGACAGGTCCATCCTTTTGGGGAGCGAAGCACGATCATGGGCCAGCGCGGACGCGCGGTATCGCCGGTAGCCCGCGCACGCTGCTGGATTGAGCGAATCTCGAGAATGCATTGTTCCATGGTCGCAGCCATCTTCTGATGCATGGTCAACGGGTCGTTGCCCTCCACGAAATAAGGCTTGTGGCCGTAGCCCGTCAGCAGCGCCTCCAACTCATCATGCGGGATGCGCGCGAGGATGGTAGGATTTGCGATCTTGTAGCCGTTGAGGTGCAGCACGGGCAGGACAGCTCCATCGCGAATCGGATTCAGGAATTTGTTCGAATGCCACGAGGTTGCAAGCGGACCGGTCTCCGCTTCGCCGTCTCCAACCATGACCGTGACAATGAGATCGGGATTATCAAACGCCGCGCCATACCCGTGCGAGAGCGAATACCCAAGCTCACCGCCTTCGTGAATCGATCCCGGCGTTTCCGGAGTGCAGTGCGAGCCTATGCCGCCAGGAAACGAGAACTGCCGGAAAAACTTGAGCATGCCCGCTTCGTCCCGGCTCTTGTCCGGATAAATCTCGGAATAGTAGCCTTCGAGATAGCAGTTGGCGAGCGTGGCCGGAGCGCCGTGACCGGGCCCGGCAACGTACATTACATTTAAATCGTACGTCTTGATCAGCCGATTCATGTGAACCCAAACCAGCGACTGGCCGGGATCCGAGCCCCAATGACCGAGCAGCCGATTCTTGATGTGCTCCGGCTTGAGCGGCTCGCGCAGCAGGGGGTTGGCGCGCAGATAGATCATCCCGGCCGCAAGATAATTGCAGGCTCGCCAGTAGGCATGCATTTTCCGCAGCTCTTCCGGTGACAGAGGGGACGACAGGGGCGTTACGACTTCGGTGGCAGCCATACAGATTCTCCTGGGGATGGAGGTCTGATTTGAAATCAGAGCCTGAGGAAGGTGGGCTCTACCTTCTCAGAGAAGTATATCCTGCTGCGCGGCCATAGGGGCCGGACAGGCTAGGTGATGTCGGAATACGAGGACGAAAAGAAATCCGGACGCTCCCAGAATTTCGCATAACACTCAGTGCACAGCGCTTCGCGGCGGTGCTGAGTGGCAGGTCGACCGAGGTGGGAGTTGGAATCGATCGTTGCGCGTGCCCCTCAATCTTCTGGCGGATAGTGTCAGGATTGGTTTTCGGCAACCAACGATGCAAAGTCTTGTCTTCGCGGAGAAGCCCCAAAAGGAGATGTTCGGTGTCGATAACATTGGAGCCGCAGTTGTGGGCCTCGTAGCGGGCGAAGAAAATCACCCGCCGCTCCTTCTCCGAGTATCGTTCAAACATCGTTTACTCCAACTCCGTCAGCCCATTCCGAGTTCATCGGAAGATTCCAGCGGCGTACCGCAACGGCGGCAGATTACTGAGGAACAATCGCCGCAGGTCAGCGGATCGTTCACCTCTTTGGCGCAATTCGGGCAGTAGAGAGATCCGGGGCTGGGTTCCGGCCGCGAAGGATCTTGAGGACGTGTCACCATGTGGAGAAAAACTGTAGCATAGGGAAATATTAAATTCACAAAGGGAAATCAACTTGCCTGAGAAAGCCCTTACTCCCGACGAAAAGCTGCAGCAGGAATTCAACCGCTGGGCCGCGGCCGGTGAAGGCCCGAAGATGGAGAATCATCACCTCGACATCACAGCCAAGACAATTCGCAGGATGAACCTGCGTCCGGGTGAGCGCGTGCTTGACTTGGGCTGCGGCTCAGGATGGGCAACGCGGCTGCTGGCGCGGCTGGTGGGGGAGGGCCCGGATGGCTTCGGTCAGGTCGTTGGCTTGGACGTGGCGGACGAGATGATTCGCGAGGCGCGCGCTGCCTCAAAAGACTTCGACAACGTGCTCTACGTCTGGGGATCGGCGCAGCAGATTCCCTGGGAAGAAAACTTCTTTGACAAGGTCTTGTCGGTGGAGTCGTTTTACTACTACGCGGATCAGGACCGCGCTCTGATGGAGTTGTTTCGCGTGATGGCGCCGCGGGGAAGGCTCTTCATCCTGATCAATCTATACAAGGACAATCCGTACTCGCTGCAGTGGGTCGACAAGCTGAAGGTGCCGGTGCAAGTGCGCTCCGAGGCGGAATACATCGAACTGCTGAAGAAGCACGCCTTCGAAAATGTGGAGGCGTGCCGCATTCCCGATGACACGCCCACGCCCGACGACTATCAAACGAAATCGTTTCACAGCCTTGATGATCTGCGCGCCTTCAAGCGCGAGGGCGCGTTGCTTCTGATGGCGTCGAAGCCTGATCTGCGCACGCCCGCGCCGGGATATACGATCTATTGAAGCCTTCGGCTGACGGCGCGGCTGAGAGCCGCGCCCCCTCTCAATTAGATATCATCGTCATCGCCGTTACGATGGTTCAAGTCCTTGACCGGGCTCAGAGTCCGGCCGTCTGAGGCGTGGTGAATCTCGATGTGGCCGTTCACGCTCTCCAGCTTGATGTGCGGGCCGCCCGTGCCCAACTCCCCGTGCAGGTCGCGGCCAACGACCTGGTGACGATTCGCATGCAGGCCGAAGTCGTTCTCGATTCCGCCAGAAACCGTGCTGGCTTCGATTTCCGCGTTGGAATCCGAAGGGATGGTCAACTCGACTGAGCCGTTAACCGTTTTCAGGTCGATAGACGACCGGTCAAGCTGGTCAAACGTGGCATCTAAATGCCCGTTGATCGTGGAAAGTTCAGCGCGCCCGGAAAGATTGTGCGCTGCCAGCTTACCGTTGATACACGAGGCGTGTACCTCGCCAGCCACGCCCGTGACCTCAAGCGAGCCATTGATCAGCTTGATTTCGTCCAGCCGGGCGCCGCGCGGCACGGTCAGCGTGTATTCCACGCTGGCAGGATTGGTGTGTGATCCCCCGTGATCGTTGTCGGGATATTTCGTGCGGATCGAAAGATAATCTTTACCCGAGTCGATTTCCATGCGCGCTTCGTCGAGCTTGTCCTTTGAGTCGGCATACTTCACGGCGTCCACCTTGACCTGATTTTGATCCCAGGTGGAAATGTGAACCGCTCCGTTGATGTTTTCGAGCTGCACGCGGCCGTCGGGAGTCAGCGCATAAGTCTGATGGAATTCTTCGGTGAATGCGCGGCGATCGGAAGCGTGGGCTCCCAGCGCGAAGATGAACAGAGCGCAGATGGTTCCCAGAACTGCACCCAACCAGGTGGGGAATTGGCGTTCGCGATTCATAGGCTTCCTCCGTTCAACGGGTTAGACGCAGCGATTCGCAATTGGTGAGGGCCGACGCTGGAAAAGTTCCCCGTATCCGAATATACGCAGGCCACGTCAGGGAGGTTCCAATCTTTGGGTTTTTCAAATCCGGTCGGGTGCGGGTGCGTCCCTGGCCCTGCTGCGCTTGCCAGCTTCGGTCAGCAAGTACACGCCCAGGATCGCCATCTCCGGCTCAATCGGATGCCGGTAGCGTTGGCCGGGAAACACCACGTAGTAAATCGCCGGGTAAAACAAGATCAGCCAGAACAGCAGCCAGGCGCCGGGTTGGCGCCGGCGCAGAGCGCGTCCCAGGCCCCAGAACATCAGCACGGAGGAAGCGAGAAAGAGCGAGTTCTTCACCTGCGCCAGCCACCAGATTTGCGCCAGCCGCGGCGGTCCAGCCCAAAAGTAGATAAAACGCTTAAGGCAGAGAACGGCAAACCGTCCATAGTCGGCCTCGATGTAATCAAGCGCTTGCCGCTTGCGCATGGCAATGTACGCCAGTTCGCCCATCGCGGTGTACTGGCGCATGGAGTAAACATCCTGCGTGGGATGAACCTGCTGCATCCATGTGCCGTCCGCGCCTCGGCCGTTGCCCAGGCGCAGCTCCGCTCCAAAGTTGTCGCGAATGAAAATGAACTTGCCGAAGGTTTCGTAGTTTCGCACCGTCCAGGGCGCAACGCAGATCAGAAAGACCACGGAGGCCAGCACCACGCCGGCCAGGGAGGGCTTATGCCGCTTGGCGCGGTGATACCAGGCCCAGAGTCCTGAAGCTGGCAGGAATGAGAGGAGCACAGTGCTGTCGACTGCGGCGACACCCCAGAGCAGACCAAACCAGAGCCAGGGCTTCAATCCATCACGCTCTTCCATGGTCAGCGTGAGCCAGAGGATCACAGCCAGCAGCAGGGGCGAGAGACTGGTTTCCCAGACCCAGCGCGTGCACCAATACATCGCGTAAGGGAGCAGCGCCCAGGTCCAGGCCGATCCGGCAGCCACCTTTTCAGAAAAGACGCGCCGGGCGATGAGGAAAATCGGGATGCAGGTGAGCGCCGAGAAAACGCTGTTGAGCGAAAGCAGCACGAAGGCCGACGCGCGCGAATAAATGCCAAAGACGTGGAACACGCCAGCGGTCAGATAAGGATACAGCGGAGGCTCCCAGGCAGTCGGCCCGGTCGCCGCGCCAAAGGGATTGCTGAAGCCGTGTCCCGAGGCGATGGCCGCGGCAATGCGTCCCATTTCCCAGCCGAAGCCGAAATTGTCGTCCGTGTTCTTGAACTTGTAGGTGTGTCCGACGATGATCCAACCCACCCGCAGGAAGAGGGCGATGGCTACCATCCAAAACTGCGAGGTGCGGATACGCGCCCAGGCAGTAGCGAGCGCAGTGCGCGGGCGTTCGTGGTCAGCAGCCACGGCGGGTCTGGAATTCATGAATGACTATTTGTAGCTGAGTCGGGACTCGGGGGCAACCCGACCGCGCTGAATCGATTGACGCCGCGGGCGGAGCACCCAAATGTATAATTACAGCGATCGTCCTTTAGATCGTCCTCAGATCGGGGTCAATGCATGGGCTGGCTGCAAAACAAGTTCGAAAAGAATTTCATGATCAGTACGGTGGACTATGTTTTCAACTGGGCGCGAAAGTCCGCCGTTTGGCCGATGACGTTCGGCCTGGCTTGCTGCGCGATCGAAATGATCGCGTCATCGACGGCGCGCTTCGACATTGCGCGCTTCGGTTCGGAAGTATTCCGTCCCAGCCCGCGCCAGAGCGACCTGATGATCGTCGCCGGCACCGTGACCTTGAAGATGGCTCCAGTGGTGAAGCGCATCTACGACCAGATGCCCGATCCGAAGTGGGTGATCTCCATGGGCGCCTGCTCCTCAGTTGGCGGCCCGTTCAATACTTACGCGGTATTGCAGGGCGTCGACAAAATCGTTCCCACGGATGTCTACGTCACCGGCTGTCCGCCGCGTCCCGAAAATCTTTTCTACGCCCTGCTCAAGCTGCAGGACAAGATCGACACCATGACGCTCGCGAAAAGGCCCACGGAAGTGCGCCTCGACCCCAATATGCTCGAAAACTTCAAGCGCCAGGTAATGATCGCGCAGACCTTGCAGCCGAAATAAAGTGGTGTGGGGACGGGCGCTCCCGCCCGTCCGCCGAGCGAAGCTCGGCTTGCCCTCTGCACAAGCTCATGCCGAACTTCACAAAGCTCACCGCCGAATCCGAACTCCCGCCCGCCGACGAGGCCAAAGAATTCCCCTGCGGCGATAAAACCATCTGCGTAGCCAACGTGAACGGCACTTACAGCGCCATGGACAACGTTTGCCTGCATCGCGGCGGCCCGCTGGGGCAGGGAATGATCGAAGGTGGCAAGGTCGTGTGTCCTTGGCATGGCTGGGCGTGGGATCCGAAGACAGGCGCGGCTGAGCAGAATCCCAACGCGAAGGTCGCCGTGTATCCGCTGAAGATTGAGAACGGCGATGTGATGATTGAAGTCTGAAGTCCGCAAGCTAGGAGCAGCAGAGAATCATTCGCTGTAGTTTGCAACCACTCGCGTGACTCTGCCTTCCTTACCGAACTCCATGAACTCGGCTGTCTTTGTTCCCTTCTGATTCTTAAAGCAAACCACAATACTGGACAAACCGAACATCACATCCAAGAGTTCAAAGTGAAGATTTGGATAAGCTTCGAGCCCACACTTGAAATAGTCCCGCAAGGCGGCGTCCCCTCTGACAGTTCCGGAGGGATCTTCCAGGAGCCTGGCGGCAGTTGGGGAAATCAGTACGACATCCTGCGCGTAGTGAGACATGATAGCGTCAAGGTCATGTGAGTTCCACGCAGCGATATAGCGATGGGCGAAGTGCTTGGCGTCCGCTTCCGTGGTCATGCAACTCACTATACATGCCAGATCCCGAGGGCCGCTGTCCCCACACGAGCATCTTCATCCCAGGTAGCGAAGGAATCTTCCCGGCTGATTTTCGTAGCCCGGGAAAACATTCGCCAGATTCTTGTTCCCCAAATGCCGCGCGACGCCCTCGCCGAGCACTTGCCTGAAATCCGTAGTCAGCGCCAGATCGCGGCCTTCATAGAGCTGCGACTGATCGAGCCCCGGCCAGCGTCCGTAAACTTTGCCGCCTTTCACCGGCCCGCCCAGAACGAACATCACATTAGCGTGGCCGTGGTCGGTGCCGCGATTGCCGTTTTCACGCGCCGTGCGCCCGAATTCTGACATGGTCACAACGACTGTGTCTTCCCCAAGATCTCCAAGATCAGTCCAGAACGCAGCCAGCGACTGCGAGAAGTCGCGCAACACATTCGCTATCTGGCCTTCGGTTGCGCCTTCGTTCACGTGATGGTCCCATCCGCCAATATCGGCAAACGCCACCTGCACGCCCAGGTTCGCCTTGATGAGCTGCGCCAGCTGCCGCAGGCTGTCACCAAAACGTCCCTTGGGATAATCCGCGTCCGGCGCGGGCTTGTACTTCGAGGGATCGGCAGCCCTCAGCATATTAACCGCGTCAAAGGTCTCTTCCCCGGTGCCGTGAAGCACAGCGTCAGTCGAGTGGTTGTACATCGCCTCGAACGCAGTTGCGACCGGCGAAGGTTTCGGATTCCGTCCGCCAACCGAAAAGTCGTTGATGTTATTCATCGCGATCGCCGGCTCAACCCCGCTCAAGATGCGAGGAATCGACGGGCCCATGGCAATGGCCTGGAACGGAGATTTCTGCCCCGGTTGCAGCAGGTCGTGCAGCGAACGGTTGAGCCACCCATCTTCGGTCGACTTCACGCCGGGAGTGCCGGCCTCCATGAAGTCCTGCGCATCGAAGTGCGAGCGGCTAGGGTCAGGCGATCCGGCGGCGTGCACAATCGCCAGATGACGCTGTTGCCAAAGTGGCTGGAAGGATGCAAGCGAAGGATGCAGGCCGAAGAAGCCATCAAGATCGAGCACAGCCTTGCGCGGAATGTTGATGCTGGGCCGCATCGCGTAGTACGAAGCTTCTCCGTGAGGCACAACAATGTTAAGACCGTCAGCTGCGCCACGCTGGAAGATCACGACCAGGCGCTTGGTCCGAACACCCGGCTCAGCCGCGCCCATGGCGGCGCGAGCAAGAAAGCTTGGCATTGCCGCCGTACCCACGACGGCGAGCGCACCGTTGCGAAGAAAAACGCGACGAGTAATTGTCATAAAATCTCCGTAGAGACGTAGCTTGCTACGTCTTGCCTCCGCCAAAAAAGACGTAGCAAGCTACGCCTCTACATCCGGAAGCTATCTCCTCTGAAACTCCGGCGAACCCAGCAGCAAACCCGCGATGGTACTCACATCCGGCGGACGCGCAGCATCAGCAGGCTTACGCGCCCCAGCCTTGTTATCCGGCTTCGGAGGCCCTCCGTTTTTTCCCGCCGCTTCAATCTGAGCCACAATCGAGTCATGCGTCTGAGCGGATACGCCACCCACAAGCAGGCTGGCTTCCAGCGCGGAAAGCGTCAGACTCGCATCGGGCGACGGTGGACCGCTCCCCGCCAGTTGCGCCGCATCCACCTTCACGCCTTTGATCTTCCCGCTGGTCAAGGCCAGCGCAAAATTCATGCGGTTGAGCAATGCCGAAGAACTCACCCAGGTTTCCGCCTTCATGGAATAGCCTGTCGGCGGCTGCGCTCCGTAAAGCGGCATGCCCATGCGGTTCAGTTGCCCGACCAGCGGTTGCGCATCGTCAATCTCGGCGCCAGTGGCGCGTACTGCCGAAGCCACAAATTCCAAAGGCGTCTTCACCTTGGCGCGGTAGGTTGTGTCATCCCAAAACTCAGGCGAGTGGAACAGCGTGTTCAACACTTCGCGGATATCGCCTTTTTTCTTCAAGAATGTCTTGGCCATGCGATCGACCAAAGCCGGCGGCGGATCATCCGAGACGAAACGCTCGGCCAGCTTCAACGAAATGAAATGTGCCGTCTGCGGACTCGTGGCCAGCCGATGCAGCACTTCCAAACCTTCACCTTCGCCCTTGTCCTTGATGCGGTGTCCAAGCACGAACTTGGGTCCGGGTTCGTGCATGCGAATATCGAATTTGAAGCCGCCGCCTTCCGCCGGTTTGTCGATGGTCCATCCCGTAAAGACTTTTGCGACCTCGGTCACATCGCGCTGCGAGTAACCGCCATTCACGCTCAGCGTGTGCAATTCCATCAACTCGCGTCCGTAGTTCTCATTGAGTCCGCTGGTGCGCTTGCCATTCGGCTTAGGCAGACGGGGAAAATTGTACGGGCTCGGATGCGCCGGAATACCCAGAGCCTGCGCCGAGTTCGGACCAACGCTCAACCAGTTATCCAGGTAGAACAACATCGCCGGACTCTTCGCCGTGGCCACCAGCAGGTCCTCAAATTTGCCGAGAGCATGGGGACGAATCACATCGCGCTCGTAGCTGGTCACCATCAGCCGGTCGAGTCCCTTGTCCACGAACACGTTGAAGTGATTACACCAAAAGTCCGTCATCACTTCTTCAAACTGGCGCTGGCTATAGATGGCGCGCAGAAGTTTTGCCTGCGCCAGTTCGCCGGTCACCACGCCCCCGGGGTTATTCATGGCGAGCAGGGTTTCCTTCTGTTTCGGGGTCAGGCCTTCGAGAAACGGCTGCCCCTTGCCTCCTCGCATGGAGTCGGCAACCAGAACCTGCTGCTCGACCGGCATGGCAAGAACTTTCTTGAAGCGCTGATCAGGGGGAAGGCTCGGCAGTTGCTGCACCTCGAGGTCGGAGTAGAGTTGGTGCTCGCGAAGGCGCGCCTGCTCTTCTTCTTCGGGCGTCGACTTGGCTGGTGGGGGAGTCGGCATCGCGGTCGCTGCCATATCCTGAGCGGGCTGGGCGCTCTTGGGGTCTGCGGCAGCATCGTTGCTGGCGGCGCCAGAGATCATCACATCGCCAGTTCCACCATTCATCGCCGGATTCGCCGCCATCATCGATCCGTCTGCCGCTGCGCCATTGGTTTTGTTCGGAGCAGCGTCAGCCACCGCGGTCTTGGCCGCCTCCTCTTTGCGTTCTTTTTTCTCCTCCTGGCGGGCGAGCTGCACCTGGAACACCGCGCGCCGTGCAGGATCGGACGGCATAGGCTTCTTCCCGTTCCGTACTTGAGTAATCTCCTGCCCATCCGGGAAGTCCTCCGCAACCTCTCTCTCGCTCATGCGCAGGGTGCGGAACGGCTCCAGGCGGGCGTTCAGGGCGCTATCGTCGATCTTTTCAGGATGCAGTTGCAGGTCGATCCACCGCTCGACGCCCATCGCCATCACCAGCTGCACATCGCCGGGGCGCGGACCGAAGGTCAGGCGATTTAGCGCGTGCAGAGCGCGCTTAGGATCGCCCGGACTGGAGGCGGCCGTATCCTTCTTCTTAGCTAGCAATCGCGGGACAGTACACGCCAAGCTGAGACACAGCAGGGAAGCGACAAACTTCGTGCGGCCCAGGCGCATGAGGGTTCCCCAAGAGGAAACAGCGATAACCTATCCCTATTATCAACCCGGACCGCAGGAAAAGGTTGCAACCCATAGTTACTAGTGGTTATGAAAAGACAAGGGGGCGGTAAGGACCAGAAGCCAGGAGGTAGGAGGTAGAAGGTAGAAGCTGAGAGCTGAAAGCTTCTAAGTCAAATACATCTTGCCGCGAGACACCTTATGCTGCAGCGTAGCCGCCAGCTGGTCAACGTCGCCAGGAGCAATGTTTACAGCCATATGATCGGCGAGCAGCGGAGCCCGATTGCTGCCCACCGCATCACGCCGTACCTGGATCAGCAAGGCCTGCACCACGTTCGGATCATACTTTTGTGGAGACATGCGGACCAGGTCGCTCAGCGCGCTGCCCAGCGAAAGCGACTCGCGATAAGGACGCGTGCTGGTCATAGCGTCGAAGGTGTCGGCCAGCGCCATGATGCGCACCGGCATGGGCATTTCGTCTCCCGCTAAACCGTCGGGATAACCCGAGCCATCAGTGCGCTCATGATGCCATCGCACAGACTCGTGAATCTTCGGCCAGGGAAACTCCACGCTGCTTACAATCTGATGGCCGACCACGGTGTGGTCCGCCATCTCACGAAACTCCTCAGGATTGAGCGCCCCCGGCTTTCCGAACAGGCGGCGATCGACCGCCACCTTGCCGATGTCGTGCAAGTATCCGGCGCTGCGCAGCGCGGCCACTTCGCCGGCATCGACGCCCATGGCCTCACCGATGGCGGCGGCGTAGCGGCCCACTCGCAGCGAATGACCATGAATGTTGACGTGCTTCACATCAATGGCGGTGGCAAATGCCTCAAGCGCCGTGTCGTAGAACCCGTGCAGTGAAGCCATCAGCCGCAGATTCTCGGTCACACGCTGGGCCAGCGTCTGCGACAGAGCGTGGTTCTGCACCGCCAGCCCAATGTAGTTGCATAGCAGGTCCACGGCATCCAGTTCGGCTTCTTCGTAGGGCGCGTCTCCCGGCCGCCGGCCCAGGGCCATCACCCCGGCCAGTTTGCCGGACGCTCTGAGCGGGGCTAGGCACTTGAAAAGTTCGGGAGCTACATTGCCATTCGAGCTGAGGAAAATCGAATAAGTGGAAGCGTTCAACATTATCGGTCCGCGAGCAGCGGTGAGAGCGTGAGCGTGCTTGGGCAGAAGAGGAATAAACGCCGGCTCGGGCAGCATCGCGAAGCCCTGCGCCGCGACCGAGGTCAGCATGGTGGGCTTTTCGCTGAAGACGAAAAGCGCACCCTCTCCGGCGCCTGCCGCTTCCATCACGGCAGACAGCATTCGGCGCGCAGTGTCTGAAAACTCGCGCTCCGCCGTTAGCTCCGGCCCCAGTTCGGAGAGAGCTTCAACCGTGCGCAACAGCCTGCGGAAATTATTGGTCTCCACGGCCAAGACGAGTAGTGCGAGAAACACCGAGCAGAATGAGCGTAGCACGCGGGAACAATGCCCCGCGAGAGCAGCTTGTTGGTTAGTTTGGTGCTGGCAAAGCGAGGCAGCTATCGAAAAGCCGTGTGCCCCATTCTTGCGCGCTCTTTGCGCAAGAGTGGGATTCCACGAACCCCAAAACCATGAGAATCTGATCTCCCCCGAACACAAACGCACAGCGTAAGGCTCGACCGCTCAAAAATGCTCCCGCAACTCCGCAAACCTCCCCACGATCAGCAGTCGTTGCGACGGCGGCGCCGCATTCACTTCTTCATGCTCGAGGATCCAGGTATCGCCGTGAGGTACAAAAACTGCGTGCAAACCCGCGGCCAGCGCCGGATTGATGTCAGACCGCGGACTGTTGCCGATCATCCATGTGGAATCGCACGCGAGCGAATGCTTCCCGATCAGGACTTCATAGGTCGCGGCATTTTTTTCCGCCACGATCTCCGTGGCAGCGAAATACTCTTTCAGCCCTGAGCGCTCGATCTTCCCCGACTGCTCCTCCACCGCGCCCTTGGTCACGAGGATGAGGCGATGCCGGGTCGAAAGATACTGCAGCGTCTGCGGAACGTCGGGCAGGAATTCAATCGGATGGTCCCAGATCGCGTCCGCGAAACCCGTGACTTGGGCGTGCGACTCAGGCGTGACCGGCTGCGCGCTGAGCCGCTCAAACGTTGCCACCAGCGAGTGTGAAAAGCTGTGCAGGCCGTAACCGTGCGTCACGATGGATTCGCGCTCAACATCGTTCAAAACTTCCCGCACCTGCTCGGGCGAAAACTCGTGGTGATTAAGAAACGAAATAAAACGGACGATGGCCCGCTCAAAGTAGACGTTATTTTCCCAAAGCGTATCGTCGGCATCGATCAGCAGAGTCTGGGATTTATTTTTGTTCTCAGCAGTAACGGACAAACGCGGATACTCCTTAGGAAGCTCTACACCAACCAATCTACGCGCGCCGCAGGCCCGATAATCCCCGCCTTGTGCCCCATATCAAGCAGCCGCACCACGGCTTCACGCCCATCCGGACCGTAATCCAGTGTGCGCTCGTTCACATACATGCCGACAAACCGATCGGCGGTCTGCGAATCGAGATCGCGGGCAAACTGCATGGCGTAAGACAAAGCTTCTTCGCGGTGTTCAAGAGCATACTGAATGCTGTCGCGCAATGCGCCGTTGATTGCGGCAACCAGCTGCGGGCCCAGCGCGCGGCGAATCGCGTTCCCGCCCAGCGGCAAAGGCAGCCCCGTCATCTTCTGCCACCATTTCCCGAGGTCGACAACCCGGTGCAGACCTGCCTTGTCATACGTCAACTGACCTTCATGGATGATGAGTCCAGCCTCGTACTTGCCCTCGAGCACTTGCGGAATGATCTGGTCGAAGGGCACGACTTCCGTCTCCACCCCAGGAGCAAAAAGCTGCAGCGCGAGATAAGCAGTCGTGAGCGTGCCCGGAACGGCGATGCGCTTCTCTTTGATTTCAACCTGCGTAAACGGCCGTGGCGAAACCACCATCGGCCCATAGCCCTCGCCCACGCTGCCGCCACAGGACATGAGCGCGTACAAGTCCTGAATATAAGGATAGGCATGAAACGAAATCGCGGTCACATCGTAAACGCCTTCGCGCGCCTTCTGATTCAAGGTCTCGATGTCGCACAGGGTATGCGTGAAATGCAATCCCGGGACGCGAACCTTGTTTGTGGCCAGGCCGTAAAACATAAAGGCATCGTCGGAGTCCGGGCTATGAGCCACTCGAATCTCGCGCACCTGAGGGGCTGCATCGCCGGAAGACTTCGCGTCTTGTTCCGAAATTACTGTCATTGTGAACTCCAAAAGGCGCACTCCAAAAGCGAACTCCAAAGCTGAACTCGAAAGCCGACTCCGAACCGCTAACGGCGGCGCTCTTAGCGCTGCGCCCCGGCACGGCGCCGCCAGCGCGCCGCAATTCCGGCGGCCATCATCACCTTAATCACTTCGGCAAACAGAAACCAGTAAAGTCCCCAACGGAAGGCTCGCGCCACCGAATGCGTCAGGACGGCAAGCCAGCTCAGACCTCCGGCAAACAGCGCGATCTCACCGAGAAGCCCGGCCAGTGCGCCACGCGCGAAACTCTTGCGCCCATGCTCCATGATGAAACCTGCGATCCATGCCACCAGCGGATAGGCCAGCAGAAATCCGCCGGTGGGGCCGAGCAACTGCGCGATCCCTCCTGGACCCGTCGGATTGAACACCGGCATACCCATCGCGCCTTCGGCCAGATAAAGCGCCAGCGCCGCAAATCCGCGACGGCTGCCCAGCAGCAGTCCGACCAACAGCACGCCGAAGTTCTGCACCGTCAGCGGCACCGGGTTGAATGGCAACGGAATCGTGATGCGCGCGCACAATGCCACCAGCAAGCTGCCGCCAACCACGAGAGCAACCTGCCGCGCGACCTCGAAAGCGAAAACGCGTTCCCGAGAGGCGCTTAACGTTTGAATTGCCGGTTTTGCCATCGCCGATTTTGCCATTGATGATTCTTCCATTGAACGTTCTCCGAATTTTCAACGCCGGGCGTCAGTGCTCAATGTCAGTCGGATGTTCTGCCGCCCGCTCGCCCTCTACTTCGCCAGAGTTTCCGTCCCGGGCAGCATGCGTCAGTTGCAAATGGCGCCGCAACCGCACATACAAGGCGATCGCCACGCACACCACCACCAGCGTACTCACGCCCAGGATCAGGAACCACCAAATCATCCGCACAGCCGACTAGGATAACAGATGGTCCGCCATCTCAGTTTGTGGAGGCAATTATTGCCAAGGCGCGCACG
>Ga0209169_10000055_pt1 | contig 63978 bp, 52 predicted proteins | sample HubBroMetageWRM4_FD_188346 | JGI IMG/M metagenome (GOLD analysis project Ga0209169, IMG submission 188346) | Warmed soil microbial communities from the Hubbard Brook experimental Forest, New Hampshire - Hubbard Brook CCASE Soil Metagenome WRM 4... | ecosystem: Environmental > Terrestrial > Soil...
TTAGCCACCGCAACCAGAGGACCTTTGATCGGGATGCGCTCTAAGTCGGCGGGCTGAACTTCTAATTTTACTTTCATCTCCGCCAGCAGCGCTTCTATTCGAAAGCCTGGCTCCACGGTGCGCACGCGGTCATATAGTTCGCGAGCCCGCTCCATAGGAGGTTTGCCGCCAAATCCTGGGATCCAGGGCGCGAGCTGCGTCTCAGTGAATGCAACTCGGTTCTCATCTCTCCCCATTAGCGACTTAGGCATAGCTGATTCTTGCCTTGCCTTGTTTGCACCTTTATGAAGGGACGATTAATGGTTTGTGAATCAGTATTCTTTTAGTAACCCTGGCAAAGGTTACCAGCCTGAGAAAGCGGGTTAACTTAAGAACTGGAACTGGAGAAGAGTTAGCCTTCAAGTTTGAAGCGCGTCTCGGCGAGACGATAGAGACGTCGCCAGAGCAAGCGGTTGGTCGCAACTACGACGGCGGCCAACGCAATCGTGCTGGCCAGAAGGAGATTGAAATCCTTGGAGTCAGTTGCCGCGGAAATCAGCGCTCCGACTCCCACGGTCGAATAGATTTGGCCTTTGAAGTGGAAATATTCGGCAACGATGCTGGCATTCCACGCGCCCCCTGACGCCGTGATCATCCCGGTAACGAGAAAGGGAAAGATTCCAGGCAGGATCAGTTTGCGCCAACGCTCCCAGCGGTAGATGCCGAAGACGCTGGCAGCTTCTTTCAAGTCGGTGGGAATTGCGATCGCGCCCGCGATTACATTGAATAGGATGTACCATTGCGTGCCGAGCAGCAGCAGCACGATCGAGCCCACACCCAGGCCCCCACCCAGGCGAATCAGGACCAACAAGACCACGGGAAATAACGCGGTAGCCGGAACGGACGCGGCAATCTGCGCGAGGGGCTGTGCGATGCGCGCCAAACGCGGATTGAATCCAATTGCAACACCGACCGGAATCGTCCAGAGCGCACCAAGCACGAGCGTGAGATTCACACGAAGAAAAGTCGCGGCTAGCCCTACACCGATCTGGCGGAATTCGGAACCGTGTAGTCCAGTCAAGATCATCACAACGTGCACTACGGCATAACCGATCGCGCTAAGCGCCGCAATCCCCGCCATTCGCCACAGCCATAAAGCCGCTTGGCTCTCACCTGTTGATCCGGCGCGAACCTCCTGTTGGCGGGCAAAGTAATGCACCATCTGTTCGCGGAGCGGACGAATTGCCCGCTTGCGAAACAGAGCGACACCGCGGGAGCGCTGCAGAAAATCGAGCACCCATGAAGTCGGAACGCTTGTGCTCTCGACTTGCTCCATCTTAAATTTTTCCGCCCAAGCTATTACCGGACGCCATACAAACTGATCGATCAGCACAATCACCGCGATCATGGTGAGGATCCCGAGGAAAATGGACCGTGTGTCGCCGTTATCTGCAGCGTTTTGGAGATAAGAGCCCAGGCCCGGCAAGCGGAAGTCGCTAAATTGCTCGCAAGCCATCAAAAAAAACCAAGCTCCGGCAACCGACATCATGGAATTCCAAACCAGTCCAATGGTCGCGAAGGGCAGTTCAATCTGAATGAAGCGCTGCCACCAGTTGAAGCGGTAGATCTTGGCCGCTTCACGCATCTCGCGCGGAATACTTTTCAACGATGCATAAAAACTGAAAGCCATATTCCACACCTGCCCGGTAAAAATGAGCAGAACCGCGCCCATCTCGACGCCAAGTTGACGTCCCGGAAAAAGCGCAGCCATGGCCAACATCACGCCCGGAAGAAAGCTTAGTACAGGGATCGATTGCAGAACGTCGAGCAAAGGAATCATGAAACGTTCAGCACGGGGATTATAGGCGGCGACATATCCATAAGTAACGGCGAAGAGCAGACTCAGCAAATAAGCCAGTGCGATGCGCAGCAATGAGTACCCGGCGTAGATTGGGAGCGCACCGAGGCTGCGGCTGATCTCAACATGGGGAGTGAAAGGCCCGAGCCAGTTGTGTCCGACTTGAATGACTCCATAGAAGAGCGCCAGCCCGGCAGAAAACATGAGCAAATCGGGCAGACCGGCCGCACTTGGCCGCGGCAACACCCCCCAGATTCGAGCCAGTGGTCTAAAACCAATCCGTTCCGGGCGCTTCATGACTGGACCGGAGTGGTAGTTGGCGGATGCGGCTCTCCAACCGGTTCGGCAAGAACCAGCCGGTGCCCTTCGCGGTCGAAATCGAAAATCTCAGCGTAGCGGCCCCAGTTCATCGCCGTGTCGAATTGCCGCTCTACTTCATCCTGGCTAAAGTGCTCGTCGAGGATGTCATAGAAAAATTCCTCTGAAATCGAGTGATCCGTTTTCGCGTGCAGGACGCTGTCGATCTGTTGGAGGATCACGATGTTTTTAAGCGCGGCCCGGCGAAAAAGAGTCTTTCGGCTAAGGATGTCAGCATCCGCAAAGCGTGTGCCCTCGGTAGTGATTTCGACATCCCCTTCTTTCAACGTGGCAAAGCCGAGCAGCACCGAAGCCTCAATGATTGGAAGCAAGTCTTCAGCATCCAAGATGAGGTCTTCAGCGAGACGATAGAGGTCTTCTTTTCCTCCTCGATCTTGCAATAGTTCGAGCAGGCCGGCGATGCCCCCGACACGTGCGTGGGGAATCATCTGGTATTTCTGCCGAGCGGGCTTTTGTGCAGCCGCGTTAGCCCCCGGCACAGCCAATGCGAGGTCGGGCTGCGTCATGATTTTGTAAATGTAATCCACAAACTCGATAAAGCGCGGCGATTTACGATCGCGAAGGTGAGGAAGTTCGATGGAAAAATCGGCACGCACTCGCGCGGGATTCCTTCCCAAAACGATGACGCGATCCGCGAGCAGTACAGCCTCTTCGATGTTGTGGGTAACGATGAAAATGGCGCTGGTCGGCATCTTCTTGCTGGTCCAGAGTTCCAGCAACTCGTTGCGCAGGTTTTCGGCCGTAAGTACGTCGAGTGCCGAAAAAGGTTCATCCATGAACAGAACTTCGGGCTCGACCACCAGCGCGCGAGCAAAACCGACACGCTGTTTCATTCCGCCGGAGAGCTCTTTCGGATAGGCGCTCTCGAATCCGTCGAGGCCTACCGTGTCGAGAATCCGAAGTGCGCGTTTGTGGCGCTCTAGGGCAGGCACTCCGCGAGCTTCGAGCGGCGCTTCAACATTGTCCAATACGGTGAGCCAAGGGAACAATGCAAAACTCTGAAAGACGATAGCTACGCCCGCGTTCTGCGACGTAATCGGTTTCCCATGCCACAGGACCTCGCCTGACGAAGGCTTACTGAGTCCGGTTAGAATCCGCAGCAGGGTTGATTTGCCGCAGCCGGATGGGCCGAGCAAAGTGATAATTTTCCCAGGTTCTACATCGAGATCAACGGGTGCGATAACTTCAATGCGATTCCCATCCGGCTGCAGGTAGAACTTTTCGACCGCCTGGGCACGAATAATAGGATCGACGGGCTCGGTCACGGCGTCGTACTCCAGAAAGTTTAATCAAATCGTCTCGAAGCGAGAATACACTACTCAGGCCGCCCACTCTTCATCGTCCTTTACGCTGGCGATCACCGGTTGCGGCAGTCGGTCGGAAATCTCAGCCAGCGCAGCCAGCTTTTTCGCCAGTTCCGGGCGCACCAACTCGACGTCAAAACGCCAGCGCCAGTTTCCCCGATCTCGGCTAGGTACATTCATGCGAGCATCACTGCCCAACCCAAGTGCATCTTGCATCGGCACCACACAGAGACTGGCGATGGAACTACAGGCGGAGCGAATCATTGCCCAGTTAATGCCGTCTTCGCATCGACCCAAATACGCTTGCACCTGCTGGCGTTCGAATTCCGTCGCTCCGGATGCCCACCACCCAAACAGCGTGTCATTGTCGTGAGTGCCGGTGTAGACAACTTTCTCTGTAGTGAACGTATGGGGTAGATGAGCGTGCGCACCGACATCGCCAAAACCAAATTGGAGCACAGCCATGCCGGGAATCATCAGTCGTTGCCGGAGAGCGTGCACGTCGGGCGTGATGTATCCAAGATCCTCCGCGAAAAATGGAAGCCCTCCCAAGACTTCGCGCAGCTTTACAAATAAATCGTCTTTGGGACCATCGACCCAGCGGCCATGAATCGCGGTCGGTTCGCTTGCAGGAATCTCCCAGAACTGTGAAAAACCTCGAAAATGATCGAGACGGATATAGTCAAAATTATGCGTGACCCACCGCATGCGGTCGATCCACCACGAATATCCCTGATCTTTCATCACGTCCCAGCGATAAAGAGGATTGCCCCAGCGCTGTCCATCTTTGCTGAAAAAATCCGGAGGTACGCCAGCGACGACTTCGGGATCGAGCTCGCCATTCAGGCGGAACAGATCGGGATGAGTCCAAACATCGGCACTGTCGAAATTCACGAAGATCGCGATGTCCCCTATCATGCGAATCGAGTGTTGCGCGCAATAGGCACGGAGAGACTGCCACTGTTCGAAGAAAAAAAATTGCACTGCGCGGCGGACATCGAGTTCATCTAACATTTCTGCGCGGACCTTTTCGATCGCTGCCGGTGCGCGATGAGTCAGTTCGCGGGGCCACCGGTTCCAGCTTTCCAGCTCGAAGCGCGCACGCAATCCATCGAAGAGTACAAAATCATCGAGCCACCATTCGTTTTGCCGGCAAAAATTTTCATAGCGAGATCGGGCGTTCGGTGCGGCGGAGCGAACGAAATTGCGCGCCGCTTCAAACAGCAACGGCAGCTTCTGACGGAAAACGGATGAGTAGTCGACGGGCTCGACTCCGCTGGTTAGAGCGTCTACCCGAGCATGATCGATCCAACCGCGATCAGCGAGCCGCTCCAGACTGATCAGCAGCGGGTTTCCGGCAAATGCAGAAGTCGAGGAATACGGCGAGTTTCCGTAGCCGAGCGGACCCAGAGGTAACACCTGCCATAGACCTTGACGCGCGGAGGCGAGAAAATCCGCGAATGCGTATGCCGACGGACCAAAGTCGCCGATCCCGCCGCGCGAAGGCAGTGAGGAGGGATGAAGCAGAATTCCGCTGGCGCGCGGGAATGGCATTCAAAATCAGTTCTCGGTATCAGTGGGGATATCAGTTCTTAGCGCCAACCGCCAACTGAGAACTGCTTTTCGCTACGAACCTTCTTGGCCACCTTGACGGGTCAAGTTTTTCATCTCTTCCTCATTAACCTTCAGCCGTTTGGACTTTTCCATATCTTTGCGCAGGTTCGTAACAAACAATCCAAACAAATCGTTCTGCTTGGCTTCGAGGAGCGACTGGCGGATCTCGTCTCTCTTTTCGGCGAATTCCTGATCCGTCGGCACCTGCTTTTCGAAAAGTTGTGCGACCACCCCATTGCCATTCGCAGTGATCGGACCACTAATGTCGCCTGGTTTTAGCGAGAAGATCGCGCTCGCGCTAGCCATTGAACCGATATCAGGAACCTGCCCATCGGGCAGAACCAGATCGCTCGTTTTCACGGTCGCACCCAGATCCTGGGCAGCTTTTTTCAAATCATGCCCAGCCTTGGCACGGTCCGAGAGTTCCTGTGTCTTCTGTTGCAGCAGAAAGCTCGCGCGCTCATTCTTGAACGCGCTCTCAACCTTGGAGCGAATCTCTTCGAACGTGGGCGTAGCCGGAGGCTTTATGCCGAGCAACTGGAAAACAACGTAGCCTTGCGGAATTTGCACCTCGTCTGGCGGAGCCTTGTCCGCTTCATTGAACACCGCATCCATAAACTGTGGATTCGCCGCCAATCCGGGTAAGGCATCGGTTCGGCCAAAAAACTCCGTGGTGATCGGCGACTGTCCCTTGGCAGCAGCCGCTGCGTCGAAGCCGTCAGTACGGGCCCGGCTGAGAAGCGCATTCGCTGCCGCTTCGGTAGCGCGCGCCGCTTTCTCCTGCTTCACTTTCTCTTCAATCTCGCTCTTTACGTCAGTAAGCGTCTTGAGATGAGCGTCCTGTTTGTCTTCGACGTGGATAATATGAAAACCATAACTGCTCTTCACGAGGTCGCTGGTCTGTCCTTTGCCAAGTGAAAAGGCCGCCTTCTCAAATTCAGGGACGGTCCGTCCGCGTCCGATCCAGCCGAGTTCGCCTCCATTTTTAGCGCTGCCGGGATCGTCAGAATATTTTCCCGCGAGCTCGGAGAAGTTTCCGCCCGCCTTGACCTGTTTCAATACATCTTCCGCTTTTGCGCGCGCATCGGCGACAGCTTTCTCATCTTCCTTCGCACCAGGCGAAGGCAACGGAGTTTTAATCAGGATGTGGCTTACCTTTACCTGCTCTGGCACACGGAACTCGTCGCGATGCTGGTCGTAGTAAGCCTGCAGGTCTTGATCGCTGACCGTTATACCTGCCGTAATTTTGGCGGTGTCAACAACAACGTACCTGATCTGCCGCCTCTCGGGGATGGAGTTGTTGTACTGCGCCTTGTGGCTGTCGTAATACGCCTTGAGCTCCGCGTCGGTCGGGTGTAATCCTTTAAGAATGTCAGCCTGCGTGATCACGGCATATTCAAATTTCACTTTGGTATTGCGCCGGTTGAATTCGTCTCGTACTTCAGGGTTTCCCACGAAGGCACTGGTCGAGACCAACGCACGCAATTTGCGGACGAGAATAAAGTCCTTTTCCAGCGCTTCAAACTGAGGAACGGTCATGTCATTCCGCTGAACGAAGTCTTCATACTGTTCCTGCCCGATGAACTTTCCATCGGGAAAGAGCATGGAACCGAGTTGCCCGTGTTGGAGCTCATCGCGGAGTTCGTCGTCGCTGACGCGCAAACCCAGGTTGTGTGCCTCCGCCACCAGAGCCTTTTCACTGATGAGTTGCTCGGCAGCCTGACTGGCAAAATAGGGCAGCAGCATGCTGGCCTGCGGTCCGCCACGTGGAAACTGCTGCCGGATCATGGCCCTAGCCTCGCGCTGCACCTCGGGAACAGTTACAGTTTGATCGCCAATCGTGGCCAGAACACCAGCCGGAGGCCCACCGATACCGACGTTGGATCCGAAACCTGGGATCAATGTGATCGCCATTGAAGCGCAGATGATGACGAGTAGTGCCCCAAGGACAATTTTCAGGGTTGGTCCGGCATTTTGAAGAGTTCGGATCATAATTCAGATAACTCCACAGATTGTTAGGTCAGATGATTCCACGCTGGAAGCGAGAATTGTCAATTATAAACTAGCGATGCGGATACAGCTTTGGCGAAACAAGACTTAGCTCCCGCCGGATATCAAAGCTCAGTGGGTAATTTACAGAAATGCGCCATTGAAACGAATTAATAAAAGTGCTATGAACATAGGGCAGCTCCGTCAGGATGAGCCGCCAGCTTTCGATTTTTACATCTCAGTTAGCACCAGGGACGTTCTCCATGAAGATATTTCGCCTCCTACTTCCGTTCTTTTGGATTGCCATCGCGGTCGCTCAGCCTGGACTACAGCCGACTTCATCCGCGACAGTACCTTTGCGCGATGGGTGGGCGCTGCAGTCTTCGGCGAAAGTAACGGGAACAGGCGAAGATATTTCCGGTGGCTCATTTAAGGCCAGTGACTGGATCAAGGCTGACGTCCCGACGACTGTCGTGGCGGCACAAGTAAAGGGCGGCCTACTCCCGGATCCTTTTTATGGGATGAACCTACGACAGTATCCGGGAGTCAGTTATCCGATTGGCTTCAATTTTTCGAATATCGCGATGCCACCGGATAGCCCGTACGCGGTTTCATGGTGGTATCGCAAGGAATTCACACTACCCAAGAACTTCGCTGGAAAAACTGTGTGGTTGAACTTCCGTGGCATTAACTATCGCGCCAACATTTTTCTCAACGGAAAACAAATCGCCAATTCAAACGAAGTCGCGGGTGCATGGCGGACCTATGAATTCAATGTTACTTCTGCGGTCAAATCAGGCGAAAACGTCCTCGCCGTTCAGGTTTGGGCGCCGACCGAGAGCAGTTTGGCGATTACTTTTGTCGACTGGAATCCCGCGCCTCCCGACAAGAACATGGGGTTGTGGCGGGAAGTGTATTTAACGACGAGCGGACCGGTCGCCCTTCGGCATCCGGCAGTGCTCTCGAAAGTAGACTCACCCGCAAACGATGCCGCCCACTTGACCGTCACGGCGCAATTGAAAAACGCCAGCGCTCAGCCCGTCAGTGGAACATTGAAGGGCAAAATCGAAAACATCGAGTTCGCACAACCCGTGGAATTAGCATCGGGCCAGTCGAAAGATGTAGTCTTCTCGCCCGCGCAGTATCCGCAACTCAACCTGAGCAACCCGCGGCTCTGGTGGCCTGCGCAAATGGGAACGCCGAACTTGTACGATTTGACTCTTTCGTTCGACGTCGATGGAGCGCTTTCTGATTCGTCCCACACAAAGTTCGGCATTCGCGAAATCACATCTGCAGTCACCGAGCAGGCACCCGACCGGCAAAAGCGTCTCTTCAAGATCAATGGAAAGAATATCTTGATTCGCGGTGGTGGCTGGACTCCCGACATGATGATGCGCGAGCCTTCGGAGCGACTCGCCGATGAATTTCGCTATGTGCGCGACATGGGACTGAACACGGTTCGGTTGGAGGGCAAGCTCGAGACCGAAGAATTTTTTGAGACGGCCGACCGTGAGGGCATTCTGGTGATGGCCGGCTGGTGCTGTTGCGATTTCTGGGAGCACTGGGGAAGCTGGAAAGACGAGGACTTCGAGATTGCCAAGGCCTCATTGCGCGACCAAATGTATCGTTTGAGGAGACATCCCAGTATGGTGATGTGGCTGAATGGCAGCGACAATCCTCCTCCGCCGGACGTCGAAGAAATGTATCTGAAAATTGAATCCGACTTGCGATGGCCGAATCCGATCGTGTCGTCAGCCACCGCGAAGCGGACCACGATAACGGATGGAAGCGGCGTAAAAATGAGTGGACCTTATGAATACGTTGCGCCTTCCTACTGGGAGACGGACCCGCATCGTTCCCCGGACGAGCAGCACTGCAACGCAGGTGGTTGTGGCGGCGCTTATGGCTTCAACTCCGAAACCAGCATGGGACCGGCAGTCCCGCCGATTGAGAGCGTGGAGCGCATGGTTCCGAAAGATCATGTTTGGACAGAGAAAGGATCTTTGGATGAGTACTGGAATTTCCACGCGGGCGGCGGTGCTTTTAAGAACTTGCATGTCTTCACCGATGCCTTGAACGCGCGTTATGGAAAAGCCACCAGCGCGGAAGACTTCGCCTACAAATCGCAGCTCATGACTTACGAAGGTGTGCGCGCTATGTATGAAGCCTACAGTCGCAATAAGTACGCTTCAACTGGCGTCATCCAATGGATGTTGAACAATGCTTGGCCGTCGATGATCTGGCATTTATACGATTATTATTTGCGGCCAGGCGGCGGATACTTCGGCGCTAAGAAAGCGCTGCAACCGTTCGATCCCGTTTATGGATATGACGATCATTCCGTGTGGTTGGTGAGCAGCCAATATGCGGATGCCAAAGGGCTGAAACTATCGGCTCACGTATTCGATCTGGACGGAACGCAGAAGTTTTCGAAAGATAGGTCACTCGATGCGCCGGCCGATAGCACAGCGAAGGTCTTTGAGATCCCGCAGATCGAGGGACTGTCCCCTGCATACTTCCTTGATCTTCGCGTCACCGATGCGAGCGGTAAGCTGGTTGGATCAAACTTCTACTGGCTTTCGACGAAACCGGAAACACTCGATTGGTCAAAATCGAATTGGTATACAACTCCGACCGCGTCATATGCGGATTACACATCACTCAAGGAGTTGCCTAAAGTAAAGCTGAGGATATCGAGCCGCAGCGAGGCGCAGGGTGAAGATGCTGTGACGCACGTGGCTATCGAAAATCCTAGTAGGGCCCTCGCATTTTTCGTGCGGCTAAAACTCGAAAAAGGCAAGGGTGGCGATGAGGTTTTGCCGGTTGTCTGGCAGGACAATTACGTCTCGCTTCTACCTGGCGAGAAGCGTGAAATTATGGCTACCTATCATGCCAGCGACTTGGGCACTGCGAAACCTAATGTCGAGGTCAGCGGTTGGAACGTGGAATAGTTTTACTCTTCCGCGGGCAAATCAAAGTTCACGAGATCTCCACGGAAGCCTCGTGTCTTCCAGGCACCGAAGGCGATTCCAACGGCCATCCAGATGGCGCCTGCGACAACCGCCTTGCGACTGAGGCTCAACCAGAGTAGGAAACAAATCAAAAACCCGAGGACGGGTGGCAGGACGAACAACGGTGTCCACTTTTTATCGCGCACAACGTAGCGCATAAAAGCAGCGGCGTTCACGCCCATAAACGCGATGAGGGCACCAAAATTTAGCATCTCGGCGCCAAGGCCATAGCTCATCACGAACGCGCCGATCAGCGCGATCGCACCCACGAATAAAACATTATTCCGTGGCACTCGATGCTTCGCGTCTACAACTCCGAAAAAGGATTTCGGGAGCGCGTTACTTCGTCCCATGCCGTATAGAAGCCGCGCGGCACCGATCTGTGCTCCCATGCCCGATCCAAAGTTGGCAACCAGCAACGTAAATCCGATAATGCCGAACATCGGCTTCCAGGCGCGGCCGGCGACGTGGACGAAGGCCGTGTCGACATCTGGAAAAGGCTGCGAGGCCGGCCAGATCAACTGCGCGGCATAAACTTCAAAAGCAGACAGAATACCGATAACGAGGCAAGTCAGCACTGTGGCCAGCAGAATATTACGGCGCGGATTTTCTGCTTCTTCTGAGAGCGTGGAGATACCGTCGAATCCGATGTAAGTGAGTACCGCTATCGACGTGCCGCCAAGCACCGCCTTCGTGTTCCACATGCTGGGATCATAAAATGGATGGGTATAAAAACCTGCGCTGTCGTGCGGATGTCCGAAAATATAGCGTGCCGCAACGACAAAGAAAATCGCGATCACCACGCCCATCCCCGCCGCGAGCGCCGAGTTTACGTGAGCAGAAGTTTTAACTCCCTGAACGTTCAGAAGAGTGAACACCAGCGCAAAGAAGATAGCCCATGCCCAATACGGCACGCCGGGAGCAAATACGTGCGCCTGCTGACTGCACCAGATCGTGCAGATGATCGGATTGAGCATGTAATCCATCACCATGCTCCAACCGGTGACATAACCGAGAGCAGGATTAATTTCCTGTCCTACGTAAGTGAACGCAGAGCCCGCACTTGGATAGGCGCGCGCCATACGGCCATAGCTGATGGCCGTGAATAACATCGCCACCATGGCAATCAGGATGGTTGTGACAACATGCCCATGTCCGCGGTCGCTTAGAACGCCGAACACTGACATCGGCGCAACCGGCTGAATCACGATAACGCCGTACAGAATCAGATCCCAAAGCGTGAGCGAGCGTCTTAGACGAGGGGCATTAGTGGTCGGGTTAGCAGTCGAACTCATTCGCGTCCTTAAAAACAAAACCCCATTATCCTGCGGAGATAACGGGGTCCGGGGGAAGGTTCACTCGCACGCAGATCGCGAATAGAGCGGCCTGCCATAGTTCCACAAAATTCCTCTCGAATTCTATACGGAAGGGATATTCTGTCAATGAAAAAAGATCAGCATTAAAACGATTCTTGCCGACTGTTGGCAAATCACGAAATCCGGCAACTTAATGGAGCGCCAGGCCACTTATGAACCACAGAATGCATTTTCTACTCTTCTTTTTTTTATTAGTCAGCTTGCTGCCGAGCGTTGCGCAAGATATCGGGAAAGAGACTGAGCAAAAAAAGCCCTCTGAAAAGACTGTCCAGGAACGGCTAGGCTATGCGGCCTCGGCGCGCCTGCTGGTGATTCACGCTGACGACCTCGGCATGAACCACTCTGTCAACCGGGCCATATTTGAAGCCCTCGAAAAGGGATGGGTTACCTCGGCCAGCATCCTCGTTCCCTGCCCTTGGTTTCCTGAGGTTGTGAAGTGGGCAAAAGAGCACCCTGATGCCGACGTTGGGATTCACCAAGCCCTCAATAGCGAATGGACAACTTTTCGCTGGGGTCCAGTGAGTTCGAAAGACAAAGTGCCCTCGTTGCTCGACCCAGATGGCTATCTTCCACTCGAGACGCCTGCGGTTACCCAAAACGCGCAACTATCTGAGGTTGAAATCGAATTGCGCTCGCAAATTGATCGCGCGAGATCAGCGGGCATTCACCTAACGCACTTGGACACCCACATGGGGGCACTGTTCGGCTCGACCGATCTGTACAGGCTCTATCAGAAGATGGGCCACTCCTATAATCTGCCAATCTTGGAGGCTCGCTCGGGAACTCATGCTCCAGAGGGAGTTTCACCCCCTGCAGAAGAAGTATTGGTTGAGAAGGTTATCGAAATCAATCCCGGAATCGATGTTCAGGACTGGGCCTCGTGGTATCGAAAGCAACTCGAACCTCTTGGTCCGGGCGTTTATCAGGTCATTGTGCATCTGGCCAATGACGGCGAAGAGATGCGGGGCGCGACCAACGATCATCCTGATTGGGGCGCCGCGTGGCGGCAACATGACCTGGACATGGTCAAGAGTCCGGAGTTCCGGCAGTTTCTGAAAGAACAAGGATTCGTGTTGGTGGGGTGGAAAGAGCTAGCCAAGGCATTGCCTACAAATTATGGATCGAACTAGAGTTCAAACTGAAACTCTCTAATGACGGATCTTAACTAGGGCAACAGAGCTGAGAGATCATTGAATGGAGCGGAATTTTTGATGCCCTGTTCTTCTACGATCGTATATATCTTGTCGGCGGCCATGTTTTTGAAGCGGTCCGTCTTACCAGTCGGCCATCGCACTTCAATCGAATCGATTTTTGTTGCTGGTCCCAAGCCGAAATGAAGCCGCAGATCATTCTGCGAAAGATAACTGCTGCCGCCGTGCACCTCGTCGAACTGCGTCATTCCTCCCGCCTGAACGGTGACTCGCGCACCAATCGCAGCGCGGTTGCTTTTTGTTCCAACCAGATGGAAGAGCACACGATGGTTTGGGCTTTTATTTGTGTTGAGCAGCAGGGACGGGGATTCCCCAACGTTGAGCACCACGATATCGATATTGCCATTATTGGCAATGTCCCCAAAAGCGGCACCCCGCCTAGATTTCAGCGGCATATCGGCAATCCCCGCTGCTTTTGAAACTTCTTCGAATGTTCCGTTGCGCAAATTACGATGTAGCAACATCGGCTCGGCATAGGCAGCGCTTCCCTTCACCGTGTCCATTTGCGGATAGACATGCCCGTTGGCCACGAACAAATCCGGCCAGCCATCATTGTCCATGTCGAAGAATGTTGTGCCCCAGCCAACCAGTGGCAGGCTGGGCTGGCCGAGATGCGACTGCATGGCAACATCTTCGAATCCGCGCGGTCCAAGGTTGTGATAAAGCGTGTTGGGTTGATCGGCAAACTCTGTGATGAACATGGAGAGGTATCCGCTGTGATCGTAATCACCCCAAGTCACACCCATGGAGCCGAGCGCCTGACCTTCACTGTTCATCGCGATACCACCAACCATCGCGTCGTCTGTGAACGTGCCGTCGTGATTGTTGTGATAGAGATGATTGGGAGTGGCATCATCGGCAACGAACAGATCGGGCCAACCATCATTGTCATAGTCGCCCCAGGTCACGCCTAGTCCGTAATATTTTTCTGGATCGTTAACTCCTGCTTTCTTCGATACCTCTTCAAATGTGCCGTCGCCGCGGTTGTGATAGAGCAAATCTGTCTCGCCCTCCATGCCCCACGGTCCGCATTGTACTGGTGCACCTTTGAACTGGCAGAACTTGGTCGAACCAAAAACGGGAAGATCGTTCATGTCTACGTGCACATAGCGCGAAACGAATAAATCGACGTTGCCGTCACGGTCATAGTCGGCCCATGCCGCGCCTGTGGAGAAGCCGCCTCCGCGCACTCCAGCTTTGTCGGTTACATCTTCGAAGGTGCAATTGCCGTTATTGCGGTAGAGGGCATTGCCGCCGTATCCCGTCACAAAGAGATCAAGATTGCCATCATTGTCGAAGTCAGCGACCGCGACACCCATTCCCCAACCTTTGCGCGTGAGCCCAGCCTTCTCAGTGATGTCAGTGAACTTGAGGTCGGCATCCTGATGCCAGAGCGTGACCAGAAGATCGCCGCCCTGCTTGTAGCGGTCGACGGTCGACCCGTTCACCATCACGATATCGAGCTTGCCGTCATTATCGCAGTCGAACAAACCGATACCACCGCTCATCGATTCGATGACATAGTGTTTTTCGGCAGATGAAATGTGGGAAGCAGTCAGACCGGCCTGAGAACTGATGTCGCGAAAGATGGGAACAGGGGCTGTGGATTTGGGCTCCGGTGATTTCTTCTCGGTATGGATAGAAGAATTCTTGCCAGCGGGGTTTACCGAAACTTGAGCCGCGCTTTGGGCAAAAATGAAGCCACTAAAGGCAATCAACAGAATTATGAACAGGCCAACCCGCATGCACTGTGATTGTAAGCGATGTTTCACTTCGTATATTGGAATGAATATCCGCTCGCTTCCTTCCCCGACATGAACCTGGTGTTGTACTCAAGCAAATAGTTTATGTGCTCAGCATCGGCTGGGAATGACTTTCCCGGATAGGGATACGTTTCCATGTGTCGGAAGGGGAGAGGATCGACCGTATCGCCGCGGTAGGCGTAGAAGTCCATATCTTTTTCGTATCCGTTGGCGACGAAGAAATAATCGCGCACCCAATCTTGCGGCAATGCAGGTAGCTTCGTGGGATCGAAATCGAGCGCAACTTCATCGCCCGACCCGAAGACGACGAACTTATCGTCGATCGAGTCCAGTAGCGCGCGTACATCTCCATAGCGCGTGTACGCGCCTGCGGGACGTGTGTAGGGGCCGGTGGCGCTGACCTTTTCGTAAATGTATTTCACGTTGCCGGGCGGCTGATCTTCGATCTTCAGCGGGAATCCGTGAAAATCGAGGTCGGCGCGCGTGAGCGGAACAGGTGTCAGACGGGCATTGTGATTTTGAGTCGTCCTGCTGATGAGGATGCTGTCCCAGTAGATCTGGAGATTCGTGGTGATACGGATACGGCGCGTACCCAACGGAAGTTTTCCGGTGAGGTCTGCGGTCATGGTGCGTGGCCCGCCGGCGGGAAATCCCATGTCATCGATTACGCAGGCCCATCTTGCTCTTGTGCCATTCTTGGCCGAATTTGTTTTGGTCGAGCTGCCAGTCGAGACTAGCGCTTCCACATACGGCGCAAGCGGGCGGAGCCCCGCTTGATCAGCGGCATACATGCTAGTCGCCGAGTAATATTGGATCTCGCCATTCATGAGCAGCCACAGCGGACCACCTTGGTACGATTCGCCAAGATCAAGCTCCAGACTGTGGGGCTCGGTGAATCCCATAAATGAGACCACTTTGAAGTCGCCGAAATAGCGATGTGCGAGCAAGTCTGGAAGCACGTCATGTCCATGTTCATCCCAGGCTCCGGTGGGTGGACGCGCATCGTTCTTATCACTGAACACGACCTTGAACGGCGGGAACGGCGGATTGCTTGCGAAATATTCGTTGGGGTAGACATCAAGATCAGCGGGATGATCGACAGCGAGTAATTTCACCTGATCGAGATAAACCGATTCTTCGAGCGGCTCCATAAAGCGGAGGCTCAGCTTGCCATCTTTTTCGCGCAAGGAACTACGATCAATCTTGATGGATTCGGTAGGGCGGGCAATGTCGCGTTCGATTTTATTTCCGTTGGCCGCGATCCAGTGTCCAACTACTCCTGCGCCGAGCATGTCGCCGACTAGCTGGTATTCATGACCATCCCACGCAAAAAGCGTAGGACAGGAACTGCCTCGGCGATCGAGTTCAGTTATGTTCTGTGGCTTATTAGCGGCGACTTCAATTTCATCCTGGAGAACTCCGGTCGGCCATAACATTCTGACTACCTCGGCTTCCTTCGATTGCCCAATGCCGATCGTCAGGTAGGGAGAATTCTGCCCGAGGTAGCCAGAGGATCCATAGACTTCAAACTTCTGCCGGATTCCATCCGAGAAGACTTCGACTTTTGTACCGATGGCGCTCTTGTTGTCGTTCAGCCCCTTGAGCGCAAGGCGAAGCGAGTTGTTCTTGTTCCCGCCTTCGTTGCGGAGCAGTACGGCGGGGCCGTGATTTTGCGTGATCAGGAGATCGACGGCGCCGTCGTTGTCATAGTCTCCGGTAATGATGGCTCGCGGCTCTTTGAGCTGAATCTTGTCGAGTCCGGTTTCGACGGTGACATCTTTCCAACCGTCGGTGCCGAGGTTGCGAAAGAGGCGGACTTCTCCCTTGCCTTCTTTTGTTTCGCCTACGGCGACTAGATCGACCCAACCGTCGTTGTCATAGTCGATGGCGGCGACGCCGTAGGCGCGGACCCAATTTGTTTCGGGCAGTTTCACCTGCTCAAAGCTCTTGCCATGGTCGTTGTGCCAGAGAGTGAGGCTTTGTTCACCCCAACCGTCGCCGGCTAGTGTGACATCCATCCAGCGGTCGTGGTCGAAATCGAGAACAGCGATACCGTTTGCGCTAGCCCATTCAGGAAACAGAGTGCGACCAAGAAATGTGCCCTCTCGCGGGTTTTCAAAAACGGTTGTAATACTGCGCCAACCTGCAATCACTAAGTCAACGGCTCGATCATTGTTGTAGTCGGTCGCAACGGCGGCGGTGAAGAAACCTGTTGCAGAGAGCCCTGTTTCCGCGCTGACATCAGTAAATGTACCGTTTCCATTGTTGCGCCACATTTCGTTCGCCCATTTCCGCTTCGTGGTAGGGACCGAACTTGCCTCCTTCGTTTCCCCGGTCTGCAGCACGGGGTTCGGGTTTATTGCTTCTTCTAGGACTTCGATCGGGGCTCGCGTGATGCACAAATCGAGATCACCGTCGTGGTCGTAGTCCACAAATGTTAGCCCTGAGTTTGGTCCATCGCTCTTGATCCCGGCCGCTTCCGTCACGTCCTTGAACGTACCGTTTCGTTCATTGTGGAGTAGGAGAACATGACCATGGAAGCCCAGGGCAATATCAACAAATCCATCATTGTCGTAATCGCCCGTTGTGCATCCGAGTGCGTGCAGTGTCGGGTCGAGGCCCGCCTTCTTCGTCACATCCTCGAACTTGCCTCCATCGTTGCGAAAGAGAGCCAGTCCGCCTTCGGGACCGCTATCGGCGAGCAACACGTCAATTCGGCCATCATTGTCGTAGTCGAGAAAGCACGCGCCTGAATCGTGGAATAACCTCAAATCACTCGGGCTCAGCGCTGATGGCTTCGAGAACAGTCCAGCGCTTTGCGTCACATCCACAAACTTCACCGGAATCTGCGCCGGAACTTTCTGCACTGCCAGCGGCGAATCTTCCGCGCGGGAATACTTTCCCTGCTCGCCATAGGCCAGGCTGATGGGTGAGCCTAACTTGTTCTGTGTGATGTACTGGAACTTCTTCATCGCCTCATGCGCTGGATCGGCTTGTCCGGATTGCTGGTAGGCGCGAGCCAGTCCGAATTGGGCGGAGGCGTGATGCGGGTCTAGCTTTAACGCATGCTCGAAGGCATCGATCGCTTCTGGATATTGCTTGAGTTGCGCATAGGTCGATCCGAGGAAATACCAGGTGTCGGCGTCGTTCGGATCGATCTCTGTGACGCGACGGAACGCTTCGACGGCGGCACTCGCATCGGTAGAGTTCTTGTAATAGAGGCCAATGTTGTACCAGGCGTGCGCGTCTTTCGGATTGTCCTTGGTGGCCTTTTCCAGCAGCGCCTTTGCTTCGTCGACACGCTGCAAGTTGAGGAGCGCAACTCCGCGATTGACCGCTGTAACTTCCAATGCTGGGTCATCGGCTGCCGCTGACTCGAACGCCTTCAACGCCTTCTCGAAGAGCTGCTGGTTCATGTACGCGACACCGATGTTGTTGAGACGCGCCGCTTCTTGAGGACTGTTAGCGGGACCGTTTGCCGCGAGTAGCGCGATGAGCAGCACTATCAAAAGAGTGGAGACAAGGGCGAGGCTAAAGAGCTTGGTCATCATTACGTTAGGGAATGAGGTCGGTGACAATTCTATCTGACCCAGATGGATAGGACTCGCGAATTCCTTTCTGGCCTTTCTTGACCACATGCTCGCATTGCTGACTTCCTGCCGCTCTGCTAAGTTGATTAGTTTCCTGTTCATTGTCTGCTAATTCTGTCTGCTGACTCAGTGGGGTGAGACTTAAAATGCCAGCTATCAAATTCCGCGGTGTGGACTTTATCGGATTCGACACGTTGCTCAATGACGACGAACGTCTGGTGCGCGATACGGCGCGCAAGTTCATCGAAGACAACCTCGTTCCGATCATTGAGGAGTGCAATCGCGCAGGTCGTTTTCCGCGCGAACTGGTGAAACCGATGGCCGATCTTGGGTTCTTCGGCGCGTCATTGAACGGATACGGTTGCGCTGGCATGTCGAACGTCGAATACGGACTGGTCACGCAGGAACTGGAACGCGGAGATTCCGGCGTCCGTTCGTTTGTCAGCGTGCAATCGGCGCTGGTGATGTATCCAATTTATGCGTTCGGCAGCGACGAGCAGAAGAACACTTGGCTGCCTGCGATGCAGAAGGGGGAAAAGCTTGGCTGCTTTGGGTTGACTGAACCAGATTTCGGATCGAATCCTGGAGGCATGAGAACGCGCGCTCGCAAAGTCGGTAAAGAGTATGTGCTGAATGGCGAGAAGATGTGGATTACTTCTGGTTCAATCGCTGATGTCGCTGTGATCTGGGCGAAAGTTGAAGATGAGGGAGACAGTGAAAGGGAAACGATACGCGGATTCCTGGTGGAGACTGATCGTCCTGGATTTAAGGCCGATGACATTCATGGGAAGTGGTCGTTGCGCGCTTCGGTGACTTCGGGCTTGTCGCTGCAGGATGTGCATATTCCTGAGTCGAATCTCTTGCCAGGTTCTGGTGGATTGAAGTCTCCGCTGATGTGCTTGAATCAAGCTCGCTATGGAATCTCATGGGGCGCGATCGGCGCGGCAATGGCTTGTTATGACTGTGCGTTGCAATATTCGCTGCTGCGAAAACAATTCCGCGATCAGCCGATCGCATCGCATCAGTTGGTACAGGAAAAACTTACCTGGATGATCAATGAGATCACCAAGGCGCAGCTACTGGTGCTGCAAGTCGGCCGTTTGAAAGACGCTGAAAAAGTTCAGCATCAGCATATCTCTATGGCGAAAAGAAATAACGTCTGGATGGCGCTCGAATGTGCGCGGATGTCGCGAGATATTCTCGGAGCGAACGGTGTGGCTGACGATTATCCCATTATGCGTCATCTGATGAATCTCGAAAGCGTGAAGACCTATGAGGGAACGCATGATATTCACACGCTGATTATTGGCGCGAGTGTGACGGGGATTGACGCGTTCTAGTTCTATTACGCTGTGCATAATGCATTGACCACTGCGACTCAACTGTAGAGTTCCGCCAGCAACTCATAGGCTCTCCGCATGTGCGGAATCACTATGCTTCCACCTACTACTAGCGCTATGTTGATTGCTTCTTCCTGCTCGGCTCGAGTTACTCCTAAACGATAGGACTGAATCACGTGGTAGTTGATGCAGTCGTCGCAGCGCAAACACGCGGAGGCGACCAATCCCATCAACTCTTTGTATTTTGCGGGCAGAGCACCTTCGAGATAGGCATTGTGATCCAAATTGTAGAGGCGCTTGACGAGGAGGTTGTCTGCTTTGTCGACGTTTTCATTTTGACGAGCACGGGTGTCGAGAAAGTGTCGGGCGAGTCCACTTTTTTCAGCGACTTGTTTGTCTGAGAAAAGGTAAGTGGGTTCTTTGCGATCTTTGGTCGCGTGTTCAGTGGGTTTGTGGTCTGACATGGATGAAAGATTAGCAGACTGGGTTTTCAGGTCTCAGGTCTTTGGTCTCAGGAAATACCTTGAGGGCTTGGGTGTGGCTTGCTTCTGGTTTGCTGGTGACTTGAGGGTGATTTCTGTTCTTTTTTGACTTTGCACCCCCCTCCCCCCCTCCCCCCTCCCCCCTATTCCTGCTAAAATATAGAGCCTAAAGGACGACTCCAAAGTATTCAAAACTAATGACTTAGCTCGACTGCTTCATTTCAGGCTGCTGAAATCTATGGTTCAGCGGCTTTCTTGATTCTGCCGGATTGCGGGTTGTGGGTCTGTGATCCTTGTCACAGGTGTTTGTGATGAAAGCGAGGTCAGAGGTTAGAGGCCAGATTGCAGAAGTAGGCGGGGCAAGCCTAAGTCATCCGACAAAAACTAAGACGGGACTTCAGCTTCCGGCGTCACAGACGGTTATGATAAGAAAGGTCTGTTACACTTCGGGTCGCTAAGGTACAGGGATGTTGCAATTTCTTGCGACTTAATTGGGCATCGCGGCGTGGAAAAGTTGTGATTATTTTTTGAGAGTGACTTTAGTAATCAGTGGTAAGATGCTGCGACGGTCGAACCCCGAAATACTTTCATGCGAAGTTGAATTGTGATTCGGCCTCTTGTCCGGCGCTGACAGCGCGATCGTTGATTGATGATCGGTGATTATTAATTGCTGGTCGCTAATTAAGGATCAACTGATCAAAGTGGCATCCTCCCCTGCCATCGGCACCCGGACCTCGATTCTGCTTTATTTACGGACGTCCCCCAGACTTTAAATCGTCCGAACCAGTGGAAGTCGGGAACACGAACGAACCCTATCGGTAAATACAGGAGACGGCGGCACTGACTCCAGAAAATTCTGGAGACCTTCGGTGCGTTTGCACGCGTGTGCAAATCAGCTTTACAGATTGTCAGTTCACAAATCGTCAGTTCACAAATCAAAGTTTTGCAAAATCAATTGAGGGAGATTCTTATGAAAACTGTTTACAAGTTCGCCGCGCTGACTCTCGCGATGTTTGCGGTGTCGGCGTATGGCGTTTCGCAGACGACATCAACCAAGACTAAACCGTCGACTACCGTGACCCAGAATTTGATACGCGGGGTAATTGGACCAGCTGGGAATAATTCCTCATGGGCCAACTATTCCGTATTTAATCTGATTCCTGGTTCGGGGCTGTTCCCGATCACCAGTACAACTACCGTCTTCTACTTTGGATTCACGGGTGGAACCGAGGCGGACATCAGCAATATGGTGCTTTACACGACGGCGCGAGGCAGCTTGACAGTCACGGCCGTTACACCGGTGAAGCTGGGCGGCGTCTCTAATCCCAGCATCATGCTGAGCAACACGGGCGTGTGCCCGGTGGCGCCTTCCCAAACCACTCCTTGCATTGTACGTTTCGATCCTACGACGATCACACTTTCGACGGCGAACGATTACTACTTTACGGTGTTTTACACGAACGACACAAACAATTCGGGCATTTCCGGGGCTTCACCCAACCAGAACCAGTCGAGTATATCGAGCGCTTACTACGGGGGGACGGACTACACCCATCTTACGGTTGGTGAATCTATTCCTGGCACTTCGAATCGCGGATCGTCGTTCCTGATGTACGTCATGAATAACTAGTGGGCGGTTGGACGATGCGAACAACCAGTCCGAATAACCGATACGCGTGCTTGAACGCTGAAAACAAATTTTAAATATGGAGATTTCAATGAAGACTATTTTCAAATTCGCAGCGCTAACTCTGATGGTGTTGATCGTCCCGGTGTGCGGTTTTTCCACTACCAAGCCCGAGAACCTGGAACGCGGCATAGTTGGACCGGTCGGATCCAACGTAGGTTGGAGCGGCTATTCCGTGGTGGAGCAGATCCCCGGTGCGGGGCTGATTCCGGTTACCAGCACGACCACTGTTTTCTACCTCGGATTCACAGCTGGCACAGAGGCAGACATCAGCGGTATGACTCTGTATACGACTGCGCGAGGCAGCAGCACGATCACTGCCGTCACACCAGTCAAACTTGGCGGCGTTACCAATCCCTCGATCGATCTGGCGAGCACAACGGTTTGTCCCGTGGCGGAAATTTCTACCTTTAATCCGTGCATTGTGCGGCTCGATCCAACGACAATTACGCTCTCGGCGCTCAACGACTATTACCTAGTGGTGTATTTCACGGCCAGCGACTCAAACAATGGCACCCTAGGCCTCACCTCTCCCAGCTGGGCACAGACGAGCCTGAGGGGATCGTATATCACTGGCAACGAAACCGGACTTGCCGTCGGTGGAGCGATTCCGAGCAGTCTGAACTTTAATAGCCAACCCTACATGCTCATGTACGTCATGACCGACTAGGGATCCGGCTGTAAAAGCCTGGCTCGATCGGATCGCGGGCGATTCACGTACAGATAACCAAAAATTAAATTTGATTTCGAATAGGGAGATTCGCGATGAAAACATTTTATAAACTTGCAACATTCGTTCTGACGATGACGGTTCTGACGGCGAGCGTTTTTGCGCAGGAACCGGCTCCAGCAGTCACTGTTCTGGCTAACTTGACGGAAGGGCAAGGGATTATTACGAGCAGCGGCGGCCAGTCCTGGGATGGCCTTTCGGAGTTGGTCCTGATTCCGGGGGCGGCGCTGATGGGAGCGCCCTCCACTACAACCGTCCTTTCTCTTGGATTTACCGGGGGATCGGAAGCGGATATCGGCAATATGGTGCTCTATGAAGTTCCGCGGAACGGCAGCACGGTGATCAAAGTCACCAAAGTTGAGTTGGGCGGAACTCAAACCCCTAGCATTGTTCTGACCAGCAAGACGGTTTGCCCAGTGCAGCCGGTATCTGTCACCAATCCCTGTATCGTGAAGCTGGATACCATCAAATCGGCGCTCTCGCCGCTTTATGATTACTACTTCGCGGTCTATTTCACACTCGACACCAATAACGAAAAAATTAGTGGAGTCGGGCAGACTGCTTCTCAGGGTGCCTTGAGCGGGTGGAGCCTGTATGGCGACCAAACTCGAATCGGGGCGAAGGGGGCTCTCCCCACGAACGAGGACAGCGACCAAGCACCATTTTTCCTAGCATACATTACGAACGAGTAACTAGCTCCGGGGCACGTCCTGCAGGCGTGCTCCGGATTTTTTCTTCTTCTTCTTTCCCAAGCTGTGAAGCCGTACTCTTGCTGACAGTTATGCTCTCGCCGAAAAGGGACGCTGCTGGAACGGCGGCGCCGAGCCGTCCGTGGGACATCTGCCCGTTCTTCTATCATTATCTGCTGCTACAATCGCTAGCTTCATGATTCAAGGGAACTTCCTGCCCTACAGAAACGTACTTCTGTTGTGCTGTCAGGGAGTTGACGGCTGCTTTTACGGCGCTGCCGGGGCTTTGGCTTGGGACGAGATTTGGGGAGCATGAGGTCCTTCGCTTCGCTCAGGATGACAAATCGGTTTGATGACAACTTGATTTTTGGATGACAGCATAGATTAAACGTGGTTCAGGGAGTCTGGTTTTGGATGAGACCCAGGTTGTCGGATTGCTGGTCCGTCGCTGCGTTGGTGGCGATGCCGCGGCTTGGGAGGAGATTGTGCAGCGCTATCACCGGCGGATATATAACGTCTGCTACCGGTTTGCAGGGGATTCCGAGAATGCGCAGGACCTCACCCAGGAGGTCTTTATCAAGATGTACCGGACTTTGAATACCTACGATTCGGGCAAGGGCGCGTTCATGACTTGGGTAACCACCATTACTCGCAATTTACTGGTCGATCATTTCAGGAAAAGCAAGGGCGACCGGATCACGGATTCGCTGGATTCCGCACCTTCGGAGCACGAGGACGCGCAGCCGCTTAGCGAGCAGATTGCGGACCGGGGAATGGCTCCGGATGCAGCAGTACAGAGCCGGGAAACGCGGGAAATGGTGCATTTGGCGCTGCAAAAGCTGTCTCCGGAGCTGCGGGAGGCGGTGATTTTGAGGGATTTACAGGACATGGACTATCGCGAAATTGCTACGGCTCTGAGGGTTCCGGAGGGGACCGTCAAGTCGAGAATTAACCGGGGACGAGCGGAACTTGCGCGCCTCCTACAACGTACATATAAACAGGTGATCTGATGCCAGGTGAAACAAAACACGGGATCGAATGCACCGAGTTCGAAGCGCTGGTCAGCGACGCTCTGGAAGGGCTGTTGACGCCGGCTCGGATGGAGAGCTTTGAGGCTCATCGGCGCGTCTGCGAGATCTGCGGGCCATTGTTCGCGGAGGTGCAGGCGGGGCAGCAGTGGCTGCGGTCGCTGGATGAAGTCGAACCTCCGGCGTATTTGGTACACAACATTCTGACGGCTACGACTGGAGTGGTAAGCTCGCGGACTTTCTCTGCGACTGAGGCGGCGGCGCGGGGCGGTCGTACGACTCCGTTTAGAGAACGGGCACGGGAGTGGTGGGATTCCTTCTTCGCTCCGATGTCGGCCTTTGTGCGGCAGCCACGGTTTGTGATGTCGTTTGGGATGATCTTCTTCTCGTTTTCGCTCGGACTAAGCGTGGCGGGCGTGAAGCCGGCGGATGTATCGAAGGTCGACCTGCGGCCAACGGCGTTGCGACATGCCTACACCGACGCGCAAATCAAAGTTGTGAAGTACTACGACAATATTCGGTTTGTGTATGAGATCGAATCGAGGCTGCGCGAGCTGAAGCGGGCTAACACTCCCGACCAGCCCGCGCCGGAGGAACAGAAACAGAATCGTAAGAACAACGGTAGTGGGCAATCAGAGCATAATTCGCCAGATCAGAAACAGGACCGTAACTATTCCCGGGAATATAACCAGCCGGTTTTAGCTGCCCTGCGAACTGGGGTGGGAAATGCTTCACCCGCCTTGAAGGTGGAGATGAATGCGACTACAAATCGGAGGTTCGTATGAACTGCGCCAATCATGCTGATGCGTCGGCAGTGGCCTATTGCCGCACTTGCGGAAAGGCACTGTGCGCGAACTGTACACGTCCCGTGCGGGGCGTGATCTATTGCGAGGATTGCCTGGGAGCGAAGATGGAAGGTGTTCCTACGGGAGCTTCTTCCAGTGCGGCAGGATTTGTTCCTGGGACGTTCGCTTCGGGAACGGGAGTTCCTGGGACGGCTTCTGCGGCAGCATACGGGCAAGTGCCTCCACCTCCGGGAAGCAGCGGTGGACCGAACCCGACCGTGGCTGGAATTCTGGCTGGGTTCTTCCCCTTCGGCGTGGGCGCGGTCTACACCGGGCAATATGCCAAAGGATTAGCGCATCTGGCAATTTTTGTTTTGCTCATCGCCGGGGTCAATGCCTCCGATCACGATCACTCGTCAGCGCTGGGGGTTATCTGCGGACTCGGCATTGCCTTTTTTTATGTCTACCAGATTATTGATTCAGTGCGCTCGGCGAGGGCTATCCAAACCGCGCAGCCAATACCGGATCCGTTCGGCTTGGGGGCAACTTTTGGCGGCGGGGCAAAGATTGAGACGAGCAAGGTCCCCATGGGCGCGATTGTGCTTATACTCGTGGGCTTTCTCTTCTTGCTGAATACCCTGGGCCTGTCGGAATACGGTCTGGATCGTTTTTGGCCATTGATTTTGATCGTACTCGGTGCCTGGCTGTTCGCGCGCAACTGGGGCGTACTGAGCGGAGGCTGTTCGGGCTGCCAATGTGCGCGCTGCCGAACTCGGCGCATCATGGGTCCGGCGATGCTCTTGACGGTGGGCACTTTGTTCCTGCTGGAAAACCTGCATGCGGCGGACTTTAGCCGTACCTGGCCGGTAATTCTACTAGTGATTGGTGGCGTTAAGTTGCTGCAGGGGAACGCCTCTTCGGAGGGACATATTCCGTCACTTGGGCAGGGCGCATATCCTTCGGAGTCAACTCCACCGGGCCCGATTCCTCCGGTGCCGCCGGTTCCTCCCGTACCACCTGTTCCACCGACCGGTGAGGTGAACCGTGGCTAGTCCAATCATGACTCCAACTCCTCCGACTCCGCCACTGCCTCCGCGTCCACCGCATCGTTCGATTGCCGGACCGGTCGTGCTCATCCTGATGGGCATTCTCTTCCTGATGGTAACGATGGGTGTGTTCGACCGTTATTCCATGTTGGTGATGTTCGGCCGTTTCTGGCCGGCATTACTCATTCTCTGGGGCGTGATCAAGCTAATTGAATACGAGCAAGGCAAACGTTACGGGCAGCCTGTGCGCGGTATCGGCGCCGGTGGTATTTTCCTGGTGCTGTTTCTGATTATCTTCGGACTACTTGCGTCCCAGCTGTCGCGAGTGAACTGGAAGGGCCTGGGGGAACATATTCAGATTGGCGATAACGAAGGGTTGGACGAAATCTTTGGCGGGTCCACATTCGATTATAGCGACGAACTGAGCCAGGAAATTCCCGTGGGCAGCACCCTACACGTAAACGATGACCGCGGCGCGATCACAATCAATGCGTCGGACAGCAAGACGATAAAGATTTCCGTGCGCAAGAAAGTGCGCGCGGAGAAGGAGTCGGAGGCCGACACCTACAACGCAAAGACCAAGCCGCAGATCACCGTCGCCGACAAGGTCGTCACGCTGGACGCCAACGTTCATGCGGCCGGCGACAAAGGTATTACCACCGACATGGATATCTACGTACCGCGCAATACCAGTCTCGTGATCGTTTCCCGGCGCGGGGCTGTGACGATCAATGGCATGGAGGGGACGGTCGAGGCGACGAATCATTCCGGTGAAGTCGATCTCAACGATCAAACTGGAAATGTGGTGCTCAGTCTGGAACAAAGCGCGGCACGCGCTGAACATGTGAAGGGCGACATCACCATTCAAGGCCGCGCGAACGAAGTCGACCTTGAAGATGTCGACGGCGCGGTGCATTTGAACGGCGAATTTCAAGAGAGCACACGGCTGGTGCGCGTCAGCAAGACGGTAAGTTTCCATTCTTCGCGGACAGACATGGAGTTCGCCAGCCTGGATGGCAGGCTCGATCTGGACTCCGGTGACCTGCGCGCCGATTCGCTGACTGGGCCAATGCGCCTGACGACACGATCGAAGGATATTTCGCTCGAAGGCTTATCGGGCGATCTTCGTTTGGAAGATCAAAATGGAACGGTCGAAGTCGGACTACGCAAGCCGGGTAACATCCAGATCGATAATCGCAAGGGTGATGTGCAGATTTCGATTCCTCCGAATACGCCGGTCAAGATTGAGGCGCGGACGCACGAAGGAGAGATCGAAAGCGACTTTGAGGAAATTAAAGTCGAAAATAACGACAAGCAATCAAGCGCCAGTGGATCGATCGGAACGAACGGCCCTCCTGTGGTGGTGAACTGCGAAAAGGGAACGATAGAAATTCGCAAGGCAACGGTTGCGCCTTTGGCTCCGCCGGTTCCACCAGCGAAGCCAGGCAAACCGGCAAAAGCCCTACCCGCACCGAAGGCGCCCCCGGTGGAGAGTGAGAATTAGATCAGCTGTCAGCCATCAGGCCGGAGTTCGCGAGGTCTTCTGACCTGGCATTTGTGAAATCGCACCTAACGCTTGAGCCTAGCGTCTGAACCCGATTCGCTGTGGTCAACGTGAGGCTGATGGCTGGACGCTGTCTTCCCTAGGGTATAATCTCGCCCACTGATGAATCTGGCCGCAGGCACCAAGCTTGGACCTTATGAAATTGTCTCCCTCTTAGGTGCTGGAGGGATGGGTGAAGTTTATCGAGCGCGGGACTCTCGTCTTCGACGGGATGTTGCCGTCAAAGTTCTGCCGCAAACGCTCTCCCTGGACGCCGACCGTATGCGCCGTTTCGAGCAAGAAGCGTTAGCAACGGCCGCACTCAATCATCCCAACATTCTGGCCGTCTTTGATATCGGAACGAGCGAAGGCTCGCCCTATGTCGTTTCTGAACTGCTGGAAGGCGAGACTTTGCGGGAGCGGCTGCGTAGCGGGTCTATCCCTGTCCGCAAGTCTCTCGACTACGCTCTTCAAATCGCCCACGGACTAGCCGCTGCGCACGAAAAAGGAATCATCCATCGCGATCTGAAGCCAGAAAATCTTTTTCTTACCAAAGACGGACGCGTCAAAATCCTCGACTTCGGTCTCGCCAAACTGACGCAGCTCGATCCCGACTCCAATCCTTCCATGGCAACGGTGACCCATGGCGTCACTGAGGCAGGAGTCGTAATGGGCACCGCTGGATACATGTCGCCCGAACAAGTCCGCGGCATGGCGCTCGATCCGCGCTCCGACATTTTCAGCTTCGGCGCAATTCTCTATGAAATGCTCTCCGGCAAACGCGCATTTCATGGTGAAACTCCCGCCGACACCATGAGCTCGATCCTGAAGGAAGATCCTCCGGAGTTGAACGAAACCAATCGCAATGTTTCTCCTGCGCTCGAGCGCATCGTTCAACATTGCCTGGAGAAAAATCCCGAATCGCGCTTCCATTCCGCCAGCGACATCGCATTCGATCTCGAACATCTCTCTGGAATCTCCGGCAGCGCCGCGAGAATCGCTCAAACCGGAGTCATACCCTCGCACCGCAAGCTATTCATCGGCATTGCGTCTGCTCTCGCGCTGGCATGCCTCGTCTACGGTCTCGGTTGGTGGACTGGGAAAGCTACCACGCGCGTCTCTCAGCCCGAGTATCAGCAGATTACATTTCGCACGGGTAGCATCGGCAACGCCAGATTCACTCCCGACGGCAGCATCGTTTACAGCGCCTCGTGGGACGGCGGCGAAGAGCAGTTGTATATGTCGCGCACGGACGATCCTGGGTCGCGCGAATTGGGAATCAAGAATGCGGAGCTGCTTTCGATTTCCAAGGCGGGAGAACTGGCAATCCGGCTCAACACCACGAATTACAGTGGTTATGCGCGCAGCGGAACACTGGCGCGGGTTCCGTTGAGCGGAGGAACGCCGCATGAAGTGCTGGACAATGTGCAGGATGCGGACTGGTCGGCGAATGGCGATACCATGGCCATCATCCGTTACGTTCCTGACAGCGGTCACTGGCGTCTGGAGTATCCGGTCGGCAAGGTTTTGTTCGACAGCATCAATTGGATGAGCCACCCGAAAATTTCGCCCGACGGAAAATGGATTGCTTTCGCAGACCATGGAAATCCGGGAGGCGATGATGAGGGCTCGGTAGCGGTGATCCGCACCGACGGCACGGACAATAACAAAGACAAGCTGCTTTCTACAGGCTGGACTTCAGTGCAAGGGATTCTCTGGTCTCCCTCAGGGGATGAGATCTGGTTTACCTCCACCAATACGGGTGCTGCCGCCAACCCGCGAGCCGTAACCCTTTCCGGCAAGGTGCGTAACATGACCAATGTTCCCGGAGGTATGTGGCTTCAAGATATGCGTAATGGTACTGTGCTGACCGTGGCCAGTCACGTCCGGCTGGGAATCAAAGGCGTGGAGCCGGGCGGTAAAGAGGAGCACGAACTAGGGTGGTTTGGATGGTCGGAGCTGCGCGACATCAGCCGCGATGGACGAAAAATTGTCTTCGAAGAAGAAGGTGACGGTGGCGGAGCGAACTACACCGTATTTCTGCGCGATACGGATGGCTCGCCTCCCGCAAAAATCGGCGAGGGACGCGCCTTGGCAATTTCGCCCGATGGCAAGTGGGTAGTCGCGGAGCCGGCGAAGGGCGGTCCGCTTAACCTGTTGCCCACGGGCGCAGGCGAAGCAAGACAACTTACTCACGATACGGTGAGCTACGAGCTGGCTCGGTTTTTTCCTGATGGAAAGCGGTTGCTGGCTCGTGGAATTGAAGTCGGCCATGGTGAACGCGATTACGTCATTGACATCGGCACTGGCGACTCCAAGCCGGTGACTCCCGAGGGGGTTATCGGCGTGCAAGTTTCTCCGGATGGTAAGAACGTCGCCGTTCGCGGACTAGAAGGCAAGCGGGGATTCTGGTCGTTCGAAGACAACGCCTTTCATACCATACCGGGCCTGGCAAATTCCTACACCGTCATCGGCTGGACGCCCGATTCACAATCGGCGTACGTAGCCGATATCAAACAGCAGCTCAGGAAAGCTGTGCCAGTTGCTCGGGTGAATATACAGACGGGGAAAATGGAGCCTTGGAAGACCTTCGGGGAAGCAACGGGCGCGGGGGTCTCGACCATAGCCGTGCCTCATCTTTCCACTGACGGAACTGCGTATGCATATCTCTACGTACGCGTGCTGTCAGAAGCTTATGTGGTTACGGGGCTGAGGTAAGTTCGGTTCTCAGCCGTCAGCCATCAGCAAGATCAAGACCTGTAATCAGCTCTTGCTATAATCTCACCCCGATGAGTCTCGATGGCGTAACTCCTAGGATTGAGGCGCCTATTGTTGAGATTGACGGCGTGTCGAAATCGTTTGGGTACAAAGACGCGCTTAAGAATATCTCCTTTGCGGTTCCCTCCGGACAAATCTGCGGACTGCTCGGCCCGAACGGCGCCGGAAAGACGACGCTGTTCCGGCTGCTGATGGGAATTTTGAAAGCGAATCGTGGCCAATTGCTGGTCGATGGCCTGGATGCATTTGAAAAGCGCGTCGAGGTCAAACGGCTCATCGGATTTCTGCCGGATGAGCCGGTGTTCTATTCGTATTTATCGGGGCGTGAGGTGCTCGAACTGAGCGCGGCGATGCATGGCTTGGGTGTTCCAGCGACCATGGATCGCATCAACCCGATCATGGCAAAGCTGCGTTTGTCGGAAGACATCGACAGCTATGCCGAAGATTATTCACGCGGCATGAAAAAGAAGCTCGGCTTGCTGCTGGCGATGTTGCATCAGCCGAAGCTTCTGGTGCTTGACGAGCCGACGAATGGGCTTGACGTGGAGTCGACGCGCCTTTTCTACGATCTGATTTTTGAAACCGCGCAGCAGGGCACAACTGTTCTTTTTTCGACCCACCTGATGGACCACGTAACCCGGCTTTGCTCTCACGCCATCATCATCAATGAAGGGACGGTGGTAGCGAAGGGTTCTCTCGAAGAACTGCGCGCGACGTACGGCGAAGCCAGCCTGGAAGACATTTTCCTCAAATTGACCGCCCGGCCTCCTCAACAATGAATGGAAGCCTTCCCAGCGGGCCGGGCTTTTGGAAGACGGTCGGGCTGCTGCTTTCGGCAGCGCGCAAACGCGCGTCGGGCAGGCGAAAACGACAGCGCGAGTTGCTACAGCAACGCTCGCGCGGCAATGCGACGGATTGGTCTGGCTTCAGCTATGCCATTGGCATTTTTTTTATGGCCGCTCTCAACGTGCTGGCCGTATTTGCCATGCGTACGGCGGTGAAGACAGCGGAGCGGATTGAGGTGGAACGGCAGGGGCAGATCGTAGTCAGCAGTTATTTTAGGTGGAGAGCAGCAGAGGCGGAACAATTTGCCGACGAGCCAACCAGACATTGTGAGGTGATTGATGGTAAGTCCTACTGCTGGCAGATTCCAAATGCACATCTTCCAGACTACACATCAGAAGCAAGCAGCATTGCCGAGAAATATGGCGGGGACAAAAAAGTAGTCGAGCAAAAATTAAAAGATTCATTTGCCGCGCATGGAGCACGGGATTTTGTTGCTGAAAGTACAGCCGAACCGGGATTAGGAACGATTGCGACGTCGGGCCCGCTGCCAGCGATGCTCGGATCGTTGGTCCTTTTCTGGTGGGCAATCATGCTAGCGTTTCAAGGCGAGGGCCTCGAGCTTGACTTGCAGCGGCGCAGGCATCCGATGTGGGAATGGCTGTTCAGCCATCCCGTGCCACCAGGGGCTGTTTTTCTTGCGGAGACGCTCTCGCCGTTGGCGGCCAATCCGATTTATTGGTGTGGGCCTTTATTTGTTGGTGGCGTGTACTGGATGGCTTACGACATGTGGTTAGGTGTGCTGGCCACGCTCGTGATCGGCGTGCCGGTCACTGTGGCCGCGGCATGTTTGGGAAAAGCGCTGGAGGTCGGAACAATTCTGCGTTTTCCGCCACGGTCGCGTGGGGCCATGATTGGCCTCATGAGCTGGATGGGCTATGCCGCCTTGATGTTATTTTTCGTAGGCACGTTCGTGATCCCAAAGGTGGTCACGGCAACCGCGAAGGCGCTTGAGTTTGTGGCCGCGCTGCCCTGGCCGGAGTTGTCGTTATTTCTGGGAGCGCGGGCCGACGGTTCGTTTTCGTTTTTATTAGGCGTTACGACATGCTGGATTTTTGCTGGCATTGTTATCGCCGGATCGGTGTGGTTCAGCGTCTGGGCCACGCAACGAGGATTAAGCGGTAACTTTGGCGTTGCCGATGCGCGTCCTCGCGCTGCGAAAAATGGAGCGACTCGCTTCGGCAAAGAGCCGCTCTATCGAAAAGAGTTTCTCTGGTTCATCCGTGACCGAAGCGCGATCGTGCAGACCCTTCTTATTCCTCTGACGGTGGCGAGTGTGCAGGCGTTTAATCTGCGCGGACTTTTGGCGCACGCACAGGACGCGTGGAATTACCTGTGTGGCTCGGCGATTTTGTTTGGCACCTACTTTCTTTGGATCCTCGGGCCGAAATCCCTGGCGTCGGAGGGAACGGCGTTGTGGATTGCTCTGACGTGGCCGCGTGGGCTGGAAAATTTGCTGAAAGCGAAAGCGTGGCTGTGGTCGCTGATTTCGTCCGGACTCGTGCTGCTGGTGCTTGGCTATGCGGCCTACCTTTTTCCTGTAAATATCTGGCAGATCGCACTGGTCGGCGTGGGCTGGTTTTTCTTTGGCCGCAGCATGGCGGAAAAAACGGTGACGCTGGTGCGTGTCGCTTCGTCGTCAGGCGAAACCGAGCCGATTCCACGAGGGCGTATGTGGGCGGCGCAACTCGGCATGTTGACGTTCGCCATCGGAATCCTGACGCAACGCTGGCACATCGCGATAATGGGAATCGTATATTCGTACATCACGGCCGCCGCCATGTGGCAGAATTTTCGCGCGCGCTTGCCGTATCTTTACGATCCGTGGTCGGAAGAGATTCCACCTCCGCCAACACTGATGCACGCGATGATCGCGATCAGCATTTTGGTGGAAGGCGGAGCAGTGTTGACCGGAATTTTCCAGGGAATATTCGGGCGAGAGAACATAGCCATTGCGCAGGCCATGAGTTATGGAGTCAGCGCGGTTGTGGTTTCCTTCGGCATGTCGAGGTTCCTTGCCCATCGAGATGTTTATGGGAGAGATGTATGGTTCTGGCGGGAAGATGGCGCTGTAGAGGAAGACTCTTCAGATACGAGGTGGAAGCTGGATCGGATTTGGAAAAGCAAACTGCCACAAGGATTGCTTCTCGGTATCATCGGAGGCGTGGGTCTCGGTTTGTTTGCGCGTGGTTATCTCGCCGTGTTGCAACATATTCCTGGGGCTGCGGAAGTCCTGCGCAAATCGCAAGAAGAAATGGCCAAGATTCCGAATCTGAGGGTCTGCTTCGCTGTGATGGCGATCTTGTTCGCTCCGTTTGCGGAAGAATATTTGTTTCGCGGATTACTGTATCGAGCGCTGGATCGCGAATGGGGTGGATGGCGCGCTGTTCTTGGCAGCGCGGCGTTTTTCGCGATCTATCATTCTCCGTATTCGTGGTTGCCGGTGGCGACAGTTGGAGCCGCGAACGCGCTGCTCTTCAAAAAGACACGCCATCTCGCGCCAGCGGTCGCGTTACACATGATCTACAACGCAGTGGTTACACTCTGGAAATAATTCTGCAACAAAATTTTAGTCGGCCGTTCGCTCGGAGCTGGTAGCTGTCAGCTGGAGCTTTTTCTCTCCATGTAAGATTGACTATGCGCTCCATTCTCCAAAAACGCTCGCTGCGTTTCGTATTCGCGGCGAACGTGATCTCCATGCTGGGCAGCGGAATGAACTCTGCCGCCGTCGCCTGGACGATCCTGCAGCGCACTCACTCCGAAATGGCGTTAGGCACATTTGCCGCACTGCAAACCATCCCTGCCATGCTGATGCTCCCCTTCACCGGCGTCCTCATCGATCGCGAAGACCGCCGGCGCCTCGTAATGTGGCTCGACGCTTCGCGCGCGGTCGTCATTCTCGCAGTCACTGTGCTTGCCTTTCTGCATCGCGTCCAGGTCTGGGAGCTTTACCTGATGAATACGCTGGTCGCGGCCGGCTTCTGGATGTTCTGGCCTACGATCACCGCGCTGATTCAGGAGCTCACACCCGAAGGCGAGTTCGTGCAATCGAATACTCTTTTGCTCGCGGGCATTCAAGGTGGATGGCTGATTGCTGGAGCGATCGTTGGTTTCGTCTATGAGCACATCGGCCTCGGCGGAGTTTTGCTGATCGACGTGAGCACCTATGTTGTTTCTTTCGCCTGCTACTTCGCCGTGCGTCAGGGACGCCACGTGGTCCCGCGTGCCGCCGAGCTTAAACACGATCTGGAAGCCGCGGAAACCGCGCTAGCCCGCTTCCTGCGAGAAATGCGCGAAGGCTTGATCTTTCTGCGCGAGCATCGCAGCGTGGTCTTCCTGGGGACAAGCTGGGCCTTATTTCTAGGTGCAATGATGACGGGAGTAGTAGTCACTGCGCCCCTCAGCGACCGCGTCTTCCACGCCGGGGCGACGGGCTACGGATGGTTGAACGGCGGCTGGGCTATCGGCGCGTTCATGAGCGCTCTTTACGCTCCCGCGCTGATTAAATGGGTCGGCGCGCGCTGGGCGATTGCGCTTTCCATGTTGCTGCTCACTTTCACCATGGCGTTCTCGCCGTTTTCACCGTGGCTGGCAATGGCCGTGCTCCTTTATGGATTGATGGGCTCAGCCCGCGGCGTCAGCGGCGTAGCCATGAATACGAGCCTGATGGAACAAGTACCGAAGCATTTTATGGGACGGGTGCAGAATACTTTTTATTTCTTCGGCACCTTTCTGCAGGTGACGCTGGGCCTAATCGTAGGTTGGATCGCCTCGCGCATCAGTTTAACCGCAGGCTTCGGAGTAATAGCCGCAGTTTACGCCGTAGCGTTCGGCAGCGCATGCTGGCCGATTGGGACGCAAAAGGCTGTGGCTGCGGCCGCAGATTAGGTTCGTGTAGAGCGGAGACTCTTGTCCGCTCCTTTTGGCTTTGCCTTTGAAATAGAATTGCCAAAATCGACCCCAAAATCAAGGGCAGCGGACAAGAGTGTCCGCTCTACACGAGCAGCTGTTATTCTTTTTCTTCTTCAGGAGATTCCACGAAATGTTTGAAGACTTAAGAGGTCGTACAGCCGTCGTTTTCGGAGTTGCCAACAAGCGCTCGATCGCCTGGGCGATTGCCCAGGGACTTCACGCCGCAGGCGCCAATCTCGCCATCACCTATCAGAACGAGCGCATGGAGATGGAAGCAAAAGACCTGATTCTCTCGCTTCCCGGCGCGGAAGCCTTCATGTGCGATGTGTCGCAGGACGAACAAATCATCCAGCTCTTCGACAAGCTGAAAGCCCGCTACGGCAAGCTGCACACGCTAGTGCACAGCGTGGCCTTCGCCCCCGCCGAGGAACTGAAGGGTGACTTCGTGAACACCACCCGCGAGGGCTTTCGCATTGCGCACGACGTCAGCGTCTACTCCCTGATCGCCGTGTGCCGAGCTGCGGCCCCGCTCATGGAAGACGGTGGCAGCGTCATCACCATGACTTACTACGGAGCTGAAAAAGTTGTCCCGAACTATAACGTCATGGGCGTGGCGAAAGCCGCGCTCGAATGCACCGTCCGTTATCTGGCGCAGGATCTCGGCCGCAAAAAGATCCGCGTCAACGCGATCTCCGCTGGCCCAATCAAGACACTGGCCGCCCGCGGCATCTCGGGTCTGGGAGACATGCTGCGTTCACACGCCGAGCGTGCTCCTCTACAACGCAATGTAGACGTAGCCGAGGTAGGCAGCACGGGAGTATTCCTGGCCTCCGATGCCAGTTCCGGCATCACAGGCGAAATTATCTACGTGGATTGCGGATATAACATTATGGGCTTCTAATAGGCCGATTCGAATGGCCGTATTGGGTGCCACGCTGGTTACTCCCGTTACTGCTGTTGACAAATTTGTGACAAAGACACCTGCATCACCGGGCGTACCCTTGGTATATGAAGCATCGACACATTCTTTCTCTATGCGCGTGGGTAACGTTGTCACTGACTCCCTGTTTCGCGCACCACATGGCGGTCGTGGTCAATAAAGACAATGCGGTTCAGAACGTCACGTCCGCTCATTTGGCCAAGATTCTCAAAGGTGAAGTGAGAAAGTGGCCGGACGGCAAGAACGTCGTCCTCGTGCTCCATAACTCTTCGCCGGGTGAGATGACGACACTGCAACACTTAAGCAAGATGAGCGAAGTGGATGTGAAATCTCTGCTTGCCGCGCACAAAGATGAAATCCGGGCAGTGCAGTCAGACGCGGATGTAATCGAAGCCGTGGCCTCCACGCCAGGCGCAATCGGCTTCGTTGAGGAACACTCCATAACCGATCGCGTGGTCGTCGTCAGGGTCGACGGCAAACTGCCGATGGAGTCAGGATATTTGCCCCACTAGAAATCGGCTCAGACAAAAGTCCACGCCGATTTCACGACGTTCACTCAGCGCTGAATAGCTTCCTCCCACAACTCCCTCTCGTAAAGTATCAGCATCAAGCTGCCGATGATCCAGCTATGGGCCAGAGGGCGGACGTTCAAGAAATCAGGCCGCCCTCGACGCGGTTCTGGCGCTCCCTGTTTCAGGGACGCAAAGTTCCAGCCGCCCTCTCCGATCCGATCCGTTGCGAGGTGCCGGAGCTCCGTCACGCCGAAATTGCCGCCGTGTACGGTGGGCAGCGGGTGGCTGGCGATTTCTACGAATTCCTCAGAGTGGGGCCGTCCCACATGTTGTTTGTGCTCCTCGACATCGCTGGCCTACGGGCTGAGACGCGGGAGATCCTCATCGCTGTGCAGAAAACGTTTCGAACCCATGCGCCAGCACTGTTTGCCGGACAAGATTTCAATGAGATCACCGCCATGATCGAACTATGCAACGAGATGAACCTAACCATCCTGCACCGCGGCCTGCGCAGTTGTCCGGCATTTGTCGGTTGCTACAACGAAGACTTGGGAACGGTGTGCTACGCCAATTCAGGACACACTCCGGCGCTCCTCCGCGACCGCACGGGAATTACTTTACTCGAGGCGACGGGCCTGCCCCTGGGCTTGTTTTCACACACAACGCAGAGCGCGGCCGCGTGTCATCTGATTCCAGGGTCGGCTCTCCTCGCGGTCTCCCGGGGAGTCATCGAAGCGGACGATCCCCATGCTGAGCATCAAGACAGAGATCAAGACCGAGAATTCGGACTAGAAGGAGTGAAGCGAACTTTTCTGGACGCAACCGAACTCGGTGCCCGCGAGCTCTGTCTCACCGTGCTGCAGGCGGCTAGAAAGTCTACCCCGGCCACGCCCACAGAAAACGATCTAACGACCGTCGCGCTGGTGCGCAACGCGTCCCGCGCAGCGCTTTGAAACCTAGCTGGCAAAATATCGTTGGGATTGAGAAAAGCGCCGCAGGCTACTACAGAGATTTTCCAGGACCGGCGATGTACCAGCCTTCCGCCAGGAATTGCTCGATCGAAGGCTCTTGGATGCCTTCTTGCACCCTCAACTCATCATTCAGAAAATGGTAGGAAATTGTTTGCGCCTCGCCGTCCGTGTTGATGCGGTCGATACGAATGCGATTGCCATCGCGATCGGCACAGATCAAGCCTAGTGCCAGATCTGTTTCCGCAACTTTCCGGACATTTGCTTCAGTTCTTGGTGCCATGATGAGTTTAGATGAATAAACACTGCCTAAAGAAGCGACTGCCGCGCCTGCTAGCCCATCCGCTACGCGGGATGATACTAACAGTACGCGTTCCCGAACCTTGTTGTTTATTTTTCGCCGTGGTGTTGTTCTCAGTGACACGGGAATGAGGCGCGACTATAGACTATCTACGGCGTGAATGAACGTGCGGTGTTCCACCATCGGTAAGGCGATGTCAATATAATATTGGCGAGATTAGTATTTTCCGTGAAAAACCGCCTGATTGATGTCTGGCCAGAACTCTTTTAATGCATTGAATACGCCGTCCAAGCCTACCTGCGTACCCCACCGTTGGTACGTTTTCACCCAGGGGTTGGATTCGGATGGGTAATAGGTATTACCGATGCCAGCAGCAGCTCCAGCTCCCACGATCTCTGAGAAATTGAAGGTGCTCTTTCCCGAGTTGGCCTTGGTGATAAACAGCCGGCTTACCGCGTAGCCAGTCCGCTTAACGAAGCCGCCTTTACCCAAGGTGTAGTACCTCGGATCTTCTCTCGTCACCGCTGGCACGATCGCTTCCGTCATGTAGTTTTCTATGCTGCCGTCGACAAAGAGGTGCCAATAGTACTTGCCGTAGCCCTCAGCACCCTGCCCAAAAGATGGCTGCGATTTGCTAGCCATTTCAATTCCTGCCAGGCCGCCCACGAAAATAAAATCGGAATAGTCGAATGTATCCTGGGTGGCGAGCCAGAGTTCTTCCTTGAAACTCAGCGGGGGCAGCTGCGTGTTGGCGCTGACGGCACGGTAATTGGGGATGACCCACAGGATTCTCTTGGGTTGCTTACCGAACTGATCGCTGGAATTGGGATTGGCATTCGCGGCCGGCGCGTCGGGTAGCGAGGATTTTCCATCCGTCGTTGCGCCCGGCTGCTGCGGGTCCGCGGGGAACACGGAAGAATCGCTCCACTCCGCCAGTTCCGTTCTTCCTGCCGTTACTTCCTGGGATTGTTCTCGCGCGCTGATTGGCTCCTGGGCTTGGACCGACACAATTCCCAATGTCCCTGTCACCAATACCATCATGCAAAACGATCGAATGGCTTTCAAATCTTCCCCCACATCCGTATTTTCCCTTTCGGGGTACGTCTACTCTGCTTTTCACACGATTTCTGTTAATTCTCCAAGGTTGGATTGTTCTACCCTGCGTTTGGATGCACGCCGGCAAGTCCTTTATTTCAAGACAAGAAATACTCGGCCGGTATCTTTTACAGTGCCTTTAGAAGAGCGGGAGAAAAACACGCAAATGCAAATTCCGCATGGGAAGTGGTAGCGGCTCAGGTTACGGCTCGGTTGCAGCCGCACCCGTTCAAAACAAATTCAAACTGACCACAGACACGAAGTTCAACTAAATTATTTTGCCTCTGCTGCTGCCTTCGGCACCTGTTTCTGCTCGCGGCGGGCATGTCTGTTCTGCAAGTAGTTGTGCACGTCGGGCCAAAACTCCTTCAACTCATTTCCGAAGGCATCGATGCCCATCTGCACCCCCCAGTTAGTGAAACTCGCCGAAAAACCACGATCGGCAGCGGGATAATAGACATTGGAAATGGCAATCGCGGTTGCGTTGCCGGCAAACTCGGGAACATTGAACATGCTGCCGCCGGAATCTTTTCGGGCAACAAAAACACGGCTGATGGCATAGCCAAAGCGGCGTGACATCCGGCCCCTTCCCAAACGAAAATAGCGCGGGTCGGTTTTCAAGATGGAGGGGTAAAGACCGCCTACCATGATGTTGCCATCGACCTGATCGGCGAACGCTGCTCCATACCGTTTCGCATATCCCTCTGCGCCTTGCCCGAACGCCGGATAGGAATTTTCCGCCTGGCGAATGCCCGCCACCACTCCCACGATCACGAATTCGTAGGGATCGAAGGTGCCTTTCGCTGTGATCGCGAACTTCTCTTTCCAGGAGATTGGTTTCACGTGCGATTGATCATCCACGGTCAAGTAATTCGGCATCACGTAAAACATCCGGTCGTCTTTCTTCTTTTTTGTATCCTCCTGGGCTGAATCTTCCTGGGCTGAATCCTTCTTGGCTGGGTCTTTTTGATCCTGAGAATTACTTTGGGCAGACGGTTGGTCTACGGGTTGGTTCTGCAGTGGAGGATTGGCTGCGGGCAGTTGGGTGGATTGGGCGGGGTCCGGCGTTTGACCCGGTGGGGCACTTTGACCCGCGCAAAAAGTCGCAACCGGCAGGATCGAAAAGGTAAGTAGGCCTATGAGTATCGAATAGCTTAGTTTCAAGTTGATTCTGACTCCAAATTTAGCTGAATGAGATGCGCGCCAAGTCCAATTTGGCAGCCCAATCTTCGCGGACCACGGAATGAATTCAACGGGTGGTCACTTGGATTCTACGTTCCGTTTCCTCTGCTTGCTCTTCTTGAACCCGCTCCATTTGTAGTTGTTCCAGGGTGATTTCCACGTTCTGGCCGCGCTGCAAGCGAAGGAACTTCTCTCCCCACTCTATCAGTAAGATGCAGTTGGGGGCGAGCAGGTCGTCGAGGCCCAGCGTCTCGAGTTCGCGCTCGGTGTCGATGCGGTAAAGGTCTATATGATAAAGGGTGGTGCGAGGTCCACGGTATTCGTGGATGAGGGTGAACGTTGGGCTGGTCACGTCCTCCGCACGAGCGGCTTCGAAACCTTCGGCGATCCCCTTGACCAGAGTAGTCTTTCCTGCCCCGAGGTCACCCCGGAGCAACACGATCAGAGGGGCGGACAGTTCGGCGGCGAGCCTTCGCCCGTACGCAATCGTCTCCTCTGCAGAGTGGGTGATGATCTCGGTCGTCATCGCGACGACTCAGTATAGCGAAGCGAGCGCAGGCAGGTATCAGGTCTCAGAAAGGAACGACTGATTCTGTTTTCCCCTAATATCTTGGACCTGAGACCTTGACCTCGAACCTGAACCCTACGTTTCAGAATCCCGGCGGGGTCTGCAATTGCTCGGAAACGGGGTCTAGGAAACTGCGGTCGAGGGCAGAATCCAGCGCCATTCGCAGCTTGCGATGATCTTCGTCGCCCAGGGCTATGAACCGAAAGGGCTGAAGACACGCACTTTGGAACTTGCGAGTTGGTTGCAGCATTTCAGCCATGCCGCAAATCGCGCCAGCTCGTGTGTGGAAAGCGATTTCGACGAAATCTCCAGCTGAAAGTTGCTGTTGCAACTGGAGCAAACCGCCGGTTATAGAGATGGATTGAAGTTTTGCGCGCGCCCGTTGGCCGCCCTCGGCCATAACTGCAGCCGCGACTGATCCGTTGAGTTTGACTCGGGGCGAACGCCCGCTGACATTGCTTTGGGGGAAGTGAGTCATAGACGAATCAAACTATGCCATGGCTGGCCCTTTTGGGGCAGATTACCAAAGCGCGTGTACACGAGCGTATGCTTAAGGTTTGGCCATGCCGTTTCTGCAAGTTGGACGATTTTGCGATAATAACGGCAGTAACTTTTCCGGCCTGCGCTTGAGAGAGTACCTTTGTGCAGCGGGACCTTCATAAGACAGAGTTTGCACGAGGCGAGGCGTTCAGAAATATGCGTATTGCTAAGAGCTCGAGGTTTTTGTATGAAGTCGCGGCCGTTTGCGTGCTGGGAGCGTGGCTGACGGGCTGTTCGGGAGATCCGAACGTAGTCAAGCGGAAATACGTGGAAAGCGGCCAACGCTACTTCGACAAGGGCCAGTATCGGGAAGCGGAGATTCAGTTCGAGCGCGCCATCCAAGTCGATTCACGCTTCGCCGATGCGCACTACAAGCTGGCGCTGACTGCGATGAAACTGCAGGATGGAGACACGGCTGTCCAGGAGCTGATGAAAACGGTTCAGATCCAGCCGGATTATTATGCGGCGCACCTTGACTTAGCCAACCTGCTGGTTCTGGTTGGGCATTTTAATGAGGCGAAGGAGCATCTGGATCTGCTGGTACAAAAGCAGCCCAATAATCCCGACGTGTATATCGCACTGGCTAATTATCATGCGGGCACCAAAGACATCACATCTGCTCTGGCGGACATGCAAAAGGCGCTGCAACTGGATCCCAAGCGTTCCGACTCTTATCTAAATTTGGCTGTACTAGAAATGCGCGGGCAACAATGGGATGCGGCAGAAACAAATTTCAAGAAAGCGGTCGAACTGAATCCGAAGTCCACGAATGCTTTAGTCTCTTTGGGAAATTTCTACCAGAGTCGTGGGCGGTTTCCCGAGGCAGAGCAGTTGTTTCGGAAGGCGGCTGAGTCAGCACCGGACGATCCCAACATGAGGCTGTCGCTGGCGGGGTTGTACATGGCCGAAAACAAACCGGGACAGGCCGAGGCATATCTTCGCCAGTCGAAAAATGACTTCCCCAATAATTCCGACGGCTACCGGATGCTGGGAAACTTTTACTTCGGCAATAACCAGTTCGACAAGGCTTCGACTGAGTACGCATCGCTTTACCAGGACCATCCGAAGGACCCGGTGGTCAAGAAAAATTACATTCAGCTGCTGATCCTGACCAACAAGATCGATGAAGCCCGCAAGCTGAATGACGAAGTCATAAAAGCAAAACCGGATGATCAGGACGCCCAGATTTACAAAGGTGAAATCGAGATTCGCGACGGCAAGACCGGCGATGCTGTTACAACGTTGCAAGCAGTATTGAAGAACGATCCCAGTAACGCCGTGGCGCACTACCAACTTGGCCTGGCATTCGCTGAAATGGGCAATGGGGGCAGGGCAGAATCCGAGTGGCGCGATGCGGTTCGACTGCGTCCTGACATTGTGGAAGCACACCGGGCATTGGCGGGCGTCGCTATCCAGCGGCGCGATCCTGGGAGCCTGACGCAGGAAGCGGACCAGATCATCGCGATACAGCCAGCGGCTCCGGATGGATATCTGTTGCATGCGGTGGCCGACATCGATCGCAAGCAGTTCGCGTCAGCAGACGAGTATCTTAAGCGTTCTCTGGAGAAGCAGCCCAATAATCCAGCTGCGTATGTGCAACTGGGCAATCTACGCATGGCGCAAAACCAGCTTGCCGATGCGCAACGCGCCTATCAGGAAGCGCTTGATCAGGATCCGAATTCCACCGAGGCATTGGGCGGCGTACTCAACGTAGATTTGGTGCAGAAAGAGCCGGATCGCGCCATCGCCACTGCCAAGACGCAATTGGCCAAGTATCCCAAGAACCCCGGCTTTCATATCATTCTGGGCCAACTTTTGATGGAGCAGAAAAAAGATCTAGCGGGCGCTGAAGCGGAGTTCAGACAAGCCTCCGATTTAGATAGCAAGAACGTTGAGGCGCGGATCAAGATAGGTTTCGTGCAAAGCCAGCGCGGCGCTACCGACGAGGCGCTGCGGACTTATCTCGACGGAGCGAAGGCTAACCCCAACGAGATTGTCTTTTACCTGCTGTCTGGCGGCATCTATGAGAACAAACAGGATTGGGACCATGCTAAGCAGCAATACCAGAAGGTGCTGGAGATTCAGCCGGATAATCCGCTTGCTTCTAACAATCTGGCCTACGTGATACTGCAGCAAGGGGGGAACGTAGACGTTGCATTCGCGATGGCGCAAACTGCCCGGCAAAAACTTCCGGATAACCCCAATGCGGCCGATACGTTGGGCTGGGCTTTCTACCACAAGCACGTCTATACGTCTGCGATTAACCTGTTCAAGGAAGCTGTGAAAAAGGATCCAGACAACGCGCTTTTCAACTATCACCTCGGACTGGCATATGCCAAGAGCGGTCAAGCCGCGCTGGCCAAACAACAACTGGATCGGGTGGTGAAGATCAAGCCGAATTTTCCGGATGTTGAGGAACTACGACGGGCAGTGGACGAGGCCAAAGGATAGGAAAACCTATCCGATAGAGAATTCATCGCCCCTCCTCAAACTGCGCAGGGGCGATCTCTATACAGGCAATTCTTCCTGCATCCAGCCGCCAGGGGCTTCGAGTTTAGGCTCGGTGACCAGATCCAAAATTAGTTTTTCGAGAACCAGTCGCTTGCCCGGGGGATTCGAACGCAGCGCCAGATCGGCCTTTGCCACCAGGCGAATGGCCCGCGTCAGCTCTCGTTTCGATTTGTAGCGACGCGCCTGCCGGATGATATCGTCGGCTGCAAACGGGGGCACGCGAAAGCCCTGCCACAATGCCGCCCAAAGCATGCGCTGATCGCGCACGTTCCGCTCTAGGATCACCAGCATCTGGCGAAAAGTCTTGGCCAGCATGTAGAGATGACCGATGGCAGCGTCCTCACCGTCTCCCGCCGAAAGCATCGCATCGAGGATTTCCAGTGCGCGCACTGCATTTTTCGATGAAATCGCATCAGTCAATTCGTATAGAGACCGTTGTTTCGCGGCGAGCACCATAGTCTCGACATCGCCGAGGGTAATTTTTTTCTTTTCACCGACGTAGAGAATGAGCTTCTCCAGTTCGTTGGAGATCATCATCATGTCGCCGCCGAGGGCGTCGACCAATTCGCGGGCACCATCGGCATCCATTTTGAAGGCGCGCGTGGCGCAATATTCGGCAATCCAACGGACGGCTTCCCCCTCTTCCACGCGAGACAGTTCGACGATACCGCAGAATGAGCCCAGGTCTTCGCGGATCTTCTGATAGCGGTCTTTGTCGGTCATTTCCATGCGACGAGCATCGGCTGGAATGCTGATGTGATCGGCGACAAATACTACGAGCGCATCGGGATTAGGATTCTTACAGTAGGCTTCAATGGCTCCAATTTTTTCTTCGTTTGAGCCACGGCCAAATAACGTCTTTACTCCGCGGACAAAGAACACCTGAAACGGCGCCATCAGCGAGGGCGTTCGGGCGCGGTCGAGTATCTCATTCAGCGAAGTTTCGGCGAGATCGAACTCAAACAGGCCGAAATCACGCGAGTCAGGCGCGACCAGGTGCTCGAGAATAGCGTCACGGCAGCGCTTGCGGAAAAATGCTTCATCGCCCACCAGCACATAAGCGGGCTTCAACTTGCGCGACTCCAGTTCGGCAAAAAAGCGGTCTGATTGACCGAAAGCCCGCATTATTTCTTCTCCAACATCAGTAGGCCTCCAGGATATTGGCCACTAGGGTGTGAGCGAAATCGCGCGACAGACGATCGACGGCTGGAGAATCTTCCTGAAAAAAACTGGGTAGATCGCTCGATATTTCGTACTGATCGTGAAAAAGATACGAAGGATTTTCGAAAAGCACTTTGCCTTGTCGATCGGTCAACGTGACTTGCACACTCACAGTGACCAGCGCGCTGACGGCGCGGCCTGTCTGAGAGTCGTAAACCAGCGGACTCGCCGACGCCGATAAAACTGTTGCCTTCAACACTGCATCCGCGTCGGCATGTGCGTCATGGATCACATGGTACTGGGTGCGGGCATCGAATTCGCGCACGACGGCGTCGGTCAGCAGTTGCTCGATGCGGAAAGTCTGACTGTGACTCACGAACCCGGGAATCGCGATGGTATGGATGTTCTGCGGTAACTCCGCCGCGCTTCCCACCGTGTGGTAACCGCAACCCGTGCCGACCAGGCCAACCAGCGTCACTCCGGCCGCCCACCGGCTCACAATTCTTCGAATCATTTCCCGTCGGATCACTGAATCTGGCCTCTCGGCCGCGATGTGGTCATGATCTCGGCGCATTCCACCGCGGTCAAAGCAGCAACGCGCAGGTTGTCGGTGGTTGCCCAGAGCCAGATGCCGCTCTTATGATTTGCATCGGGCGTCGCCGAGACCAAAATGTCTCCCTGCCCGGCGGCGCTCACGCTGGTTGGTGTATCTTCCGGACTGCCGCTCACGACTACGTGCTCTCCTGCCAAAGCCTGCGAAAAATCTGCGATTGCGATGGGCTTTTCCATCTCTAAATAAACAGAAAAGCCATGACCATGAAATACGGGCGCCTGCAGCACCTGCAATGCGGGCTCGGCTGCCCTGGGCGCAATCTTTCGATAGTGCTTTCGAATTCTTTCCGACACACCTTCCAAGGCCAATTCAGATCTCTGTCCGTAGCGCGCCGCCATGTTGAATGCCACCTGGATGTCGAACACATTCTTCGGCAGTTCCTGAAACGAGAGCAGGTTGACGGTCTGCTCGTGCAGTTCATCCATTCCTTTTTGGCCATTCTCCGACGCTGGTTCAAATACAGTCGCGATCATGCGTTGAATCTTGCCGGCCTTTTCACTGCGTAACGAGAGCATCGACAGAACCGTTGCCGCTGGATGTGCGACCACAACCGGCCCCGGCTGCAATTCCGGAGCAATGGGTTGGCCGGTCTGGCGCTCGATCCAGGGCGAGCGGACGGATGCTCCCGGTTCATCTTCAAGGGCATAGGAAAGATCTACGATAGTGTCGCCAAGGTCGTGCGCCGTCTTCCAGTTACTGCGCGTCGAGCGCGCGCCTGAAGCAAAGAAGGCGAAGTCCACGCGCTCGAATTGGTCGGCGCGAATGCTCTGGATAAAATTCATCTCATCGCCAACAGCTTCGAGACGGCCGAGAGTGTCGTCGTCATCGAGCAGCCGGACATCGACTGCGGGAAAATTCCGTTCGCGGAGGATTTCCGCGACCTCTTTTCCCTTAAGTGACGCCGCGCCGACGATCGCCACCCGATAAAGATTCGTGCCGCGGAGGTCGGCCTGTGAGCCGGCAGATTTCGAAAGCTGAGTCTTTGAAATATTATTCATGGCGTAGGAGAGGTCTCCCGGTACACCGGAGGTGCAGGCGGAGTTTTGCGGCGGAAGATCCACTGCAGCCGCCACAGGACGCCGGAAGCCATGTACAAGATCGCAATAGCGAAAAGTGCTGGCCCGGAAAAAAACCAAATCGATGCGCCGATAATTCCGAAAATCACAATCAGGCGGAAGGGACGGCGCGATCCAAAATCAATATCCTTGAAGCTGTAGAAGCGCCACGTGCTCACCATCAGATAGCCGATGACGACGACCATCAGCAACCAACTCATCGCCGTCCACCAGGAAGTTACCGGAACTCCGCCGGAATAATGGACGACCGCCGCAATCACTCCTGCGCCGGCTGGAATCGGCATACCTACAAAATATTTCTTGCCGGGACGCCCCGGATTCGACGGTTGCGGATTCTTTGCAATGTTGAAGCGCGCCAGACGGCTCGCGCCCGCCATCAGGAAAGCGAAGCAGGCGATCGATCCCAATTGCGTAATCTTCAGGTGCAGTTCGGGAGTGATAGTCACCGGCAGCAAGTGAAATCCCCACATCCAGGCGAGCAATGCCGGAGCCACGCCAAAAGTGATCACGTCGGCCAATGAATCGAGTTCCCTGCCGAAGTCGCTATCGGTGTGGGTCATGCGCGCGATACGGCCGTCAAGACCGTCGAACAATACAGCAAAGCCGATTGCGTCCGCGGCGTAGTCCATGTGCCAGGCCTCACCGGAAACGCCATGCACGGTCTGCAAAATGGCATAGAATCCGGCTGCGATATTCGCCGTTGTGAATAGCGAGGGCAGGATGTACATCCCCTTGCGCAATCTTCCGCGCGGACGGTCGGATTCACGACGACGCGGGGTTAGCTCTTCCATATTCCTAACTCTGTTTTTAACTCGCGCATAATTCTAATGAGCGTCCCGCTCCGTGGCTGTCGCGACGGCAACGGGCTGTGCGACCGGCAATAGGGCAAGCACGGTCGCTCCTCCCTTGACGCGATCTCCGAGCTTGACCTTGACGGTGGCATCACGTTCGAACAGGACGTCCACGCGGGAGCCAAATTTGATGAGCCCGACTCGCTCGCCGCAGGCTACTTGGTCTCCCACTTTGAAATTGAATACGATACGGCGTGCGATCAGGCCGGCGATCTGCTTGAATATTACCGTACGACCTTCGCTCTCCACCGTAACGATGTTCTGCTCGTTTTCCTCCGCTGAGTGCGCGCTCATGGCGTTGAGAAACTTGCCACGTTGATACTGCACCTCGCGAATCACACCAGAAATCGGCGAGCGATTCACATGCACATCGAAGACACTTAGAAAGATGCTGATGCGATTACGCTGAGTGCCGCCAGAGTTCACGACCGATACATCGGTCACCTTGCCATCTCCTGGAGAAACGACGGCGCCCGGGGCCGTCGGGATCTGGCGCTCAGGATCACGAAAAAACCACAGAAAGAAAGCTGCGAGCAGTAATAATGGGACAGCATAGGGCCACGCCGCAAGCCATGTGATCACAGCCGCAGCAAGCAGGCACCCTACGCCGTAGAAGTATCCATCACGAACCATGGGGATTCAGATGATTATAGAGCGAGGCCGCGACATCTACATAACTACAATAAAAAAAGGCGCTTAGAAGCGCCGGATACGGAGACAAAACTGGGTTGCTGCGGTTTGTGACCTTGCCGCTCAGGCCCGATAATCTACAGTCTGCGTTTTATGCAGAGTGCCGATGAAACTGCATTTCCAGACTCTGCATCTGGTCTTTGAGGCGCAACTTTAATTTCTTCAGTCGCACTTCTTCAAGTTTTTCGTCGTCGGTGAGGTAGCGCTTTTGGGTGAGGGATTCCAGCCGTTGGGAGTATTGTGAGTGCTCCTGAACCAGTCGCTGGAATTGATCTTGACCGGTCGGGAGTTGCTCTCTCGGAGTCAGCATCCTTGCTAGGCCTCCTGCTATGTTTTGTTACTGCACGGTTAAAAAGTAGCACAGGGATCGGCAGGGGTTCAATGAAATTTCATAGGAAGATTTCCACCGCCGGGAGGGGTAGCGGGTATTCGAAATGATCGGAAACTGAACCAAAATTGGTGCAATTCGTGGATTTTTAGCCTTTTTCAGTCTTTTTCGGCCTCGGTTAGAGGTTGAACCGAAGGGCATAAAGAATCGCATCCTCGGGCGGATCCTTGTAGTAAGTGCGTCGACGGCCCACCTCGCGAAATCCGCGTTTTTCGTATAGCCGGCGAGCTGGAAGATTTGATTCGCGGACTTCGAGCAGAATTGCCGCCGCTGGCTCACTCTCAGCACGCTGAATTAGCTCTTGAAGCAACCTATCAGCAATGCCGCGGCGCAGAAGTTGCGCGGCCACCACTACATTCTCGATCTCCCACTCACCCGCTACTGGCTTCGCACAGACGAATCCGCTGATTTGGCCTGCTTCTTCAGCCACCGCTTCTTCAGACACCAGGACTATGCCGCTACCTAGTAGTTCGGTGTATTGCTCAGGGGTCCAGTGGGCTGCGCTTGGCGCGCTCCGCTCGATGGCGAAGATTGCCGGAACGTCGTTCAAAGTAGCGGATCGAATGGCAATGGGCATGAATAATTAAAGAGCGTCACTGCACCGGCTTCGAGAAAATTTCAGCGTCGGAATGGCGGATGTAGTTGGCTTCCAATTCTTCAGGGAGAACTGTCTCTCCCCGCTGGAGACGCGCCCAACCGAGCCGGGCAATCACGCCCGCGTTCGGATACTCAATCAGCTCAACCTCAATCCCCGCCTTCCGAAACAGCTCAGCCAGTGCGTTATCCGGCGTGGCGACCGTGTTCCACCTTTTTTCGGCACTATTTTCAGCAATATTGATTTCGGCAATACATTCTTCCCGGCTCAGAAGGCGTTCACTGCGCATCGAGGCTTGCTTATGTTCTTGCGAATCGAGTTGGTAGTCGCCGACATACACGTCACCTCGGCCGGCATCCAACGCTGAGAGAACTCGACCACGCGACGCTCCGCTGCGCGCAACCGCTTCCAGCAATGAAATGGCGACGATTGGTTTCTGCAACGCTTCGGCCAAAGCTTTAATGGCAGCCAAGCCGACGCGCAACCCCGTAAACGATCCCGGACCGGACACAACCGCAAACGCTCCAAGATCGCGCTTGGTATGTCCGTGCTGTTTCAAGACCGCTGCAATCTGCGGTACGAGCTGCGCCGAAAATGCGCCACCTGCGAGCGGCACAATTTCGAGCACATCAATTTCGCTCTCACCCAGCATTGCGCGAGCCAATGCCAGACTGCCGTTCTTCCCCGAAGTGTCAACCGCGAGCAGAAGCGTCATTCAATGATTGATCTCAGTGGCCGCTCTCGACCAATTCGAGCAACACGCCCGCCGTGCTTTGCGGATGCACGAACACATAGCGATGTCCGCCTGCGCCTGTCTTGATCTCATTCGACACCAGGCGCACGCCGTCGTTCTTCAACTTTGCAACCGCCGCTGCCAGATCGGGAACACGCATACAGACATGATGCAATCCCTCACCGTGCTTCACGATGAACCGGGCAATGGTCGAATCGTCGGAAGTCGCCTCCAGCAACTCCAGCCGGCTCTCGCCCACGGGCACCATCACCAGCCGGACTTTTTCCTGCTCAACGGTTTCTTCCGGAGACACGGTCAGCCCGAGCTTCTCGTAGATGGACTTCGCTGCATCCAGCGACTTTACCGCGATGCCGAGATGATCAATGCTGAATCCCATAAATTATCTTCTGCCCTCAATAACAACGCAGCGTTCATGGCCCGAGCCAACTAGTGGACGGGCGAGGACGCCTGTCTCCTCATCGAATCTACTTGGGGATGATGCCGCGCACAATCTCCTCCACCAACGAATACGGATCGCGCTTGTGCTCGGCGATCTCGGCGGCATAACGCACTAGGCTGCCGACACCCATTTGCGCACGCGCTTTTTCCAGCATGGCATCGCGCAGCATCTCGACCAGCCGCTCCTGCCAGTTCTCGACGTTCTTCTTGAAGACCAGGTTCTCTTTTTTCAGATACATCTCGTAGTTAGCAATCGCTTCCGTTAACTCTGCGGTTCCCACGCCCTCGCTAGCCACCGTCTTCACGATTGGCGGCGTCCAGTCGTCGTGGCGCGTGGCCAGCGATTGCATGGCGCGAATCTCGCGCTCCACGCGTTCTGCTCCCTGGTGGTCGCTCTTGTTGATCACGAAGATGTCGGCGATTTCCATGATTCCCGCCTTGATTGTCTGCACATCGTCGCCCATGCCCGGGACAAGAATCACCACGGTGATATCCGCCAGCCGCACAATATCGACTTCGTCCTGCCCGACACCAACGGTTTCAATCATAACCAGATCGCGGCCGGAAGCATCAAGTACGGTGGCAGCGTCAGCAGTTGCCCGCGCCAGTCCGCCAAGCGATCCGCGGGTAGCCATGCTGCGAATGTAGATTCCAGGATCGCTATAGTGATCCTGCATGCGGATGCGATCGCCCAAAATCGCTCCGCCCGTGTAAGGGCTGGTCGGGTCGACCGCGATGATGCCGATGGTCTGATCTTCTTTGCGATAATGCTTCGCGAGCTGATCGACCAGCGTGCTCTTACCTGCTCCGGGTGCGCCGGTTAAACCGATCACTCGTGCTTTGCCGGTGTGGGGAAAGAGAGCCTTAAGCAGTTCCGACCAGCCGGCAACGCGATTCTCGACCATAGAAATGGCACGCGCCAGCGCGCGGGCGTCGCCGGAGCGGAGACGGTCGACAAGAGTTGTACTCGCAGAAGCCAAGCAGGATAGTGTAGCAACCCGCGCTGACGCACGTTGATCTAATCTCAGCGCTTAGTTCTCAGCGATCGATTATTAGCGATCAATCGCCGTTGGATGTTTGGGCTGGTAGAGGCCGATCTTCCCCGCCTCCAGGGAGAGAGATTGTGGTCAGGATGCCCCAGCGCTCTTCTTTTACTGGGCCGCACTCTACTTTCTTTTCCTTTAACGATTCCATCGTGGACTTCAAGTCATCGCATATGAAATACAGCTCATGAAGGTCGTTCTTCTCGGCGGGATGAAAGGCAGCCTCCGCGGGCGGCAACGCAAAGATGAGCCAGCCGTGACCAGCGTCCACCGTGGGAAATTTGAGAATATCGCGAAAGAAAGTGCGGTCACTTTCTGGATGCTTGCTGTAAACGATGACGTGGGCTCCGTTGATCATCGCAAATCCTCATCGCCCGGCTAAAACGGCCAGCATCTCAATCCTTGAGCAACTGCCGGGCAATCACGAGTCGCTGGATTTCGCTTGTGCCTTCGCCGATCGTGCATAGCTTCACGTCGCGATAGAACTTCTCTGCCGGATAGTCTTTGATAAATCCATATCCGCCGTGGATCTGCACGCCTTCATTGGCGCATTTCACCGCAACTTCGCTGGCGTAGAGCTTGGCCATTGACGATTCTAGCGTCGTATTCATGCCGGCATCTTTCATGGCAGCGGCCCGCAAGGTTAGAAGTTTTGCCGCTTCGATTTCTGTGGCCATGTCGGCAAGTTTCCACTGGATCGCCTGAAATTCCGAGATTGCCTTGCCAAATTGCTTACGGTCTTTCGAATACTTCAGCGCTGCTCCGTGGGCGCCTTCGGCCATGCCTAGCGAAAGCGCGGCGATTGAGATGCGGCCGCCGTCTAGGATACGCATGGCATCTCTAAATCCGTTGCCTTCTCCACCTAGTAAATTCTCCGCCGGCACAAAGCAGTCTTCAAATATCAATTCCGCCGTATCGCTGGCGCGCAGTCCGAGTTTGTTTTCTTTTTTGCCTGCGCGGAATCCCTTGGTATCTTTCTCAACGACGAAGGCCGAAAGCCCATGGGTGCGTGCCGCGCGATCGGTGACTGCAATCGCGACCACAACATCCGCATAGTGGCCATTGGTAATGAAAGTTTTGGTGCCGTTGAGCACCCATCCACCCTTTGCTCGGGTCGCCGTCATGCGCGCGCTGCCTGCATCCGACCCTGCTGATGGCTCGGTCAATCCCCATGCGCCGATAAACTCGCCGGTAGCCAGCTTCGACACATACTTCTTTTTCTGCGTCTCGTTTCCCGCCACATAAATGTGGTTCGAACAAAGAGAGGTATGCGCCGCAACGATAATGCCTACCGAACCATCCACGCGAGAGAGTTCCGCAACAGCAGTGACGTACTCCACGTAGCCCATGCCTGCGCCGCCGTATTCTGGTGGGAAAATGATGCCCAGCAGCCCGAGCTTGCCCAGTTCCTTGATGGCCACGAGCGGGAATTCGCCCGCTTCATCCCACTTCATGACGTTCGGCGCAATCTCGCGTTCGGCAAACTCGCGTACTGTTTTCTTGAGCTGCAGTTGCTCTTCGTTTAACTGGAAGTCCAAAAATCCTCCATCGGATCTCACGGCCCAACATAAGAGAGTTGTCGATTAATTGGGATACCGCTCTGACACAACGCAAAATCCACCCAACTTTTCATTTAAGCACGCCCGCCAGCAATCTCGTGTACCGACCGGTTGGTACAGTCGCAGCGCCCTCGGCCAGATGCTCCTCTGACTACATAGCAGCATTGTGTGAGGTTGAGGAAAAGTTCCGTAAGTAATGCAGGGAACGTGTTGCGGGAACAATGGCAAAGCTCGTCTCGTATCTTCGCGTGACGTGCACGGCGCGCGTTGGCTGCGCGGGAACGCCTAAACCTGCTTTTTCTCGGCCCCGAATATCTTCCGCACCATCCAGAGCGGCGCCACAAACACATGCGCAGGATTGGTCAGAAATGCGGGCTTGTTCCCTTCGACCAGGTGGCCCAGCCAAGCCAGCGCGAAGGCCGTCGGGATGAGCAGCAGCCCAATGATCCAGTGCCACCACACCACAATCACCGACGAGAAGCCAACGGGGATTGCGATCATGTGGAATGCGCGGTTGACGGGATGGTTATGCGCGCCATCGTAGTGCGAATAGAGTCCCATTTATACCCACCTCCAGGGGTCGAAAATGCAGGCGCCGGCATTATAGGCCTCGGGTTCGGGCTGGTGAAACGGTCCAGTGCCAAGAAGCACTATGTATGGGGGGTTCCTTGCTTTCCTCAGACCCATTTCCGGGGTATACTCACTTGATTATCGGAGTGCTGGGTTCTCGAATTCCCCTCGACAACCCGAGGCAAACATTGCCTTTGTTGAGGGATCGAGGTGCGCTCCCTCGCTGGCTCTCCGAATCCGGTCAATCCTAATGGATGAGCGCGACCACAGGGGTAAAGATTCCGATAGCCCTACGATGCCGGGCACCCGTCTGCCCGATGATTCGGTTGGCGCTGCCGCTCTAACACCTCCGCCCCTTTCCAATGCTCCAGTCTCGGACGCACCAACCTTGCCGCATGGCACCCCGATTCCGGGGGCAACGCAGGCAATGCCGTATATCCGTCAGGCTTCGCCCTCGACGCCACATTCGATCAGCAATATCTCGGCTTTTCAAGGCTTGCAACCGGGGGTGTTATTTGGTGGACGCTACGAAATCCAGGGTGTCCTCGGACAAGGCGGCATGGGCGCCGTCTACAAAGCTCGCGACCGCGAACTCGATCGCCTGATTGCATTGAAGGTCATCCGCCCTGAACTGGCGAACGATCCCGCAATTCTGTTGCGCTTTAAGCAAGAACTCATTCTCTCCCGCAACATCACGCACAAGAACGTAGTCCGCATTTATGACCTGGGCGAAGCCGAGGGCATTCGCTTCATCAGTATGGAATACGTTGACGGCGAGGACCTGCGCACCATATTGCGCCGCCAGGGAAAGTTCTCATCCAAAGACGCGATTTCGGTGGTGGAGCAGGTCTGCCGTGCGCTCGATTCCGCCCACTCCGAAGGCGTAATTCATCGCGATCTGAAACCGCAGAACATCATGCGCGACAAGCACGGCCGTATCGTGGTGATGGACTTCGGACTGGCGCGCTCACTTGGCGATTCCGGCATGACCCAGACCGGCGCCATCGTCGGCACGCTCGAATACATGTCGCCCGAGCAAGCTCTCGGCAGCACGCTCGACCAGCGGTCCGATATTTTCAGCGTGGGCTTGATTTTCTATGAACTGCTCACCGGAAAAGCTCCGTACGAAGCTGACACCGCCATCGCCAGCCTGATGAAGCGCACTCGCGAAGAGGCTCGATCCGCTTCCGAGGTAGATTCTTCCGTTCCTAAATCCCTGAGCGCGATCGTCAGCCGCTGCCTGGAGCGTGAGCCCGCCAACCGCTACCACTCCGCTGTCGAACTATTGCAGCAATTGACGACATGGGAAGCGAATCCGAACATCAGCGCCGAATCGCTATCGAAAATGATCGCGCACCCGATTGTGCGCAAGTCGACTTTCAGTCTCAATCTCCCCGGCAAGAGCTGGATGTGGATTGCAGGCGCCGTGCTCGTCATCGTGCTCGCGACCTTTGCCGGGCGCACGTTGCTGAATCACGCCTCTACGTCATCTGGTGAGGCGGTGCAGGGTATTCCGCCATTGAAGCAGGGCAAGTATGTGGCGCTGCTACCGCTAAAGTTGGTCGGCGACCAGAAAAGTCTTGGTTATTTGGCCGATGGAATTCAGGAAGCTCTTGCTGCCAAGCTGTTTCAATTGCAGGAAGTTCACCTGGCATCCTCCGACGCGGTTGAGAAAGTGGCCGCCAAAGATCTGCCTTTATCCAAGCTGGCTCACGAATTGGGAGTCAACCTGGTGCTGCAAGGCAGCGTGCAGGGTAACAGCGACAAGTTCCGTGTAACGCTCGGTCTCGACGATGCCACCACCGGCAAGCGTGTTTGGAGCAATGAATTTTCGGGAGCCTCCGGCGATGTGCTTGCCCTTGAAGACCAAATCTATGGGACCGTCGCCACCGCCCTAGCCCTCAAGCCAACAGATGAAGAGCAAGCTCGCCTTGGCGCTCAGCCCACCACCAACGTCAAGGCCTATGACCTCTACCTGCAAGGTCGAAACATACTACGCAACGGTCACAGCCAGGATGACTATCGCAAGTCTGTAGGCCTGTTCGAACAGGCCATCGAAAAAGATCCAAACTTCGCGCTCGCCTATACGGGACTCGCCGATTCCAGCCTCCGCATGTACGGGGAGAGCAAGGATGGTATTTGGGCGCAAAAGGCTACCCTGGCGGCGCAACATGGTGAGCAGCTCTCCAATAACCTTCCCGAAGTTCATCTCTCGCTGGGCAGCGTTTATACGACCACGGGAAAGAACACGCAGGCGGTTACTGAACTGAAACGGGCGCTGGAATTGGCCCCGAACTCGGACGAAGCCTACCGCAATCTGGGCGAAGCCTATAGCCTCAGCGGTCAAAGCGACGATGCTATCGCTGCCTATCAGAAGGCAGTCGCGGCCAACTCTTACTATTGGCTAAATCACCGCTCCCTTGGCAACGCGTATTTTGGGCAGGGCGATAATGCAAAGGCGCTCCAGGAATTTCAGAAGGTCATTGAAATCGCACCTGACAGTCCCATGGGCTATGAAGGCATCGGGATGGTCTATCTGCGAGACGGTAAGTGGGGTGAGGCCATTCCGCAGCTTCAAAAGGCGCTTGCGCTGGCTCCAGATTCACCGACCTACTCCAACCTGGGCACGGCTTACTTCTTCATGAAGAATTACGACGAATCCACGAAGATGTATGAGAAGGCCGTGGAGATGACTCCGAATGACGAAATACTTCTGGGCAATCTCGGCGACTCATATCGTTGGTCGGGACATTCCGACCAGGCTGCTTCGGCTTATAGCAAAGCGATCTCGCTGGCATTCCAGCAGCTTCAGGTGAATCCTCGATCTGCTGTGATCATGAGCGACCTCGGGCTTCTCTACGCCAAGAAGGGCGACGCCGCGAATGCACAGCAATATACCAATCAGGCACGCGCGATTAATCCCGACGATGTGCAGTTGATCTATTCGGAAGCTCAGGTTCAGACGATGACCGGAAAACCTGAAGAAGCGTTGAAGTCGCTGCGGTTGGCGTTCGAGAAGGGATACTCTGCGCAGGAGGCCTGGAACGATCCCGAGCTTCAGAAGCTCCAGGCCCTGCCACAGTTTTTAAAATTGGTGAACGAGTTTACGAAAAAGAACCCTTAAGAATTCCAGCGGTTCTTCCACAGCTTGCGGCGCGAGAACATCGCGCCGAACCCCGTTACCATCAGCGCAATTGTGCCCGGCTCCGGAACACTGCCCGCAGCGGCGTTCGCATGCCCGTTGAATACAAGACCGCCCGGCCAGCAACTTTTGTTGATGCACGAGAAAGTAATGGAGAAGCTTGTTCCGTTCGGAATCCCTTTGTCCGCATTAAGAGCGCCGCTCTTGACGCCCGACAGTAAAATCTCAACCGCACCGTTCTTGAGCGTCTTGGTAGTGCAGCTCTCAAATAAGTACGACTGGCAGCTGATATCGGCAGCCGGTTCGCCTTTTTCCACCAACGTCAGCGAGGTCCAATTTTGTCCGCTCTCGTTCGTGAAGAATAAAGTGCCCGATCCGCTCTTCGGCACACTGAAGCTAAAGTCTGTGCCGACGCCCACGCAGTTCGGACAAGTCACCAGGGCGTTGCCACCAGCAACGCCGTGAATAACGATTCTGGGATCATTGATTCCGTCGGCAAAAGCCATCATCGATCCCATCGCCAGAAGCAAAAGTACTGCAAATACCTGAGAAATTTTCATTGAGGTTTCCTGTTCACCAAAGGAATCGTGCTGGGTAACTGTCTCCCAGCTATCGGGGGAATGCGGCGAGGTTAGCTGGTTAAAATGCTCGGGTCAAGCGGAAACAAACATCTGCTTGAGAAATATTTCAATCGGATGAAAACTGTTGCGCATATCGGTCTGGAGTATGCAACCTATTGCACGTTCTCCACTTAGGAAGGTGGCATTGGGTTGCGCGCCGCCCACAAAAAAGCCGGAACCCGAAGGCTCCGGCTGTCCAGTTGGTTGTGTGCCCGGATAAAAGTCGGATTGTGAGTTCACGCAAAGCGTGGATCGCCGCTGGCTACGCGCTTCGTCGCGGCCGCACCGTCAAGTCCCGCACCTGCGCTAAAATGCTCGACATCTGCATTCCGCTCAGCTGCGACAAATACGGCATAACTTCAGCCACAAACTGATCCTCCATCAACTCGCGTACTTCTTCTTGCCGATTTCGTTCTCCACCGGAGAGCAGATCCGGCACGCTAACCTCAAGCGCCCTCGCCAGTCTCTCCAGCGAAGATAAGGTTGGCGTCGCCTTCTCATTTTCGATTTTCGAGACGTACGTACGCGGCACTGACATGCGCAACGCCAGCTGCCGCTGACTCAACCCATTGCGCAGCCGCAAGGATCGAATCGAGTGCGCCAACTTCAAATGCCCGCGGCCATTAGAATTGATGTTCACCGGCATTACTTCCGGCGACGGAGTCATAGCGGCAATGTCTACCTCGTCCTCATCCAATGACAGATGGCAACGGCGGCAAAGACTATTTGATGTGCGGAATTGCACCAAGAAACAACGATCGCATCGTACGACTTCCCGTGAGTCCACGGGAGTAAGTGTGGTGGCCATTCAGGTTTTGCGAGTGCCAGAGCGGGGGCTACTCTCAAAGCCAACTACAGCGTAATCTGCTGGATGGAGGCTGTGGATGTCAAGACAAAAATAGGAAAAACACTGCGGTTAGACGGTAAAACAATAGTCACAACATTCAGAATCAGCAGAAACAGGTAAGAAAACATGAATCAACGTGATGCCGCATGGTGTTTACTAACTGAGTTCACCCAGTCGGAAAGTCTTCGCAAGCATGCCCTCTCCGTTGAGGTTTGCATGCGCGCTTATGCCCGCAACGCCGGAGCCGACGAAGAATTGTGGGGCATGGTCGGACTTCTCCACGACTTCGATTATGAAAAATATCCAAGTGCCGAAGAACACCCTTTCAAAGGCTCTGAGATTCTCAAAGAACGAGGTTATTCCGAAGAAGTACGCCGCGCCATCATGTCGCACGCTCAATATAGTGGCGTCACGCGTGTTTCTCCGATGGAGAAGACTCTCTTCGCCTGCGACGAACTGGCGGGATTTATTACCGCGTGTGCTCTCGTTAAACCGGGAAAGTCGCTCGCCGAAGTCGAGGCTAAGTCCGTGCGAAAAAAAATGAAAGACAAGGCGTTCGCCCGAAGCGTGCATCGTGAAGACATCATCGAAGGCGCCGCCAACCTCGGGTTGGATCTGGAAGCACACATCGCGTTTTGTATCAAAGCCATGAAGACGATTGCCAACGAGTTGGGCCTCGAAGGTCGCGTATAAATCCGATTCCTTGCTCCATACAAATTGTCGACAAGAAAAAACCCCGCCATCCGGGATGATGGCAGGGTGATTTTCAATACTACAAGCGGTTATTTTCTGAAGTAATCGGCGAACTTTTTCGCATTCGGAGTTCCTACGCCGGTTACATTATCCCAACCAGGAGCTGTGGTGAGCGCCTGCGGACTGTCGCAAACAGTTCCGCCATAAAGCCTTGATGGGAGCGGATCCTGGCAATCCTGGCCGAACGAGTACACAACCATCGTGAATGCCTCGTAGGGATAATCCCAAATGCCGGTGATGAGATCCTGCGATGCCGCACCGCCAACTACTCCACTCGCGTTGTATTTGTTGGTGCCGGTCGCTTCCTGAATGGATGCAGTCACGTTGTGCGCCGAAGTGACCGGAACAATATCGTGAATGGCGTCCGCCGGAAGAGAATACAAATACGGCGCAGCTTGACCAAGCGGTGGTTTACCCGCGACTTGAGCTTCCTGATTGGCGATTGCCCACAAGGCGGAGAACATGGGAGTGGCGAGGCTCGTGCCACCAATAACCTCCCACACTTGTGGAGGGTTGATGCCAGGGATACTAATCAAAATCGCAGCCCCAGTGGTAGGATCCGCGAGCCAAGAGATATCTGGTAGCTGGCGGTATTGGCCCGGCAGCGCACTCTGAAACGACGGCTTCGGAAAACCGCCGAGGCATTCGAGTTGAGGATTTTGGACAGCGCAATTGCTTTCGCCTCCACCCGAACCATATTCGAATCCGAATATGCCTGGAGGATCGGTGACGAGTCCGGCATTCACCGGCGCGCCCCAATTCGTTCCCCAGCCGGCTTCCCAGGCAATTGAATTATTTGCTTTGAGCTCCAGACTGACCCCGCCAACGGCCGTTGCCCACGGAGAATCGGCAGGCGCGTTAACAGTCTGCGAATAGCCATAAAGCGTGTAGTCGCCGTAGTCACCCGTCGCAAAGTTGGTGGAAAGTCCGACGGCAGCAGCCATTTCTGAGAGTAAGTTCTCTGTATCTAGTTCCGACATAGAAGTGGCCGCTTCGATCGAACCGTAGCTGCCCGACAACACCGTGCCGAGCGCCTCATTGATGACGTCGAATTCGGCCTGGTTTACATCCTGAAAGTCCGACGACGGAGGAACGACGAGGTTGATGTTGGCACCAGGCGCAATGGCGTGGGCCCACTCCACATCCAAGGTGATTTCGGGATTGTCCCAGTCATCGCACAGACTTTGTGCAGTGAAGATGATGCCGAGAAAGGGTTGCTGACCTACGGGATTTAACTGTGGCAGGCCGAACTGGGCCGAAAACGCATTGGCATCGTTGAAGATTGTAGGTGTGCCACACCAGTCGATGATCGCGATGGTTTGGTCGGTGCCGTCGAACTGGTCGTGCTCCTGATATAGACCGGTGAGATTGTAGGCGGTCTGGATCATCGGCGGTGTGTAGCCGCAGCCGATGCTGGTTTGGCTCGCAAGATTCAGCTTGTTACCCGAGTAGGTACCGATCGGAAACTGGCCACTATTGTTGTTGGAGAATATTTCGGTCTCGGTCCCAGCGAAGCACTGCGACGAAAAGAAATCAGAGTTCTTTACCGCTGCCGGCTTCGCCATCCGCGCAGCCTTTGAATCCCCGAGCCCGGCTTGCCGGACAATCACCGGATGCTCGAAACCACCTGAATCCAGTCCTGATATCGCTCTCACTAAATCGCCGGCGGCTCCTTCCACATAAGGGTCACCGATATTCGCGCGGATGGTTTTGTCGCGCACCTGGTACTTATTGAGTTGGACGTGGAACGCTTTCTCCACATCGCCGACCGTGCCTCGCGCTCTCACGTAATAATTGCTGGGACCCGTCTTCACAATGGTCAGGTTATGGTCCACGAAGAACTGGCGCACTATCTTGGCTTCATCTGCGGTTGGACCAAAGCGCGCAGCGATATCGGCTGGCTTCAGCCAATGACGATAGTTGGGAGAGGTCGGGTCATAAAGCGAATGTGTAAGCGCATCGAATTGGCTCTGGTTGTGGATTTGCAGCCAAATGCTCACCTCGATTACCTTCGCCGGATCCTCGGCTCCAAGATTCTTTGACGTCGCAACGTATCTCGGTGTATTGTTCATAACGATTTTGCCTTCCGTAGGAGCGGCTGGCATCAATGCGCAACTCATGGCCACCATCGCCATGACGCCGAGCCATCGATGACTGCGGCTTGTGTTAACTGCCTTGTTCTTTTGGTTCATTACTTCCTCCTGGGGAAATTAAGTTCAGTGCGAACGGAAGAGCCGATGGACACAAGACGACCCGGCTATTCCGTTCTTAGACTTCAGTAGTCTTCAGCAGGCAAAGAGAGTTGAGACGTGGACTTGCAGTGTCTCGGTTGAAATGCGGGCCCGTGGCGACTTCAGTCCGTTCCATGAAACCCGGCAATGGTAGCGGGTTCTCAGGCGGTTGGCAATAAAACTTTGCAAGTCCGTTTTTTAATTACATCGATCACCGGAAAACGGCACATTCTTGCGGTCCCTGTTCATCGCACCACGCTCAGCGCACCAGATTCATCGCACTACCGCGGCGATCTTGCCGCTGGCAATCAGATCGGCGATGCGCGCAAAATCCTGATACATCACGCGATCCTTCTCCATCGTCGCGCACACCGACCGAATCGCCCCGTGGGTCTGCTGCAATGGCTTGGAGGTCTTGAGCGGCGCGAGAAAGTCGATCGCTTGCGCCGCAGCCATCGCTTCAATGGCCAGCGTGTTGCGTGCGTTCTCGACGATCTTTTTCAGCTTGTTGGCGGCAGTCATGCCCATCGAAACAAAGTCTTCTTTATTTCCCGACGTGGTAATCGAATCGACCGAAGCGGGATGCGCCAATACCTTATTTTCACTCACTAACGCTGCTGCGGTTACTTGCGGCATCATGAAGCCCGAGTTCATTCCCGCACCCGGCGCGAGAAATGGAGGCAGACCTTCACTCAGCGCGGGATTTACCATGCGCTCCAATCGCCGCTCGCTGATGCCCGCAAGAGCGCTCAAAGCAATCGCGAGAAAATCGAGCGCGAACGCCAGCGGCTCGCCGTGAAAGTTTCCGCCCGAGAGCACCTCGCCCTCGCCATCCATTGCCTTCGGATTCTTCACAAATACCAATGGGTTATCGACGGCTGAGTTCGTCTCGATCTCAAAAACAGTACGGCAGTGGGCCAGCGTGTCGCGCACTGCGCCATGCACCTGCGGTATACAGCGCAACGAATAGGCATCCTGCACGCGGCCGCAATCACGGTGTGATTCTCGGATCTCGCTCTGTTCAAGCAGACGACGCAGATTCTCCGCGGTTTTGATTTGCCCGGCGTGTGGACGAGCTTTTTGGATGCGCTCATCGAACGCGACATTGGTCCCCTTCAGCGCATCGCACGCCATGGCGCCGATGACGTCGGCTGTGTCGACAAGCGTCTCCGCGGCGAGCAGCATCAGGGCGCCGATGGCGAGCATGGCTTGCGTACCGTTGATGAGCGACACCGCTTCTTTCGCTTCGAGTATCAGCGGTTTGATTTGTGCGCGCTTCAACGCTTCGGCACTTGCCATGCGCGCACCTTTTTCATCGAAGCATTCGCCTTCGCCAATCAACGCCAGAGCGAGATGCGCCAGCGGTGCAAGATCGCCGCTTGCCCCAACGCTTCCCTGCGATGGGACCATCGGAGTCACTCCACGATTCAACATTTCGCAGATGGTGTCGATGGTGATGGCGCGCACACCCGAGTTGCCTTTTGATAGCGAATTGGCGCGCAGAAGCATCATGGCGCGCGTGTCGGATACAGAAAGCGGTTCGCCCACGCCGACCGCGTGCGAGCGCACGAGATTTACCTGTAGCTCGCGAACCTGATCTCCGACGATGTGCACATCGCTTAGTTTGCCGACGCCAGTCGTGATCGCGTACGAAATCTTATTCTGAGCGACGAGCGCATCGACAACTGCGCGGGCACGGTTGACCGCCTCGCGAGCGTCGGGAGCAAGAAGAACGGGCTGGCGAATGTCGGTGCGTGCTACTTCGCGGACGGCTTCCAGCGTCAGATCGTTTCCGTTAATGTGCAGGGCTTGCAAGGCATTTCCTGGTTTCTTATTCGTTGGTTCTCAGTTGTAGGTTCTTAGGCGAGTTATTAGCTTTCACTGCGAACCGCGGCCCGAAACACTTTCATATATTTCTCCGGCAGCACGCGCGGTTTCATTGTCGAATTGGCCACAATGTGCGTAGTCTCCCCTTCGGCCAACAACTTGCCAGTCTCCGCGCTTCGCAGTTCGTATCCGAAACGGATTACTTTTTCCCGGACATGCTTCAAATACGTACGCACGACAACCTCGTCATCATAATGCACTGGAGCCTTGTAGCGGCACTGCGCGTCAACTACGGCGATGAAGCAGTCGTCTTCGCGCTCCATCTCTTTATAGCTGAACCCGCACCGGCGAAGAAATTCCACTCGCCCGACTTCGAACCAGATGAAATGATTGGCGTGATAGACAACGCCCATCTGATCGGTTTCTGCGTAGCGAACGCGGATGCGCGTCTCATTTACAGTTGCGGGCAGTTTGTTATTTACATTTACAGGCACCGGTGTACTCGATTTACTCATCGGCCCATCCACTTCGGTTTGCGTTTCTCCAGGAAGGACTCGATCCCTTCGCGGAAGTCGGCACTCTCGCGGATGCCAGCATTTTCACGGATGGCAGCTTCAATTTGCGTATCGAGTCCGGCGCGCGCGTGATCGATTAGGAGGCGCTTAGTATAGAAAAGCGAGAGTGGACTGTTCTCCGCCAACTGCCCGGCAAGTTGGCGAGCACGATCGAGTAACATTTCGGGAGCAACAACCTCGTTGATCAATCCCATCTTCAGCGCTTCCGCCGCGTCAAAGATTCTTCCTGTAAGCAGAAGGTCACGGGCGATCTTTTCGCCGACCTGGCGCAGAAGAAAGGTCGAAACAATTGCAGGCACAAATCCGATCCGAACTTCGGTGTAGCCAAACTTGGCTTCTGGCACGGCAAGCGTGAAATCACAGAGTAGAGCAAGTCCCGTGCCGCCCGCGATTGCTGCGCCATTGACTGCCGCAATTGTCGGCTTGGGAAACTCATAGAGCGAACGAAACAAACTGGCCATGGTGCGCGAGTCTTCGATATTTTGCTCGGACGTTCGTCCGATTAGGGTTTTCAAGTTGTCGAGGTCCATGCCGGAGCAGAAGGCCTTCCCTGCCCCTGTCAAGATCAGGATGCGGGCGGAAGAATTTCTTACTTCTTCGAGAGCGCAAATCAGATCGTCAATGAGTTCGTAGCTGACGGCGTTGCGCTTGTCGGGTCGATTGAGCGTAACGGAGGCGACAGCGGAGTCGAA
>Ga0209169_10000056_pt1 | contig 62929 bp, 46 predicted proteins | sample HubBroMetageWRM4_FD_188346 | JGI IMG/M metagenome (GOLD analysis project Ga0209169, IMG submission 188346) | Warmed soil microbial communities from the Hubbard Brook experimental Forest, New Hampshire - Hubbard Brook CCASE Soil Metagenome WRM 4... | ecosystem: Environmental > Terrestrial > Soil...
CGCGGCCATTGGATATTCCGCTCAAGCTCCCGGTGGCGCGGTTCCAGTCCCCGCCAAGAGCCCTGATCAATAGGACGCTGGCCGTGAGGCGGCGCGTATCGATGTTGATTGCCGTGATACGCGCGGCCAATGCGGCGTTTTCCGTCGATACAACCTCAAGATACGTAACGAGGCCGCTCCGGTAGCGGTAGTTCGCTTGATCGAGCGCTCCCTTGGCCGCAGCGACGGCCGCGGTCTGGCTGAGGTTTTCGCGCTGCAGTTGCCGAAGCGCGGCGAGGTTGTCTTCCACTTCTTGAAACGCCGTCAGCACGCTGGCGCGATAGTTTGCGACCTGCTCGTCATAAGCCGCGACGATGGCGGCCGACTGGGCCTTGCGCAGACCGCCGTCGAGAAGCGTGAGCACGCCTTGGGGACCGATCGACCAAAAGCGACTTGGGGCGAGCATCCAGTTGGCGAGTGAAAAGCTCTCCGTTCCCGCCGTGCCTGCCAAACTAAAGACAGGAAAGAAAGCCGCGCGCGTGACCCCGATGCGGGCATTGGCGGCGGCGACGCGGCGCTCCGCAGCCGCGACGTCCGGCCGACGCTCGAGCAGTTGCGATGGCAGACCTAAGTCTATCGGCGGAGGCTCAAGAGTCGACGGCAGCGGCTGGGGCGTCAATCTAAAATTGGACGCCTGCTGTCCCACGAGGGTCGCAATGGCGTGTTCAAATCGCGCACGCCGCAGCACGCTATCTTCCGCGGCGGTTCTGGCAGATTCGAGCTGCGCGCGGGCCTGAAGCACATCGGCGTTGGCGGCCATGCCGCCGCGGTACAGCGCCTCGGTGAGCCCCAAGACCCGTTGGTAGTCGGCGACCGTGTGGTCGAGTAATTCCTGCTGCGCATCCAGACCGCGGAGTGCGAAATAGTCCTCGGCGAGATCGGCGCGCAGATCGAGGTCGAGGGCGGCAACGTCGCCCGCCGTGGCCTGTTCCGTGGCGTGCGCATTCGCGATGGTGTTGCGGACCCGGCCAAAGAGATCGATCTCGTACGAGAGCGCGACCCCCGCGATCAGGTCGCTGTACTCCGCCGGTTCGCGCGAATCGTAGGTCGGGGAGTTAACGGATGCTTTGGTGCGGTTGGCGCTGGCATCGGCTGTTGCGCTCGGGAATTGGCCGGCGCGCGCGATGCGGGTCTGGGCTCGTGCCTCCTGTAATCGGGCATACGCCGCCTTGAGATCCTGATTGGCATCCGTTACCTGTGATTCGAGCGAGTCGAGAGTCATGTCTTGAAAGACGGTCCACCACGGCCCTCGTGCCTCGGTATCCGAGGGCGAGGCCCGCTTCCAGCCTTGCGCCTCTTGGAACTCAGCCGGTGCGGTTGGTGGGTCGGGGCGCCGATACGGCGGCGCGAGCGAGCAGGCCGTGAGCACGCCGGTAATTCCGAGAATGTACAGCTTGCATTTCATGAAGTCCCTCGACGCCGATGCGAGCCTGCGGAAATCTATGCGCGCAGCATGGGTTGGTAATCCAAATCAAGGCTCACCGCCCGTGTCGCTTGTGTCGCGCGCTGGGCGAAGGGCAGCCATTGCTGATAGCGCGCAAATGCCTCGCGCGAGTCCTCCGTTCCAGTCAGTTTCGCGAGCCGGCGCATTTCGCCGCTCATGTGCAGGAATCGAGCGACCCAGGTGTCTCGGACTTCAGCGGCTCCCAGTTGGACCGCGACAAATTCTTCGTAGGGGACGGGTTGCGATTCAGCGCTGGTCCATCGGAGTTGTCCCTGCAAATAGTCGACGAAGCGCTCGAACTGGGAACTTAGGCGAACGAGCAGGGGCTCCCTGGCGATGGAGTTTCCCGCCGGCAGCCCCCAGCGCAAGGCGGCAAGTGTTCCGCCGAACATGTGAAGCACATAGGGCAACGAAAACTGATCTCTGCCGCTCTGAAAAAAATACGCAACGTGGTGCATGCGCAATCCGTCGGCATAGGACCAAAAACTGTCATTGATCGCCTGCAAGTAACCGTCCAAACCTTGGCCATTCGGAAAGTACGGTTCGAGATTGACAATCGGATCGCCGACGCCTTGTTCTGCGTCGGAAAAATTGGAGGATAGGGTCCGCAGGTCGCGTATGACTTGGTAGACGCCGAGGAGAAACGTCAGTATCAGCGTGATCAAGAGCGGGGCGCATAAGGTCTCGGCAATCGTCAGCGTGCGCAGCGCATCCGTTTGTGCGTTGACCTGCGAGGTGCCGACGGTGGACAGTTGCGCCGCGCTCAAATACATGGCGCTAAACAGCCCCGCGCCGATCCCGCGGCCGTCATATTCAAAGTTGGACCCGACCATGAGGCCGTAGTAAATGAATCCGAACCCGAGCACGACGCATCCGAGCCAGACCGTCACGCAAAGAGAGACGTTCAGGCCCGTGACCTGACGCAGGGCGAAGGGCCGCCGGCGCTGTGATAGACGCCGCGTCACGCTGCGCAGCGCGTACCACTGCCACCGGCATAAGCGGGTGGCGAGAAATCCGGTCTCCTCATAATTCAGCACGACGAGGAACACGTCGACGAACGCGACGATCAACACCGCAGTCCCGAGGATGATCCAAAACGCCTGCATCTGATGCTTGACCCAGCGCGTCAGAACATGGGATCGATGGGAGAGGCGGGCGTGCCGCGAGCCTCGATTGCTTTGCCCGCCAGCAAACATAAGTCTTCGCGGAAATGGCCGGCGAGAATTTGTACGCCGACCGGAACGGAACCGATCAGGTTCGTGGTAACCGCCAGACCCGGTAGCCCCAAAGCCGGCGGCGCCCGCAGCGGGAGTTGCGCGTTCCACACGCGCTGAAAACCCGCCTCGCCTTGCAGGTCGAGCCCGTCGGGGAATGGCAATTCGCCGGAGACAGGAAGCAGCAGCACCGGATACTTGCTAAAAAACGCACGCCATTGGCGTTGTACGGTGGTCCGAAGCACCATTGCGTGGCTGACGACGTCGCAGGGCAGCGGTTCGGCCATGCCTCTGACGGCCGCGACCACGGCAATCGCGGCGCGATCTCCGTCGCGGTTTGCCGCATCGACGAGCCCCGCGTACCCATCACCAAGCCAGAGGCGCATTTGCACCTCGGCCGCCTCGTGTATCGACGGCACATCGTCAATCTCTTCGACCTTCCATCCGGCATCGGCGAGTCGCTGTCCCGCATCCAAGACGGCCGCTTCGACTTCCTTTGCAATCTGCATTCCACCGGGGCGACGGCACATCGCAGCGACCTGCGGCACGGGAGGACCCTCCAGCGGCACCGCCACCCACCAAGGATCGCGCAGATCGGGGGCTGACATGGCCGCGAGTCCCACACGAAGGTCCTCGATGGTGCGGGCGATGAGACCCGTTGAAGACATCATCTGAGCCCCGATAGCGCGCTCCGGTGAAGAAGCGTTGTAGGCGGGAACGCGCCCGAGAGTGGGCCTGAGCCCGTGGATTCCACAGGCGTATGCGGGGTAGCGCAAGGAACCCCCGATGTCTGTGCCGACCGCGAGATGTCCGATACCCGCCGCTACGGCGGCGGCGCCACCTCCCGTCGAGCCGCCAGGCGTGAGCGCCGGATTGCGCGGATTGCGGGTGGCCCCGTTGAGCGCATTGCTCGTAAACCAGCGCAGGGCAAAGGTCGGCGCGTTGCTGCGGCCCAATAGCACCGCGCCCGCACGCACCAGATTTTCGACCGCGGGGCTGTTCACTTTTGCGATCCAGTCTTTTTGCAGGCGAGTCCCATTGGTGGTGGGGAATCCCGCCATGTCGGTGTTGATCTTCACCGATACCGGCACGCCGGCCAGGGGACCCGGATCCTCGCCCCGGGCCAGCCTCTGGTCGATCCGGTCGGCCTGTTCCAGTACGAGTTCGGGCGTATGCGCAACGATCGCATTGATCTGCGGGTTGACCGCATCGAGTCTCTGCAGCGCGGCCTGCGCCGCCTCGCGCGCCGAGACCTGACGAGACCGGATGAGGTGCGCAAGATCCGTGGCCGCCAGTCGCCAGATTTCGGTCCCCGCGCCGGCGGTCCCGTTCCTGTCAATGCCGCTCTGCGCTGCTCTATCCACGGCGGTTGTGGCCATTTGCGTTCTCTCCTGTTGAATCGGTTGCGATCGCGTCTTGAGTGGATCTTGCCGTCCTGATCCCTGAGTGGATTGGATCGATCCGCCCTGATTGGACAAATCATGAGCGCCGTCGGCGCACGCGGTATCGCGGAAAGAGACGCAGCGAGCCGCGCCGGCGTCGAAGCGAAATGTCCAAACGCCGCCGGCAAATCCAATCCGTGAAGGAATCGAGCATGCAGCATCGCCGTCAGAGGAAATCGATGCTTCGCAGGTCACACAACACAATTGGAGAGTTATGAACAAGCAAATCATTGCCACGGCCGCTGCGCCGGCAGCCATCGGCACTTATTCGCAGGCCGTCAAGGTGGGCAACACTCTGTGGCTATCCGGGCAAATTCCGCTCGATCCGCATACCCAGAAATTGGTCAAGGGCGATGTCGCTGCGCAGATCAAGCAGGTGTTCGAGAATCTGAAAGCGGTCGTCACGGCCGCGGGGGCAACGTTCGATAACGTCGTGAAGGTCAATGTCTATTTGACGGATCTCGCCAACTCCGGACTTGTCAACAAAATCATGGCGGAATATTTCCGCGAACCTTATCCGGCCCGCGGTGCTGTCGGCGTTGCCTCCCTCGCAGCGGGGGCGCAGGTCGAAGTGGAATGCATCGTCGCTGTGTAACTTCCGAACAGCCTCGCTCCCCCCACCTTTTTGAGGCTGTTCACTTTCTCCGGCCGGCGGCAATAGCCGCCGGTCGGAGCCTTTCTATGCGAGTCCCGGCATGAATGCGATCGTTCTCGTTGCGCTCAAGCGTCCGTACACTTTCGTCGTGCTCGGCATTTTGATCGCGATCTTCGGCGGACTCGCCGCCCGCCGCACACCGACGGACATCTTTCCGGACATTCGCATCCCCGTGGTCGCGGTGGTTTGGACCTATACGGGGCTGACGCCGGAGGACATGTCCGGACGCGTGGTCTATTACTACGAGCGCGCGCTGACTACCACCGTCGACAACATCGAGCATATTGAGAGCCAGTCGCTTTATGGCCGGGGCATCGTCAAGATTTTCTTTCAGCCCGGAACCGACGTGGCCGCGGCGCAGGCTCAAGTGGCTTCCATCTCGCAGACCGTGCTCAAGCAGTTGCCGGCCGGCATCACGCCGCCGGAAGTGCTCTCGTACAACGCGTCGTCAGTGGCGGTGCTGGCGCTGCAAGTGTCCTCCGACCGGCTGACCGGCTCGCAGCTCTTTGATCTTGCCTCGAATTTAATCCGGCCGGGATTGGTGTCGGTACCGGGCGTTGCGATTCCGGCGCCCTATGGCGGCGCGCCCAGCTATGTCGAGGTCGATCTCGACCAGCGCAAGCTGCTCGCCAACGGACTGTCCGCGCAGGATGTGGCGCACGCGCTCGCTCGGCAGAATATCGTACTGCCGGCGGGAGACCAGAAGATCGGGGCGATCGATTACTTGGTCGAGACGAATGCCTCGCCGGTTGAGGTGTCGACCTTCAATAGTCTGCCGATCAAGCAGGCAGGCCTCGCGGTGGTCACGGTCGGCGATGTCGCTCATGTTCATCTCGGCGGGCCGCCACAGACCAATGCCGTGCTGGTACACGGTCAGCAATCGGTGCTCCTCGAGGTATTGAAAACGGGCGACGCATCGACCCTGGCGGTGGTCGCTGGCATCAAGGCCAAGTTGCCTGAGATCGAGCGCACCCTACCGCCGGGCGTGACGATTAAAACCTTGAACGACGCCTCGAAGTTCGTCAGTCAGTCGGTTGCGGATGTCGTGCAGGAAATGGTTATTGCAGCCCTCCTCACGGGACTCGTCGTTCTGCTGTTCCTGGGTTCCGCGCGATCGACGCTGATCGTGGCCACCTCGATTCCCCTGTCGATCCTGTGCTCCATCATGGCGCTGTCCTGGCTGGGTCAAACCATCAATGTCATGACGCTGGGCGGCTTGGCTCTGGCGGTCGGCATCTTGGTGGATGACGCCACGGTGATGATCGAGAACATCGACGCGCACCTGAAGCGCGGGCTGGAGCTCGAACCCGCCATTATCACGGCGGCCAACCAAATTGTCGTTCCCACCTTTGTATCCACGCTCTGCATCTGCGTTGTGTGGCTGCCGCTCTTTCAGCTTTCGGGCGTCGCCGGTTATTTGTTCCTGCCGCTCGCCGAGGCAATTGTCTTCGCGATGATCGCCTCGTTCATTCTTTCGCGAACCCTCGTGCCGACCATGGCCGCGTATCTGCTTCGAGGTCAAGTCAGCAAGACAGCCGGGAAACAAGGACCTTTTAGCCGCTTCCAGCAGCGATTCGAGGCACGCTTCAAAGCTCTGCGAGAAGGGTATCGGCGTTTGCTCGAGCGGCTCGTTGCACAGCGGCGTCGATTCATCGCGGCGTTTCTGGGGGTGGCCCTCGCCTCGCTCCTGCTGGTGCCGTGGCTCGGACGGGACTTCTTTCCCGGCATCAGGTCCAGCGAGATCGACATGCACTTTCGCGGGCCGGTCGGCTTGCGCATCGAGGAGACGGGCAGGTTGGCGTCGGCCGTGGATCTAGCTCTTCGAAAAACGTTGCGGGGACATGTCACGAACGTCATCGACAATTGCGGACTTCCCGTGAGCGGCATCAACGAGGCGTATAGCGCGAGCGGCACGATCGGCCCCCAGGACTGCGACGTGTCGATCGGGCTCGATGAGGCGGCTTCGCCGGTCGATGAATACCGCGCCCGCTTGCGCGACGAATTGCCGAAGCTGTTCCCGGGTACGGCGTTCACGTTCCTACCTGGCGACATCACCGCCAAGATCCTGAATTTTGGTCTGCCGGCGCCCATCGACGTGCAGATTGTGGGCCGCGACGTGCAAGACAGTGTGGCCTATGCCGAGCACGTGCTCGCTGCAATCCGCCACATCCCGGGTATCGCCGATGCAACGATACAACAGAGTCTCGGTCAGCCGACGCTGCTGGTTTCGGCGCACCGCGCCCTTGCCTTGGGTGCGGGGATTACCGAGTCCGACATCGCCGACAACACACTCGCCACGCTCTCCGGCTCGGGCCAGGTGGCGCCGACGTACTGGCTCGACCGTAAGACCGGCGTGTCGCATCTGGTCAACCTCCAGACTCCGCAAGCGCAGCTCACGACGATAAACGCTCTGGAAACGATCCCGATCGACAAGGGAGACGGTGACCCAAGCGGACACAATGCGGAAATACTCGGGGGACTGACGCAAATCACGCAAACCGGGCGCCCGTTGGTGGTATCGCACCGCGACATCCTGCCGGTCATCGACATCTACGCGAGCAACGCCGGGCGCGATTTGGGCGCAGTGAGCGCCGCGATCGACAAAGTACTCGCGCGCATGAACGGCGAGGTACCGCAGGGTGCCCTCGTGCACGTGCGCGGTCAGGCCGTGACCATGTTCGATGCGTATGAGCAGCTCCTGGCGGGCCTGGCATTCTCGATTCTGCTGGTGTATCTCGTGATCGTCGTTAATTTTCAGTCCTGGCTCGATCCCTTCGTCATCATCACGGCTCTTCCAGGGGCGCTGACCGGAATCGTCTGGGCACTCTTCCTGACCGGCACGACCGTCTCGGTGCCCGCGCTTACGGGCGCGATTATGTGCATGGGAACTGCGACGGCAAATTCGATTCTCGTCGTTTCATTCGCACGCGAACAACTCGCCGTGCATGGTGATGCAGCGCGCGCCGCGGTGGAGGCGGGGTATGAGCGCCTGCGGCCTGTGCTCATGACGGCGCTCGCCATGGTGATCGGCATGCTGCCGATGTCCGTGTCGAATACGCAGAATGCGCCGCTCGGCCGGGCGGTCATTGGCGGGCTCATCGTGGCCACCATATCAACCCTGATGTTCGTCCCCTGTGTATTCGCATTGCTGCACCAGAAAAGGCCGCCAACCGGAGTCGCCGCATGAAGTCGCGCACCAAGCTGATTATCGGTCTCTGCGCGCTGGTCGCGGCCGCGCTCGCAATCGGCGGGATCGCGACGCGCAAGCGAACGCTCCTCGCGCTGGCGCGCACGGCCGAGGAGCAGGCCGAGACTCCCGTCGAGGTGATTCGGCCGCAGCGCGGGCCTGCGTCGCGCCCGCTCACGCTGCCCGGCACGGCGCGTGCTTGGTACGAGGCGCCGATCTTTGCGCAGGTGGCCGGCTATGTGAAGAGTTGGAACGAGGACTATGGGGCTATCGTGAGGGCAGGGCAAATCCTCGCCACCATCGATGCGCCGAGCCTCGATGCTCAATATGCGGCCGCGAAGGCGCGGCTCGGCGTCGCGCAGGCAAATTACCACCTGGCGATCATTACCGCCGCGCGATGGCAGGCGCTCGCCGGTACGCCGGCCGTCTCGAAGCAAGAGGTCGATGTGCAGGTCGCGGGCGCCGCCGCGCGTAAGGCCGAACTCGAGTCGGCGCAACAAGAGGTCGCCCGCTTCGCCGCGCTCGAGGGATTCAAGCGGGTGGTGGCGCCCTTTGACGGTGTGGTGACGGCTCGCCTCACCGATGTCGGCAGCTATGTGAACGCGGCGGGTGGGGATTCCGGCGCGCGCTCGGGGTCTACCGAGCTATTTTCCGTGGCGGACGTGCATGAGATTCGCGTGTTCGTGGCCGTGCCGCAGGATTATGCAGGCAGCCTGAAGGAGGGGCTCACCGCGACGCTGCACCTGCCATCGCAACCCGGGAGGTCGATCACGGCCAAGTTCCTCACGACTGCCCACGCGTTCAGTCCCGATACGCGAACCGCCGTCACCGAACTCACCGTCGACAATTCCGATCATGCGATTTGGCCTGGAACCTATATAGACGTGGAGTTTCAGATTCCCGCGGCGACTGGAGTGCTCATCGTACCCGAGCAGGCTCTGATTTTTCGGGCTGCCGGGATACAGGTGGCCGTCGTCGATGCACAGCAGCGCGTCCACCTGCGCAACGTCACGCTCGGTGAGAATTTAGGTGAGAGCGTGCAGGTCACCAGCGGCCTCACGGCGGCCGACAGACTGGTGAACAATCCATCGGCGGGATTGTTGGAAGGGACGCGTATCCGACCGGTTGCGCCGGCAGCCAGCTACTTCGCTGCATCGAAAGTGGGTGAGCCGACCGGCAGCGAAAGCGGCCACGAGCATTCGGACCCTCCATGACTGTGGCCACTTGCTTGCGAATCACGATGGCCAAGGCGGCCCGAATCGCCGCACACAGCGCCGTGGTTGGCGCGGTGTTCGTTTCCGGCTGCGATCTGGCGCCCGTGTACGATCCGCCGCATCTATTGCTGCCCGACTCATACCAGGGCACGAGCCCGTTTCAGGTGGCACATCCCGAGGTGGAACTATCCTCGCGCGGCGACTGGTGGGTGTTGCTCGGCGACCCGGAACTGAACAAACTCGAGGATGAACTCCAGCACGCGAATCCGACTCTGGCGGCCGCGGCCGAAGCCTATAACCAAGCGCAGGACCTGGCGGCCGAAGCGCGATCGCGGCTCTTTCCGCAAGTCGGCATCGATGGCGGCGTGTCGGACAATAAGCAGTCGGCGAATCGACTATTCCGCGGCGGCGGCGGACCGAACGTGCAAGCCTCGAACGAGATCGGAGGCACGGCATCATGGGAGCCGGATTTTTGGGATGCGTTACGCAACGGCGCACGCGCACAAAAGCGCCTCGCCCAGGCGAGCGCCGCGGATTTCGCGTCAGCGCGTCTGAGCCTCGAAGTGGCGCTCGCCAACGACTACACAACATTGCGCGGCCTGGACGTGCAGCTCGAGGTATTGCGCCTATCGATCGCCTCGTACGAGCAGGCGGTTTTGGTCACGCGGCTGCGGTCGGAGGGGCAGATCGCATCGGGTCTTGATTTGGCGCGGGCCTTGAGCCAGCTCTCCTCGGCGAAGGCGCAGCGGACCGATACCGAGTTACAGCGCGATCTCATCCAGCATGCCATCGCGGTTCTCGTTGGTGCGATGCCGAGCGGCTTCTCAATTGCGCCGGCGCGGCGATTCACGCTTGCGGCGCCTGAGATACCGACGGGTCTGCCTTCGCAACTGTTGCAGCGGCGACCGGATATCGCCGGCGCGGAGCGGCGTATGGCCGCGGCGAACGCCACCATCGGCGTGTCGCGCGCCGCGTTTTATCCGAACATCACGTTGTTTGGTGCAGCCGGATTTCAGGATACCGGATTCAATCTCTTGAGCGTGCCGAACAGTCTGTGGTCCGTCGGCGCCGGCGCGATGCTGCCGCTGTTCGAGGGCGGACTACGCCGCGCAGAACTGCAGCGCTCATGGTCGCAGTACGCACAGACGCGCGATGACTACCGGGCGATCGTGCTCGCTGCGTTTCAAGAGGTCGAGGATGGCATGAGCTTGACGCAGCGTCTTGCCGTCGAGGTCCTCGAGCAGCGCGACGCGAGCGAGCAAGCGGATGCGGCCCTGTCGATCTCCACGCTGCTATATAAGGACGGGCTGGATAACTATCTCAGTGTCTCGATCGCGCAGGTTCAGGCGCTCGCCGCTGGGCTGGTCGAAGTTCAGCTGCGGGTTCGTCAGGTTCAGGCGTCGATATCCCTGGTTCGCGCTCTGGGCGGCGGCTGGTCGGCCGAAACCTTGCCGACCAGCACGAGCCGCTTGTAAATCGAGAGGTAGCCGAGACCGCGGCGGCCCCGGTGCATGACGAAATCCATGCCAAACCTCGGAGGGCGCGCAAATCTTGGAGAGTGCGGTCTATTTCGTAACGGCTACCGAACTCACCACTTCCGTCACGCCGGGCACATTCTTGGCGAGCGACTTGGCCTTATCAATCTCCAAGGACGAAGCGACCTCGCCGTACAGATATACCTTGTGATCGATCGTCTGCACGGTAATGGCATTCGGCTCGATTTCCGGATCCTGGGCCAATTTTGCCTCTATTTTTGCGTTGATCTTCGCGTCGCCAGAACATTCCGCCCGATCACATTTCGGGTAATCGGCGCACCCGGAAAGCGCGCCAGTCAAGGTCAGCGCTAACGTCACAAGGCCTCGAGATGCGAATTGGGTCATGGTCTGCTCCTAATAAAGCTTCTAACGGTTACGGGATGTGCCATAACCGCAAGCTTGAGCCGCCTTGCATCGGATCTCCATAACACCTTTATCTTAGGAGCGTGCGCGCCGAGACGGTCGCGCGTAGATGATCGCGCCGGGGACGATAAGCTCGACCGTGGTTCCCTCTGACGCGGAGCTTTTTATCGCGAGTTTGGCCGTGATGCGCGCCGAGCGTTCGCGCATTCCCATTAGGCCGAAGTGTCCCGCTTTGCCTTTCGCGGCTAGTGACGGGTCCATCCCTACGCCATTGTCACGGACCACCAGCGTCAAGTCTTTTAGATAAGAGAGGTCCACCCACAATCTTTCAGCATGCGAGTGAACGCAGGCGTTGCGGATCGCTTCATACCCGATTCGGTACACTTCATCGCGGACCACCGGGTGTATCGGTTGGACTTCGCCGGTCACTTGAAGGGCGGCTTCCATGGGGCTGTGTGTGCGGCACTCTTCGATGGCGCGCCGAAACGCTTCGGCAAGATCACTCACTTCGGTCGTTGAAGTCCGTAAGGAATTTAAGGCTGCTCGGCCTTCCTGGGTCGCTCGCCCTAACCACCCCGACAGGGTTGTCATCGCCAGACGCATCCGCGTCAAGTCGGTGGCAGGATCCAGTGCGTCATCCGCGACCAGCTTGCTACCTTGGATGGTCTGTAGAAACGTGTCGTGAAGGTCGCGCGCAATGCGGGTGCGCTCGGCCAATCGCTCATCGAAACGGGCGGTCATCGCTCTGCCGATTTGCGCCACACGCAGGCGATAGATCCCAGCGAGCAGCAGCAGTGCTGAAAACGCGGCCGCCCATCGAAACAATTCAGTCTGGTACCAAGCCGGCGCGATCTGGAATTCGAGGGACGCGCCCGTCGTATTCCACACGCCGTCGTTGTTCGACGCGATCACGCGAAAACGGTAGTTCCCGGGCCGAAGATCGTTAAAGAACGCTTGGCGGCGCAACCCCGGGTCTTGCCAGCCTTTGTCGCGGCCTTGGAGCAGGTAGCGGAAGCCAATCCTTTGTGACTGGACGAAACTCAGTGCCGTGTAGTCGATTTGAAGGTCGCGGGTAAGCGGCGGCAGGGTGATGGGGGAGGCCGGTGAATAGTGGTTTCCGTCGGCGAGGAGTCCTTCGACATGAACTGGCGGCGGCGCCGGATTCTTGTACGAACGGCGGGGGTCAATCATCTGAACCGATGTTCCGCCGATGAACCAGAGGCGACCGTCAGGTGTCATCGCCGCGTTCGGCTGGATCCGATCGGCAACCCATCCCGGATCTGCCCCATCGAGTGTGTCTAACCTTGTCACTGCCAGATGGCTATCGGGTCGGGCCGCCCAATTCGCCAGATCTGCCGCGGATATCATCAAATAACCGCACTTGGCTTCGAGCCACAATGACCCGGAGCCATCCTTGATTGCCGCAATAAGCGCGGAGCATGGTAAGCCGTTGTGTGTGTCCATCACACTCAGCGCGCCATTCTCCCATCGATACAAGCCCCCGCCCGTCACCCCCCAGACGACGCCGTCTGAGTCGACGGTCATGCTGCCCATCTTGACGGGGGCGGCGCCGCCGGGTCCCGTCGAAACAATTTTGGCAGTTCCATTGAAGTAGTGCGCAAGTTTGCCATCCAACGTGCCGATCCAGATTCCGCCGGTGGGATCAGCGGCGAGAAAATGAGCGCGCGGCACGAGAGCGGCGATCTGAATATCCTCTTTCACGCGGCGGCCCCTGATGCGCAACAGGCGAAGTATGCGCTTTGGTTGATCAAATGCGATGGCCCAGATATCTCCGTCGATGTCTTCTGCAAGTGCAAAAATGATGCTTCCGATGTCCTCTAAAGGCCGCCCGTCCTGCCCCTTGATCGCAGAGAACTGCCCGTGCTCGTAGGTCATAAGTGTCCGATCCATCCCCGCCCAAACCTGGCCTGAGTGGTCCTCCAGCAGCGCAGTTACATATTGAATTGGATGTCCGCGGGTCGTCCTGATTGGAGAAACCGAATCCGCACGAATGACGTTCAGGGCCTGTTCAGTTCCCATCAAGACAGAATTGTCGTTGAGTGCAATTACAGCGCCGGTTGCGTTGCCGGTCAGACCCTCAGTCGAGGAATAACTGACAATGCGAATATCCCGAAATAGATCCACACCCTTATCAGTTGTGATCCACAAATTGCCTTCTCGGTCCTCATAGATCGAGGTCACTTCATCTCCGGACAGTCCCTGCGCCGCACCATAGTGATCCGCATAACCGTCATGAATGTGGTACAGACCCTGAGACGCTGTTCCAATCCAAAGTGTTTGCTGACGGTCCAGGACTAGGGCGGCGGCCTGGACGGTCGCACCATCGAATCCCGGGACCACATAGCTCTTGAAGATTCCGTCAGTGTAAATTTGCACGCCGGCGCCCGGTCCCACACCACTTACGGCTGCCCAGATCGAGCCGGCGGCCCCGACAGCAAGCGCACTGACGCCGTCTCCTGTCGGATGACTCATTTGCTCTTGCATGTAGCGGCTCATGGAACCCCGGCTCCAGCGGCACAGCATCTGACATCCGAACCAGATGTCTCCTGATTTGTCCTCGGCAAGCGCGGTTCCAAATTCTGCCGGATTACCATCGTTCTTATTGCCGTGACACTCGAGGTCATTGCCAATGATTTGGCACAACGCGGGTTCACCATTTGTGTCGCTGCGAGTAATCCAGATCGTGCCCGCGTGGTCCTCGAGGATGCCCTGCACGGCGCCGCTTTTGATCGGGAAACTGAATGCCTTGCCATCCTTAAGGCGGCTCAAGCCCTGGTACGTAGCCATCCACAAACTTCCGTCGCGACTACCCAGAAGCGCATTGATGCCCACGTCCGTGGGAAAGAATTTCTGCGGCGGCACGGGGACCATTCTGACGCCGTCGAACCGAACTAGACCGGTGGCGGCGATCCAGACATAGCCGTCGCTCGTCTGAGTGACACTGCTCGGGTTATGCGGAAAGCCGTCTTGGACCCTCCAGACGGAGTGAGCATATTGCGAAATAAGCCTATGCGGATCGAGCGCCCAGGCAGTATCGACTAGAAACGCCATCACTAAGGAAGCGCACAGTAGGATCCGCGAGGCGCGCCATCGCCGCGTCGGTCCCATCCGCCGAGAAAGCCGCAGCGCTTGAGCATTCCATAGGGTCATTGTTGCCGCGATACGAAGCCCAGTTTTTCCATCAGTGATCTAACTATGCCGCGCAACTTGCGGCGCCTCGAGTCAGGATGGCTGTAAATGACTCCGCCCGGGACGATGAGTTCAATCACGGTTCCCTCCGACGCTGAGCTTTTGATCGTGAGCTTGGCCGCGATGCGCGCAGATCGCTCGCGCATGCCGAGCAGACCGAAGTGTCCTACTTTGCCCTTTTCCGCCAAGGCGACGTCCATCCCGGTGCCATTATCGCGGACGGACAGTGTCAAGTCCTTGAGGTAGCTGAGATCCACCCACAATTGTTTTGCATTCGAGTGGACGCAGGCATTGCGGATCGCCTCATAGCCGATTCGATATACCTCGTCGCGCACGACAGGGTGCATCGGTTGGACTTCCCCGGCTACGTTAAGGACTACCTCCATGGAGCTCTGGATACGGCACTCTTCGATTGCACGCCGCAACGCTTCGGCAAGATCATTCACCTCAGTCGCCGAAGTTCGCAAGGAATTCAGGGAGGCTCGGCCCTCGAGGGTCGCCCGAGACAACCACTCCGACAACGTTTTCATGGCCTGCCGCATTCGCGAGTAGTCGGTGGCAGTATCCAGCGCGTCATCTGCCACCAGCTTGCTGCCTTGGATGGTCTGCAGAAACGTATCGTGAAGATCGCGCGCGATGCGAGTGCGTTCGGCCAGCCGCTCATCGAATCGGGCCGTCATCGCTCTGCCGATTTGGCGCACCCGTACGCGATAAATCGCTGCGAGGAGCAACAGTGCTGCAACGGCCGCAGCCCATCGAAACAAGTTCGTCTGATACCAAGCTGGCGCGAGCTGGAATTCGAGCGATGCGCCGGTCGTATTCCACACACCGTCGTTGTTCGACGCGATCACGCGAAAGCGGTAATTTCCAGGTCGTAGGTCGTTGTAAAGTGCTTGTCTGCGCAATCCAGGATCCTGCCAGTCCTTGTCTCGACCTTCGAGCATGTAGCGGAAGGCCATCCGTTGCGGCAGCACGAAACTCAGCGCGGTGTAGTCGATTTCAAGATCGCGGGTAAGGGGCGGCAAAGTAATCGGCGACGAAAGAGGGTAGTTCTTTCTATCGGCGATGAGCCCTTCGACATGGACAGGCGGCGGTATCGGATTCTTGTACGAATGACCCGGGTCGATCATCTGAACAGTCGAAAATCCAATAAACCATAGCCGCCCGTCCTGCGATCGAACGGAGCCAGGCTGGATGCGTTTTGAAAAATACCCCGGGTCGGCCCCGTCCAGTGGGCCCAACAGGGTTGCTCTCACCTGGCTGTCAGGTTGAGCAGACCAATTGACGACATCAGGGGCGGAAATGCGCACGTAGCCGCACTTTCCTGAAAGCCACATTGATCCTGAGGCATCCTTGATTGCCGCGAAGAACCTGGAGCAGGGAAGGCCGTTATGCGAGTCCAAGACACTCAGAGCACCATGTTCCCAGCGATATAGACCTATAGAGGTAGCTGCCCATATCACTCCAGTCGGGTCGATAGAAAAGCTGCCCATTTTGACTGGGACGTCACTGCTTCGTCCTGCCGACACAGCTTTGGTTACCCCACGAACGTAGTGAAAAAGTTTGCCATCGAGCGCGCCGATCCAGATGCCGCCCGCCGGGTCCGCGGCGAGAAAATGAGACTGGGGCACGCGGGCTGTGATCTGGGTGTCTTCCTGCAATCGGTGGTCTCGGATGCGCAGCAAGTGGTGCGCCCGCGCTGGCGAGTCCTCGGCGACGGCCCAGATATTCCCCTCGATGTCTTCTGCAAATGACAGGATATCTCCCATGTTCTCAAGGGGGCGGCCGTCAAGTCCTTTGATTGTAGAAAACTTACCGGCCTGGTATGTCATCACTGTCCGATCGATTCCCAGCCACACCTGACCTGCTTGATCCTCCAGCAGCGCATCGACGTCTTGAATCGGGTGTCCATCGGCTTCAGTAATAAACGACATGGAGCCGCCCTGGATGACGGCAAGAGAACCGCCAGATCCAATCCAGACTGATCTATCTTTGCGAGCCAGTACGACGCCGGCGTTGTCGTGCAGGCCTTCGCTCGAAGAGAAACTGACGATGGGTACGTCTCGAAAGAGATCGACGCCCCCGTCGGTAGCGATCCACAAATTTCCCTCGCGGTCTTCGAACATCGAGGCCACGACATCGCCCGATAAGCCTTGAGCAGCCCCATAGTGATCCGCTCGGCCGTCATGAATGTGGTAAAGACCCTCGGAGCCCGTAGCGATCCAGAGAGTCTGCTGACTGTCCATGAGTAGAGCGGTTGCGCGGACTTTCGTGCCGTCGAAGCCGGGGGCTACATAACTGATGAACTGCCCGTCGCGCAAGTAACCGACCCCGGCTCCCGGACCCGTACCATCCATCGCCACCCAAACTGAGCCGTCGGATCCGGTGGCAAGCCCTACGACCCCATAATCGGTTGGATGATCCATCTGCCCCTGCATGAAGTAGCTCATCGAGGCCCGGTTCCAGCGGCACAGCATCAGGCATCCAAACCAGATGTTCCCGAGGCTGTCTTCCGCAAGCGCGTCTACTGCTGAGCCACCGCTCTCGTCGTAGCACCTCAATTCGTTCCCGCTGACTTGGCAAAGCGATCCCTTCTCATGCGCTTGGTACTGAGTGATCCAGACAGTGTCTGCGTGATCGGCGATGATGTTCTGCACGCCAGCATCGTGACTCGGAAATTTGAACCAGGTTCCATCCTTGAGGCGGTACAGACCGATATAGGTGCCCATCCACAGGCTGCCGTCGCGGGTACCCACGAGGGCGTTAATGCCTGTATTTGTGGGAAAGGAATTCTGCGATGGATCCGGCGTCATCCTTACGCCATCGAATCGAAGTAGGCCTGTTCCTGCGGCAATCCAGATGTAGCCATCACTTGTCTGGGTTATGGTGATCGGCGAACGGGGGAAGCCGTCCTGCACCCTCCATACGGTGTGCGCGTACTGAGATATGAGCCGATGGGGATCGAGCGCCCTGGCAGAATCGACCAGAAGCGCCATCAATAGTGAAGCGCACAGTAGGATCCGCGAGGCGCGCAGGCTCAGCATCGATTTTTTCCGGCGAACAGCCGCGCTGGAACATTCCATTGGGTCTTCATGCTTACCACAAAATTTAGATAAGAATGATTCTACAAAGGTTGGCGATCGTTGGACGGTAGCGACGATAGCATTATCGCGCGCCATCAGCCCCACCAGCATTCACCCCATGGGTTTCTATAGGTGTGGGAGATCAAGTCTTAGCAGGCGCGGCGGATCGCGATCGTCAGGGCATACCCTCGATCTTAGGCTCCTCAAACAGGGCCTATAGAACAATGCAGGGCAAACACTACTTCATTCGATGTGGCATGGAAGCGTGATTACCGGCACTTTGATACCGCAGAGTCCCAATGCGAGCCGGGTTCTTGGACGATCCCAGAGGGTGACACGATGACAATGAGTGAATCCATGCACCGAAGATGTGCGCAAACCATGGTTTCGCTGGCCGTAAGCGCCGCGGATCATCACGTCCCCGGCGTGCAGCGATCGATCGACGGTAACTCGGTCTGCGCTGAAATGGTGTACGTCATCGCGAACGATTGCGACGTTCGCAACAGACTCCTCGATGACCTCACGCTGCGTGGCATCGATGTTCGGTGCTTCGCCTCTGCGGACGAATACCTGCAATGCCCTCGAGGTTGTGCCGTCGCCTGCATCATCGCGGAATTGCAGCCAGGGGGTGCGGCAGGCCATGAGTTGCAGCGACAAGTGCGAGAGGAGGGCGGTCCGCCCATCATATTCATTGGTACGCATCTGGACATGTTGACTGGGATTCGGGCGATGAAAGCCGGTGCGCATGATTTTTTGGTTCGCCCCGTCATGCCGGAGGAGTTGTATGGTGCGGTGAAAGAGGCGCTCAGGCACGATCGAATTTCCCGTCAGCGTCAGGGAGAGATTGCTGGATTAAAGGCGTCCTATTCGAGTCTCACGCGGCGTGAGCGCGAAGTCTTTGCACTCGTGGTGCAGGGATTTCTCAATAAACAGGTTGCCGGAATTCTTGCCATATCGCTTGTAACCGTGCAAATTCATCGGGGCAACACCATGCGAAAAATGGGCGCTCGATCCTTCGCGGACCTGGTCTGCATGGCGCTGAAGCTTCGAATTCTCGAGAAGGATCTGACGTATCCAATGAATAGCGGTTTTCACTATCAGAAGCCGGAAGCGATCAGCGTCCCGTGAGGCGTCACTTCAATGATTTCTATTCCAGCTCACCGTGAGTCTGCGCGACTGTCGAAATTCATAGCCGCTCGGCGGCTCCGTCAGGGATCTTTCCAAGCGTGGTTCGCGCAGCCTCCTGAGCAGAGCCTCGAGTCCGATACGCACCTCGGTTCCCGCAAGATGAGATCCGAGACAGGCATGTGTCCCCGTCGCAAATCCCAGATGGCGCCGACTATTTTTGCGATCCAGATCGAATCGGCCGGGATCCGTGAAGATCGAAGGATCGCGATTGGCGGCGCCCAGCATGCAATTCACCGTGTCGTGCGCCGCGAATTGGATTCCTCGCCATTCAAACGCTGCAATGACGTGGCGAGTGGCCGATTGCACGGGGCTCAGCCAACGCATTGTTTCCTCAATGAGACGTGGCATTAAGGCGAGATCGGATTGCACACGTTGCATGACATCCGGGTGCTCGAAGAGCGCCCATAGACTGTTGAGAAGCAGCGCCTCCACCGTGGAGATGCCGCCGAAGAATATGATGGAAAGATTACGCTTGATCTCATCATTGCTGAGGCGCTCGCTCACGGGCGCCCGAACCAAGCGCGCGAGCAAGGAATTCTCGTCCACGTCCATCGTTGAGTCGATCGCGGCGTCCAGCAGGGCGTGGAATTCGGCGACACTGCGTCGCGCCGCTGCGCGTATCCGCTCATCGCCGGTAAAATTCGCCAGGGCGGCTTCGAAGCTGTCATACCAGCGGCGCATTTGCGGTTCGGCCGCGGCCGGCAGTCCGCACACTAAAAGAATGACCTGGATCGGCAGTCGGCTGGCAAATACCGAGCGCACATCGGCTTGGCCGCGCACCGCAAATTCATCGATCAATGCCGTCGCGGCTGCCGCAATCGCGGCTTCGAGATGCTGGCGGATAAAAACGGGCGTAAACGGATGTCTCAAAGCTTGACGGTAGCGGGCGTGCATGGCGCCCTCAGTCGTCAGAATGTGCGTGCCAAAGGTATCGAGGATCGTCGAGCGCGCGGATTCGGTGGTCAATCTCGACGTATCGAGCAGAGCCGTGCAGACGTCCTCATAGCCAACGACGTACCACATGTTAAGCGCCGCAATCCACGAGATCGGCTCGAACTCCCGTAGGCGCTCAAATGCGGGATAAGGATCGCTGTCCAGTTCCGCCAACGTTATCTCGGCACCGACGGGGAAGCGTTTTTCTCTAGCCAACATGAGTCTGCGGCGGCGCGTTTAATTCCTAATGCTACTGCGCCGTCCAACCACCGTCGACCGGAATCGCAGTGCCCGTGATGTTGTGTGCGTCCGGCGCGCAAAGCCACACGGCCAAGCGCGCAATTTCCGCAGGAGAGGAGAGCCGGTGCGAGGGTTGCTTCTCAGCCAGCAGCGCGTCAATGGCCGCTGCCGCCGACACTCCCAGCTCTTGACGCCGCTCCGCAATTTGCGGCGCCAGCAATGCGGTATCCACCCAGCCGGGGCAGATGCAATTGATCGTGACGCCGCCGCTTTCTGCGCTGCCGATGCCGGCATATTCCAGGGCGGCGACTTTCGACAGGCCGACGAGTCCGAACTTGGCCGCGACATAGGGCGCCTTGTTGACCGAGGCCACGAGTCCATGCACGGAGGCGATGTTGATCACGCGCCCGTACTGTGCCGCGGCCATCCGCGGCAAGGCATGGCGCATGGTGTGAAATGCCGCCGAGAGGTTGACCGCCAGAATGTCGTCCCACACCTCGGTGCTGACCTGCGCGATCGGTGCGGTGTGCTGAATACCGGCGTTGTTCACGAGGACGTCGAGATGGCTCCACAGGAAAACCTTCGCCATCAAGGCCTCGATTTGACCGATGTCGCGTAAATCACCCCCAAAGTAGCTGACCCGGGGGCTGCCCGCCGCCTGCAATTGCGCCATCAGTTCTAGAGCCTCGCCGGGTTCGACCAGTCCATGCGCCGCAATGCCGGCGCCCGATTTCGCGAAGGCGAGGGCGATGGCGTTGCCGATGCCGCGATCCGCCCCGGTAATCAACACGGTTTTACCGCGCAGGTCCGTCGTCATGTTGGTAGGCCGCCGGGCACGGCTCTAGCCCAAAACGCTGACTGCTGGGGGCATGTCCAACCACAACTTGCGCAGTGCTGCATGAGGATCGCGCTCCACCCGGGTGTCGCGATCGTACACCAGCGTCGAACGTTGTGATGCATCGAAGCGCGGCCACTGCGGAATCCGCGCGTTGTTCGGATCGCCGGTCTTGGCGAAGGCCAGAAATGCGGAGGCCAAGCTATCGCACATGCGTCGTGCATCGCTCGAACCACTACCCAAAATGGCATCGCGCTCATTGTGCATCGATGCCGCGACATCCATGGCATGCACCGCGCCGAACTTTCCATCGAACGCAGGACAGGTCCATTCCCATAGGTAGGTGTAAACAGGAGCGCGCTGACGCGCCGCCTTGGCCTCGGCCTGCGCATGCGCGAAACGCCGGAAACCGGCGTCGGTAATGATCTGCGCGTACAAGAGGTAAGGTGACTTGGCCGGGAGGTGCTCGCGGTAAGTCTTTTGCAACAGGGCCGCCTTGGGGCCATATCCGACTTCGAGGGTCTCTGTCAGTTCCTGTTCCGTCATGGCGAATCGATCAAAGAACAGGCCCGCATCATCCAAGGTAGTTGAAATGATCAGCGGGACATCGTCGGACAACTCAGCCACCTGAGCGTCCAGGGGATGCGCGGGAATGTGCCTGCCCTCAACGATCGGCGCAAACGCATGCGCACCGAGTGCGGTTTGCGCCGAAAGAAGTCGGCTCCACGGCAAGTCTTTAATTCGATCGAGGGTCGCCGCCGTAAGGCCAAGCTGTTTGATAAAGGCCTGCGAAATCTGCAGCGCAGCCTCTCGCGGCATATGCGACACCAGTGAGCCGCTTTGAATGGCCGCGCGGTGATATAAACCTCGAGCCGCGGGCATCGTCAGCAGCGTGCTGACTTTCCAACCGCCCCCGGACTGTCCGAATATCGTGACGCAGTCAGGATCGCCGCCGAAATTTTCAATGTTGTCGCGCACCCATTTAAGGGCTGCCACCAGATCCAACATGCCCGCGGCGCCGGCATCGTCCCAGGCGCCCGAGGGGTCAATGTCCGCCAGATTCAAATACCCAAAGCTCGACAAGCGGTGCGTGACGGTGACGACGACGACATCGCCCGCTTGCGCGAGCTTAGTGCCGTCATACATCGGATGATTGCCCGAGCAAATCGCGAATCCGCCGCCATGAATGCAAAACAGCACCGCGCGCTTGTCCTGGCGGCCCATTCCGGGTGTCCAAATGTTCAGATGCAGGCAGTCCTCGCCCATGCCGCCGAATGCCACATTCAAATCGAACTGGATCAGCCGCGCGTACTCGTGGCCGACATCGTAGGGAACCTGCGGCGAGACCGCGGCGTACCCCAAGCAATCGCGCTCCCCCGTCCATGAATTCGCGGGCTTTGGCCGCTGAAAGCGGTTCGCCGCGGCGGTCGACGCGCCGTAGGGGACGCCTTTGAACTGCCGGATCCCCGAACTGATCAGTCCTCGGACCCGGCCGCTCGTGGTCTCGGCGCTGCAAAACTCCATGCGGTCAATTGTATTTGTAATTGATCGACAGGCCCACCGTTCGAGGTTGCGCGAGGAACACCTGGACTGGTGCGGCAGGGTTGTACTGCAGCGGTATGATGTTCGCGGAGACCTCGCCCGCCTTGTCAAACACGTTGCGCAAAAACAGGCCGTATTCCAAGTGATTGGGCGAACGCACGGAGAAATTCAGATCCGTGATGTTGTAAGAGGCCAGTGTGTACTGCTGACTGATTGGCGTGCCAAATCCTGCCTCGCGCTCGCCGATCCAACGATCGGTGACATTGACCGCGCCCGAATATCCGCCGGGCAGGTTGACATCGTAGGTGCCGATCAGCGCGAAGTTGAAGCGCGGCGACAATGGCAGGCGAACACCGGGCGTGGTCACATCGATCACGGCCGGCGTGGAGGTGAGCCGCGCATCGGTGAACGCCGCTGAACCGCCCAGCGTGAGCGCCGACAAGACGCGATAGTTAAAGGCCATTTCGGCGCCGGTGACGCGTGCCGTGCCGGCGTTCTCGAGCTGGTTGACGCCCCCGACGTTGACCGTGACCTGGATGTCTTTCCACAAAATGTCGTAGACATCGAAGTTCAGCGTCGCGCGCTTGTCGAGGAAGGTCGCTTTTTCGCCGAGCTCATAGCTCCACAGCCGATCAGGATCGTAGGTGGGATTACCGAGCCCGGGCGACAGCACGAAATTGGGGCCGCCGGGGCGAAAGCCGCTGGCAGCGCGGGCATACACCATCACATCGTCGGTGATGTGAAACTTCGGATTGATCAAATAAGTCATCACGCTTTGATCCGACGTCGCCACAGGGGGCGTCAAGACCGCAGCCGAGCCGGTTGCCAGCAAGCCGCTCACGGTTTCTTCGTAAGCCTGCTTTTGCCGGCTGTACCGCACGCCCAATCCCAATTCCAGTTGTTTGGTGAAAAAGATGGTGCCGTCCGCATAGGCCGCGTATTCGCGGTAGGTGCTGGGCAGGAAACTCGTGAAGGGCGACAGCCCAAAGAAAGTACCGCCGGGATTTGCATTATCGAAGAGATCGACGGTCTCGCTGGTCTTTTCGTTGCTCAAGAAGGCGCCCGCCAGCCACTGGAAGACCGTGTTTTCCTGCGAAGCGACGCGAAACTCCTGGGTGAATTTCTTGGTCGTGGTATTGACGTACAGGCTCCATGGATCACCGGCCGCGCCGAACGCGGCGAGCGCCGCATCATAGGTCAGACTATTGTCGGTATAGCTCGTGCCGTTATTGGTTTGCAGACCGGTGATGGAACTGAACTTGGCCCACGGCGTGTTGTAGTTGATCGCGGCCGAGTACAGCGTCAAGCTGTAATTGGAGGGCTGAAACGTCGGGTACGCCTGATCATAGGTCCCGTAGGTCGGCTCGTGAGTCTTCGGATCGCGAAAACCGACATCCGCGCTTTCGCTGGGAATGTGCTGAGTGGATGCGCGCAGTTGGATATCGAGGTCATCGGTGGGCTGCAGCAACAACGCGAAACGGCCGCCCTCTGACCGCGCCCATCCCTGGTTGTCTCGCCCGTAGATCGGATCCTTCGCATAGCCTGAGTCATACACCTGGTAGCCGTCGATGCGAATCGCGGCGATGTCGGCGATGGGCAGGTTCACCATGCCCGTATAGGCGTGATTGATGTGGCCATGCTCGGTGGAGGAGACTTCCACGCCGGCGTCGAGGTTAAAAGATTTTAAATCCGGTGAATTGGGAATGTACTTGATGGTGCCGCCCAAAGAGGTCGCACCGTACAGGGTTCCCTGCGGACCGTTCAGCACTTCAATGCGATTCAAGTCGAATGCATTGATATTCAAACTTTGATAACCCACCCCGTTCGAGGTGCTGGCGCCCAGGGGAATGTCGTCCAGGTAGACGCCGGTCGCGCTGCTGAGCTGCGAGCCGGTGGTAATGCCGCGAATCACCAGCAGGTTGGTGCTGGGACCGGTCGAGGCAAAGCTCAAACCGGGTACGAAACCGGCGAAGTCATTTAAATCGCGGGCCTTGATCTCTTCCAAGGTGTTGGCGGTCAGGGCCGTAATACTGCTCGGCACGTTCTGGATGGACTCGGAGCGCCGGGTCGCCGTGACGATGACCTCAGCAAGCTCCGTGCTGGACCCGCTGCTAGCGGGTGCGACGGCTTGAGCCGCGACCCAGGATGCACAGAGTGAGGCGGCGGTGCCCGTGAGTGCCGCGACCATAAAACGAATTGAAGCCATATACCCCCCCTTGATGAAGCGTCTCAGCTGGAGCCATGGAATTCGGCTCTCTTGTATATTTCAGCGTGCGTTGAAATTATGCTAGACGCTGAGCGGTGTCAAGGAATCCGCGACTTTCCATAGATGACAATATCTTTGTCTCGTGCGCGCCACCGTGCTGCCGCAGTGCGTGAAATATCAGGGTTTTCACGGCCAATTGACCGGGCCCGGGTCAAGGCGCAGGGCCGGTGGCGCGAGACAGCTGACTCAATGCCGCTTCGGGCTGGTCGGCCGCTGAGGCTGATTATTCAGCGAGTGTTAAATTTAGTACCGTAAGAGGACGTCACGCCGAGATTGCAGTGACAATGGCGCCGGAGCGCGGCTCGCGGGTGATGGCGAGCGCACTGGCATAGCGATCAATTAAAACGTAGAGCGAGCCGTGACCAAACTCGACCATAAAGCGCCCGCCAAGAGCCGCAAAAAATCTGGGCGCGGCCGTCCGAGACTCACTAACGATGGAGTGAAAGCCCGCGGTCGCCTCCTCGACGCCGCCGAATCGTTATTTGCCGAACGGGGATTTTACGGTGTGACCACCCGGCAGGTCGCCGATGCCGCCGGTGTCGACGTTGCACTCATCTATTATCACTTCAAGAGCAAATCCAGCTTGTTCGACGGGGTGTTCGAGCGTCGCGCGCGGCCGCTGGTTGCGGCGCGTCGCGATTCACTGCAGGCCTACATGGCCCGCGGCGGCCCGGTCACGGTGGAGGGCGCCGTGGCCGCATTCATCAACCCGATGATCGACCTGTCGCTGTATGGCGATGCCGGCTGGAAGAGCTACTTCGCCCTGGTCGCGCAGATCGACAATACGCCCTGGGGCGGCGAGATCATCCATCGCTACTTCGATGACAACGTGCACGAGCTGATCGACATTCTGCAGACGGCACTTCCCGGCAGCCCCAAAAAGGAGCTCTACTGGGCTTACAACTTCCTCGCCGGCTCCATGATGTTGGCGCTCTCGGGCACCGAGCGGGTCGACCGCCTGTCCGAAGGCCTATGCCGCGCGAAGGACTTGGAGGCGGCGCGGCTGCGGTTGCTCAGTTATTGTGCCGGCGGATTCTTGGCGATGGTCACCGCCGAACGCTTGAGTGGCCGCGCCTGAAGCCGCGCCGTGCACTTTAGTGCACAGCCCAATGCTGCGACGGACTGCCGTTACAGGATGCGAGAATCAAGGGTGCCTGGTTGTAGGGAGCACCGCCTTGCACATCGATGCACATCCCGCCGATGCCTGCGACGGCGCCATTGGATACGCTCCAGTTCTGACTCGGACGACCATCACAGGGGACGTAGATGATGGGCGCGCCTTCGGCAGCAGCGCTGCCTTGCACATCGAGACAAAATCCACCGACGCCGGTGATGTTCCCATTGTTGAAGGCCCATTGCTGGTTCTGCCACGGGTCGCATTGCCTGACGTGCACCGGTGTGCCGGGCACCGGATAGCCGTGGTTCACGACGTTCATGCATTGGTTGGTACTGCCGTTGGAGATCTGATGCGTGGTGGCGCAGGCAAACAACGGGATTACCATCACCATATAGAGAATCAGCAAACCTGTGGTTGAACGATTCATCGCAGAGACTCCTTTACTGGATGTTCGAGTTTCGATCCTTGAAGTTCTCGCGGGGAGACTGCTTCTAAGAACAGCAGGCCGAGCTGCTGGCCATCGACCTGGATGGCAAGGGTACGCGAGCTGTCGATCGGGTAGAAGCCCCCAATCGCTCTGGGTCGTGCCGCCTAGAGACCGGCCCGAGGGCTTTAGGAGTGCTTAAGGTCGTCTGACCATGCGGCGCCTGGTTTTTGACTGAGCTTGCTTTGCGGTCGCGGCGGCGGAGTTTTTGCTTCGCGCGGAGATTTTCGCGAACCGGGCTTGAGTTTTAGAGTGAACCGTGTGATGGCAGGAATCGAAGAAGGGTTATGACTCATGGGTTTGGTGACGAACTCCCAAGTTGGTTTAACAGGGCTAATATTAGCCCAATGACAGAGAAAGCCAAAGCAGGGGGATTGGAGGTTCGCGAGAGCATGAAAAAATTCGTCATTCAACCCCACTTCAGGCTGCAGGAATGGGTGGCCGACGAAAAGGGTTACTTTTCGGCCGAGGGCCTCGACTACATGTTCAACGAAGAGGTGCAGACGACGGACGGCAAGGTACACGACAAAGGACAGAAGGTCGGCGCATATCAGTCGTTCGAGTCGGGCCGCGCCTCCGATGTGAGCTGCGCGTGCCACTGGACCGTAAATGTTGCCGCATCCAACGGGCTGGGCAAACTCTACCCGGAAGCCTATTCAGTGGCGCCGGCCGGAATATTCGTCGCCGAGGGTTCCGCCTTCCGTCATCCCGTGGATCTGGCGGGCGTGCCGATCTCGGTGGGCTATCAGTCGGGCAGCCACTATTCGAGTGTCCAGGCTTTGGAACAATACCTGCCGGCCGGCGAAATCAATTTGTCCTTCAATGACGGCATGCTCTTCAAACGCATGCAGCTTTTGATCGATGGCGAAGTTCCGGCGGCTGCGCTGTTCAGTGGGCCGTACTACTTCGCCGAGCAGCTCGGATTTCGCAAGATCATCGACACGACTTTCATGATCGCGACCATGATCACGGGTAACCCGGAGCTGGCCGAGTTGCGCAAGTATTTCCGTGCGCTGCAACGGGCGCAACGCGATATCGATCTACGGCCTGAAGCCTACACGCACTTCTATCGAAAGGAATTCCCGCTGCGCTTTCACGCCGCGATGGACACCAAGCGATGGGGACCCGGGGAACGCATCGTGTTCGAACCTTACACGGAAGAGGCTTTCAACCGCTCGCGTGAATGGATCGCGCAGCACGAAATCTTTGCGGCGGGCGGAATTGGCACCGGCACCTACGAGCAGGTGATCGCCTGCCCGGTGCAATCTCAGGCGTCGTAGCCTATTGACGTAACAGCGGGCCCCAAGGGATTTGGCGTAACGGAAGCTTGGTCGCAAAACGGAAGCGAGGTCAGTAGGAAAATGATCACGAAGATTCACTCGAAGGTGCGTTTAGCGGTTGTCGCGGCGCTGGTGGCGGCGCTGTATGGATGCTCGATGGCCAACTCGATCCAGCGTGACGCACTGGACTACAACGCCGGGGTGGCCAACTACAACGATCAGATGCTGCTCTACACAATTCTGCGGGCGCGGGACGAGGCGCCCATCAATCTGCTTGCGCTGAGCACAATCAATGGGGCGGTATCGATGCAAGGATCGTTGGGGGCGACGGCGGGCTATAAGACCGTGTCCTCGACCAATTTCAACGCGAGCGTCACGCCCGGCATTCAGGCGAGTTCCTCGCCGACCTGGAGTATGGCCTCGCTCAATACGCAAGGATTTACTCTCGGTATTATCCAGCCGATTTCTCCGGTATATATCGTGAGCAAATGGAGCACGGGGCTGGATCGGGAATTTCTGCTGCGTCTCTTCATTAAATCCATCAATCTCAAGGATGCCAGCGGCTATCACGAATACCTCAACGACCCCAATTCGCCCGTAGCGATGGCGGCGTTCTCCGCCAAGATCCATTCCTGGTTCCCGGGTGTCAGCATGCGCGCGCTAACGGTACTCGAGCCGCTGGGACCGGCCCTGGATCCGTCGACCGTGACGTCCATCAGCACCACTTCGGAGGGAAGCGCCAAGGCTGTTCCCTCAAGTCGCGTCGAGAGAACCGATGTTCCGAACGCCGCGAACGCGGCGCTTCTGGGAGCCTACGAATATTTGATGCCGTTGGGAGGTGGATCGTTCTACGTCGGTAATGCTGCCCCGCGAACCCCCGACGGCTCGCTCCGGCTGCAACTGTATCGTGAATATCCACAGCAGGTCGTGCTATGCGTGAGTCGGACCAAGCTCACCACGGACGCCCTTGCCGCACCTTCCGCGCCTTTCGGCGAAGAGCGAGAGGAAGAGGTGGCGCTCAGCAACTACGCACTGGCGCTCAAGGCCGCAGCGAAGGGAGGCGCGGGTAAAGCCGGGCCTGCTTCTCAATCGAACACCGGCAGCGCGACCGGCGCCGGTGCGAATGCAAATGCGGGTTTCCATCCGCAGCAGAACGGCTCGCTCGCTTCCAACCTCAAAGTCGACCGCGTGGCCGCGGTCTTGCCCAACGGGGCCTGTGGGCAACACGAGCTGGTATTGCCGGCCTACACTGAGGAGGATAACGCCAAGGATTCCGGTACATACAGTCATGTCGAGTGGCGCTCGATCGCCGAAGTAATCGATTATCTGGGTGCGTTGCTGCGCGCCCGGAATACCGCAGCGGCCCAGTGGACCGATACCGATCCGAGTGGCGCCACCGTGTCGCACACGCTGTTTCAACTCACAAGCGATTCACAGCCGGGATTCACGCAGGTTGCTTATCGCGGTACGCGTTTTGCGATCCACACGGACGACGAGCGCGGCCCGACAGCCCCGCGAGACCACAGCCTTCAGGCGCTCTCGCTTTTGAATGAACTCATCAGTGCGGCGAAGGTCTCGAGCGATATTCCCAATACCCAGGAGATTCAATTTGTTCCCTAACGCTCGCCAAGTGTTGGGGGCGGGTGTCTAATGCGATAAGCGTGTCGCTAGGGGATGACTATGCGAAAGGTTTGGATAGGAGCCGCCATCGTGTTGCTGGGACTCGCGGCACTGATCCTGTGGCCCGCACCCGCGGATCGTGGACGAGCCGCGTTTTTCAAAGACGCCTCCTACAATTTCGAGGCGGTACGGGTCCTCAATGACGTCGCTGCCGCGGGCGGCGACAGCGGCGAAGCGCTGCAAGCGATTTCCCTAGTTAAGGCCGGCGACGCGGAAAGCTGGTATGCAGCTTGGCTGGCGGCCGGCGATCGCACATTGGCGAGGTCGCAGCACACCAACGATGCGCAGACCCGTGGCGACGCGTTGCTGCGGGCACACACCTACTATCGGAGCGCAGAATTTTTTTTAGCGCCGGATGATGCGCGCCGAGGCGATACCTATCGCAAGAACGTGGCTGCCTTCTACCAAGGTCTCGATGCGCAAGGGGTCGTCTACGAGCGCAGTGCAATCGCTTATGGCTCGCATCATCTGAACGCCGTGTATTACCCGGGACCGGCAGGCGCCGACGACCGCCCACTTCTTGTGGTCGTCGGTGGCTACGACAGCACGCTCGAAGAACTGTATCTTGGCATCGGCGCCGCGGCGCATCAGCGCGGCTACTCGGTGCTCACCTATGAAGGACCGGGACAGGGCGCGGTGTTGCGTGAGCAGGGCCTGATCATGCAGGCCGATTGGGAGAAACCCAACGGCGCCGTTCTCGATGCATTTTTGTCGAATCATCCCAAGCCGCGGAAAATCGTACTGCTGGGGGAGAGTCTCGGCGGCTATCTGGCGCCGCGCGCGGCAGCCTTTGACGCGCGCATCGATGGCGTCGTCGCGTACGATATCTGGTACGACGGCTATGCCATCGCCACCCGTCACGTCCCGTCATTTATTTTCTGGCTGCACGCTCACGGCCAGGATGGCGTGCTCGCATCACTGGCACGGCGAAATCCTGACAGCGGCTCACGCTGGGCCGTGGCGAACGGTCAGTGGGTGTTCGGCGTACATGGAATGATCGCGGTGCTCGACGCGTTCAAACCTTATCGGCTTGCGCCGGTGGCAGCGCAAATCAAACAGGATGTGCTGCTATTGGCCGGGACCGAGGATCACTTCGTACCCATCGAGCAGCTGGAACAGACAAGAAATGCCTTGACTGCGGCGCGCAGCGTGACGGCGGTGAGCTTCGACGCCGCCTCCGGTGGGGCGCTGCATTGTCAAATGGGTGCGCCGAGTCTGTGGCAGGGTGTGTTGTTCGATTGGATGGCGGCGAAGTTCGCTGCGTCAAAGTGACGCGGCCTCTTCGGCCAGTTGGCGGATGTCCGTGAATCGGTTCTGGCGAATCAACTCAGCGGGCGCCATCCATGATCCGCCGACCGCGAGAACATTGCCGAGTCGCAGGTAGTCGCGCGCGACCTTTGCATCGATCCCACCCGAGGGACAGAACTTCATCGATGGCAAAGGGCCGGCCACCGAGCGCAGGAACGCCGCACCCCCCAGGAGATCCGCGGGAAAGAGTTTCGCGGCCGTACATCCGCGTGCCAGCACGCGCATCGCCTCGCTGACCGTCGAAACGCCGGGCAAAAACGCCACGGGGCACGCCGCGGCGAACTGCAACAGCGTGTCGTTCGTACCGGGGCTCACCAGAAAGCGTGCGCCTGCCTGGATTGCGGCTTCCCCCAATTCCGGCGTGACGACCGAGCCCGCGCCGACAATCAAGCCGGGCAATTCGCGCGTGAGGGCGGCGATGGTTCCAAGCCCCCACTCGGTGCGCAAGGTGATTTCCTGCATTTGGAGGCCGGCGTCGAACAGGACGCGGCTGACGGCGATGCCGCTCGCGACCGACTCAGGTGTCAGCACCGGTACCACCTTGGCCCGCGAGAAGAACGCTTCGTTCTCCTTGAAGCTCATGGTGCAAAGCCGGAGCCGCGATGGACCATAAGTTGCGCAAACATGGGCGTCGCGCTCGCGGGAATGATGGCGCCCCGATGTTGAATCACCGCACCGGCAAGCGCGTTGGCCGCTCGGCAACACTCCTCGGGAGTGTGGCCTTTGAGCCAGGCCGCCAAGAAACCGGCATTGAATGCATCGCCGGCGGCCGTGGTGTCCGTCACCGCCGCCACCGGATCGGCTGCGATTTTCACTGCCCTGGCGCCGTCACTCAACAGGCAGCCGGCCGCCCCGAGCTTAACCACAACCAGCGCAGCTTTCGCAGCATGCAAACGCGTCAACGTAGCCTCCGGCGAGCGATCGCCCCACAAGCGTTGCTCATCATCGTACGTGACGAAGAGGAGCCGTGTCGCGGGAAAAATGGCCGCCGAGGCGGCGCGCGCCGAATCCTCGGACTCCCACAAAGCCGGGCGGTAGTTGGTGTCGAAGGCGACAGCCGTTCCGCCGGCCGCCAGTCGTCGCACTTGATCGAGGAGTTTCGAGCGATCCTCGTCCGGCAAGATTGCCAGGCTAATGCCGCTCAGATAAATCAGGTCCGCCCTGGCCAGTTCCGTCGCGACCTGACCGTAGCCGGGATGTTGCAGCAGATAGCGCGCCGCCGATTCCCGACGCCAATACAGGAAAGTACGCTCGCCGCCGGCATCGACTTGAATCAGATAGAGCCCCGCTTGACGCGCGGCGTCGCGCAAGGTCAGCGTCGTATCAATACCCTCTGCCTGCCAACGCTGGACCATGCCCTCGCTCAAGGCATCCGTCCCCAGCACAGTGACGTACTTCACCTCGATCGTGGGGCGTGTCAGGCGCGCCAGGTACAACGCCGTGTTCAGACTATCCCCGCCAAAAGCTTGATGCAGGGAACCGAACAGCGTGCCGTGGAGTTCAATGAGGCACTCGCCGATGAGAGCAACGCGTTTCTTCTCGGACGGCGTTTGCATTACACCGCGGCCACTGCAGCCAGCGCGCCGCGTGCTGCGATCAAGTCGTAGACGCCGCCGAGTGCCCCGACGAACTCGGCGTTGCGCGCGAGGCTCGCGGGAAACACGCCAGGTAAGGTGAGAAACATCGGCAGATCGTGTCTCGAGTCGCCCGTCGCGCGCTGGCCGCACGCGGCAAGCCGCTCGCCGAGCGGATCGACGATCGGCGTGGCCGTCGCGACGCGTGAGCGGATAAAGTGCATCCAGGCGGCTACCGCCAAGGCGAGTCGCGCAAGCGGACGCTGGGCGCTAATCGCATCGGCGACCGTGCCGAGGAGACGAATCGGCAGCTTCTGCGAACCATCCCAGGCGATCTGCGCGAGTTGATGCCGCATGGCGGGATTCTCAAATCGGCGCAGGATGGATTGCGTATACGCGGCGAGTTCCGCGCCTTGCGGGGCGCTGAGTGTTGGCTGAATGTCCTCGATCATCAGGCGTTCGATGAACGCGCGCAGGGTGGGCTCCGCCATCGCCTGTGCCACGGTTTCGAGCCCGGCCAGGAGACCCAAGTAGGCCAGGGCGGAATGCGCGCCGTTGAGCAGCCGAAGCTTCGCCCGCTCATAGGCCGACACATCGCGGCTCACGGTGACGCCGACCGAATCCCAGTCGGGCTGTGCGGCGGCGTCCGTCTCCTCCACGACCCATTGCACGAAGCGTTCGCGCTGGACCGGCCAGGCATCCTGCAGTTGAAGTGCTTGCGCGACGCTCGAACGCAAGGCTGAGTCGGTCGCGGGTGTGATGCTGTCAACCATCGTGCGTGGAAAGCGAGCGCGCTTCTCAATCCAGCCGGCCAGGGCGGGATTGCGGCGCGCGGCGAAGGCCAACACCGCCCGTCGCAGCGTGACGCCGTTGTCCGGAAGGTTGTCACAGGAGACAACGAGATAGGGCGCGAGTCCACATTCATGCCGCAGCTGCAATCCGCGCACCAGCCAACCGATCAGGCTTCGGGGTCCCTCGGGGTGGCGCAGGTCGTGAGCGATATCCGGATGATCGAAATCGAGTATACCGGCGCCATCGAGACAGTAGCCTTTTTCCGTGACGGTGATGGTGACGAGCGACGTGTCGGGTGCCGCAAGCCGACTGCACACCATGCCCGGATCCTCCGCGGCGACGAGCACCTCGCGGATCGCGCCGATCACGCGCAACGTCGGATGCGCGTCGAGCTCCATCAGAGTGTACAAGCCATCCTGTGGCGCAAGTGCGTCGCGCACCAAGGAGCTCTTCAAGGAGACTGCGCAGACGGCGCGGCCGGCGTCCCGTTCCAGGAGACGATCGAAGTAAAATGCCTGATGTGCCCGATGAAAAGCGCCCGGTCCAAAGTGCACCGTGCCGATCCGGGTGCTCGCGCGGTCGTAGTCAGGCCGCACCACATCGCGCGCCGCCTGCGGCAGCGTGCGCTCGCTTAGACGCCGAAAACTGGTCGCAGCACCTGCCGCCAAGTCGGAAGAGGTATCAACGGCCGAGACGGCCATCGGGGCGGCCGGTCCGGTCTGTGTCAAAGCGTCACTCCGGTTTTCCAGATCGCGACCTCCCGCTCGCCGTTGCGTTCGGCGCGAGTTGCGCGTCCCGACGCGGTGTCGATCACCAAGTCGAGGAGCGCCGCCGCGACATCGTCCATGGGTGAGCCGGCGAGCAGCGGACCGGCGTCAAAGTCGATCCAGCGCGGCTTGGCCTGCGCTAGCGCGCTCGTGCTCGAAATCTTCAGCGTCGGCGCGGGAAAGCCGAGCGGCGTGCCGCGCCCGGTGGTGAATAGCAGCACGGTGGCGCCGGCCGCCGCGAGGGCGGTGCTGGAGACCGCATCATTGCCAGGCGATTCGAGCAGCGCCAAACCCGGTTCACGGATGCGCTCGCCGTAGCGCAGCACCTGCGTCAGCAGGGAATCGCCCGCCTTCTGCACGGCACCGAGCGACTTTTCCTCCAGCGTCGTGATTCCCCCGGCCTGATTCCCGGGTGAAGGGTTATCCGAGACGCGCTGGCCGGCGGAAGTGAAATAGTCTTTGAAGTCATTGACGAGTTGTGCGGTGGCGTCGAATACCGCTTGATCGACGGCACGCCCCATGAGCATATGCTCGGCGCCGAAGATCTCGGGTATTTCCGTCAAGATGGATGTGCCTCCGGCGTTCGTGAGCGCCGTGCTGATGCGGCCGACCAGTGGGTTGGCTGTCAGTCCGCTGAAGGCATCGGAGCCACCGCACTTCAGTCCCACCACCAGATCCGACAGCGGCCGTGGCACCCGCCTGTCCTGCTGCAGGAGGTCAGCGAGTTCCTCGACCGCCCGCACGCCGTCGGCCACTTCGTCGTCCACGGCCTGAGCATTGAAACTGCGGATGCGAGAAACGTCGAGGTTGGCGGCATCGAGCAAAGCCTGCAACTGATTGTTCTCGCACCCCAGGCCGACCACGAGCACGCCGCCGGCATTGGGGTGTGCGGCGAGCGAGGCGAGAATTTGGCGCGTGTGCTTGAGGTCATCCCCCAGCTGCGAGCAGCCAAACGGATGCGTCAGCGCGTACACGCCGTCTACCCGGCCTTGCAGCCGTTGCCCGGCAATCTCGGCGATGCGCTGTGCGGTGCGCGCCACGCAGCCGACCGTGCAGAGCACCCAGATCTCATTGCGCGTACCGACCCGGCCGTTGCGCCGCGGATAGCCGAGGAAGGTGCGTGCCTCGGCCGGCTGAGCCGGCGCCGCAATCGCAGCACGCGTGTAGCTGTAGTCCTCATGCGCCGTGAGGGCGGTCGCGAGATTGTGGGTGTGGACATGCTCGCCCGCCGCGATCTCTTGCGTCGCCCGGCCGATCGGCCATCCGTACTTGGTGACGGCGGTGCCGGCGCCGATCGTCGCCGCAGCCAGCTTGTGTCCGCGGGGCACCGCGGATTTGGCGATCAGCTCTTCGCCGGCCGAACGGACCGTCTCGCCCGGTTGCAGGTCGCGCAGGGCAACCACCACGTTATCCCGGGGATGCACTCGGAGCACGTCGGTAACCGGTATCATATAAGCATGGTAGCTGGAATCAGAATTTGTGCAAATATGCAGCCGGCCGGATTTTCGGAGCGCCGGCCCGGCGGCCACGGGGCGCACGCGGCGATCTGGCCGGCGGTTTGCTACACTCACCCAAGGTCCGGTCGCCCAGAGATCGGTGCATGCGACTTGCCGGCTGGGCGGCGCGACCATCCGGTGCCGCAATAAAGATAGGCCGATGAGCAGCCGCGTTAAAACGACCAGCCGTTCTGTGAGTGGCACCAAGAAAACTGCCCGTGACGCATCGCGTGCGAACCGCGTAAAGAGCAGCGGCAAACTGACCATCACCGACATCGCGCGTCTCTCCGGCGTGTCCAAGAAGACCGTCTCGCGCGTCATCAACGAGGCGCCGTACGTCAACAAGAAAACGCGTGCTCGCGTTGAAGCCATCATCGCCGAGCATGACTATAAGCCGGATCCGCAGGCCCGCGGCCTGGCGTTTCGTCGCTCCTTCCTCGTCGGGATGATCCACGACAATCCCAATTCCCAGTACGTGGAGAATGTTCATCTCGGAATCCAGGACGCGCTGGCGAGCCGCGGCTATGAGCTGGTCATCCGGCCCTGTGACCGCCGCAGTCCGACCTTTCTCGACGACATGCGCGGCTTCGTCGAGCGGCTGCGCCTCTTCGGCGTCGTGCTGATGCCGTCGGTGTCCGAGGACGACCGCCTCGCGAAGCTGCTCGAAAGCGTGGATTGCCCCTATGTGCGCATCTCCTGCGCCGCGGTCGATACGCCGGCGCGCCTGGTGCTGACGCATGATTGGCACGGTGCCGCCGCGGCCGCCCGCCGGCTCGCCCAGCTGGGACATCGACGCATCGCCTATATTTCCGGACCGCCCTTATTCCGTTCTTCGCACGAGCGCGGCGCGGGATTCATCGCTGGGCTGACCGAATATGGCCTCGAGCTCAAACCGGAGCTGACGATTCTCGGCGCGTACACCTATGAGTCGGGATTAGCCCGCGGTCGCGAACTGCTCGGGCGGCCGGACCGGCCGACGGCGATATTTGCCGGCAATGACGAAATGGCGAGCGGCGTTTACGGCGCGGCCCACGAACTCGGCATGCGCATCCCGGACGATTTATCGATCATCGGCTTTGATGACGCGCCGATCGCCACGCGCATGTGGCCGGCCATGACCTCGGTACGCCTGCCGGTGCGAGAGATGGGCAGAGCGGCGGCCGAGAAACTATTTGTGAAACCCAAGGAAGCGGCCAAGGCGCCGGCCGCAGAATTCACTCCCGACTTGATCGAGCGTCAATCGACGGCGCGTCCTCCCGGCGTTGCGGCGCGCCGCTCCTGAGCCGTCTGCGAGCAGGCCGGGAGCCGGCGGCCGTCGCCGACGTTGCAAAAACTGACACCGGTTACCTATACTGCCCCCATGTCACGGCCCCTCGTCCTAAACCCTGACCGTCTGTTCCCGGCCGACCTCGGGGTGCGCGCACTGGCGCGCTCGCTGTATGCGTCAGTGCGCGACCTGCCGATCATCAGCCCGCATGGCCACACCGATCCGGCGTGGTTCGCGTATGACGAGCCGTTCGGCAATGCCGTGGACCTGTTGCTGGCCCCGGACCACTATCTGTACCGCATGCTCTACAGCCAGGGCGTGCCCCTCGATAAGTTGGGTGTCAGCACCCGGCAGGGTGCGCCGGCATTCGAGCCGCGCGAGGCTTGGCGGCTATTCGCCGGGCACTACAAATTGTTTCGAGGCACGGCTTCGGCCCTGTGGCTCGACCAGGTGTTTGCAGAGGTTTTTGGGCTCACGGTACGCCTGGAGGCTGAAACCGCGGATTTGTACTTCGATGCCATCGGTGCCGCGCTGGCGTCTCGGCCTTTCAGGCCGCGTGCGCTATTTGAGAAATTCAACATCGAAGTGCTGGCGACAACGGAGAGTCCTGTGGATACGCTCGATGCCCACCAGGCGATTCGCGCCAGCGGCTGGCGGGGGCGGGTGATCAGCACCTACCGCCCGGATCCGGTGGTCGATCCCGAGCACGAACACTTTCGCGACGCTCTCGAACAGTTCGGCCGCATGACCGGCCACGACACGCATTCTTGGCGCGGCTATCTTGAGGCGCACCGGGTTCGCCGCGCGGCGTTCGCGGCGCTCGGCACGACCGCGACCGATCACGGCCATCCGAGCGCGGCCACCGCAGATCTGCCGGAGCGCGAGGCGCAAGCCCTGTTCGGCAAAATCGTCTCCGCAAGCTTCACGCCGGCCGATGCCGAGTTGTTCCGCGCGCAGATGCTCACCGAAATGGCGCGGCTGAGTGTCGATGACGGATTGGTGATGCAGATCCACCCGGGCGCCTTTCGTAATCACAACCGCGCGCTCTTTGAGAGCCATGGCCGCGACAAGGGAGCCGACATTCCGCAACGAACTGACTACGTGCGCGCGCTCAAGCCGCTGCTCGACCGCTTCGGGAATGATCCGCGGCTCACCGTGATCGTCTTCACGCTGGATGAGTCGGCCTACAGTCGCGAACTCGCGCCGCTCGCCGGGATTTATCCGGTACTCAAATTGGGGCCCGCCTGGTGGTTTCACGACAGCCCCGAGGGCCTGCGGCGATTCCGCGAACAGACCACGGAGAGCGCCGGCTTCTACAACACCGTGGGCTTCAACGACGATACGCGGGCTTTTCTGTCGATTCCCGCGCGTCACGATGTGGCGCGGCGCATCGACTGCGCCTTTCTCGCGCGCCTCGTCGCCGAGCACCGTCTCGCGGAGGACGAAGCCGCGGAAACCGCGGTGGATCTTGCTTACAAGTTGCCGAAACAGGCCTATCGGCTCTGAGCGCCTGAGGGTTGCCTGGGAGGTTTCGCATGCGCCTCTTCCGTTGCCCCGCTCTGATTGTTCTATTTTTCGCCGGCACATCCGCCGCACAGGCCCAGGATGGCCGCCACGTTGTCGAGCCGCACATCCCGCCCGCCTGCGTGGTGCTGCAGGCGAGGCTCGCGGCAGTCGACGGGGTATTGCCTGCGGACGCCGAAGCGCATCGGGATACCGCACGCATCCAACAGGCACTGGACCACTGCGCCGCGGGTAAAGCGGTCGAGCTCAAGGCGGGCGGCGGCCAGACCTTTCTTTCCGGTCCTCTGACGCTTCGCTCGGGGGTCACCCTCGTGATAGACGCCAACACGTCTCTGGCCGCTTCCGCCGACCCGCGGCTCTACGACATCAGTCCCGGAAGCTGCGGCATCCTGGGCGAGCACGGCTCGGGTTGTAAACCCCTTCTCGACGGCAATGACATCCGCGACAGCGGCGTCATGGGCGAGGGCTCGATCGATGGGCGCGGCGGCGCCACGATCTCGAACGATACCGTCACCTGGTGGCAGCTGGCGCACAGCGCCAAGGTGCTGGACAAATACCAGAAAGTGCCGGGGCTCATTGAATTGAGCCACGTGCGTAACTTCACGCTCTACAACATCACGCTGCGCAACTCGCCCGCCCACCATGTGGTGGTTCACGAATCGGATGGCTTTACCGCCTGGGGCGTGAAGATCATGACTCCGGAGACCGCGCGCAATACCGACGGCATCAACCCGGTTTCCTCCACCAACGTCACCATCACGCACTGCTATGTCCACGGCGGCGACGACAGTGTCGCCATCAGCTCGAAGCCGGGCGCGCCGGCGTCGCACATCTCCATTCTCGATAACCACTTCTACACCGGCCACGGAATGTCCATCGGCAGCGGTACCGGCGGCGGTGTCAGCCGGGTATTGGTCAGGAATCTCAGCATCGATGGCTCGTCGAATGGGATTCGCATCAAGTCCGATCCCAGTCGAGGCGGCCGGGTGCAGGACATTCAGTATGAGAATATTTGTATTCGCAATGTCGGCAATCCGATCGTCCTGATACCGCGCTATACGAATTTCCCGGGTGAGCTGATTCCGGAGTACCGCGACATCACCTTGCGGCACGTGCGCATCCTGACGCCGGGCGAGTACATCTTCGCGGGATTCGATGCGCAGCATAAGCTGGGCGTGACGCTCGACGATGTCTTCGCCGAGGGCCTCGACCAGTCCCATGTGCGCGCGGAAAACGCCGACATCACGATCGGATCGGCGTTCGGCAACCTTGAACCGCAAGGACCGACCGTGACTGTGGCGCGCGCGCCCACCGCTCACGCCGGCGGGGCGTTGTCCTGTGGCGCGCGCTTCGTGCCGTTCCCCGCATTGACATCCGCGCCGCAGCTTGCCGGCGAAGTCCCTCCGGTCGACAAGACCCTGTACGTCGCCGTGGACGGCACCGGCGACTACTACTCCATCCAGCGCGCCATCGACGTGGCGCCTGTAGGGGGAGCGGTCATCTCCGTTGCACCCGGGACGTATCACGAAGTGCTGACCATCAATAAACCCAACCTGGTGCTGCGCGGCCCGTACGAGGATCCCTCGAAAACCGTGGTGGTGGCGGACAAGAGCTCCGGCACCGCAGGCGGCACGCTCAATTCCGCCACCGTGAACGTATTGGCCAATGACTTCCTGGCGGAAAACATCTCCTTCGTGAACGATTTCAACCGCACTCATCCCCAGCTACCGCAGGGCTCGCAGGCCGTGGCCCTGTTGGTGCGCGGCGATCGCGACATCTTCGAGAACGTCCGGATACTCGGTAATCAGGACACCCTGTACGCCGGTGTCGGCGAATGCACCGGAAGCGGCACCGAGCGCACCTGCCCGGTCGCACGCCAGTACTTTGATCGCTGCTTCATCGAGGGCAATGTCGATTTCATCTTCGGCGACGCCAAGGCGGTCTTCGACCATTGCGTCATCCGCAGCAACCCGCATTTCGAAGGCTTCATTACGGCGCAGAGCAAGAGTTATAGCGCACAGGACTCCGGTTTTGTCTTTCGCGATTGCCGCCTCGAGGCGGATCCCGGCGTCGGGAACGTCTATCTGGCGCGGCCTTGGCGCCCATACGCGACGGTGGTCTATCTGAACACCTGGATGGACGCCCACATCGTTGCTGCGGGGTGGCGCGAGTGGCATCCGGGAGAGACCGATTATCTGCCGACTGCGTTGTATGCCGAGTACCAGTCGGGCGGACCGGGCGCCGATCACTTGCTGCGCGAACCGCACTCGATTCAGTTAACCGAGGCACAGGCTGAGAAATTCGCGCCGGAGGACTTCCTGCGCGGCGTCGACGGCTGGAATCCCGTCGCCATCCTCAAGCGGAATCGTTCCAACAATTGAGTCCGGGCGCCCGCGGGCGGCCCCTTGCGGCTGGGAGGAGAGTTTGCTAAGTTCTGATACCGGTGTCATACGCACACTCGCCAGTGCAAACGCAAAAAGAGCGAGTCATGCGTGTCATCGGTAGCATCCAGTGCTCTGGTCGCGAAAGGGGGGAGAATGAATACAACTCAAGAGTCGAACGGATCCATCCGTTTGGTGCGCCGTGCCACGGGCGTCATTATGTCGCTCGGTGCGCTCTACGCCGGCGCCGTCTGCGCCGCGGCTCAGCCGGACGCGACGGCTGCGGACGCCGCTTCGGGGCCGCCGGCCAAGGACACGGCGCTGACGGAAATCGTCGTGACCGGCTATCGAAGCAGCCTGCAACAGGCAATCGACTTGAAGCGGAATTTCGATATTGAAGAAGACAGCATTATGGCCGAGGACATCGGCAAATTTCCGGACCAGAATCTGGCTGAATCGCTGCAGCGCATTCCGGGTGTCGCGGTGACTCGCGAGGAGGGCGAGGGCCGAGAGATCACCGTGCGCGGTCTCGGGCCGCAATACACTCGCGTGCGCATCAACGGCATGGAGGCACTGACGACCACCGGCGGACCGGACAACGAGGGCGGCGTCAACCGCACCCGTGACTTCGATTTCAATATTTTCTCATCGGACCTGTTCAATTCGATCACCGTCCGTAAAACGGCGGAAGCCAGCGTGGATGAAGGCTCAATCGGCGCCACCGTGGATCTGAAGACCGCGCATCCTTTGGACTATGGCAAGTTTGTTTTGATCACGCAGGCGAAAGGCAACTACAACGATCTTTCGGGTACGGTCGGACCGCAGGCCTCGGCGCTGATCTCCAATGTGTTCGCCGACGGAACGTTCGGCGCCTTAGCCTCCGTCTCTTTCGCCAAGCGGGATTATCTCGACACGGGCGCCAGCACGGTGCGTTGGGATCAGGCGCAGGTGCTCAAAACCGGCACCACCCCGTTTGGCGCATCGCCCTACGGATTTGCTTCCGTTCTTGGGACGCCTTGCACCGGGACCGCAGCGACCCTGCCGGCCGTGTGCCAGCAAGCCGATGACGCGCTACATCCGCGCTTTCCCCGCTATGACTATTTTCAAGACAGCGAGTCCCGCCAGGGCGACTCGGTCTCGCTGCAATGGAAACCCAACGACGCGAATCTGTTATCGCTCGATGTGTTGCACTCGTACTTTGAGGAGACGCGCCAGGAGCAGTACCTCGAGGAGCCGGGCTTGTCCGGGCAGGGCAGTTGCACCAACCCGAATACTTCGACCAGCATCGGTTGCATCTCCGTCCTCTCCGAAAACATCAACAGCCAAGGCGTGATGACGTCGGGCACTTTCAGCGGCGTCGATACGCGCGTCGAGGACCGGTACGACAGTCTGCACACGGATTTTAACCAAGCCACCTTGAATGGAACCCACACGTTAAGCCCCCGGTGGAGCATCGATGAGCTGATCGGCTGGTCGCAATCCAACTTTGCCAACCCGGTGCAGACGACGTTGGGTTGGGACCAATTCAACCAGACGGTCGGCTACGATTTCAGCTCTTCGAGAATCCCCGGCCTGAATTTCGGTACCGAGAATGTCGGCCTGACCGGGCCGTGGGTGCTGACCGAGGTGCGCGAGCGTCCGCAGACCACGACCAACGGGTTCAAGAATGCGGAACTCAATATTCATTTCAAGGCAAGCAACAGCGTGAATCTGTCGGGAGGGTTGCAGTTCAAGGAATATGACTTCAGCACGACATCCTATCGGCTGGTGAACGGCGAGTCGGTGACCGCCACGAATGTCTATGCGCCGCTGCGCGCCGTGCCCATTGCCAGCTACGGGCAAACGCTGAACTACGCCAACGGCGCGGGCGTCAGTGTGCCGGCGGGCAGCACGACGATCTGGGCGACGCCGAGCACGTTCCTGGCGGCGAATGCGCTCGGAATCTACTCCAACAGCAGCCTCTTCGCGCTTAGCACCGCCGGCGACCTCGGCGACAACGTGTCCGTGACAGAAAAGGATTATGGCGGATACCTGCAGATGAATTTCGACACGCAGCTGTTGTCGCATGAACTGCGCGGCAATTTGGGCGCGCGAGTGGTGCGCACCGATCAATTTTCTCTGGGCTATGCATCGACGCTGTTGCCGATCACCGCGAGCCGCGACTACAACAACGTTCTACCGGCGCTCAACCTGGCCTGGTTGCTGCGCGATGATTTCATTACACGATTGGGGGTTTCGCGCGACCTCTCGCGGCCGAATTTGACCGACTTGGCGGCCAGCACGGCGGTGACCGTTTCGGGCACCCAGTTCAACGTGAAGACCGGCAATCCGAACATTCAGCCGTTCCTGGCCAATGCCTATGACCTGTCGTTCGAGTGGTATCCGACGACCGGTACCATGCTCGCGGTCGCGCCCTTCTATAAGCAGGTGTTGACTTTCACGTCCACGCAAGTCACCAACACGGTCTTCAACGGCAATCCGTTCGGCGTGCCCAATTCACTCGCCATTGCGGCTTGCGGTTCGACGCCGGGTTGCAGTCCGAGTGCAACCTGGGCTTTCTCCACGCCGGTGAACTCGCCGGGCGGCGACGTCAAGGGAATCGAATTCAACTACCAGCAACCGTTTCGCTTTTTGCCCGGATTTTTGAGCAACACCGGCGTGCAGTTGAACTACACCTATGTCGAGTCGAAGGTGAAATACCTGACCGGTCCGAACACCTACGTGACCAATCAATTGACCGGGCTGTCGAAGAATACCGCGGGCGCGGTGCTGTACTACGAAGACTCGAAGTGGAGCGCGCGTGTCTCGGGCGCGTACCGCAGCCGTTATCTGACCCAGGTCCCGGGCCAGGAAGTAGGTACCAGCGCCGACGGCTTCGATGCGACCTTCAACCTGGATGCGTCGATTCAGTACAACATCACCTCTCACTTCCGTGTTTCTCTGGAGGGCGCGAACCTCACCGACCAGTACGAAAACGAGTTCAACGATACCTCGAGGGACCTGGTCTACTACTACCACCATACCGGACGCGAGATTCTGTTTGGTGCACGCTATCAATACTGACGCGGTGTTGCAGGCGAAGCGTGCGTCTGTCGGTGTGGCGACGCGAGCGCCGGCTAGCGCGCGAGCCAGCCGCCATCCACCGGGATGATCGCGCCGTGCACATAGTCTGACGCGGCTGAAGCGAGGAATACGGCGGCACCGCCCAGGTCCGCCGGCATGCCCCAGCGGCCGGCGGGAATCCGCGCCATGATTTCGCGGCTGCGGATCTCATCGTCGCGCAGGGCCTGGGTGTTGTCGGTGACGAAATAACCCGGTGCGATCGCATTCACATTGATTCGCTGCGGCGCCCATTCATTGGCCAAGGCCTTGGTGATCCCCGCCAAACCGCTCTTTGCGGCCGTGTACGCCGGCACGCGGATCCCGCCCTGGAACGACAGCATCGATACGATATTGATGATCTTGCCGCCGCCGGAGGCCGCCATGTGGCGTGCGGCGGCCTGGGTCAGAAAAAATGCCGATTTCAAATCGACATGGAGCACGCGGTCCCAATCGGCTTCCGTGACTTCCAACGCCGCGGCGCGCGCTATCACCCCGGCATTGTTGACCAGGACATCGAGGCGGCCCACGGCGCTGAGCGTCTCCTTGACCACGCCGGCAATCGGCGCGGTCGAGACCAGATCGGCGGCGATGAAATGGAAGCGCCGCTGCAGCGCGCGAATGGCCGCTTCCGTCTCCACTGGCGTGCGCCGGCCGACCGCGACGATGTCGGCGCCGGCCTGCGCGAGAGCGACCGCAATCCCCCGGCCAAGCCCGGTATTGGCGCCGGTGACCAGAGCGGTTCGGCCCTCGAGGGAGAAAGGATTCATCATTTTAGCTGGCAGATGTCCAGCACATGCATGTCGGTGTAGTCGAGATTTTCTCCGCCCATCGCCCAGATGAAAGCATAGTTGGAGGTACCTGCGCCCATATGGATCGACCAGGGCGGCGATATCACCGCTTGCCCATTGGCCACCACGATGTGCCGCGCGCCGTCGGGTTCGCCCATGAAATGGAACACACGGTCATCTTCGCCGAGACCGAAATAGAAATAAACTTCCGAGCGCCGGTCATGCAGATGCGGCGGCATGGTGTTCCAGACGCTGCCCGGCTTGAGAATCGTGAGTCCCAGCAGCAGTTGCGCCGATTTGCAGGTGGCCGGGACGATGTATTGGTAGATCGTGCGCTGGTTCGACGTTTCCAGCGCGCCGCGTTCCAGAGGCACGGCGCGGTCGATCGAGATTTTGACGGCGTCGTATCGGGCATGAGCCATCGTAGAGACCAAGTAGAATTTGGCGCCGCCGCCCGCGGCCTCGAAGGCCACGTCCTGGGTGCCCATCGGCAGGTAGAGTCCGTCCTTGGGCAATAAATCAAAACGCACGCCGTCGGCGATGACGACGCCCGGGCCGCTGCCGACATTGATGATCCCCATCTCGCGCCGCTCCAGCAGCGGCGCGCCGGCAACCGGTCCCGCTTGCGGCGGCAGTTTGAGCGGTGCGCCGCGCGGATTGGCGCCCCCGATGATCAGCCGGTCGTGATGACTGTAATTCAGCACCACACGTCCGTCGCTGAACAAATGGCTCATCAAATACAGATCGCGCAGCTTCTCATTGCCGGCGTCGGCGATCATCGTGGGATGCGTCGCCTGATAGACCTTGTCGTACATGTTCGCTCCCATTTCGCTCCCGGTTTCATTGACTATGACACCGGTTTCCTAGATACAATGCAAGGACGAAAGACGGGGGACGTCGTGGAAAACGCTGTGACGCAAGAGCGAAGCGAGGATTGCCGCAAAACCGCGGCGGCGATCGCCAAAAGCTTCGTTGCCGCGCGCCGCGCCGCGAAGTCTCTGGCCGAATTTCCCGGGACGATTCCTCCGGATCTGGACGCGGCCTATCTGTGCCAGGACCTGGCCATCCAGGCGTGGCCCGACCGTCTGATCGGCTGGAAGGTCGGCATGATCTCGCCGCCGCTGCGCGCCCGGTTCGGAGCCGATCGTGTGGCCGGCGCCATTTTTGACGCCGGCTTGCGAGAAGCACGCGACGGCGTTGAGTTTCCCGTGTTTGTCGGCGGCTTTGCGGCGGTCGAAGCCGAATTCGTCCTGTGTATCGCTCATGATGCGCCGAGCGGCAAAGTCGAGTGGAGCGAGCGCGAAGCACAGGCTTTGGTGAGCGCCATGCATATCGGCATCGAAACGGCAGGCAGTCCGCTCGCGACCATCAATGAATTGGGCCCAACCGTGGTCGCGGCCGATTTCGGCAACAATGCCGGCCTTATTTTAGGTCCACCGGTTCGCGATTGGGCGGTGCGGCCGCTCGAGTCACTGGCGGTCGTGACCAGTATCGACGGCGCGGTCGTCGGCCGCGGCGATGCGAGTCTTCTACCGCATGGGCCGATCGGTGCGCTGCAGTTCTTGGCCGGGCAAGCCGCGAAGATCGGCCGGCCTTTGAGGGCCGGCATGTTGGTTTCGACCGGCGCGGTCACCGGCGTCCATGAGATCAAGCCGGGACAAAGCGCCCTCGCCAATTTCGGATCCGACGGCAGCATCTCCTGTTTCGCGGTTGTGGCGAAATGAGCGCCGGCGGCACCGGCGTCAGCACGGGCGGTGCGGCCGAAGCGGCGATTACGCGCGCCGCCGTGCGCGCCGGCCATTATCGCTGGCTGATCTGCGCCATGCTGTTTGCCGCGACTGCGATCAATTATGTGGATCGTCAGATCATCGGTGTCTTGAAACCGGTCCTGCAAAGCGATTTCGCGTGGTCCGAGATGGATTATGCCGATATCGTGTTCTGGTTCCAGGCCGCCTATGCGATCGGCTATCTGTTCTTCGGGCGTTTGATCGACAAAATCGGCGCACGCTTAGGCTATGGCCTGGCGATCATCGTCTGGACCGGCGCTCACATGGCGCATGCGGCGGTCAGTTCCCTGTTCGGCTTTCAACTCGTGCGCTTTGCGCTGGGGCTGGGCGAATCCGGCAATTTCCCCGCCGCGCTGAAGGCCGTCGCGGAATGGTTCCCTAAATCCGAGCGCGCTTTGGCCACGGGCATTTTGAATGCCGGAAGCAACATCGGCGCCATCATTACGCCGGTGCTGGTTCCCGCGATTACCTTGGCCTGGGGTTGGCGGGCGGCTTTCCTCATCACCGGATTGTTCAGCATCGTCTGGCTCATCGTCTGGCTGCTCCTGTACCGCGACCCGGGCAAACACGCTCGCGTTGGCGCGGCGGAACTGGCGTATATCCGCCAGGATCCGCAAGAACAAGCGGAAACACCGATCAAGTGGCGACGCCTGCTTCCCTTGCGCGCGACTTGGGCCTTTGCCATCCCCAAATTCCTGATCGATCCGATCTGGTGGATGTTCCTATTCTGGCTGCCGGATTTTTTCGCCAAGCGTCACGCCCTGGACCTTAAAAGCTTCGGTCCGCCGTTGGTCGTGGTCTATTTGTTGTCTGACTTCGGCAGCGTTGCCGGCGGCTGGCTGTCATCATCCTTATTGGCGCGGGGGCTGCCGCTGCACGCGGCGCGCAAATACGCGATGCTCATCTGCGCCCTGGCGGTGACGCCGATCATCTTTGCGATGTATGTCGACAATCTGTGGCTGGCGGTAGCGATTGTCGGCCTGGCCGCCGCCGCCCATCAGGGATTTTCCTGCAACCTTCTGACCATGCCGTCGGATCTTTTCCCGCGCTCGGCCGTGGCTTCGGTGGTCGGGATCGGCGGCACCGCTGGCGCCGTCGGCGGCATGCTGATGGCGAAATATGCGGGCTGGGTCTTGGATTCGATCGGCAGCTATACGCCGCTCTTCATCGTCGCGGGCACGGTCTATTTGCTGGCTTTGGGGGTTTTGCATCTACTGTCGCCGCGCTACGCGCCGGCTTTGATCGGAGAGACCAAATGAACACAACCCGGCGCGATTTCCTTCTGGCCGGCGCAAGCGCCGCCGCCTTGAGCGGGTTGCCCGCGAGCGCCTTTGCCGCCGATCCTTGGGCTGGAGCCGCGGACATTGTCGCGCGCATCAAGCCGCCGGTTTTTCCCGCGCGCGATTTCGACATTACAAAATACGGTGCGCGAGGCGATGGAACGACGGACTGCACGCAAGCCATCGCGCGGGCGATCGGCGCCTGCACTGCGGCCGGCGGCGGACGCGTCGTGGTTCCGGCCGGGATTTTTTCCACGGCGCCGATCCATCTCAAAAGCAATGTGAATCTGTATCTAGCCGATGCCGCCGTGCTGTCATTCAGCCGAGATCCGGCGCGCTATCTTCCGGTCGTTTATACCCGCTGGGAGGGAGTCGAATGCCTGAATTATTCGGCCCAGGTGTACGCCGACGGTCAGGAAAACATCGCACTCACCGGCTCTGGCACGCTGGAGGGCAACGCCGATTGCAGTCACTGGTGGCCGTGGAAGGGTCGCACCAATTGCGGTTGGAGCGAGGGTCAGCCGAATCAGGACCCGGCCCGCAATGCGCTGTTCAATATGGGCGACAAGGACGTGCCGCTGGCCGAACGCATCTTCGGCGAAGGCCACTATCTGCGTCCCAACATGGTGCAATTCTGCCGGTCAAAAAATATCCTGATTGAAGGGGTGACCATGAAGAATTCGCCCATGTTCGAGATCAATCCGGTGCTGTGCCGCAATGTCACGGTGCGCGGCGTCACCATCGTCAGCCACGGCCCCAACACTGACGGCTGCGATCCTGATTCCTCCCGGGACGTACTCATCGAAAATTGTTCCTTCGACACGGGGGATGATTGCCTGGCGATCAAGGCGGGCCGCAATCACGACGGCCGCCGGGTCGGCGTAGCTTCGGAAAACATCGTGGTGCGCAATTGCAAGATGAAGGAGGGCCACGGCGGCCTGACCATCGGCAGCGAGATGTCGGGCGGCGTGCGCAATGTGTTCTTCGAGAATTGCGACCTCAACAGCCCGAATTTGAACCAGGCACTGCGCTTGAAGACCAATGCGATGCGCGGCGGCACGATTGAGCACATTTACTTTCGCAATATACGGATCGGCGAAGTCAGCGCCGCGGTCCTGCAGATCGACTTCACGTACGAAGAGGGCGCCGCGGGCCCAGAACGCCCGAATGTCGGCAACATTCACCTCGAAAACATTACCTGTGAGAAGAGCAAAGTCGCGCTGGAGCTGCGCGGATTCGAGAATGCACCGATCCACGATGTGAGTTTGAGGAACTGCACGTTCGACCGGATCGAGCAGGCGGACATACTCGACCACGTGAAAGGGCTCGAGCGGATCAACGTCAAAGAAAACGGAAAGTTGGTGGCTTGATCGTCAGCGTCCGGCGTCTCCCAGCTATGTCGCAGAGAGCGCACTGAGGGTGACGTAGTATCCGTCGGGATCTCGGAGTGAGAATTCCTGCGTTTCCGTGCTCGGGTTCAGGTGAGGTTCCTCGTCGAGTCGGGAGACCAGGGCGCGCGCCCGCTGTAGTGCCGGTTCGAAATCATCGACACGGAAAAAGAGCAGCAATCCGTTTCCGGGCGGCGCCTTGTCAGGGCTCATCAAGGGTGGATGCTCGTGCGAGCCCCACTGGTGCAGACACAGCAGTACGGTACCGTCCGAGTCGCGAATCTGACCCCAGTCGTCATGGGCCGGAGCCGTTTCGGGCTGTCCAAAGAGCGCCTGGTACCATTTGAAGCTGACCGGTACGTCTTTGACGCCGATGATCGTCCATAGGCGCTTCATATCGAGTCAGTGTAGCGGTGCCGGTGATCCGTCGGACCACCGCTCCACCATTACCATATACGTGGCCAGCGACTCCGGAGCGTGGTTCTGAAACTGCGGGTTGAGCAGAATCGGTGAGCCGGGAAGATCCGCGCCCCAATCCGCACCGTCCGATCGTGCTCCATAAAACATCAGATGCGGATGCCAGTGACCGGGCCGATCGCCGAGATTCTGGTCTCGCGACATCATGTAGCTCATCGCGCCGGCTTCCAATGCCGGGACGTCCCGTCTCGCGACGGTCTGTTCGAGGCGTTCAATGATCTCGTTCTGCGACAAACCGGCCAGGATCATCTCGGTCCTCTTGTAGGTAAATGGCAATACCGAACGTACCGCCGGCGGATTGAAGCAGACCGCACCTCGCATCTTGGGATTCCAGAACTCGCGCCAACCGAATGGCGACATCCATGAGCGCTCGACGATGCACACAAACCCATTTTTCCCCTTCACCACCGCTGCGTAGCCGTTTTCTTTGAGCACGGCGATAGTGGCGTCGCCTGAAATGGATGCCGGTGCGGCGCTGCGTGCCAGCGCTATTTCGGCACTTTCGGTCATTAAATACTGAGCGATCGGCGCCATGCTGGGGTAGGGTGTTTTCGAATCCTGCGCCTGCCCGACGCAGGTGAGACCGAGCGCGGCGGTCAGCGCGACCGCGTGAGTGGAAAGGCTGGCGACTATCTTTGGGCTCATGATTGCCTCAAGAACTGCGCGATGATTTGCGGCCGTACTTGACTCTGAATAGACCGGGAGCGAAGAGCAGCTCGAAATGCCGACGCAAATGGTCCATGCAATCGACCGCCACCGCCGGCCCCTGCTTGGCCTTGGCGAGGATGTACGCTCCTTGAATGACCGCCTGGGTGTAAAGCGCCAGGCTTTCGGCGCTAAAAGAGCGATCCACGCCGTAAAGACGCATTGCGTCACGGATATCTGCGACGAGCATTGCGACGTGACCGGTGATCGACTTTTCACAGGCATCGCGGACCGCGGGATGGGTCTCGTAGACCTCTTGAATGATCGTGCCCGCGAAGCACGAAATTTCCGGCAGCGATCCCACCAGCAGCGTCTTGCGAAAGTCGATATAGGCCAGTAAGCGCTCTAAAGGATCGGGCAGTGAGCGATATGCTGCGGACAGGAATGTGGGTTGCGTGACGTTGATCCAGTGTTCGGCTGCCGCAATAGCCAGATCTTCCTTGCTCTTAAAATGGTGGAAGAAGCTGCCTTTGGTGAGTTCAGCGGCTTCGCAGATGTCTTCGACGCGCGTTGCCGCGTATCCCTTGGCCCGAAAAACCGACAGCGCTGCATCGAGAAGCGCGGATTTGGATTCGTGCTGCGCAACTGTCATAAAACTGCCCGAAAATTCAGATGGTGACACCATACCAACTAATCGGTATGCTGACAATCACGATCATCTATGTCTGGATGGGTCTTGAGTGGCACGAGCGGCGGAAAAGATTTAATGCGTAGGCCGGTTGCACACTTTCATCGTTAACGAAGTGTTACTGCGCGGCATGGATAACATCGTGCATGGTTTTTTCCAATTTTCTACCTGACGCCAACCGGCCCTTACGGCAACACCATGAAGAAAATTGATTTCACGGAAAGTCAGATCGTCAAAATCCTGTGCGAAGCTCGCTTGACGTCGATCATGGACGTCGCGAGAAAGCACAACATCACCGAAGCCACTATCACCGCTTGGCGCGGCAAATTCGGCGAATTGGGCGCCGAAGATGTCAAACGATTGCGCCATTTAAAGATCGACCATGCCAGGCGCCAACGAAGTGTTGCCAAAAGTACAAGTTGAACACCTGCGGCCGATGATTCAACCGCGTTACCCCTTACCGGTGCTCACGGCAGATGGAAAGCTGGATTTCCCACCGAAGTAACATTCGACGGACTTCACCTTGCCATCTCGAAACCGAAAGTATTCCACGTTCTGGAACGTCTTTCCGTTGGTGGTGTGACCGACGTACATCACAAATGCCTCGTGCTCAGTGCCAATCACCTGCTTCAGGTCAAACCGGTCAATGAAAGCAATCTGTGTGTCCCAGCATCCCGCCTTGAAAGCGCTTTTATTGATGTGGTCGTCGAGCGGGCTTGAAAATGTGAAATCGTCTGCAAGCTGAATGTCGACCGGATGCCAGTCCTTCGTCTCCCACGCTGCATAATAATTCCGGACCGCCTGCTCGCTCTTCGAGCGTCCCGTCTCGATGCTTGCATGCGCCAGTTGCGGACCACCCGCGGCCGCAACCAGCGCACAGGCACCTGCTTCCAGTACGGTCCGACGGGACATTGCTCGTTCTGTCATGACTCATCCCCTCCAGTTCTGAACGCGCCCACTGGCCGTGGCACGATAGGTTGCAGATCCGGGAGTGACCATACCAACCAGTTGGTATGTAGTCAAGACCAATGATCCGGCGAACTCACGCCCTCCCGGGGCGCACATTGCTCACTACAATGATGCCCGCACGGGGGTAAGAGTCAGGCACAGGGGCTGCGCGTGGATCAACGTTTTGGAGTGGCTTGGCGCGGGCTTTTGCTCTGGTTTATCGTGGCGGCGATGGTGGGGTGTAACGGCCAGCCGAAAATCGATACGCGTTATCACGCCATCAGCCAGGATAGCCGCGTGCAGTTCATCGTGCTGCACTACACGGAAATCGACTTTGCGCGTTCGCTGCATCGGCTGACGCAAGAAGAAGTGAGTAGTCACTATCTCGTTAACGATCAGCCGCCGACAGTCTACCGGCTCGTCGAGGAAGATCAGCGAGCATGGCATGCGGGACCCAGTTTCTGGCAGGGCTATACGCATCTTAATTCAAGTTCGATTGGTATCGAGATCGTCAACTTGGGCAACGGCGGCGATCCGAGCGCACCGTATGCGCAATATCCCGAGCCGCAGATCAAGCAAGTGATCGAACTGGTGCGGGATGTCGAGCGCCGTCATGGTGTGCGGCCGGACCGAGTGCTCGGACACAGTGATATCCAACCATTGACAAAACAGGACCCGGGTCCGCGCTTTCCCTGGTACCAACTCGCGCAGGCGGGGCTCATCGTGTGGCCGGATCCGGAGGCCGTGGCTGCCTCCCGCACGCGCTATGCGCAAGAGATCCCCGCGGTGCCGTGGTTTCAGCAGCATCTTAGGATGCACGGCTTTGACGTCGCGCAAACCGGTCAGCTCGACGAAGCGACGCGCGCTACTTTGAGCGCATTCCAGATGAAGTATCGGCCGGCGCGCTATGACGGCGTCCCGGATGCCGAGACTGCGGCACTCCTCGAAGTGTGCACGCGGCCTGACGGTTGGGTATTGATGGGTGCGGACAGTCATTGGCATGTATACAAGCCGCCAGACTGAAATTCTGGTCGCAGCCGCAACGTTGCTGGCGCTGGTTGTGGGGCCGTTGTTGCTCGGCGTTCGAGGACTCAGCGCGGCGCGTCGACTTGGCGTGGTGGCGCTTCCGCCGCGCGCCTGGGATTGGAGACTGACGATCACCTCGGCGTTGCTTTATGCGCTCGCCTTTAATGTGATCTTCTTCATTCAGGAATTGTTTCTGGTGTTGCCCAAGGCGCTTACCCCCGGCCTGCGCCCAACCCTGTTTCACAACAATCACCGCTGGGAAGGTGAAAATCCGCTGGCGAGCCTGTTGCAGGGCACGGGTGCGCTGGCCATCTTTGTTACCGGCGTCATCTGTGCCTTTCTCGTGAAACGTCGCGCGGGGAGTACATCAGCCGCGCGGCTGTTTCTCATTTGGATGACCTGCAACGGATTTTTGCAATCCCTGCCTCAAGTCGTCATTGGCTCTGTTGAGCCTGAAAATGACGTCGGCATGGCCATGGATTACTTGCGTTTTGGCGCGTCGGCGAAGACGGCGGCGGCACTCGCCGCGCTCATCGCGATTGCGGCGGCAGCGCTGTGGTTGAGAGGACCGCTCTTGAGCCTGGCGGAGAATGCAGACGAAATCGCCGATGGTCGAGCGCGTAGCCGGTTCATATTTCGCGCGGCGACCCTGCCGGCAATGGCGGCGATCCTCTTGATCATTCCATTCCGTGTGCCGCGCAATTGGATCGAAGTGGTCGCCGTGCCGGTGGTGGTGACGGTAGTCGCAATTGCTTGGATCCAGGCCGGGGCCTGGGCAGTTACGCACGTGAAAGCAAGCGGTAACTTGGGCTCGAGATCGATGATGTACGCTTCAAGCGCGCTGCTGATCTTGCTGCTGATATTTCAATTCGTGCTCAGACCTGGCATTCGCTTTTACTAAGTCGCGGCGATTCCAGTTGAGCAGAGAAGAGAGGGGTTCGGCAGCCGGTGCTAGCGGGCCAGCGCCTGTGCTTCACGCGTGAGTGGGACGTCGGCGCCGAGCGAGTTCGTCAGGGAAACGACCGCGCGGGCGGCGGACTCGTGCGCCCCCGCTGGGTTGTTGGCGGCCGCCTGCGCTTGGGCGAGTAACAGGAGCGCTTCACCGACGTCGGCACTCTGTTCGGGTTGACGTGCGCGCTTTTCGAAGGTGCTCAAGGCTTCTTTGGCGGCAGTCTCGGCATCCTGGGCGTGTCTCTGCGCGAGGTCTATTCGGCTGGAAAGCAGCAGGGCAGCACCAAGATATATGCCTAAACCGCCCTTGGGATCACGCACAGCGGTGAGGAGCGGATCGAGCTGGCTTCGCGCCTGTGCCGGATATCCTTGGATCAGCAGCAGTTCGGCGCGAGTGATTTGTGCGCGAGTCGCTGGGCGCAAGCTTGCACCGGGGTCGTTTCTAGCCAATTCTGCCACCGCGTTCAGTTCCCGTTCGACATCGGGGTATCGTCGTAATGCGATTAGGGCGCGCGCTCGGTTTCCGTGGGCATACAGTTGCACCTTGAGATTTTGTTCCTCATGGGCGACGGCGAGCCCCTTGTCATACCAAATGAGGGCATCGTCGGGCTTTCCTAATTTCAACAGGCACGTGCCCCAATTCACCGCTGTGCCGGACTTGACGTCCTCGTTGCCGGCGTTTTTTCGCTGACTTAGGAGTTCGCCTTGATGCTCGCAGCTGCTGCGGACCTCACCGAAATCCATCAGTACTTGGGCAATGTTCTGGTCCGCCACGTCGTAGGACCCGGTGTCGACCTGACCGCTGCGCTGCATTACCGCCACTTGGCGTTCGTAGACTTCGAGTGCCTTTTTTGGATTGCCGCTGTGTGAGTAAAGCAGCGCGAGATGGGACAGCACCGACTGGAATTGCACGTCGCTGGTCTCGTCCGCGCGTTCCAGGAATGCCGCCTGCTGTTCGTCCAGTTTTATGGCCTCCGTGGTGCGGCCTTGGGTATCCGCGTAGACAGACTGCGCCTCCATGCAGTAGGCGATGGTCAGTGGCGGCGGATTGGCAACGCGGGCGAGTGCCTGGGTTCCCGCCGCAAGCCGCTGTGCCGCAAGGTCTACGTGTCCACGAGAAATTTCCGTCTCGACCATATCGCACTCGACTTCGGCAATTAGCGCGTCGTTGTTCAACTCGCGCGCGATGGCGCCGGCTTTCACCAGCGCTGCGTACTCCTTGTCGGTGTCATCCAGGTCCATGTAGCGGCCTGACATGTTGATCAGCATGTTGGCGCGGAATGCCGGATCATTGGGGTAGTGGTGCTCGAGCAAATCGAGTCCCTTATCCAAGAGTTTTTCCATTTGTTCCGGCGTGCTGCCGGCCTGCTCGGATGACATCATCAGCGTCACGAATTCCGCTTGCATATCGGAGCGCCTCGCCTGCAGAGCCAGCTCATCCCGCTGCGCCCGCGCTTGGCGCATCTGCAGCCACGCAAAGGTGGTGGTGCCAATCAATGCCAACATCGCAGCGCTGGTGCCGATGACCGCGCCGCGATAGCGGCGTACGAATTTTCTCAAACGGTAGGCCGACGCGCCGCTGCGGGCCGTTACCGGATCATGGTCGAGATAACGGCGCAGGTCGGCGGCGAGGGCCGCGGCCGTGGCGTAGCGCTCTTCGGGTTTCTTGCGCATGGCCTTTGCGACAATGGCATCGAGATCGCCGCGCAACTGCTTTTGCACCGGCGGCGGCGCCACGTCCGACAGGCGCGGTGCTTCGGTTTCGAGCGCCGCTTTAATGCGCTCGGTACGTTTGGCACCGGCGGTGAGCAGGGGCAGCCGACCCGCAAGCAGCACGAACAGCAGCACGCCGAGCTGGTAGACGTCTGTTGAGGTTGACACCGGTTCACCCAGTATTTGTTCCGGCGCGGCGTACTCGGGCGTGAAGGCAGAATCCTCGATGCGAGTGAGGTGCGCGGCGGTCTCCGAGGCTTCAGTGGAAAGCAGTTTGGCGACCCCGAAGTCCAGCAGCTTGACGCTGCCGTCGGCGCTGATGAGCACGTTCGATGGTTTGATGTCCCGATGCACGACCAGGTTGCTGTGTGCGTGAGCCACGGCGGCCAGGACCTGCAGCATCAGCCGCACGCGCGCTTCTACACTGAGCGACTGTGATTCGCAGTAGCGGTCGATCGGTTCGCCGGCGATGTACTCGAGCACCAGGTAGGGCCGGCCTTCAGTGGTCACGCCGGCATCGATCAAGCGAGCAATATTGGCATGGGTCAGCCGGGCGAGCAGGCGTCCTTCGCGCCGAAACCGGTCGAGCGCGATAACGGACGTGGCAAAGCTGTCGAGAAACTTGATGGCGAATTTGCCCTCGAAGCGCCCGTCGCTACGGGATGCCAGCCACACTTCACCCATGCCGCCACGGCCGAGAAGGGAGTCGATGGTGTAGGCGCCGAGTTGCTGGCCGATCAGCGGCCGATCGGTCGCGACATCGATCGGTTGCGCGAGAAATCCGCTGGCTTCCGCCTTGTCGTGCTCGGCGAGCAATTCACGCAATGCCGTGGCCATGGTCGGCTGCCGTTGCTCAAGATCTGCAAGCCACGTCGCGCGTGCTTCCGGCACCATATCGAGCAGTTGATCGAAAAAAGGCTCAATCTCGGCCCAGGTGTGCTGACCCGTCGCGATTTTCATTGGCGTGAGGCTCTCCCTAGTTCACACCGCTATGCTGACTATAACGATACTCGGAAAATGAGTGCAAAAAATTGTATTGGGAGCCTCACACTCAGCGTCGAGCGCCGATGCGTTGCTCTAATTGATCGATTTCGGCCGCAGCCAGGCCGCCATCGCGCAGGTCGGCCTTTGTCAAAGCGCATGGAGCCAGGTCCGCGCGATGATCATGCGGACGTTGTGCTTTCCTGCGAAGATCATTCAGCCCCCTTGGTCTGAAAAATTATACCGGCGCCAAATTTGCACGTTTCGCTGCCGGTCGAAGTATGTTGGTCGCGATGAATGATGCCTATCGCAGCTTTGTGATTGTGAATCCGGCGTCGGCGGCCGGCGCCACGGGTCGACGCTGGGACCGGATCGCGAAACTCCTGCGCTCATCACTGGGCAATTTTGAGCACGCCGCCACGCAGAAACCGGGTGAGGCAGCGGCGCTGTCGCGATCCGCCCTGCGCGAGGGCTTCGAAATGGTTGTTTCGGTCGGCGGCGATGGCACGCTCAATGAGGTGGTGGGCGGCTTTTTTGAGGGCTCGGCACCGATCGCGCCGCAGGCCGTGCTGGGTGTCGTCGCCGTCGGCACGGGCTCCGACTTCGGAAGGACGATTGGACTGGGGGATCTGGAATCCGCGTGCGCGCGACTCGGAGGACGAAACACGCGTTCGATCGATGTCGGTATCGCGCAATTTACCGGCTATGACGGCAGCGCGACAACCCGGATTTTCATCAATGTCGCTTCATTCGGCTGTGGCGGACTGGTCGCGCATCTGGTGAGTCCCCGACTGAAAGCGGTGAGCGGCCAATTGGCCTTCACGCTCGCAACGCTGCGGGCGCTGGCGATTTACCGGGACCAGACTGTCACGCTGGAATTCGACGGCAATCCGCCACGCTCGCTCGCCATCACCAACTGTGCTGTCGCCAATGGCCGATTTTTCGGCGCCGGCATGCAGGTGGCGCCGGCCGCGCAACTCGATGACGGTGAACTCGACGTGACGATCTGGTCGGGGTTCCGGTTGCTGGATTTCATCCGCAAGCGGCATATGCTGTACGACGGCAGTCATGTGCGAGAGCCGGGCACGCAGGTCCTGCGGACCCGGCGCGCGATTGCGACCAGCGCATCGACGGTCCGACTGGAGCTCGACGGTGAAAGCGCAGGAACGCTGCCGGCGCAGCTGGACGTGCTGGCCGCTGCGGTGCGGCTGAAGGTGTAACCCTTCATCTCCCGCAGTGCCGCGATTCGAGACTCTCGATATTACTTATGGTGTGCGTCGTTGCATCGATGGCCGCGATCTACGAAGATATTCGTTGCAACTACGAATCCATTCGTAGTAACCTCGCTTCATGGAAAAACCGTCGAGCCCGAAGCCCACTGTGATGGAACTGGCGATCCTGCGCGTCCTGTGGGACCGCGGGCCTGCCACCGTGCGAGACGTGCACGAGGTCCTGGATGGCCAGAAACCCACCGGCTACACGACGGTTTTGAAGCTGCTGCAAATTATGACGGCGAAGGGCATGGTGGTTCGCAATGAGGACGCGCGGGCCCATGTGTACGTGGCGCGGCAGCCGGCCGAAAGTACCAAGCGGCAGTTGGTGAGTGACTTGGTGCAACGCGCATTTGCGGGTTCGGCGAGCCAGTTGATGATGCACGCTCTGTCTGGAAAGAAAACGTCGCGCGCCGAAATCGAAGAGATTCGCCGCTTGTTGGACGAGCACGAGAGGAAAACCAAATGACTAATCCAGAAACGATACGAATCTTGGGCTGGTGTCTGCTCCACTTTGTCTGGCAAGGGGCCGTGCTGGCATTGGTTCTCTGCGCCTTGTTGTCGCGTCTGCGCAGCCCGCAAGCGCGTTACGTCAGCGCGGTGTGCACATTAGTCGCGATGATGCTGGTTCCCTTCGTCACGTTCGCAGTTTTGAAGCAGTCTCCGGAAACCGTCCAGCAGCTCTCGATCGGTGGTTTTACGGAGATCGGAAATGCCCTTGAGGCCGTGCAGCCGAACGCCGCACCGCCCCAGGCGTCGGCGGCGTTTTCGTTTGTCTCGCACACCCCCTCGATCGATTGGCTGAGCTATGGCGTGCTTGCCTGGTTCGCGGGTGTTTATATGTTCACGCTGCGCACCCTGGGCGGGTGGATGCTGTTGATGCGCCTGCGTCGGCAGCGCGCGGAGCCCATTGCCGGCGATCTACTGAGGACGTGTTTGGCGTTGCAGCAGCGACTGGGCGTATCTCGCGCGGTGCGTTACGTGTGCTCGAAAGTTGCCGAGTCCCCGGCGGTATTCGGCTGGTTGAGGCCGGTGGTGGTGCTGCCGCTTGCGGCGCTCGCCGGCTTGTCGGCCTGGCAAGTCGAGGCGCTCATTGCCCACGAGCTGGCGCACATCAAACGTTGGGATCTGTTGGCCAATGCTTTTCAAATTGCGACAGAAACCCTGCTGTTCTACCACCCTGCTGTGTGGTGGGTGAATCGGGTGATCCGCAACGAACGCGAACACTGCTGCGACGATGTTGCAGTAGCGGCGTGCGGCAATGCGCACGACTACGCCCGCGCGTTGGCGCAACTCGAGGAGTCGCGCTCGGCGTCGGTGTGGGCGATGGCCGCCAACGGCGGCGTGCTGAGCTCGCGCATTGCCCGGCTGCTCGGGCTCAAACGCGCGGCACGCAGCATGTCCGTGCCCGGCATGGCCATCATCGGCACTTTATGCGTCGGCGGAGTCCTGCTGGCCGGCACCACCGTCGCCCAGCTGCAAAGCTCCGCACCCACTGCGCCGGCCGTGGCCGTCATCCAGCCGGTGGATCCTGCACCGTCACAAGTGCTCGTCGCCCCGCACGTGCATGTGGTCTCCCACGTGCATCTCGCCAGGCTCGAGGCTCCCGCTGTAGTTGAGCGTCACACCAAGGAGTCCATTGCCGAAAATGCCCCCGCCGAGCAACGCGGTTCGTACATCGAAGGCTTGCAATCCGCGGGACTGAAGGACCTGACAGTCGATGAAATCATTGCGCTGAAAATTCATGGCGTCACGCCGGATTACATTCGCGAACTGCGCGCCGCCGGCATTGAGGCCAGCAGTCCGGAGCTGGTGTCCTTGAAGATCCACCAGATCACGCCGGACTATATTCGCGGTCTCGCGGCAGCGGGTCTAACCAACCTGCACGTGCATGACTATTTGGCGGCAAAAATTCAGGGAATCACACCGGAATTCATTCAATCAATCCGTAGTCACGGATTCAAGGACTTGACCTTGCGGCAGTTGATTGCATTGAAAATGGCCGACATCTCATAAAGAGGCTTCTAATTCATGCGTATGGCATCTGTTTTCGCGGTTCTGGCATTGCTGCCGCCGATGGTTTTTGGCGCGGTCCAAAACGGCAGTTGGAGCTTAGGTCCCAGCGATCAGCCGGGCAGTGTTGAATTTTCACTGCAAAGCTCGGGAGGGAACGATCACTTCAACATGTCCTCGTCATGGAAGCTGGCGGATTTGCGCGGCCTCGACTGGGCCGCCGCGGCGAAGCACGACGTGAGCTTCGCCATTGCGCGCGACGCCGGCACGGTCGATTGCAAGGGATTCGTTCAGGATCAGCACGGCGCCGGGTTGTTCACCTTCCAACCGAATCCGCAGTATCGACCGGAAATGGCCAAGCTCGGCTTTGACTTCGATGATCGAGAAGTGTTTTCAGCGGCGTTATTCGATGTCAGTTTCGATTTTGCGCGCGCCATGAAAAGTGCGGCGGTGCGCGGCTTGGATGCCGGCAAGTTGATTGCGTTTCGAATCCACGGTGTCACACCGCAGTTTGTTCGTGATCTACGCGGCGCCGGGCTCGAAGCGGCCGATGCGGGCAAGCTGATCGCATTCCGAATTCATGGCGTTTCGCCCGAGTTCATCCGCGACCTGCGTTCCGCGGGCATCGACACCACAGATCCCGACAAGCTCATCGCCTTTCGTATTCACGGAGTCTCCGCTGAATTTGCCGGCGAGATCAGCCACCTCGGCTTTCCGCACGCGCCTCCTGAGCAGCTGATTGCGCTTCGCATCCACGGCGTGACGCCCGAGTACATCGAGGGACTGCGCTCCAAAGGCATGCAAAATCTGACGCTCGATCAATTGATCGCGCTTCGCATCCACGGCATCGATTAGGGAGAAGCGCGAACTGCCTTTCGAAGCGCCGCATCGGCGATCGGCCGCATCGCGGCGTAGCCATCGGAGTTGGGATGCACGCCGTCGTTGCTCAGCTCCGGACGAAACGCCCCGGACGGTGTGGTCAGGGCTGAATAGTAATCGGCGTATATCAGGTGATGCTGTCCCGCAAATTGCTGCAGCCACTGGTTGAGTTGCCGGATCTGCTCGACCGGCTGGATATCGGGCCGCCACGGAAACCGTTCAGCCGGCAGGATGCTGGCCAGCACGACTTGAATGTGATTCGCCCGCGCTAGATCGACCATGGCGCGAATATTGTTCTTGAAATCCTCGGGACTGCTTGGGCCGGTATTTCCGGCCACATCGTTGGTACCCGCCATGATGTGCACGGCTCGAGGATGCAAAGCCACAACGTCCTGATAGAAGCGCACCACCATTTGAGGGCTGGTTTGCCCACTGATGCCGCGATCTACCACGCCGCCACTGAATAGGGAAGGATCACCGACGCCCCATGCCGCGGTGATCGAGTCACCCATGAAGACCACAGTCGGATGCGCCCCCTTGAGGAGGGCGTCGTTGTCGGATTTGAAATGGCAGAGATCAGGGTAGTCGCGGGCCAGGTCCTCTGCGTGCTTTTTGAGATACGCCTGCAGCTTCTCGTCTCCTGCTGCCGGCAGCGGCGGCGGTTTGGCGCCTGGTTTGAGCATGGCGATGAGCATTTCACGAGGCGGTGCGGGCGCCGACGGAGGACAGGGGGAAGCGGTCATTTGGGCAACGGGCGCGGGCGGCGCTTGCGCAAGAGCGGCCATCGGAACCCCCAGGCCGAAGGCCCCGAGAAGCGTTAACTTACACAGTCGTATGATCATAAAAACTCCTGCGCCTCCTCGGCGACAGCGAGGCAATGTATTTTCGTTCGAGGGCTATGATAGCCAGCGGCGAACATTGCCGATTGGGTCATATTCAACGCGGCAACGGGCATCGAACACCATCGTCGCGAGGCGTTCTGAATCAAATGCCGGCCACGCCAACCCCGGCTGACTGGGATTGCCGGTTGTCGCGAAGTTCACGATGGCGCGGCTCAGCATCTTCGCCGTGTGCTGCGCGTCCGGGGTATTGCCGGTGAACTGATCGCAGCGTGCCGTGTTGTCGAATGCGGCCGGTAAATCCATGCCGTGAGGGCACCCAATCCGCCCGTCGAGAACCGGCGTGGCCAATGTGTACCAGTAGCTGTATACGGGCGCGGCACCGAGTGCGCTCTTTTTGGTTGCCTGAGCGACGGCCATGTTTCGCATCCCGATCGCCCCCAGGATCGCTGCCCGCTCCGTCGCCGGCAGGTTGGGATAGGCGGCGCGCATGGCGGCGATGATGTCGGGCGCCTTGTCGCGGTGCGCTTCAGGAATCGACTCGGCCAATTGGGCCTCCTCGACGTGCAGCGTCAACGGACGAAATTCATCGCGGACATTTCCAATGATCATCGGCACGCTTGCGCTAATGCGGGGTGCGCTACTGAGCCATGCCTCGGGGAGGACTCGGCCATCAATAACAGGGCCGAACTGCATTCCCATGGGCCCAAAACCGCCGCGCCCGCCGCGCGCACGGGCCGCCTCCATCAGTTTGCGGCTCGCAGCATCGCCGGCCGCGATCAGCCGTGCGGCATCGACACGCTGCAGTTCGCCGATGTCCGAAATTTTAAGCCCCAATTCAGACAGGGTGGCGGCGGTTAGTTCCTGCGATGTTGCCGGCCTCGTCGTGTTGGGAAAGGAGCCACTGGTCACAATGGCACGGTGAAACAGGCCTTCGGCAGCGGGCATGGCCATCAGGGTCGATACCTTTCCGCCGCCGCCCGAATGGCCAAAAATGGTGATGCGCGCCGGGTCACCGCCAAATTGCACGATGTTGTCACGCACCCACTTCAGTGCGAGCACCAGATCCAACATGCCCACGTTGCCCGATTCAGCAAAATCCTCGCCGCCCGCCGCCAGGTCCATAAAGCCCAAAGGTCCCAGACGGTGATTGACCGACACCAGCACGACGCCTTGCCGAGCCAGATTCTCTCCGTCATACACGGGCAGCTCGTGGCTGGAGCCCGAGGTGTATCCGCCCCCATGTATCCAAACGATCACGGGTCGACGGGCACCATGATCCAGGGTTTCGGACCAAACATTCAGGCTCAGGCAGTTCTCATCGGGATAGACGGAGTCGGCGTCGTTGACGAACATCAACTCGATCGGCGCGTGATTCGAGGGCCGTTGCGGACACACCGGTCCGTAGATCAGCGCGAGACGTACCTCATCCCAGGGCTTGGGCGCCGTGGGCGCAAGGAATCGAGCGGGGCCGCCGGTATCGGCGCCGTACGGAATGCCTTTGAAAATGTAGACGGAGGAGCGCTTGAATCCGCGCACGGTGCCGTAGCTGGTCGTTGCGACGGCATCGAGCGGTGTCGTTAGCGCGTCAACGCGCGGCCGCTCCGGGGGCACCGCTGCTTGAGAAGGAGACAGCGCCGCGAGCCCGACGGCAGAGCCTGCGCCCATGAGCAAATCTCGGCGGGAGATTCCCGCATCGCGTTCTTCGGACGCGTTATCTGCGCGCTTCACGGACGGGTCAGCCCGTAGGATTCCATCCACCAGTAAAGTTCGTCGAGCCAATGGTCGCTCGTACCTCGGAGCTTCATTGAAAAGCCGTGTTGACCCGAACGGAAAACGTGCAGCTCCGGGCTTGCTTTGGCCGCGCGCAGGGCGTCGAAGAATTTCAACACCGGCGCAGCGGCAAGTGGATCATCTTCAGCCACGGCGAGGAAGGCGGGTGGTGCGCCGGACGGGATGCTGGGTGTCGCGCCAAACGGCGCGCCATAGATGGGCGCGACGAAATTGGGTCGGTCGGCGGCATTGTCCGCAAGCATCGTGCCGCAGGTGACCACGCCGCCGGCGGAAAAGCCGACAAACACGATTTTATCCGC
>Ga0209169_10000057_pt1 | contig 62640 bp, 55 predicted proteins | sample HubBroMetageWRM4_FD_188346 | JGI IMG/M metagenome (GOLD analysis project Ga0209169, IMG submission 188346) | Warmed soil microbial communities from the Hubbard Brook experimental Forest, New Hampshire - Hubbard Brook CCASE Soil Metagenome WRM 4... | ecosystem: Environmental > Terrestrial > Soil...
CGCGGAACTGGAGAGCTTTTTTACCGCGCTGCCGACGCCGGTTGTGGTCGATCACATGGGCGTGCCGGACGTGAGCAAAGGCGTCGATTATCCGGATAACCTACGTTTCCATAGGCTCCTGGAAAAGCACAAGAATTTCTGGGTCAAGGTGACTTGTCCGGAACGCATCAGCATTGCCGGGCCGCCTTATGACGATGTCGTGCCGTTCGGCCGCGCCCTGGTCGAGCGTTTCCCCGACCGGGTGATCTGGGGAACCGACTGGCCGCATCCCAACATGAAGAAGGTGGCGCCCGATGATGGCGCGCTGGTCGACTTCATCCCGAAGGTCGCGCCGACGGCTGCGTTGCAGCGAGCTTTATTGGTCGATAACCCAATGCGGCTCTATTGGAGCTAGCCGCATCGGAACCGGCCGCCAAGCGTGTGGCGACTGCGTCTTACGTTAGAGACGTTCCAGCCCGCGAGCGGCTTACGTTGCCAAGCTCTGCTGCGCTATATTATGTGGCAGCCACACGGTGCGGCGCCCGGGAGAAACCTAAAATGGCTCGCAAAGCGCAAATTTACGACGACATCCCCGGAACATACGTGTTCGACGCCGAGCGCTCGCGCGAGGGCTACGGCATCAACATGTTCTGCATGTCGTTGATGAAGGACGACAACCGCAAAGCCTTCAAGGCCAACGAAGCGGAGTACCTCAAGAAGTTCAGGCTCACTCCGGACCAAACCGAAGCCGTCCTGCGGCGCGATTACAATCGCCTGCTCGAACTTGGCGGCAACATCTATTTCACCGCCAAGCTCGGCGCCACCGACGGCCACTCGTTTCAGCATCTTGCCGCGGTCATGACCAGCAACACGCAGGAAGACTACGCCAAGATGATGCTCGGCGGCGGCCGCTCGGTCGAAGGCAATCGTTCGCGGTCGGGTGAGAATACGCCGTCAAAATTCATGACGGCCGGAGCGTCAGCCAAAAAGTCCGCCGCCAAGCCGAAAGCTAAAGTCAAAGCGAAAACCAAAACCAAGCCCAAAGCTAAAGCCAAAACAAAAGCCAAATCCAAATCAAAGAAACGGAAGTGATGCCGTGGCCAGAATCATCGCAGGTATAGGCTCTTCACACGTTCCCGCCATCGGGGCGGCGATCGACAACGGCAAAACCGAGGAGCCGTACTGGAAGCGGGTGTTCTCGGGCTTTGAAAAATCGCAAGCCTGGATGCGCGAGACCAAGCCCGATGTCGCGATCATCGTCTACAACGATCACGCCTCGGCATTCTCGGTCGACATGATCCCGACTTTTGCGCTCGGCTGCGCCGCCGAATTTCCGCCGGCGGACGAAGGCTGGGGACCGCGCCCGGTGCCGGTGGTGCAGGGTTATCCGGCGCTGGCCTCGCATATCGCGCAGTCTGTCATTCTCGACGAATTCGACCTCACCATCTGCAACAAGATGGAAGTCGATCACGGCATGACGGTGCCGATGAATCTCCTGTTCGGCAACGTCGACAAGAATTCGCACTGGCCCTGTCCGGTCATTCCGCTCGCCGTCAACGTCGTGATGTATCCGCCACCCACCGGCCATCGCTGTTTCATGCTGGGCCGCGCCATTCGGAAAGCAGTGGCGTCCTACCCTGAGGACCTCAACGTCGTGATCTTCGGCACCGGCGGCCTGTCGCATCAGATTTCGGGTCCGCGGGCCGGCTTGATCAACAGCAAATGGGACAAGGCGTTCCTGGATAACTTGTCGAGGGATCCGCAAAAGCTCGTCAAGATTCCGCACGTCGACTACATGCGCGAGGCCGGCGCCGAAGGCATCGAGATGGTGATGTGGTTGATCATGCGCGGCGCTCTCGATGAGAAAGTCGACGAGGTCTATCGTTTCTACACCGTGCCGGCCTCCAATACCGCCGTCGGCCATATTATTCTCGCCAACCGCGCTAAGGGCTCTAAGGCGCGCAAGCACAAGCCGGCCGCGAAACACAAACGCGCCGCCGCGCGCGCGAAGACTGATCGCATCAGCAGTTAACGTCGTCATGGCCGGGCTTGTCCCGGCCATCCACGTCTTGGTCCGTGGGCCTTAAGTCGTGGATGCCCGGCACGACGCCGGGCATGACGGCTCAGAGAAGGGTCACCAATGAAAATCTGCGTAGCGGGGCAGGGCGCCTTCGGCCAAAAGCATCTCGATGCGCTCAAGCGCATTGCCGGCGTCGAGATCACGTCGCTGGTCGGCGGCAATCAGGACGCCACCGCGGAGGTCGCGAAAAAATACGGTATTCCGCATTCCACCGGTGAGCTCTCGGAAGGCATCGCGCGCGCTGACGCGGTGATCCTCACGACCCCGACCAAAATGCATTTCCGCCAGGGCGAGCAGGTGATGCGCGCCGGCAAGCACGTGCTGATCGAAATCCCGATCACCGACAGCGTCGAGGATGCCGAGGCGCTGGCGCGCATCGCCAAGGAAACCGGTGTCGTCGCCATGGCCGGCCACGTCCGGCGCTTCAACCCCAGCCACCAATGGGTACACAAGCGCATCACAAAGGGCGAACTAAAAATTCAGCAGATGGATGTGCAGACCTATTTCTTCCGCCGCAAAAACATGAATGCCGCCGGTCAGGCGCGGAGCTGGACCGATCATCTGTTGTGGCATCACGCGGCGCACACCGTCGATCTGTTCCAGTATCAAACTGGCGAGACGATTTCCGATTGCTATGCGGTGCAAGGACCGATCCATCCGCAACTCGGCATCGCCATGGACATGGGCATCGTCGCTAAGGTGCCGTCGGGATCGATTCTCACGCTGTCGCTGTCATTCAACAATGATGGGCCGATCGGCTCGTTCTTCCGCTACATCTGCGACAACGGCACCTACAAGGCCTATTACGACGATCTGGTCGACGGCAAAGATCAAAAAATCGATCTGTCGAAAGTCGACGTTTCGATGGACGGCATTGAGCTGGAGGATCGCGAATTCATTGCGGCGATCACGGAAAAACGTGCGCCGAATTCCAGTCTCGCGCAAGTGCTGCCGGCGATGCGCGTGCTCGGTAAACTCGAAAGTATCATCGACCCCCAACGCAAGGCGCACGCGTAAATCGACAACGTGCGATGAAGGCAGCGCGACGACGGTGACCATTGGTGGATAGGCGCGACTTAGCAATCTATGCAGGCTTATTCGGCTTCCTCTTGGTCAGTGCGGAATTGGTTGCGGCGCATCGCACTGGAAAGATCAGGGGATGGAACCGGACGATTCGACGCGAAGTCAGACCACAATTGTTTCGCAGAATCTGGCTTACAAACATGCTCGTAGCAGCAGCTTTTTTGATGCTTGCGCTGTGCGCTTACTTCAATGTCATTTAGCGGGCGAGCTGACACGCCAAAGGAAAAGCCAAGCTACATCTGCCGGCGCGCTTCGTTGTCGAAGTAAAAACGCATCGCCACCGTCGCTCGCGGTGTCAGCGGCGCTTTGGAGTTTGCGGTGAGCAAAGAATGTCCGGCCGTTGGTAAGACGTCTGAGCCGTACAACATCAGAAGACCGAGCGACAAGAGCGCGGCGGCGCACAAGGCGCCTAGAACGCCGGTCGATACCGACATTTCATCGGCGATACGGCGCTTTTCCCTGGCCGAAAGGATCTCCTTTTCGGAGATATCATCGAGGTCGTGCTGCATTGCGTTTCGGCAACGCGCGGCCCGGCGGCGGGTTCCGGCGTTAACCGGCTATCATCGCGCGGGAACCCACACGGCCGCCTCGGTATTGGAACCAGGGGTCACCAAGGCTCGCGCTGTTTTTAAAAGGTAATTTTGTGGACCAAAGAATAGATACGACTGAAACCAAGGCGGCGCAGGTCAAGGCCAAGACAGTTAATTTGGGGCTTCAGGGCGGTGGCAGCCACGGCGCCTTTACCTGGGGCGTGCTCGACCGGTTGCTGGAAGACGATCGTATCTCTTTTGAAGGCATCACCGCCTCGAGCGCCGGCGCTGTCAACGCCGTGGTGCTGGCGCACGGTTTGGCCGTCGGCGGCCGCGAGGCGGCACGAGATGCGCTCCGGCTGTTCTGGAAACGCATGTCGGAAAAGACTTCCCACGGCATGCTGCAGCCGTCGCCGATCGACAAGATCACCGGAAATTTCGGCCTCGAACATTCGCCCGGTTATCTGATGGTGAATGTCATGAGTTACTTCACCTCGCCGTATCTCTTTAATCCGCTCAACTTAAACCCGCTGCGCACGGTGCTCGAAGAGATCGTCGACTTTGACCGATTGCGCCGCCGGCCGGCGGTGAAGCTGTTTCTCTGCGCGACCAATGTGCGCACCGGCAAAGTGAAAATCTTCAAGACCGAAGAACTTGGCCCGAACCACGTGCTGGCATCGACCTGCCTGCCGCTGTTGATGCACACGGTGGACATCGATGGTGAAGCGTACTGGGACGGCGGATTTTCGGGAAATCCGGCGATCTTCCCGCTGGTCTACGAATGCAATTCGCGCGACGTGGTCATGGTGCACTTGACGCCGGCCGAGCGCCCGGAAGTGCCGCTCACCTCACATGACATCATGAACCGGATGCAGGAGATCGGTTTTAATGCCGCGCTGATCCGCGAGATGCGCGCCGTCGCCTTCATCAACAAGCGCCTCGGCGAGGGCAAGATGGCCGAAGGCAAGGAAATGCTCATCCACGTCATCGAAGCTGAAGACGTCATTCGCGAATTTCCGGGATCGAGCCGGTTGAACAATTCCTGGGATTTTCTCAGTCACCTCCACGAAGTCGGCCGCAAACGGGCCGACGCCTGGTTGACCGACAATTTCGCTCGGCTCGGCGAAGCCTCGACCGTCGATCTCGAGGAAAAGTATTTTTAGGCCGCCGCCGGTTGGGCCGGAAAACTCCATTGCACGGGGTTTTTTGTCGCCGCAAGCGTGCTATGTGTGGGCCGCCAACGGTGGCTTTTTTTATTTATTGCGGCAATGAGTACGGATCAGTCGGCGAGTACGCCAAACACTGCGAGCACGCGACCGGCCGGTGAGAAGTGCATCAACCTTGCTCTGCAGGGTGGCGGCAGTCACGGCGCTTTTACCTGGGGCGTGCTCGATCGGTTGCTCGAAGAGACGCGGCTCTCCTTTGAGGGTATCACCGCGACCAGCGCCGGCGCCTTTAACGCGGTCGCATTGGCCGATGGTCTTGCGGCCGGCGGCCGCGAAGGCGCGCGGAAAACACTGCGCAATTATTGGCGAAAGGTAGCCGACATCTCCGCGCGCGGAATCTTCGCGCCCTCGCCGTGGGACAAAGCCGATCCGGATCACGGCCTCAAGCATTCGCCAGGCTACTTGTGGATGGAGTCGCTGACGTATTTTGCTTCGCCATATCAAATGAATCCGTTCAATATTAATCCGCTCAAGGAATTGCTTGCCGAAACCATCGACTTCAAGCGCGTGCGCGAGCAGCAATTGATCAAATTGTTTATTTGCGCGACCAACGTCGAAACCGCCAAGGTCAAGGTCTTTCGAAACAGCGAGCTCGACGTCGACCATGTGCTGGCGTCGACTTGTCTGCCGCTGATGATGCAAGCCGTCGAAATTGACGGCGCTTGTTATTGGGACGGCAGTTTTACCGGCAATCCCGCGATCTTTCCGCTGATCTATGAATGTCAGGCTCCCGACATCATGATGGTGCACATCACGCCGGCCGAGCGGCCGGGTGTGCCGAAAACGTCGCCCTCGATCATGAACCGGATGCAGGAGATCAGCTTCAACGTGTCGCTGATCCGCGAGATGCGCACTATCGCTTACGTGACCAAGCTCGTTGACACCAACAATTTGCCGGATGTGGTGCGCAGGTACGTCCACTTGATCGAGGCGGAGGATTTGATCCGGGACTTGGCCTGGTCGAGCCGGTTGAACGGCGATTGGGATTTTCTCAAGCAGCTTCACGACTCGGGGCGGGCCCGGGCCGATGAATGGCTGGCCGCGAATTTCGACCATATCGGGGTCAAATCGACCCTCGATCTACAGGCTAAGTACTTCTGATCAAGTACTTTTAGCCAAGTGCCTTTGGCCGCTACTTTAAGGCCAAGTACTTTTAATTGCCGGAAGACGGCATACGTTACCCGCTTAAACCGGCGTAACATCGCCGGCTATCGGAAGTCAGGGCAGGAAATTCGCTTAAAGGGGCGTCACCACCTGCCTGGCGGCTGATCCACGGCGTCCAGGCATGAGTTCGCGGGATCGAGTGGCATGGGCATTGTCCGCTTTGCTCTGAGACTGCCTCACACGTTCTATGTGCTCGCGGTGCTCGTCGTGTTCTTGGGCGCGACGGCGATGGTTTCCATGCCGACCGATATCTTTCCCGAGATCAATATCCCGGTCGTCACCATCATTTGGCAGTATACCGGCTTAAGCACGCCGGAGATGGAACAGCGGGTCACGACTTACAGCGAGTATTCGCTGTCGTCGAGCGTCAACGGCATCCGCGACATCGAAGCGCAAACGCTCAACGGCATTTCGGTTCAGAAGGTTTTCTTTCAGCCCGACGTCAATCTCGATCTCGCCATCTCGCAAATCGTCGCCGGGACGAATTCCATCCGCGCGCTGATGCCTGCGGGAATTCAGCCGCCGATCGTAGTTCAGTACAATGCGTCGAGCGTTCCGGTGCTGCAGATCGGGTTGTCGTCGGAGACGCTCAACGAGCAGCAGCTTTACGACTACGGCATTTATCGGTTGCGGCAGCAGCTCGCGCCGATTCACGGCGTCACGTTTCCGACCCCGGCCGGCGGCAAATACCGCCAGATCATGGTCGACATCGATCCGCTCAAGCTCCAGGCCAAGGGGCTTACGCCGCTCGACGTTGTCAACGCGGTCAATGCGCAGAACCTGACGCTGCCGGCGGGCCTCGCCAAGATCGGCGACACCCAGTTTACTGTTCGCACCAACGCGCTGCCGACGACCATCGCCGATCTCAACAACATCCCGGTCAAGTTCGCCAACGGCGCCACGGTGTTCGTCAAGGACATTGGACAGGTCCGCGACGCCTATGCGGTGCAGCAGAATATCGTGCGCATCGCCGGGCAGCGCTCGGTGCTGCTCAGCGTCATCAAAAACGGCAACGCATCGACCACCGCCGTCGTCGATGGCGTGAAAAAGCAGCTCGTAGTGTCGCGGCAAGCGGCGCCCGCCGGCATGCAGATCCGCGAGCTGTTCGATCAGTCGGTCTTCGTCAAGGAAGCGCTGCAAGCGCTGTTGCGGGAGGGCGCGATTGCCGCCGTTCTGACGGCGCTGATGATCGTGCTGTTCCTCGGGTCGTGGCGTTCGACCGTCGTCGTCATGGTCGCGATTCCGCTGTCGATCCTGAGCTCGCTGATTGTCCTGTATTTTCTCGGCGAAACCATCAACACCATGACGCTCGGCGGCTTGGCGCTGGCGATCGGCATCCTGGTCGACGACTCCACCGTCACCATTGAGAACACGCACCGGCTGTTGGACGAAGAGCACATGGCGCTGCCGGCGGCGACGCTGCATGGCGCCGCCGGGATCGCCGTGCCGACGCTGGTGTCGACGCTTTCGATCAGCTGTGTGTTCGTCTCGGTCGTTTTCCTCCACGGTCCGGCGAAATATCTCTTCACGCCGCTGGGCTTCGCCGTGGTGTTCGCCATGCTGGCGTCATACGGCTTTTCGCGCACGCTGACGCCGATCATGATCGGGCTCTTGCTCAAAGGCGAGCAGCACGGCGAGCAACAGGGCGACGGCGGCGGAAAGGCCGGCCTGTTCGGCAGGATCCATCAGCGGTTCGAGCGCGGCTTTGAGAGCATGCGCACCACCTATGTGGCGCTGCTGCATACGTTGTTGACCAGGCGGATCATCGTGCCCATTGCCGCGGTGGTGATTTTGGCGCTGGGCGGCGTGCTGTTCATGTTTGTCGGCCGCGACTTCTTTCCGCTGATCGACGGCGGCCAGATTCAGCTGCATGTGCGCGCGCCGGCTGGCACCCGCATCGAGAAGACCGAGCAGATATTCCAGGCGATCGAGGACAAAATCCGCGAAGTTGTTCCCGAGCGCGATCGCGATTTGATTGTTGACAATATCGGGTTGCCGCAGCGCTCCTATAATTTCGCATTCGGTGACGGCACGGCGACCGGGCTCAACGACGGCGTCATTCTGGTCGCGCTGAAGGAAGGCCACGCGCCAACCCAACGCTACGTCGAAAAGCTGCGGCTGGTGCTGCCGGCCGCGTTTCCGGAATCGGTCTTTTACTTCCAGGCCGCCGATATGGTGACCCAGATTCTGAATTTCGGCATCCCGGCGCAGATCGACGTGCGCACGGTCGGTTACGACCGGACGAAAAATTTGCGCATCGCCAAGGAGCTGCGGCAGCGGCTGGCGGCTATCCCCGGCCTTGCCGACGTGCATCTGCAGCAAGAGGTCGACGGCCCGGAATTCTTTGCCACGATCGACCGAGCGCGCGCCACGCAGTTCGGGCTGACGGCCAACAACATTGCGCTCAACCTGAATACCAGCCTGAGCTCGTCCGAGCAGGTATCGCCGAATTTCTGGACCGATCCGAGCAACGGCACGCCGTATTTTCTGGCGGTGCAGACGCCCGAATATCGCGTCGACACGCTCAACGACCTCAAGAACACCCCAGTCGCCACCTTCACTGCGGTGACCTCGTCGGGCCGCAACACGGTGCCTGGGCTTCTTAGCAACGTCGCCACCTTCAAGCGCGATACGGTTCCGACCAACTCGAACCAGGCCAACGTTCAGCCGGTTTACGAGATATTCGCTAACGCCGAAGGCCGCGACCTCGGCGCTCTCTCTGGAGAGATCAACAAGATCGTCGCCGAGTACCAGAAGCAGATGTCGCCGGGCAATCGCATCGAAATCACCGGCCAGATTGTCAGTATGAATGACGCCTTCAGGGACTTGGCGATCGGCATCTTGTTTGCCGCCGTGTTTGTTTATCTGCTGATGGTGGTGAATTATCAGACCTGGGGCGATCCGCTGGTGGTGATTCTGGCGCTGCCGGCGACGTTCTGCGGCATCGTCACCATGCTCTACGTGACCGGCACGACGTTGAACGTGCCGTCGCTGATGGGCGCCATCATGGCGATTGGCGTCGCCTCGGCGAATTCGATCCTGCTGGTGACGTTCGCCCGCGAGCAGCAGCTCGAAGGTAAACCGGCATTCGAAGCCGCGATCGCCGCCGGCCGCACCCGAATCCGCCCCGTTCTAATGACCGCCGCGGCGATGATCGTCGGCATGATCCCGATGGCCATCGGCGGTCCAGGCGAGGAGCAGAATGCGGCTCTGGCGCGGGCGGTGATCGGCGGCTTATTGTTCGCGACGCCGACCACCTTGTTGGTCGTGCCTTATCTGTTCGCCTGGCTGCGCAAGGGCAACGACAACAAAACCGCCCATGGCGTGTTCGAGGAGGAGCCAACGTGAACGACGTCGAGCGATCTCGCGCGCTAGAGGCCCGGGCTCCGCAGCTTCCCGCTGAAAAGCCCGAGGCCGGTAAACCCGAAATCTTCGTGCCGAGCGCCGGCGCGAGACGAGGCAGCCGCTGGTTTTTCATTGGCGTCGGCGTGCTGCTGGTCGGGGCGCTCGCGGTCGGCTTCTGGCGGCACTATTCGGTGCACGCGCAAGTGATGTCGACCGCCGAGCAGCGCCGGGATTTTGTGCCGAGCGTTCGGGTAGCGCCGGTGCGGGCCAGCGCCAGCACCGTTTCGATCACCTGGCCCGGCACTACCGAAGCGTTCGCGCAGGCGAACATTTTCGCCCGCGCCAGCGGTTACATTTCCAAACGCAACGTCGACATTGGCAGCCGGGTCAAGGCGGGGGATCTGCTCATCGAGATCACGGCTCCGGAGGTCGAGCATCAAATTGCCCAGGCGGAAGGAACGCTGGCGCAACTCCAAGCCGCGCTGCAACAGGCCAAGTCCAATCGCGACCTCGCGCAAGTGACCTGGGACCGCGACGCTCCGCTGGTCAAGGAGGGTTGGGTCACCAAACAGCAAGGCGACACCGATCGGCTCAATCTGGAAGCGCGGGAAGCCGCGGTGGCCGTCGCCCAGGCCAACATTGTCGCGCAGCAAGCGCAACTGAAAGTCCTCGACCAGCAGAAGGATTATCAAAGCGTGATCGCGCCGTTCGATGGCGTCATTACCCAGCGCAACATCGATGTCGGCAGCCTGGTGCAGGCCGACGCAGCGAGCGGCACATTCCTGTTCACGCTGATGAAAAGCGATGTGCTGCGCATCCAGCTCTATGTGCCGCAGGACGAGGCCTTGGGGGTCGCGCCCGGAGTGGAGGCGATAGTGCGGGTGCCGGAAATTCCCGGCCGCGATTTTCTTGGCACGGTGACGCGCATCGCCGACGCCTTGGCGCCGGGGACGCGGACGCTGTTGACCGAGATCGACGTGCCCAATCCCGACCGCGCGCTGTCGCCGGGACTTTATTGCAACGTGGAACTGAAAATCCCGCGCAAGACGCCTTCGCTGATCGTGCCGTCGGATGCGGTCGTCTTCAACAGCGCCGGACTCACCGTCGCGGTCGTGGAGAATGGCGTCGCGCACTTCCACAAGATCACGGTGGCGCGCGATTTCGGAACGACCGTGGAGGTCACCGCGGGCGTCAAGGAAGGCGACCAGGTGATCCTCAATCCAGCGGTCGATCTGATCGACGGCCAGAAGGTTCAGATCAAGCCTGGCCCGCCGGCGCAGCTTTCGTAAAGCCGGACGCTTCAACTCAGCTCGGGAATTCAAGCCGGCATTGGCTTGCCTTGGCGGGTCCGGCCGCCTTCTCGCCGCCGACCACCGCGCGCGTCGTGAAGACGTCGAACGGATCGCCTTGCGGCGGATGCACCTCGCCGACGAGGATCGGGCTCATCAATTGGTGATCGGAATCGCGGAAGAAAGTTCGCCCGGTGGAAAGCGCGATGTCGGGTGGAAGCGTAAACCCCTGTAGCGCGTGCGCCAGTACGACGGGGTCGAGTGATTTCTCCTGGTTGGCGACGGCCGCCAGCGTGCAGACCGCGGCATAGCCGAACCAGTCCCGCGCGCTGGCTGCGCGATTGCTCCGCTTGCGGATGGTGTCGTCGAACGCTTTGACGTGCGGAACGTCCGGCTGGTTCCACCACCATTCCATGGTCCACCATCCAACGCGCGCGGAATCGGACACGTTGAGGATGCTTTCCAGTTCGAACAGTGCACCGCCGACCGCCATGTCTTGGCTCAAGCCAAACTGCGCGATCTCGTCCAGGCTGCGCGATTGATCGTCGCCGCCCATGATGTCGATCAGCACCTTCGGACGATAAGCTCCCGCGTTGAGCAGGAAGCGCGAATAATCGACCGTGCCGAGCGGAATTAGATCGCCGCCCCATTCGCCGCCATGCTGGCGAAGTTTTTGTTCGAAGGCCGCTTGCAGCGCGTAGCCGTAAGCATAATCCGGCGTGAGGAAATACCATTTCTTGCCGAATTTCTCGATCAGCGTGTCGGCGATCGCGTTGGCTTCCATGGTTGCCGACTTACAGATGCGAAACACGTTCCAGCGGCATCGCGATCCGGTGATTTCGTCGGTATGGCCGCCGGTGACGATGTGGAGCTTGCGATTCTCCGCCGTGACCCGCGTCATGGCCAGCGCGACCGCGGAGTTGACGTTGCCGAGGATGAAGTCGGCCTGGTCGCGATCGATCAGCTGCTTGGTTTTGACGACGCCGGTGTCGGCGTCGTTGGCGGAATCCTCGATCAGAAGCTCGGCCTCTCGGCCGAGAATGCCGCCAGTCCGGTTGACCTCTTCGATCGCGAGTCGCGCGCCGTCGACTTCGGCCGCGGCGAGCTTCGCGTAAGCGCCGGTCAACGGCTCGACCATTCCGAATTTGATCGGCGTTTCACCGCGGGCGCGCAGCGGGAAGGGAGCGGCGATGGTGGCCGCGCTCCAAGCGAGCGCGCCGCCGAGAAGTGTTCGGCGCCGCATCGGCGCGACTAAGCTGCGGGGCATTGTTTTTGATCCCGCAAAGACTGGCGTTTCCCGCGCTACTATACCAATTCCACCGCCGCGTTGCGCGCTCAAATACTCACGGGCAGGGTTGCACAATCGAATGTGCCGCATGTGATAACGTCGGTCGATGTCGCAAGTTTCGCCCGCCGCGGCCGGCTCGGCTGCAGCCTTGTTCCGCCATCCACCTTTCCTGCTGTTCTTCACCGCCCGCGCATTTTCGCGATTCTGCTACCAAATCGGCGCGGTCGCAGTCGGCTGGCAGGTCTACGCGCTGACTAACAGCGCACTCGATCTTGGCCTGATCGGACTGACGCAATTCGTGCCGATGGCGCTGTTGGTGTTTGTCGCCGGTCATGCCGCCGACCGTTTCGACCGCCGCCGCGTCGCCCAGATGTCGCAGATCGTCGCCGCCGCGACGGCCGCTTTTCTGGCCTATGGCAGCTTTGCCGGCTGGCTCGAGGTGCCGGAGATTTTTGCTGCCGTGGCGGTTCTGGGGATGACGGCGGCTTTCGAAAGTCCAACCACCGCGGCCATGCTGCCGCTGGCGGCGCCCGGGGGAATGCTGCAACGGGCAACCGCGGTCTCGAGCGCCACCGTTCAGGTCGCGACCATTATCGGGCCGGCGCTCGGCGGCCTCGCTTATGCGGTGTCGCCCGGCGTGCCCTACGCGATTATCACCGTGGCGTGGCTGATCGCCGCCGCCGTCAACGGCGCGATCAAGCTCGCGGCTCAGCCGACCCGAACCGAGCCGCCGACGCTCGCCTCGCTTTTCGCCGGCGTCGGGTTTGTTCGCCGCAATCCGCTGATCCTGGGCAGCATATCGCTCGATCTATTCGCGGTGTTGCTCGGCGGCGTGACCGCGCTGATGCCGATCTATGCGCGCGATATTCTTCACACCGGTCCGTGGGGGCTCGGTATTTTGCGCGGCGCGCCGGCGGTTGGCGCCATGGCGATGGCAACCTTGCTCGCCCGCACCTCGATAACGCAGCGGGTCGGGCTTCGCATGTTTCAGGCGGTCATCGTGTTCGGCGTGGCCACGATCGTCTTCGCCTTGTCGCACTGGCTGTGGCTTTCGCTGATCGCGCTCGCGGTCTTGGGCGCGGCCGACATGATCAGCGTCGTCATCCGGCTGTCGCTCGTTCAATTGGCGACGCCGGACGAAATGCGGGGCCGTGTCGGCGCGGTTAATTATCTGTTTATCAACGCCTCCGCCCAGCTCGGCGAGTTTGAGAGCGGCATCGCGGCTTTCCTTTTCGGCGCCGTGCCGGCGGCCGTCTTGGGCGGGCTGGGGACGATCGCGGTCGCGCTGTTGTGGATGAAATTGTTTCCCTCGCTGCGTGCCGTCGAACGTCTCGAATGATCGAGCCTCGGCCGTAAGGCGCTCCTTGAAAACCGATGGTTAATCGGGCCTTAACCTCGCCCCACCTATGCTATCGAGGTCGCAGTTGCGGCGGGCAGCCCCGCTGTTGATTGATGTACAGGATGACCCGCCAGGCTTTTGTATCGCCAGTTCGCGCGCTCGATACGCGTTCGCCGTTCGTACGGCTGCGCGAGCTTTTGGCTGACATCGCCCCCGGCAAGCCGGCGATCAGCATGGCGGTCGGCGAGCCCCAGCACCCGATCCCGGATTTCGTCGGACCGATCGTCGCCGCGCATGTCGCCGAATTCGGCCGCTATCCCATGAACAAGGGATTGGACGCGTTCGGCGAAGCGGTCGCCAAATGGCTCAATCGCCGGTACGCGCTGGAACGTCCGGTCGATCCGGCGACCGAAGTGCTGGTGCTGAGCGGCACGCGCGAGGGACTTTTCCTGGCCGCGCTCGCCGCCAAGCGATGGGTCAAGGCGCGTCCCGGCCGGCCGGCTGTGCTTATTCCAAATCCGTTTTACGCCGCCTATGCCGCAGGCGCGATCGCAGCCGATTGCGAGCCGGTTTATCTGCCGGCGACTTCGGCCACCGGATTCTTGCCCGATCTCGACGCGCTCGACGAAAACCTCCTGGCGCGCACCGTGGCTTTCTTTCTGGCCTCGCCCTCGAACCCGCAAGGCGCGGTGGCGGATCGCGCCTATCTCTCGCGGCTTGCGGCATTGGCGCGCCGCTTCGGCTTTCTGGTGTTCTGCGACGAATGCTATTGCGAAATTTACAGCGACCGTCCGCCGTCGGGTATGCTGCAAGCGGCCGCGCCCGATTTCGCCAATGCCGTGGTGTTTCATTCGTTGTCCAAACGCTCGAGCCTGCCTGGCTTGCGCGTCGGCTTTGCCGCGGGCGATCGGCGCTTTCTCGCGGCCTATTTGGAGCTGCGCAACGTCGCCGCGCCGCAGGTGGCTATTCCGATGCAACACGTCGCCATTGCGGCTTACGGCGATGAGGCGCATGTCGATGTAAACCGCCGGCTCTATCGCGAGAAGTTCGATCTCGCCGACCAAATAATTGGTGACCGCTACGGCTATCGGCGTCCGGCCGGCGGCTTCTTCCTCTGGCTTGACGTAGCCGCGCAAGGCGGCAGCGAAGCCGCCACGCTCGCGCTGTGGCGCGAGGCGGGCGTGCGTGTCGTCCCCGGCCGCTACCTGGCGCGCGAGCAGGCCGACGGCAGCAATCCGGGCGCCGGCTATATCCGCGTAGCCATGGTGCAGAACAAAGAGATCACCGCCGAGGGGCTGCATCGCCTCGTCGCGGTGTTGGGCTAGCGCATGATCCCGAAAAGTGGAAATCGGTTTTCGGAAAGGACCATGCGCCAACTAAAGCGCATGATCCCGAAAAGTGGACACCGGTTTTCGGAAAAGATCATGCGCCAACTAAAAGAGCAGCGATAGCGTATGTCGAGCCTCGACCGCAGTCTCGATGGAATGGCCTTTCTCTCCGGCCATGTCGGCGCCGTGCTCCGGCGGCGGCTGCGTGAAGTTGGCGGCATTGTTCTCATCGCCTTTGCGCTCATGACGGCGCTCGCGCTCGCCACTTGGTCGGTAGACGATCCGTCGCTCAGCCACGCGACGGACGCGCACGTGCATAATCTGCTTGGCCGTCCAGGCGCCATCGCCGCCGATTTGGTGATGCAGCTCCTTGGGCTAGGCTCGCTGGCGCTGATCCTGCCGCTCTCGGTTTGGGGTTACCGCCTGCTGGGCCATCGCCCAGTCACGCGGCGGCGCTTGCGCGTGCTGTTCTGGGTGTTTGGAGCGGTGTTTACGGCGGCGTTTGCTTCCGCGCTGCCGCGCGGCGGCCGTTGGCCGCTGCCATGCGGCCTCGGCGGTGTCGTCGGCGACGCTATATTGCGCTTGCCGGCGATGCTGATGCACACGCCGCATGCCGGTAACAATTTCCTGCTCGCCACCATTTTTGGTTTTGCCGCGCTGTTTGCTTTTGCCGGCGCTGCCGGCTTGATCTGGCGCGGCGCGACGGACGCAGACGACGAAGTCGAAGAAGATGACGGATACGATTACGAAGGAGAATACGAAGAACCCGAGGAGCCAGCCGAAGACGAGGACGACGAGGAAGCGGCTGTCGACGACGAAAAGGCCGGAGTTTCGCTCGGCCGCCTGATGCACGCCATGCTCAGTCTGCGCGCACGCATCAGGCGAACGTTTTTCGGCGTGCCGGTGCCTAGTACGGTCGCTACTGAAGGGCCGCAGCCGCGGCGGGTCGAGCCGCGTTTTGAACGCGATGCGCGCGGTGGCGAGGAAGACGACGAGGCTGACGATGAAGCGGCCGAGCTGGAGATCGAACGACCGGCGCGCAAGCCGAAGGCCGCGCCGCGGCCGGTCCGCCGCTCCGCCAGCGGTTATCAACTGCCTTCGCTCAATCTGCTGACGGCGCAGCGCACCAGCGAGCGCACGACACTGAGCGAGGAAGTCATTCAGGAAAATGCCACTGCGCTTGAGGGAGTGTTGTCCGATTTCGGTGTGCGCGGCGAGATCATCAACGCGCGACCGGGTCCGGTGGTGACGCTCTACGAGCTCGAACCCGCGCCGGGCATCAAATCGTCGCGCGTCATCAGCCTGGCCGACGACATCGCCCGCTCGATGAGCGCGTTGTCGGCGCGCGTCGCGGTGGTCTCGGGCCGCAACGCTATCGGCATCGAATTGCCGAATCCGACCCGCGAGAAAGTGTTCCTGCGCGAGCTGCTGTCGTCGCGCGATTATTCCGATACGGCAGCGCGCCTGCCGCTTTGCCTCGGCAAGTCGATCGGCGGCGAAGCGGTGCTGGTTGACCTTGCGCGCATGCCGCACTTGCTGATCGCCGGCACTACCGGTTCAGGCAAGTCCGTCGCCATCAACACCATGATCCTTAGCCTGTTGTATCGGCTGCGGCCGGACCAGTGCCGGCTGATCATGGTCGATCCCAAAATGCTCGAGCTCTCGGTCTATGACGGCATCCCGCACCTGCTGACGCCGGTGGTGACCGATCCGAAGAAAGCGGTGGTCGCGCTCAAATGGGCGGTGCGCGAGATGGAAGAGCGCTACAAAAAGATGTCGAAGCTCGGTGTGCGCAACATCGATGGTTATAACGCGCGCGTCGTGGAAGCGAACGGCAAGGGCGAAAAGCTCTCGCGCACGGTGCACACCGGTTACGATCGCGAGTCCGGCGAAGCCGTCTATGAAAAAGAGGAGCTCGATCTCGAGCCGCTGCCCTACATTGTGGTGATTGTCGACGAAATGGCCGACCTGATGATGGTCGCCGGCAAAGACATCGAAGGCGCGGTGCAACGGCTGGCGCAAATGGCGCGCGCCGCCGGATTGCACGTGGTGCTGGCGACGCAGCGGCCTTCGGTCGACGTCATTACGGGCACGATCAAGGCGAACTTTCCGACCCGCATCTCTTTTCAGGTCACTTCGAAGATCGACAGCCGTACCATTCTTGGCGAGCAGGGCGCCGAGCAACTGTTGGGCCAGGGCGACATGCTCTACATGGCCGGCGGCGGCCGCATCAGCCGTGTGCACGGACCGTTCGTTTCCGACGGCGAAGTCGAAAAAGTCGTGCGGCACTTAAAGACGCAAGGCGCGCCGGAATATCTCGAGGCCGTCACTGCCGACGACGCCGAAGGCGAGGATCAAGCGGTATTTGATTCGACCGCGATGGGCGGCTCCGAGGGTGGCGATCTCTATCAGCAAGCCGTGCAAGTCGTCGTCAGGGATCGCAAAGCTTCGACCAGCTACATTCAGCGCCGGTTGCAGATCGGATATAATCGCGCGGCCTCGCTCATGGAGCGCATGGAAAAAGAAGGCGTCGTCGGCCAGCCCAATCACGCCGGCAAGCGGGAAATTCTGGTCGAAGCCGCCGAACAGGATCCCTATTGAGAATCGCGCGCCGGGCGCTTAAGCCAAGCTGCAGCCGCAGCCAAGCAGCCGCGAATTCGCCATATCGTCCAGTTAGCGGTTTTTCTGCGCGGTGCCTGCGGGCCAACGGGAGCGATTGATGGCGTTTTGGGGAGCGAGATCGATTCTGCTGGCCATCGGCTGCGTAGCGTTCTTTGTTACCGCGGCGGCCGCCGCCGAAGAGGTGCCGCTGCCGATGCCGGCGCCGCGCGCGAAGACCGGCGCCGTAGCGCCCGTTCCGGCCACCAGCGCGCCTGCCGCGCCGTCACCCGCCGCGGCGGCAACGCCCACTCCGGAAAGTTCGAAACCGACCAATTTCTTTCCGTTCTCGTTTTCGCTCGGCAAGCCGTCGAACTCAAACCAGGCCACGGCCTTCGATCCCGCCCAGCGCAAACTGCTCGACAAGGTCAGCAGTTATTTGTCGGGCGTGCAAACCATGGTCGGTAATTTCGTTCAGGTCGGCCCCGATGGCCGGCGCGTCGAAGGCACGTTTGCGATCCAGAAGCCGGGAAAAGTTCGCTTCCAGTACAAGCCGCCGAGTCCGATCGATATTATCGCCGACGGCGCCGCAGTCGTGGTCCGCGACCGCTCGCTGGAGACGATGGACAATTATCCCCTGTCGCAAACACCGCTTCGCTATTTGCTCGCCGACCGCATCGATCTGCTTCGCGATACCGACGTCGCCAGTGTCTCGGCCGACGATACGTTCATCACGGTGGTCGTCGAGGAAACTCAAGTCGTGGTCGGCACCAGCAAGCTGATGATGATGTTCGACGCCAAAACCGTGGCGCTCAAGCAATGGACCGTTACCGATCCGCAAGGGCTCGATACCACCGTCGCGGTCTATGACATCGACACGGCGAAGAAGCCGGACCCGAATCTTTTCGTCATCAATTACACCAGCAATTTGAAATAGCGCTTTCGGGATCATGCTTTTTAGTGACGCATGATCTTTTCCGAAAACCGGCGTCCACCCTCGGATCAAGCCAAGGGCAAGCTTTTCGGGATCATGCTTGCGGCGGCGCCATTCCGATCAGCCGTGCGCCGCGCTGGAAGGTGAGATAACTCCACATCCAGTTCAGCGCGACCACAAAGCGATTGCGCAAGCCGATCAAAAAATAAATGTGCACCGCGCTCCAGAACACCCAGCCTAGAAATCCGGTGAGCTGAAGGACGCCGAGCTTCACCACCGCGGATTTGCGGCCGATGGTGGCAAGGTCGCCCAAATGGCGATAGCTAAATGGAGCGGGCGCCGCGCGGCCGCCCGCTCGCGCGGCGATGACGCCGCCAGCATAGTGTCCCATTTGTTTCGCCGCCGGCGCGATCCCCGGCACCGGCCGGCCATCGGCCCGCAAGACCAGCGCGGTATCGCCGACGGCGAAAATCTCTTCGTGTCCGGGAACGCTCAGGTCCGGCTTTACTCTAATCCGCCCAGCGCCATCGCGTTCGGCGTTTATCCATTTCGCCGCCGGTGACGCCACAACGCCCGCGGCCCAGACCACCGTTCCGGCTTCGATGCGGCCGCCATTCAAAGTCACGCCGTGGGCGTCGCAGCCAATGACCATACGGTTGAGCTCGACTTCGACGCCCATCGCTTGCAGCGAGCGCCGCGCATAGTCCGATAACGCTTGCGGAAATGTCGGCAACAGGCGAGGACCACCCTCGATCAAGACGATACGCGAGGTCCGTGGATCGATGCGGCGGAAATCGTGCTGCAATGTCCCGCGCGCGACTTCGGCGATGGCGCCGGCCATTTCCACGCCGGTGGCGCCGCCGCCGACAATGACGAAGGTCAACAATCGGGCCTGTTCGGCTTTATCGTCGACCACTTCGGCGCGCTCGAAGGCGAGCAGGAGACGTCGCCTGATCTCGGTCGCATCGGCGATGTGCTTCAGTCCCGGCGCGAACGGCGCCCATTCGTCGTGGCCGAAATACGAGTGCGTCGAGCCGGTCGCCAGTACGAGATAGTCATAGTCCAAATCGAGTTCGGCGGTATGCACGCGCCGCGCCGCTACATCGATGGCGGTCACCTGCGCCATGATCACGCGGACGTTTTTCTGACCGCGGACGATGGCGCGGATCGGCCAGGCGATGTCGCCCGGCGACAACGCCGCGGTCGCCACCTGATAGAGCAGCGGCTGGAAACAATGATGATTCTGCGCGTCGATCAGGGTGACATCGACGGCCGCCTTCGCAAGCGCGCGGCAGGCTTCCAGCCCGCCGAACCCGGCGCCGATAATCACCACGAGCGGCCGTTTGTTCGGCTGCTTCATGCTTGGTTCCGGAAGCCCAGTCATCGCTGGTGCCCGCTCGCGAGGTCGGCTTCGATTATCGCATTTCCGGCCGGTATTGTGTTGTTATTTTCGGCTTCGCATATAACGCATCACCTATGAAAATCACCGTCACCACCTGGAATATCAACTCGGTGCGATTCCGCATTAATCTCGTCGCCAAGTTCGTCAATGCGGCGCGCCCCGACATTCTGTGTCTGCAGGAAACCAAATGTCCGGACGATAGCTTCCCCATCAAGCGATTTCACCGGCTCGGCTACGAACACGTCGCGCTCAACGGCCAAAAGGGCCATCACGGCGTCGTTGTGCTCTCGCGATTGCCGTTCGAATCGAAAGCGGTCAGGATCTTTTGCGACAAGAACGATTGCCGGCATGTCAGCATCGTGCTGGGCGAACGCGCCGGCCTCAAGGATCCGATCGCGCTGCATAACTTCTACGTGCCGGCGGGCGGCGACATTCCCGATCCCGCGGTCAATCCGAAATTCGCCCACAAGCTCGCCTTCCTCGACGAAATGCGCGCCAGCGATGCGCTGAAATCCGCTCGGTCGGAGCGCGCGATCATTGTCGGCGATCTCAACGTCGCCCCGCTGGAATGTGACGTGTGGAGTCACAAGCAGCTTCTCTCGGTCGTGTCGCACACGCCGGTCGAGTGCGCAAAGCTTCTCGCTTTGCAGAAGGCCGGCGGCTGGATCGACGCGGTGCGCGGTTTGGTGCCCGAGCCGACCAAGCTCTACACCTGGTGGAGCTATCGCTCGCCGGATTGGAAGCGGGCGGACAAGGGCAGGCGGCTCGATCACATTTGGGCGTCGGACGCGCTAGCTGACCGCGTATCGGCAATTGCTATCGGGAAGGAATACCGCGGCGGCAGAAGACCGTCGGATCATGTCCCGGTGACGGCGACTTTTGAACTCTAGTGCCTTCGTTCCGGCAATGCGCAGAACTGCGACACTCGCGCAGCGGGATTAGCTGGACTCGCCGTCAGGCGTGAGCGCCGAGCGAACATTTTCAAAATCTCTTGCCCATTCGTCGGCGCGCGCGGCGATGAGGTCGCGCAAACGCTCCGCGGCGTCGGGATAGCCTTCGAGCATCTTGACGAACATGGCTCGCGAAATCCGGAGCACCATCGAGACTTCAAGCGCCGTGGCTGTGGCGGGACGCCGCGTCTCCGTGAACAACGCCGACTCGCCCAGCAACGTGCCGGGGCCGGCGATCAACTCGTTCTCGCCGACTTTTTCGGGATCAAGCCGGAACGAGCCTCGTTGTACGATGTAGCCGCCATCGGCGGGGTCGCCCGCCTTGAACAGCGTCTGCCCCGGCTCGAGGTAGGAGCTTTCCGCGCCGATGGCCAAAATCCGCAGTGCCGTCGCGCCGAGCGGACGCAGGATCGGGATCCGCTGCAGGAACGCGATATCGTCCTCAATGGTCATGATGAAGCGGCTTACGGAACGAGCTTATAGCCGCCCGCCTCAGTGACCAGGATAGCGGGTGTGGCGGCATCCTTCTCGATTTTCTGGCGTAACCGATAGATGTGAGTTTCAAGCGTATGCGTGGTCACGCCCGAATTGTAACCCCACACTTCCTGCAACAAAGTTTCACGGGAGACCGGCCGCTGCCCAGCGCGATACAGGTAGCGCAAGATCGAGGTTTCTTTTTCGGTCAGCCGAACCTTGTTGCCCTTCGGGCTGAGGAGAAGCTTTGAACTCGGCCGGAAAGTGTAGGGACCGATCGTGAAAATCGCGTCTTCGCTGGCCTCGTGCTGACGCAGTTGCGCGCGGATGCGCGCCAGCAAGACGGCAAAGCGAAATGGCTTGGTGATGTAATCGTTCGCGCCGGATTCCAGACCAAGGATAGTGTCGGAATCGGTGTCGTGGCCGGTGAGCATGATGATTGGCGCCTTGAAGCCGTTCTTGCGCAGGATGCGCACCGCTTCGCGGCCGTCGATGTCGGGCAGCCCGACATCCATGATGACGAGATCGATTTGCCCGGTTTTTGCGGCCTGGACGCCCTTGCTGCCGCTTTCGACCGCGACGGCCTCGAACTCCTCATGTAACGAGAGCTGTTCAGTCAACGCATCGCGCAATTCAGCGTCATCGTCGACGATGAGGATCTTACGGGTATTCGGCATCTACCAAGACCCCCACCGCAGCCGTCTTATTGGGCAGCGACGCTATTCCAATCGGCGCAAAGCCGCGTCGGCCGCGCGACGTAGTAACATCCAAGGATACAGGCGCAAGCGGCACTTGGGAATTTGCTTTCCGGAGGCGGACTTAAATGCGCAGGATATTCCTACGCAATATTGAGGTGCGGGCGCGGCCGGGGCACAGGTCGCAAGGCTTGATGCAGGCCGGTCCGCTAAGCCTGCCGGTGGCGTTGGGGAGGGGCGGCATCAAGGCCGATAAACGCGAGGGCGACGGTGGGACCCCGCGCGGCCGGTTCCGCCCGCTACGAGTGTGGTGGCGGGCGGATCGATCAGGCCACCCGCGCACCGCGCTGCCAACCCGCCGCATCACCCGTGAAGCCGCCTGGAGCGAGGACCCCGCCGACCGAAATTATAACCACCCCGTGACCCGGTCGGCCAATGAACCAGGCGACCGGCTTTGGCGCAGCGATGGCCTCTACGACCTTTTCATTGAAATCGACCATAACGTGCGGCCCCGGATAGCCGGCCGCGGCAGTGCGGTTTTCATCCACGTGGCTCGGCCGGGCTTTACCCCAACCGCAGGCTGCGTGGCGCTGCGATTAGAAGATCTTCGCCGATTGTCGCAGCGGATAGGGCCAAAGACGAGAATCACGATTCATAACTAGGTTGATCCTGATCTAGGGCTTTGCCCGCGCGGGAGCCGAAAATGGCCGTCCCGACACGTATATGCGTGGCGCCGAAGGCGATAGCGATGCGGAAATCGGCGCTCATTCCCATCGACAGAAGCTTAAGTTCGTTCCGCTTAGCGATCTGGGCCGTCAGCGCGAAATGCGGGGCAGGAGCCTCCTCCGCCGGGGGAATGCACATCAGCCCCGCAATGGCCAAGCCGTAACGATCACGGCAAAGGGCGACAAAGCCGTCAGCCTCTTGCGGCTTGATGCCCGCCTTTTGCGGCTCCGAACCGGTATTAATTTCGATGAATAGGAGCGGCTGGCGGGCTTGGGCTGCGATCTCCTTGGCCAGCGCGGCCGCCAATCTCTCCCGGTCGAGCGAATGAATCGCGTCAAACAGGGCGACCGCCTCTTTGGCCTTGTTCGATTGCAGGGCGCCGACCAGGTGCAGCTCGAGATGTCGATGCCGCGCGACAAGCGGGGGCCATTTTGCTTTCGCCTCTTGTACGCGGTTCTCGCCGAACACCCGCTGACCCGCGGCAATGACCGGCGCGATGTCATCTGCGGCGACCGTCTTGGAGATCGCTATCAGGGTGACCGCGGCCGGATCGCGCCCCGCATCGGCGCAGGCGCGGGCGACGTCCGCGTTCACCGCTGCAAGTGCCGCCGCTGAATTCATGATTTCCACCTGGAGAATTCCAGCGCGAATCCCGTTAAATTTTAGCGCTGGCGCCAAAACGTCGTTTACGCCCCAGCCCTAGCGTGCCGGACGCGGGGTGAACCGGCGCATGGCGTATCTGCAAGTAGAATCGCACAAGCTATCGCGGCGCGGCAAGCCGCTGCTCAGCATTCGCGCGCGCTTGATTATCGTTGCGCTGTTGACCATTACGCCGCTCATCTTCGAGCGGGTTCGCGGCTTGGAGCGGGCGCGCGCGGAGCGCATCGAAATCGCCCAGACCCAGGTCATCGATCTCGCCCGCGGCGGCGCGGAAGCACAACGCAGTGTGGTGTATTCCCTGCGCGCGGTATTGCAGCTCATCGCCGGCATTTACAGCAAAACTCCGGAGCAGCAGCCGGCATGCAATCAGACCTTGAGCAATCTCGCCGGCAACGTGCCGTGGATTTACGCCGTCGCCATCATCGGCCTCGACGGCCGGGTAAAATGCACCAACGAGCCGCGTCTGATGGGCTTGGATGTTGCCGATCGTCCGTATTTCTCCAAGGCCATCCATTCCCGCGATTTCATGATTAGCGATTATCTGACCATGCGGATACGCGAGGTGCCGACTTTGGCCGCGACTTTCCCCATCATCAAAGCGGACGGTACCGTCGAGGCCATCGTGGGGGCAGCGGTCAATCTACAATGGATCGGCGATCTCGCGGCAACCGCGGCGCAACGCCCGGGCATCTCGGTTGCGCTGCTCGACGGCGCCGGCACAGTCATCGCGGCCTCGGCCGACAACACCAAGCTGGTCGGTCATAACCTGGCTAATCATGCGCTCGCCCGCGACATGCTCAAAGGGGACGAGGGCGTGACGACAGCGACCGGGTTCGACGGCGTGCGCCGGATTTTCGCCTACGTCCGCGTGCCGTGGATGCGGGCACGGCTCGTCGTTGGGCTTGACGAAGCGGTTGTGAACAGTGAGATCGATAACGAAATCAGCTTCGCTTATTTTCAGCTCGCGCTGTTTGGCATCCTGGTTTTGATCGCCGCGTGGTTTGGCGGCGAACATTTGATCCTGCGGCCGATCAGGTCGCTGGTGCAGACGGCGACGCGCTTCGGCGGCGGCGAATTGCAGGCGCGCGCCGCACGGCGCCCCCTGATTGCCGAGTTCGAGCCGCTTGCCGTGGCATTCGACGACATGGCGGCGAAACTTGCGACCCGCGAGGAAGAGTTGTGCATCGCCAATCAGCACCTCGAAGAACTCGCCAGCCTCGATGGTCTGACCGGGCTTGCCAATCGGAGAGGCTTCGATCGCGAGCTCGAACGGCGCTGGCAGCACGCGGCCGAGCAACGCCGGCCGCTGGCATTGCTGATGTTCGATATCGACCACTTCAAGTTGTTCAATGACCGGTACGGTCACGTGCGAGGCGATACCTGCCTCAGTGCCGTCGGCGAGACGCTGTCGCTGGTCGCTCTGCACGAAGCCGTGCTCGTGGCGCGCTACGGTGGCGAGGAGTTCGCGGTACTTTTGCCGGAACTTAACACCGCGCGCGCGACGGCATTGGGCGAGCAAGCACGAAGGGCGATTGAAAATTTGCTGATCACCCATGCCGAAGCTCCCTGCGGGCTCGTGACCATCAGCGTCGGGGTGGCTTCGCTGGTGCCGGAAAGCCGACAACCTGCCGCCGATCTGGTCGAAGCCGCGGACCGCGCGCTTTATGACGCCAAACGCCGCGGCCGCAACGCGGTCGTCGCGCATGCCCCGTTAGCGTTGGGCGCGACGGGTTGAACTGGACTGTGAGTGGAGCTTCTTTCGCCGCTTCTTGTTTGACTTCGCTTTCGGCGGCGCCCAAATCATAGCTTCGAGCTTCATGCCATCCGGATCAGCGAAATAGACCGCGTAGTAATTGCGGTCATAATATTCGCCGGGCGGGTCGAGGATGGTGAGGCGGTTTTCTTTGAGAAACGCACCCAGCGCATCAACGTCGGCGCGGCTCGACAGCTCGAACGCATAATGGTGAAAGCCGACGTCGCCTTTGCGATATCGCCGCCTTCTGCCTGGGGAGGCGGCGGCGATCCAGAACAACGTCTTGCCGTTGCTCCAGCCCGCCATGTCCGCGTAATCGTATTTGCGCTTGAAGCCGAGGAACCCGAGCACCTCGTCATAGAACGCCTTCGAGCGCCGGAAGTCGCTGACGCTGAGGACCAGATGATCTATGCCGACGACGCGTGGCATGCGCATTCACTTGGCGAAGGCCCGCGAGCATTCAAGAGGCGGTAGCACGGCAAATCGCGGCCAAAACCGGCGCCGCGAAAAATCCGGCGTTGCCAATAGCCGGATGGCGACCACGATAGGCCTCATCCCGGGCTACAGGGCCTACGGCTCGGGGCGGACCCAAGAACTCCATTTCCGGGATTGTTGTGGTGGCGGTGTGCAGGCTAAGATGCACTGCACCCCATCACCACGGAAGACTATGGCTCGATGAAGATCGCACGCAATTGGCAGCGGGAACGCCACTCCGTGTTTCGCGCGATGCTGGTATTTGCAACCGGAATTGCACTCGCCGGCTGCGCCGGATCCACGCTGACCTCGTCCTCTTCTTCTTCGTCGTCCACGGCCGAGGGCCTGCTTGGATTGCACGCAAACACTGCCGGCGGTGGCCAAGGCTTGCGCGAACTGACGCTGCCGGAAAAAAAGGTCATCAGCGACGCCGTTGGCCTCTCGATCAAAGATCCGAACACGGCGCAATTCCGTTGGCCGCAGATCAGCGCCGCTGGCGATGGCGCGGTCAATTATTGCGGCATGGTCAACGCCAAGAGCCCGTTCCCCGCCTATAGCGGCTGGCAAGCCTATATCGTCGAAGCCAACGTGAGCGGCGGCAAGGTTTCCTCGGCGGTGGTCGGTTTGATCGCCGGCGGCAAGGACGTCGAGATCGTGCGCAAGATGTGCAAGAAATACGAGCTCGATCCCGGGGCGTCCGGCTGAACTGCCGCGTAATCACCAACGAAACGCTCGTGGCGGCTCAAGTGCGCTTCAGGTTGACCCCGGCATAGTCAGCCAGCCCTCGTTCGTGGCCACGGTCCCTGATTATTTTTTAGACACGTCTTCGCTTTGGGCAGCCACGGAAATCAATCGCCGTGTGGTTAATCCGTTGGACGTCCTACGGTGGGCACTGATCTCGCGGCTCCCGCAAACCGCTGCCCATTCTGCAACTTTTTTAGTTTCCCCGCGCGGTGTTGGAAACGTGCGTTCAAAGCCTTGCTCTAGGCAACACGAGCCTATAGCGGTATCATGTTTGTTGACAACAAAGACCGGGGCAGCAACTCCGGCAGCAGCGCACTCAGAACCCAGGGGAGGATTTTCATGCGCCGTCGCGAGTTTCTAAAATATTCTGCGGCAACCGCCGTAGCTGCGCCGTTTATTCGGGCGGCTAGCGCGGACGCCGGTACGTATAAAGTAGGCGTGATCGGAGCAAAGACCGGGCCGCTCGCTCCGGGTGCGGCGGTCACGCATTTCCCGCCCTACCGGCTCTGGGCGCATGAAGTCAACGAGCGCGGCGGCCTCAAGCTGAAAGACGGCGCGCGCAAGATCGAACTTGTTGAGTACGACGATCGCACCCAACCGCCCGAAGCCATCAAGGCGGTCGAGCGGGCGGCAACGGTCGACAAGTGCGATTGGATCGGCGGCGTTTACGCGACCGGCTTCAATCTGGCGACGGCGCCGACATTTGCCAAACACGGCTACCCCCAGCTCACGCAAGCTTGCGTCACCGATCAGGGCCCGAAGCTGGTCAAGCAGTATCCCGGCTTCTTCATGTTCCAGTCGTCGACGACCGCCTACGCGAAGGGCACGATCGACATCCTCAAGAAGCTGAAAGACAACGGCCAGATCGGCAACAAAGTTGCGGCTGTCAATGTCGGCGACGATTTCGGTATCGAGCTCGCCAATGCCGGCCGGCCGCTGTTCAAAGAGGCCGGCTTCGAGATCGTCTACGACAAGTCATACCCGCTCGGGACGCAGGACTATACGCCAGTGATCAAGGCCGCGAAGGCCGCCAATCCCGACGCCTTCGTCGCCTGGTCGTATCCGCCCGACACGTTCGGTCTTGCGGATGCCTCCAAGATCGAAGCGCTCAACGTCAAGGCGTATTACAGCGCCGTCGGTTGCGCCTTCCAGGGCTTTGGGCAGAAGAACGGCGCCGCAGCCGAAAACATCCTCGGCGCTGGTGGTGTCATTTCTTCGCCTGAGATTCTCGACTGGTACAAGAAACATAAGGAAGTGACCCAGGTCGACGCCGACTATTGGGGCAGCCCGTTCTACTATTCGATGCTGCAAATGCTGACCCAAGCGATCGAGGCCGTGGGCACCACCGATCGGCAAGCCATTGCGGCCCACTTCCGCAACCGTAAGTTCAAGACGCTCGTCGGTGAAATCGAGTTGCCCGGCCAGATCCTCGATAAGGTCTACACCGTCGGTCAGTGGCAAAACGGCTTCTTCACTGCCGTGAACGGCGAAGGCTTCGGCAATTACAGCAAGGCCCAGCTAAAGACCAACTGGGGTTGAGAACCAACAAACGGCGGCGAAGCGGCGCGAGCCGCCTCGCCGCGCGCACGAGCTCCGCGGTCTGGGTGAACGTCCCCGGCACAAGAAAGCCGGGGACGAGACTTAACCGGGGCTGATTGACGGCCGCAGAAAACACGCCCGGCTCCGTCCACAATCGACTAGCAATTTAGGACATGGACATCCTGATCATTGGCCTGCTGCTCGGCGGCACCTATGCCTTGATGGCGATGGGCTTGCAGCTGCAGTACGGCGTCGCCCGCATCATGAACCTCGCCAATGGCGAGATGTTGATCGCAGGCGCCTTCGGCGCCTTCTGGTTCTATGCCGGGACGAAGACGAGCCCGCTGCTCGCGCTATTGTTTGTCGTTCCGCTTGCCTTCGGCTTGAACTGGGCGATCTACCGCGTGCTGATCCTGCCGCTGGTGCGGCGCGCCAAAAACCAGGGCAAGCTCGAAGTCGACAGCATCCTGGCCACATTCGGGCTGAGCTTTATCTTCATCGGCGTCATGGTCGCGGTGTTCGGCGCGCAATACACCGACTATGCCTATCTTTCGGAGCCGGTTTTTATTTTCGGCGAACGCTACGGCCTCAATCGCGTCGTCGCCTTTCTCGCTTCTGTCGTGCTCTGCGTCGGCCTGTATGTCTGGTTGCACAAGACTCGCGCCGGGCTGGCGCTGCGCGCCATCTCCGTCAATCCCTCGGCGGCGGGTCTCGTTTCGATCAATGTTGCGCGCGCCTCGGCGTTTGCCTTCGCACTCGGCGGCGCGGTGACGGCGGCGGGCGGCGTATTGCTGAGCATGTACCTGACATTCGACGCTTCCTATGGCGTCGTCTTCACCTTGAAAGCGCTGATCATTGTCATCCTCGGCGGCGTTGGCGATATCCGCGGTACGATTCTCGCGGCGTTCATTCTCGGTTTGGCTGAAACCGCCGTTGCCACGCTGGTCGACCCGGGCCTTACGCTCGCATCTGCCTACGTCCTGTTCATGATCGTCCTTTTGGTCCGGCCGGAGGGTTTGTTCGGGAGGCGGACAGCGTGAGCAATCTCGCGGACACGGGACCGGCGGTGCGGTGGGGCGTCGGTCTGAACAGCGGCGAGCTGCGAAAGCTCCTGATCAGCGCTGGCATCTTTGTGCTTGCCGCGCTGGTGCCCTTCGTATTCGGCGGCTATCCGCTGCAGCTTGCCATTAACATTGCGATGTATGCGGCGCTCGCAACCTCATGGCTCTTGTTCTCGGGACCGACCAACTACATCGCGCTGTCGACCGCGGCGTTCTTCGGCATCGGCATGTATACGGCGGCGGGTGGTATCGAGATTCTGCCGTATCCCGTGCTGATCCTGCTGGCGGGTGTCGCCGGCGCGGCACTGGCCGCGGTTGTTGGACTGGCAACGCTGCGCGTTTCCGGCGTCTATTTCGTGATCTTCTCGCTGGGCCTTGCCGAACTCGTGCGCCAGATCATGACGTGGCTGCAGCACGTGCTGGGCACGATGAGCGGCGTCTATGTCACGATTGAGCGGAGCGAGCCGGAATATTACTGGCAATTGTTGCTGCTGACCGCCGTGGTCTATCTGGTCGGCTGGTGGATCGGGCGTTCGCGTCTCGGCTTTGCTTTGCGCATCATCGGCAACGATGAAGTCGTCGCGGTCCACTGCGGCATCAACACGGCGCTGGCAAAAGTCGTGCTGTTCGTCATCTCGAGCGCGTTCGCCTCCGTCGCCGGCGCTCTGGTGGCGCCGCGCTGGGGCTATGTCGAACCTGTTGTCGCGTTCAACCCGTTTGTTTCGTTTCAGGTCGTCCTTATGGCGCTGCTCGGCGGTACCCACCGGCTATGGGGACCGCTGCTCGGCGTTATTCCGTTCGTGCTGGTGTGGGAGGCGATCGCGATCGAGTTTCCCAACCAGACGACGCTGCTGCTCGGTGTGTGCTTCCTGCTCATCGTTTACGTCATACCGAACGGCATTACCGGGCTGATCGAAGATGCCTGGCGCGGCCGCGGCGGCTCGACCGAAGGTCCGCTGCAGCGCGCATTCGCCCCGCTGAAGAAATTGCTGCGGCGGAATACCGATCATGCCTGAGCTCGCGACCAACGAAGCTTTATCCGCTGCCGCCGTGTCGAAGCGCTTCGGCGGTCTGGTCGCCGTCGACAACATGTCGTTCAGCCTGGTGGAGAAGGAGGTTTTGGGTCTGATCGGGCCGAACGGCTCGGGCAAGACCACGATGATGAATTTGATCTCCGGCGCATTCAAGCCGAGTTCCGGCAGCATCAAGCTTTACGGCCATCAGATCTCCGGTACCGGCGCCAGCAGGGTGGCGAGCAAAGGCGTGGCCCGCACTTTCCAATTGGTGCGGATGCTGCCGGCCATGACGGTGCTGGAAAATGTCAGCGCCGGCGGCGTATTCGGTCACGCACGGCGGTGGGGCAAGGAGCTCGACGACTATGCTCACGCGCTGCTGCGGCGGGTCGGTTTGCCGAATGCCGGCAATGCCCCGGTATCGGCACTCACCTATATCGACCAGAAGCGCGTCGAGCTTGCGCGCGCGCTGGCATCAGATCCGAAAGTCCTGCTGCTCGACGAATGGCTTGCCGGGCTGAACCCGACCGAACTGAAAATCGGCATTTCGCTGATCAGCCAATTGCGCACCGAAGGCTGCACCATCATCATTGTCGAACACGTCATGCACGCAATCCGCAGCCTATGCGACCGCTGCATCGTCATGAATTCCGGCGCCAAGATCGCCGAGGGCACACCGGCGGAAGTGCTCGCCGACCACGGCGTCATTCGGGCCTATCTCGGAGACGAGAATGCTTGAGGCCCGCAACGTCTCGGTTTTCTACGGACGCCATCAAGCGCTGCAAGATGTCTCGGCGACAATCTCGAAAGGCGAGATCGTGGTCATGCTCGGGGCCAACGGCGCCGGCAAGAGCACGTTTTTGCGCGCCGTCGCCGGCCAGACGCGCAAAGTGGACGGCGCCACGGTGCTGATGGACGGCGCCGACATCACCCATCGTCAGCCTTACGAGATCGTCGAGACCGGGGTCGCGCTGGTGCCCGAGGACCGCGGCATCTTTGCCGATCTGACCGTGCAGGAGAATCTCATCCTCGGCGCTCACCCGGCGCGGGCCCGCGCCGGCGAGGCGGACAATCTGGAGCGTGTGCTTGGCCTGTTTCCGAAACTCAAGCAGCGGCCAAAGCAGATCGTGCGCACAATGAGCGGCGGCGAGCGCCAGATGGTCGCGATCGGGCGCGCCATGATGTCGGCGCCGACTATATTGTTGCTCGACGAACCGTCGCTCGGGCTTGCGCCGCTTCTATGCAGCGAGCTGTTCCGGACGCTGGCGCGCATCAAGGAGACCGGCGTCGGCATCTTCCTGGTCGAGCAAAACGCCAAGCAGAGCCTCGCCATCGCCGATCGCGGCTATCTGCTCGACAACGGACACATTGTCGGCGCCGACAGCGCCGCGGCGCTGGCCAAGGACGAGAAGGTGAAGGCGGCGTATCTGGGAGAGTGACCGTACCGGCACTTAGATCGGCGGTCGCGGCCGCCCCCTCTTACGGCGCCGCGTAGAATGTCTTCGCATCCTGCGTGAACGCTTTGCGCGATTGCGGATCGACGTAGAACATGTGGCCGCCGCGATAGAGCTGGAGCTCGGCGCGTTCGCCGGCGAGATCAGGCGGCAGGTGATTGAGCACGTAACGCGAATCTGAATACGGCGTCACCGTATCACTGTAGCCGTGGCCGATCATGAGCCGAAATGACGGCGTCAACGCCAAAAGCTCACGCAAGTCTTCGGTCACACTTGCGGCGGCGCGGCCGTCGTCCCAATCCCATTTGCCGGAAACTTCTTGCGCCAGGAGAGTGTAGGTCATCTCGGTCTTGAAACCGAGCTCGTCGCGCGCGTAGGCGACAAAGGCGCTGCCATAAGCGCGAATAAATCCGTCGAGAAACGGATCGGGCCCGCGCGCCGTCGCGGCTTCGGGATTGGGATCGTCGGCGGCGAATGTCGCATCGTAGTGGCTGACGATCTTGTGCTCGTCGCGCCGCAGATCCTTCAAAAACGATTCGTTGATGAAACCGCGCGTGCGCGCGACGACGTTTTCGGGCAAGCCGGTCATGTCGGCAACGCGCTTATAGAACGCTTGCGCCACGTCGCCCTTCAGCGGCGGCCCGACCAACGCCGCCAGATAATCGGTGAGCGCAAAGTGCTCGGCCTGCGCCAGAGCGGCCGCGCTGAAAGCGCCTTTGCGCTCGAGCTCGGCCGCTGCAAGCGAAGGCAGCCGCAGCGCTGCGCCGAGCGCGAAGCGCTCGCCGCCGAACGTGAATTGGCCTTCGAGCAGCGGCGAGATCATGGTGATGCCGCTGACAATGATGCCCTGATTGTTCTGCAGGGCGCGCGCGACCTTGGCGGCGCGGAAGCCGCCGTAGCTTTCGCCGAGAATGTATTTGGGCGAAGAGACGCGCCCGTTGTTGGCGACGTAAAGCGCGATGACTTTCGCCATCGACTCCGCGTCGCGATGCACGTCCCAAAACCCGCTGCCACCGTCCGGCTTGGCCGGCCGGCTCCAGCCGGTCCCGACCGGATCGATGAACACCAGATCGGTGAAGGCGAGCCAGGTGTCTGGGTTATCGGCGAGATGCACGTGGGCGCCGTCATAACCGTTGCCGAACACGGCGATGCGCGGTCCGGCGGCGCCGAGATTGAGGAACGCCGAGGCGGCGCCCGGGCCGCCGTTGAACACGAAAGTTACCGGCCGGCGCGGATCGTTGGGCTTTGCGACAAACGCGGTATAGAAAATCGCGGCCGAACGCTCGCCCGACTGATCGAACAGCGGGAAGGTCCCGGCGGTTGCGGTGTAGTCGAGCTTGCCGTTCGGCAAATCGATCGAGTGCTCAGTCACGGAATTGGCCGGCAGCAACGAAAGCACGCCGGGGCCTGAGCCGCTTTGCTCCTGCCGTCCCTGTTCCGCGTGGCGGCTCGGATGCTCTTCGGCGGCGGCTGCCGGCGTGGCGATCGCAAGCCCCAGCGCGCAGGCCATAAAAAGACGGCGCAAATGTTCAGTCATATCTGATGTCCGTTTAAGTCACTGCTTTGGTTGCTGTGTCTTTATGTATGATCGCACGGCGAAAACGCCCGAAAGATGGCCCACAATGGCGACATATGGTTTGCGGAGATTTGCGCTTCGGTGGACAACACCGGCCGGATGGGGGAAGTTCTGGCCGATCCGAACTTTACGTCATCATGAATAGGAGCATTCGCGGTGCCTAGCCCACGCGCGTCGAAAGCGCTGGCGCGCTTTACCGTACTCGACCTCACGCGCGTGCGCGCCGGGCCGACTTGCGTGCGCCAGCTTGCCGATTGGGGCGCCAACGTTATCAAGGTCGAGGCGCCGCCTGACGGCGACGAACCGATGGGCGGGCCGCGCGGTAATTCGGACTTTCAGAACCTGCACCGCAACAAGCGCAGCATCACGCTGAACTTGAAAAGCCCGCAAGGGCTGGCGGCGTTCAAGCGCCTGGTCAAGAAAGCCGACGTCGTGGTCGAGAACTTCCGTCCGGACGTGAAAAAGCGGCTTGGCATCGATTACAAGACGCTGGCGCGCATCAATCCGCGGCTGGTCTATGCGAGCATTTCCGGATTCGGTCAGGACGGTCCCTATGCCGGCCGCCCGGGCTTCGATCAGATCGCCCAAGGCATGGGCGGACTGATGTCGATCACCGGCCCGCCGGGGCAGGGACCTTACCGCGTCGGCATTCCGGTCGCCGATCTGACCGCCGGACTGTTTGCCGCGCTCGGCATTCTGGTCGCGCTTCTGGAACGCGATAAATCCGGCAAGGGCCAGGCGGTGGCGACGTCGCTGCTGCAGGCACAAATTTTCATGCTCGATTTTCAGGCCGCGCGCTATCTCGTCGAAGGCGAAGTGGCGCAGCAAGCCGGCAACAATCATCCCACCACTATTCCGACCGGCGTGTTCAAGACCAAGGACGGCTTGATCAACATCGCCACCACCGGCGGCAAAATGTGGGAGCGGTTCTGCGACGCCATCGGTGCGGCGGCGATCGCGCGCCAGCCCGAATACGCGACCGCCTCGGCGCGATCCAAACATCGCGACGCGCTCAATGCTGAAATCGAAGCGCAAACGCAGTTGCACGCCAGCGCCGATTTGGTCGAACGGCTCAATGCCGCCGGCGTTCCCTGCGGGCCGATCAACACCATCGACAAGGTGTTCGCCGATCCGCAAGTCCGGCATCTCAAAGTCGCGCAGGCCGTCGGCGGCGGTAAGGGCAAAAGCAATGCGAAGGCGCTCACACTTCTCGCCCAGCCGGTGTCGCTGTCACGCACGCCATCCAAGCTCGTGCGGCGGCCGCCCGGGCAAGGTGAGCATACCGGCGCGGTGCTCGAGGAATTCGGCTTTTCCAAGCGCGAGATTGCCGCGTTGCGCCAGGCCGGAGCTATATGAGGACGCTTTTATGATCGTCATTGCCGGGCTTGACCCGGCAATCCATAAAGCGGTGAAGCAGCATGGATGCGCGGATCAAGTCCGCGCATGACGCATTAGGGAATCAAAATAATGACGCCAACCGACAAAATTCTCGCGCGCAAGGAGGCGGGCGTCGGCCTCGTCACCTTCAACAATCCGGAACGCCACAATGCCGTGTCGCTCGAAATGTGGGAGGCGACCAAGGAAGCGCTCGATGCCTTCGCCGCCGACAACGAGGTGCGCGTCGTCGTTCTCACTGGCGCCGGCGGCAAGGCCTTCGTCTCCGGCGCCGACATTTCGAAATTCGCCAGCGAGCGCGCCTCCATTGAAGCGACGCGCGCCTACGACGTCGTCACCGCCGCGGCCTTCAACAGCGTCTACGAATTTCCCAAGCCGACCATCGCCATGATCCGCGGCTATTGCATCGGCGGCGGCGCCGCGCTCGCGGTGTGCTGCGACCTGCGGGTCTGCACTGACAATTCGGTGTTCGCCGTGCCGGCGGCGAAGCTCGGCTTGGGTTACGGCTATGCCGGGCTCAAGCGGCTCAGCGATGTCGTCGGCCCGTCGTTCGCCAAGGAGATTTTCTACACCGCGCGCCAATTCACCGCCGCCGAGGCGCTGACCATGGGTCTGGTCAATCGCATGGTGCCGAGCGCCGAGCTCGAAGCCGCCGTCAAGGGCATTACCGACGCGATCTGCGCCAACGCGCCGCTGACCATCAAAGCGGTCAAGTTCGCTGTTGGCGAAATCCTCAAGGACGAAAGCGCGCGCGACATGACGCGGGTCGAGACGATGGTCGAGGCGTGCTTCGCCAGCGCCGACTACACCGAAGGCCGCACCGCGTTCATGGAAAAGCGCAAGCCGAAGTTTACCGGCAGCTGAAACCGGAATGCGTTTTGCTTGTTATTTTGCGGTGCCTTCCGGCGTTGCTGAAATGAAATTGGCGTAATGACTGCAATCAAGGCGCCCCCTTCGGCCATCGGCCCGGGCGGCAGGATTTTTATTTTCGGCTTTCTCTCGGCGATTGCGCCGCTGTCGATTGACATTTATTTGCCGGCGCTGCCGTCAATGCGGGCGGCGCTTGCCGCCAACGAAGCGCAGACGCTCTACACGCTGTCCACTTTCTTCATCGGCTTTGGCGGCGGCCAGTTATTGTTCGGGCCGCTAACCGACCGTTTCGGGCGGAAGCGCCCGCTACTGTGCGCGCTCGCCGTCTACATCGCCGCTTCCGCCGGCTGCGCTTTGGCGCCGAGCATCACCATGCTCATATTGTTTCGCTTCATCCAGGCGCTGGGCGGCGCCATCGTCCCGATTACCGTGCAGGCGATGGTGCGCGACCTCTATGCGCGCAACGAGAGCGCCCGCATTCTCTCGCTCAATCTCCTGGTGACGGCTTCGGCGCCGATCGTGGCGCCGCTCATTGGCGGCCAAATACTGCTCTGGCTCGATTGGCGTTATATTTTCTGGGTGCTGGTGGCGTTCGGCGGTTTGGCATTTATCGCCGCGCTGGTGCTGCCGGAAACGCTTGCCGCCGCGCGGCGCAGCGCGGCGCATCCGCTGGCTTTGCTGCTCGGTTATGCCGCGCTGTTACGCAACCGCCGCTATCTCGGCTATGTCGCCTGCTCGACGTCGTATTTTTCCTGCTTGTTCGCGTTCATCGCCGGCTCGCCGTTCGTCTACATCGAATATTTCGGCGTGCCGGCGCAGTTCTACGGCTTCCTGTTCGGCGTCAACATGATCGGCATGATCACGACGACGTTCGTCAACAGCCGCATTGTGATGCGCCGCGGCGCCGATCCGCTGCTGCGCACCGCGTGCACCATCGGGGCGGCGGCGAGCCTCGTTGTGCTGGCGACCGGCGTGACTGGCTTTGCCGGCGTGCCCGGCATCGCCGTGCCGCTATTCGTGGTGCTGTCGCTCCTGACCATGGTGGCTTCGAACAGCATCTCCGGTGCGCTGGCGGTGGCGCCCAACGCCGGCGCCGCGGCGGCGCTTGCCGGCGCGCTGCAATTCGGCGGCGGCGCGTTCATCAGCGCCGCGACCGGTTGGCTCGCCGACGGCACGCCGCGGCCGATGACCGCGATCATCTGCGCCGGCGCGGTGCTCTCGCTCGCCGCCAATCTGGTGCTGCTCCGCAAGAAGCGCGACTAGTCGCATTATCCTAACGACGGGAAAGAATCGTTGCGGAAAAGCGGCCTTGCCGGGGTCCCCGCTGGTGTCAGGCCCGATCCTGTTCTACATACGCGCGGCAACCGGCTTGCGCCTGGAGAGGTGGCAGAGTGGTTGAATGCACCGCACTCGAAATGCGGCATACGGGCAACCGTATCGGGGGTTCGAATCCCTCCCTCTCCGCCACCTTAAATTCCTGCGGTGTGAGCGCAGGGATTTAAAGTGCGGTGGCGGGGGATAACGAACCCCCGATTTATCCCGCTACCTCGCTACTGTCTTCGACAGAGCGAGGTGCGAAAAGAAACGCGCTCGCGCAGCGAGCGCTATGGGTTCGAATCCCTCCCTCTCCGCCACCCTGCGCCCTTTTGGGCTTCGGGTGGCGCGCCACTCGCGATCAGAGAGGGCGTAGGGTGTCTCGCGGAGCTCCCCGGCAGTTGAGGCGCGGACGTTAGCGCGATATTGCATGGAGAACGTCTTCCTGGTCGTTGGCTTACGCGAACGGGGGGGATGCTTTTGCCGACAAGAGGAACTCAGATGATGAAGCTGGGCGAAAGCTACGCCTCAGGTTTACCAAGACTCACGAGCATAGCCCTTAAGCCTCTTAACCGCAGAGGAACGACGACGCTTACCCTTCGAAGATGCGGTTCGGCAACTTGAAGCGCTGCGGCTCCTTCGGGCGCGGGTTGAACGCCGTAAGGGCGCCAGACGCCGCGCATCTCATCTTGGCATGATAGTGCACGCCGTAACGCGATCCTTCGTAGAGGGCCCGAGCGTGCGCCAACAGATGTCGGCGACCCGCTTTGTTGTAGTGCAAGCGCACCATTTGGTGACAGATTGGACACTCGGCGTTAAGCGGGTGAAGCCGCCGCCGTCCGACGAGTTTGACGAGTTCTAACGCCCAGACGGAGAAGATTCGCATATCCTCCTCCCGAGGATTGCCGACCGCGCGCTGATAAATACGCGGCTGACGCGGCGGAGTTTCACTCGAAGTTTCGCCCGGCGCGTGCGGAGAGGAGGGCTGAGAGGCGAGGTCACGCACGCAGCGACCGGTCCGCTTCTTTTGTTGGATTAAAACGCGAGGCAGCGCTGCTTAGGTACCCCTTCGCTCACCCCTCCCCAAACACCTCCCCGAAAAAATTCTGCATCGCCTGCCATGAACGGGCATCAGCAGAAGCCGAGTAGCCGAAGCCCGGCATCGGGATGCCATCGGCGGCGGTATTGGTGAAGGCGTGCTTGGCGCCGCCGTAGGTGATCACCTGCCAGTCGGTCTCGGCCTTGATCATTTCCGCCTCGAACTCGACCACTTGTTCGGCGGGAACGAGTGGATCGGCCGAGCCGGTGCAGACCAGGATTTTGGCTTTCACTTCGCCGGCGGTCGCGGGCCGCGCGGTTTTCAGCAACCCGTGGAACGACACCACGCCCGCCGCCGGCGCGCCGCTGCGCGCGAGTTCGAGCACCGACAGGCCGCCGAAGCAATAACCGATGGCGCCAAGGCGTTTCGTGTCAACGTTTGCGACTGAAGCCAGCGCGTCGAATGACGCGCGCATGCGCCGGCGCAAGAGATCGGGGTCATCGCGCAGCGGTCCCATCAGCTTAAAAGCTTCTTGCGGTCCTTCACCGACAACACCGCCGCCATAAAGGTCAGCGGCCAACGCGACGTAGCCAAGCTTGGCCAGCATGTCGACGCGGCGTTTGGGATGCGCGTCAAGCCCGGGTGCTTCATGCACGACAAGGACGCCCGGGCGCTTTCCGGCGCCGTCCGGCAGCCCGAGGTAACCGCGCGAGCGCACGCCGCCGCCATCGTATTCGTGAACTTCGGTCTGCATTCGAGTTTCCTTCCTGTGACGCGGAGGGGTCTGTTAGCACCAATCAAGATGCCGTAGAAGGCAGCGAGGTTGCGGCCACGTGGGTAGCGAATGTCAAATCCGCTCCACTAGGGAGGAACGTAATGAAGCAAAGCCTTCGTCAGGGAATATCCAACGTCAAACGCTTCTCCGTCGATCGCGACCGCACCATTACTTTCATGGGCGAAGAGGGCCGCGTCTACGCGACGCCGAGCCTGGTGCGCGACATGGAGCACACCTGCCGCGATCTTTTGATGGAGCACGCCGATGACGGCGAAGATTCGGTCGGCGTCGAGATCACGGTACGGCATCTCGCGGCGACACTGCCGGACATGGAAGTTGAAATTACCGCGACGGTAAAAGCGCTCGACGGCCGCCGCGTCACGTTCGAGCTGGAAGCGAAGGACGAAATGGAGCAGATCGGCGCCGGCAGCCACACGCGTTTCGTTGTCGACGTCGCCAAGACCTTCGAACGGCTCAAGGCCAAAGCGGCCAAGCGCGCCGCCCGCTCCAAATAGCCGGATAGCGGGACGCTGTTCGCTCTCTAAAACGGCAGGCCCGCCAAACGCCCAATTTCCGGGCGGAAAACGCCGTCTTCGTATTGCACAAGCGGCGGGACTTGGCATATGCTTTCGCAAATGCGCGGGTCTCCGACGCTGGAGCGCGTGTTGTTCTTCGTTTACTCGCGCGGCAGCGAAGCCGCGAATATACGGGCATGGACGCCCCACATCATCTCCCGGCGGGAGAAGGGTGGGGCGTTTTCTTTTGTTGCAACAGGAGGGAGCAATGAGAGTTTCGCGTAGAAGAGTCTTGCAGAGCACCGGCGGCGGATTGGCCGGAATCCTGGCAAGCGGCGTCGCGCCCTATAGCTTTGTCCGCAATATCGTCCAAGCGGCCGAGAGCGACACCATCAAGGTCGGCATCCTGCACTCGCTCTCCGGCACCATCGCCATCATCGAGTCGTCGCTGCACAACGCCGAGCTGCTCGCGATCGAAGAGATCAACGCCAAGGGCGGCGTCATGGGCAAGAAGATTCAGCCGGTGGTCGAAGATCCGCAATCGCTCGTCCAGGTCTTCGCCGAAAAAGCCAAGAAGCTTTTGCTCGAAGACAAGGTGGTCGCGGTGCTCGGCTGCTACACCTCGGCGAGCCGCCAGTCGGTTCTGCCGGTGTTCGAGGAAAACAACGGCGTGCTGCTCTACCCGACGCTGTACGAAGCGCAGGAATGCAGCAAGAACTGCTTCTATACCGGCGCGGTGCCGAACCAGCAGCTCGACGATTTCGTGCCCTGGATCATCAACACGCTGGGCCGCAAGAAATTCTATCTGATCGGCGCCAACTACATCTATCCGAAGGAGACCAACCGCGAGGTCAAGGCGCTGTTGCAGAAGCACGGCGGCACCACGGTTGCCGAGGAATATTCGCCGCTCGGCTCGACCGAGTTCTCGACCAACATCAACAAGATCGCCTCCAGCGGCGCCGACATCGTGTTCTCCGATCTGGTCGGCGACCAGATCGTGGCGTTCTACAAGCAGTTCAAGGAGTTCGGCATCACCGCCAAGGACATCCCGATCTGCACGCCGATCACCACCGAGCAGGAAATCGCGGCGATGGGGCCGGAAAATGCGCTCGGCCATTACACCTCGTTCAACTACTTCCAAAGCGTCGACACGCCGCAGAACCATTCGTTCGTCGAGCGCTACAAAGCGAAATACGGCAAGGACGCGGTGACCAACGCGGTGATGGAAGCCGCCTACTTCCAGACCTACTTCCTCGCCCAGGCGATCGCCAAGGTGAAGTCGACCGACGCCGACGCCCTGATCTACGAGGGCTTGCCTGGTCAGGAATTCCTCGCGCCGCAAGGCAAGGTGAAGATCGACGAGAAGAACCACCACACCTGGCTATGGTCGCGCATCGGCAAGGCCAACGAGCAAGGCCAGTTCGACGTGGTGTGGAAGTCGGAAGACTGGATCCGCCCACAGCCGTGGGTGCCATACCTTTACCCCGGCAAGACCTGCGATTTCACCGACAAGCGCGTGCTTGACCGGTTGAAGAAGCCGTGGAGTGCGGAAAAGAACCGCTCGGGGACGATTGACTTATAGTCCCGGCGCGCAACCATTGCAGGGGCGCTGGCCGCGCCCCTGCAAACGGCGCGATCGACACGCGCAATAACCACGGGCGCGAATGCTGCAATCCATTATCACGCAATTTCTCTCTGGCTTCAGTGTGGTGGCGATCCTGGTGATCGCGGCGCTGGGGCTAGCGATCATCTTCGGCGTCGCCGGCGTCATCAACATGGCGCACGGCGAGCTGATCATGGTCGGCGCCTATACCGCCGCCATTGTCGGCAAGCTCGGCGGCAACACGTTTGCCGCCATCCCCGTCGCCTTCGTCGTCGTCGGGCTGCTCGGCCTGGTGATAGAACGCGGCATCATACGATGGATATACGACCGGCCGTTGGAAACGCTGCTCGCGACCTGGGGCGTCGGCATCATCCTTCAGGTCCTGGTCAAGCTGATCTTCGGACCTGAGCTCTATTATGTCGGCGCGCCGAAAATCCTGGAAGGCGGCTTCCGCGTCATCGGCCGGTTGCCATTTCCCTGGTACCGGCTGTTCCTGATCGTAACGGCGATCTTGCTGCTGCTGCTGGTCTTTTATGTGATCTTCAAGTCGGATTTCGGCCTCAAGGTTCGCGCCGTGCGGAGAAACCGCGCCATCTCCGGCTGCCTCGGCATCGACACCGCCAGGGTCGACATGACCATCTTCGCCTTTGGCTGCGGGCTCGCCGGCATCGCCGGCGCCGTGCTGGCGCCGATCAAATCGGTGTCCACGACCATGGGCTTTCCCTACGCGGTCGATTCCTACATGGTGCTCGTGCTTGGCGGCGTCGGCAGCCTGTGGGGCGTGCTCGCCGGCGGCGCTTTGATCGGCGAGTCGGAAACCATTCTGTCGTTCATTTTCAACAACGTGATTGGGCGCTTGCTCGTCTTCTTGTTCATCGTCGTCATTATACGCGTCGTGCCGCGCGGCATTTTTGGCTTCTACGAACGGCGCTGACGGTGGACTGAAAATTCATGGCAGACGCTGTTCTCCGCAACGAGGCCGATCAGACGGCGACCAGCAGGAAGCGGGCATCCGCAAACCGCCGGCAATACCGCGCGCCGAGATTCCTGCCGCTGTGGGCGCTCATCGGCGGCGTCATCGTCGTCGCGCTGATCGGCAGTTATCCCTATTACGGCTCGAACGCCTACGTTCTGTCCCTGCTCGGCAAATTCCTGTGCTTTGGATTGTTCGCGCTCAGCATTGATCTGATCTGGGGCTTCACCGGCATCCTTAGTCTCGGGCAGGCGGTCTACTTCGGCATCGGCGCGTACTTCGTCGCCCTGTCGCTCAAGATCAACTACGCCATGGACCATCCGACCCGCTATGGCGGCAAATTCCCCGATTTCATGGAATGGAACGGCCTGACCGAGTTGCCGCATTTCATGGCGCCGCTGGTCAACACGCCGTTCGCGGTGGTCTGCGCGCTGGTCGTTCCGACTTTGCTCGCGCTCCTGTTCGGCGTCATCACCTTCAAACGGCACATCTACGGCGTCTATTGCGCGGTGATCACGCTCGCCGAGTCGCTGATCTTGCAGGACGCCATCATCGAGTATCAGGCTTATACCGGCGGCTTTAACGGCATCACCGATTATTCGAACTACGCCACGCCGGCATTTCTCTGGTTCATTCTCGCGGTCTGCGTGGTGTTCCTTCTTGTGTCGCGGGCACTGACCCACTCGCGCGTCGGCACTGTGCTCAAATCGATTCGCGACAACGACGTGCGCGCCGAGTTCATGGGTTACAACGTTGCCAATTACCGCATCTTCGTGTTCTGCGTTTCCGCCTTCATGGCCGCAGCCGCGGGCGCGCTTTATGCCGCCTGGGTCGGCATTATCTCATTCCTCGACGCCGGGCCGGTATTTTCCATCGAAGGCGTGATCTGGACGGCGGTGGGCGGCCGCGGCACCCTGATCGGGCCGTTCATCGGCGCCTTTGTGGTCAAGGGCGCGGAATTTTTCTTAAGTGGCGCGCTGGCCTCATGGTGGCAGATTATCGTCGGCGGCCTGTTCATCTTCGTCGTGCTGGTGATGCGCGACGGCATTGTCGGCACCATCGGCAACCTCCTGCGCAAGCGCAGAAAGGGCGCGACGTTCGAGGAAGTCATGGAGGATTCCGATCGGCGAGCGCACGACCGGCAGCTCGATTGGCAGCCGGGCGGTCCACCGCCGGCGGATGAGCCGGTGCGTTGAGCATCGAAGGGGCGAGCGCGGCGACGGCGCGAGACGAAATCAGGACGCAAGCGCGATGACCAACCTTCTCGAAATCAAAGGCCTCACCACGCGCGTGTCGGGCTTCACCATTATCAACAATCTGGATTTCAGCATCGAGGAAAATGAGTTGCGCGTTCTGCTCGGCCCCAACGGCGCCGGCAAGACCACGCTCATTTGCATGATCACCGGCCAATTCAAGCCTGCTTCCGGCTCGATCCATTTTGCCGGCCGCGACATCACCGGCTGGGCGCCGGACGATATTTTTCAGGCCGGTATCAGCCGCAAGTTTCAAGTGCCGAACATGTACGAGACCTTGTCGGTGTTCGATAACGTCATGGTTTCGCTACAAGGCCGGCGCCGGGTTTTTTCCACGCTGTTGCTGCGCCTGAGCGGACCGGAGCGGGACCGTATTTGGGAAATCCTCGAATTCGTGGAATTGGCCGATAAGGCTTCCGATCCGGCCGACTCGCTGTCGCATGGCGAACGGCAATGGCTGGAGCTCGGCATGCTGATCGCATCCAATCCGAAGCTGCTGCTGCTCGACGAGCCGACCACGGGCATGACCGAAGAGGGCAAGCACAAGACCGCGGAGCTCATCCGCAAGATCGCGCAAACCCACACCGTGCTCTTGGTCGAGCATGACATGCATATTGTCCGGCAGATCGGCAAGCGGATCACCGTGCTGCATCAGGGACAGATGCTGGCCGACGGACCGATGAGCGAGGTCATGAGCAACGAGACGGTTCGCCGCGTCTATCTGGGAAAGGGCAAATTCCAGTGACGCTGCAGGTGAGCGCCATCGAGACCTTTTACGGCACCAGCCACATCTTGCACGGCGTTTCGCTGGAAATGGCCGATCGCGAGCTGTTTGCCGTTCTCGGGCGCAACGGCGCCGGCAAGACCACGTTGTTGCGCAGCATTACCGGCGTCAATCCGCCAAAGCGCGGATCGATCAAGCTCGACGGCACTGAGATCGCCACGCTCAAATCGCATCGCCGCGCCTGGCTCGGCATCTCTTACGTGCCGCAAGGCCGCGATATCATTCCGGACATCACCGTCGCCGAGAACATTTACGTGGCGCTGATCGGCAAAGGAAAGCCCAAGAAAGTGCCGGACTTCGTCTTCGAATACTTTCCGGCCTTGAAAAGTATCGTGGGCCAGAAGGGCGGAACGCTTTCCGGCGGTCAACAACAACAACTGGCGATTGCGCGTGCGCTGGTGCAAGAACCAAAACTTTTGCTGATGGACGAGCCGACCGAAGGCTTGCAGCCCTCGATCGTGGAAGAAATCGAGCCGATCATAAAACGCATCCCCGCCGAGCGTAATTGCGCGGTGCTCCTGGTCGAGCAAAATTTGGATTTCGTGCGCGCCATCACCCAGAAATTCGCGATCTTAGAGACCGGCCGGATAGTTGCCGGCGGCAACATCGGTGAGCTGACGCCGGACGTCGTGCAGCGGCACTTGTCGGTCTGACCAAAGAGCCGGCCGGTTTTTTCGGCTGGCGCTTCCGCTCCTTGAGAGCGAGTGGCGCGAGGGCCTACAACTCCTGGTCAAGACGACGCTCGGCTCTTACCCGGGTCGTTCAGCGAGAGGCGGCGGCCGGGCCAACCGCCGGCCGCGACGTGATATCGCCGCCTTCGCTTGGCATCATTCCTGCTTGGTAAACTCACGGGTTCCGGCGCTTGCTATGGCGTCGTGAACGGCATTTACTTGGTCGCAGTGAAGTTGGCCGGCGCCGTCGGGCGTCAGCGCGCCTAGGCGACTAGGGAGAAGCCTTTGACGCGGCGGCAGGATATTGGGTCTCGGCCTTGGCGGGTCGGCGTGTTGTTCTCTCAATCTGGCGTCATGGCCATCATTGAGGAGACGCAGCTGCGGGCGACGCTACTGGCGGTCGACGAAATCAACCAAGCCGGCGGCGTCAACGGCCGCGAACTCGCGCCGCTGATCTACGATCCCCAGTCCGACGCCCAGGCTTACGGCCAATACGCCAAGCGGCTGATGATCGACGACGGCGTGACCATGATCTTCGGCTGCTACACCTCGAGCAGCCGGAAAGCCGTGCTGCCGGTCATCGAACGCCTCAATGGACTGCTGTGGTATCCGACGCTCTATGAAGGCTTCGAATTTTCTCCCAACGTGATCTATACCGGCGCCGCGCCCAACCAGAACAGCGTCGCGCTGTGCTCGTATCTGGCCGAGACTTACGGCAAACGGTTTTATCTGGTCGGTTCCGACTACGTTTATCCGCGGGAGTCCAACCGGGTGATGCGCGATCTATTGCGCGCCCGCGGCTGCACCGTGGTCGGCGAAAAATATCTCGACCTTCGCGCCAAGCGCGGCGAATTCCGTCCGGTCATGCAGCAGATCAAGAATGTCGGCGCCGACGTGATCTTTTCCACCGTGGTTGGCGACTCCACCGTCTATCTTTACCAGGCGTTCGCCGAGGCTGGTCTCGACGCCCGCATCATCCCGATTGGCAGCTTGACCACGACCGAGTCGGAAGTGCGCGCCATGGGATTTGACGTGGCAGCCGGTCACGTCACGGCGGCGCCGTATTTCCAGTCGGTGCCGGGCGATCGCAACGACAGTTTCGTCAAGCGCTACAAGAAACGCTACGGCGCGGACGAGCCGACCAACATGTGCGCCGAGGCGGCATATTTTCAGGTCCATCTCTTCGCCAAGGCGTTGGCGTTGACGCAATCCATGGAAACCGACCTCATCAAACAAAGCGTTTTGGGCATCGATTTCGAAGCGCCGCAGGGACGGGTTTCCATCAACGCCGCAACCAGCCACACCGATTTGTGGTCACGCGTCGGGCGCGTTGACCGGCGAGGTCAGTTTGAAATCGTGCAGCAATCGGCGACGTCCGTCTGGGCCGACCCGTTTCTGATCGGGCGCGGCAACCTTGCCGCCGCGCCGGCGCACCCATGAGCGAGCACGGGCAAAACGGGTCCGCTGCAAGTGGTCCCTCGCGCGACACCGGCGCCGGCGACATATCCGCGCTGGACATTATTGTCGCCGTTCCTCCCGACCAGCACGGCGACATGCTGGCGCGGGAGCTGTCGCGAACGCGCGGCAGCGTGCGCCGCATCTGGCCGTTGCCGGAGCGTCTGCCGACTTCCGCCGACGTGATGTTTTGCGAACTCACGCCCGAGCTGGCGCAATGCCTGCCCTGGGTTCCAGGCAAACCCTTGGCCGCGTTAGTGGCGGTCGTCAATGCGATCGGCGCGCCGCAGCTCAAACTCCTGCGCGACTGCGCGCCGCACGCAACGCTGCCGCGGCCGTTCACTGGCGCGACCGTGGTCACGAGCCTTGCGGTAGGGCGCGCGCAGTTCCTCTACGAGCAGCGCCTGCGGGCGCGGATCGACAAGCTTGATGAGACTTTGCGTTCGTTCCGCAGCGTCGAGCGCGCCAAGGGAATTCTCATGGACAAGCGCCGGCTCGACGAGGAACAAGCGTACCATTTCATTCGCCGGCAAGCGATGAGTCAGCGCGTCTCCGTTGCCGCAGTCGCGGCTGCAATCATTGACTCAAATGACATTCTCGGTTAGCTTTTTTGTAGGCTCCTAAGCTGAGGAGCGCGGCAATGGCGCCGTAAAAAATTGATGGGCAAGGAAGCCCTGCTGCGACCACGAACAGTGGCGAAGCGGGCTTTTTTTATGCTCTGAGCCGGGTGTTCGCTCGGCGGGCAGGCAGCGGGAGCTACGCGCGGTGTAGCGTACGCCGCGAAAGTGCCGGCGAGTGAAAACAAACAACGGGAGATCGAGATGCTTCACGGTGATATCGGCAGCAGCAACGACACGATCGGCGTTGCCGTCGTCAATTACAAAATGCCGCGCATGCACACCAAGGCGGAGGTGCTGGAGAACGCGCGCAAGATCGGCGAGATGCTGGTCGGCATGAAGGTCGGACTACCAGGAATGGATCTGGTGATCTTCCCCGAATACAGCACGCACGGCATCATGTACGACTCCAAGGAGATGTACGAGACGGCAGCGAGCGTGCCCGGCGAGGAAACGCAGATTTTTGCCGAGGCCTGCAAAAAAGCAAAAGTGTGGGGCGTTTTCTCGCTGACCGGCGAGCGGCACGAGGATCATCCGAACAAAGCGCCCTACAACACGCTGATCCTGATGAACGACAAGGGTGAGATCGTTCAGAAATATCGCAAGATCATGCCGTGGGTGCCGATCGAGGGCTGGTACCCGGGCAACTGCACCTATGTTTCCGAGGGCCCCAAAGGCCTGAAGGTCAGCCTCATCATCTGCGATGACGGCAACTACCCGGAGATCTGGCGCGACTGCGCAATGAAGGGCGCGGAGCTGATCGTGCGCTGCCAAGGCTACATGTATCCCGCCAAAGATCAGCAAGTGCTGATGGCGAAAGCGATGGCCTGGGCCAACAACGTTTACGTCGCCGTAGCCAACGCGTCGGGCTTCGACGGCGTTTATTCTTACTTCGGCCACTCGGCGATCATCGGCTTCGACGGCCGGACACTGGGCGAGTGCGGCGAAGAGGACATGGGCATTCAATACGCCCAGCTCTCGAAGTCGCTGATCCGCGATGCGCGGCGCAACATGCAAGCGCAAAACCATCTGTTCAAGCTGGTGCACCGCGGCTACACCGGCAAGATCAATTCCCGCGAGGACGTCCGCGGCGAAGCGATCTGTCCGTACGACTTCTACAAGAAGTGGGTCACCGATCCGGAAGGCACTCGCACCATGGTCGAGGCGCTGACCCGGCCGACCGTCGGAACCGACGAGTGCCCGATCGAAGGCATCCCGAACCAGAAAACGGCGGCGCATCGCTGATCGCGTCCGGACGCCCTCTTGCTTCCCCGTCTTTGTTGCCTTCGGCAGCTTGGTGGGGGAGAAGAGGGTGCCCGTAAGGTCGCATAGGTTCGAAATCGGATGGAACTCGACGACTTCAGGATCGGCGAGGAGCCTTACTACCGCGCCATCGGTGAGGAGGTCCGCTTTTACAAGGCGGCCTATGCCGAGCGCATGCCGATCATGCTCAAGGGCCCGACCGGCTGCGGCAAAACCCGCTTCATCGAATACATGGCGTATTCGCTCGATCGTCCGCTGATCACGGTCGCCTGCCACGAGGACATGACCGCCTCCGATCTGGTAGGGCGTTATCTGCTCGACGCGCAGGGTACCGTTTGGCACGACGGTCCGCTGACCATCGCCGTGCGGCACGGCGCGATCTGCTATCTCGATGAAATCGTCGAAGCGCGTCAGGACACGACGGTCGTCATTCACCCGCTGACCGATGACCGTCGCGTTCTGCCGCTCGAGAAACGCGGCGAACTGGTCCGCGCGCATCCCGACTTTCAGCTCGTAATCTCTTATAACCCCGGCTATCAGAGCGTTCTCAAGGACCTCAAAGAATCGACCAAACAACGCTTTGGCGCCATGGATTTCGGCTATCCGCCGGCGCCGATCGAAGCTGAAATCGTCGCGCATGAGGCCAAGATCGAACGCGGAATGGCGGATAAGCTCGTCGCCATCGGCGAACGGTCGCGCAATCTCAAAGGCCACGGCCTCGACGAAGGCGCCTCGACCCGCATGCTCATTCAGGCGGGACGGCTGATCGCGCACGGCGTCGCCATTGAGGCTGCCTGCCAGATCGCGCTCGTACTGCCTATTACCGACGACGCCGACATTCGCGGCGCACTGACCGCGGCCATCGCCGCGTCGATCTAAGGCCGATGGTCAGCAGTCTATCCAAACAGCAACAGTCCCTGATCGCATCTCTCGCCGACCAGCCGGAGATTGCCGGCACGCTCGAACTGGTCTGGCGTCAGGCGCGGGCAAGTTTGCCATCTTCGCTGCTGGACGATTGGGTCGGCGCTTGCCGCAGCATCGCCGCGAGCGTCGGCAGCAACGCCGCGATCGCCTTTATTCGCAACTCGCCGTCGGTGGCGGCCGCCGCCGGTCCGCAAGCGGTGATGGCGCTCGCTGAGCTGACGCCGCAATTCGCGGCGCTTGCCGGCGACCATACGGCACTCGCGCTACTGCTCGCCGCGCCAATTGCCGCGCGCCGGCTCGCGAGCCCGCAAAACTTCACCGAATGGCTTCGCGTCATCAAGCGCGTTGCCGAAGAGGCGCCGGAATCTGTGAGCCTGTTGCTCGACCGTTCCGGGCGCGTGCTCGAGGGTCTCGATGTGCGCTCGTTCGAGACCTGGGCGTTGGGCGGCATTCGCGCCGCCGAGAACGATCCCGAGCAGCGGCTCAAGTTTTTCGCTTTGCTCGATACCCGCTCGCTGCATGCGCTGGAGCACGGCGCCGGGTCCGTTGCGTTCACCGACGTCGAGCGCGAGCTCAAAGCCTTCGTCGCCGCGCTGTGGCGGACCATTCCACCGATCCGGGTGCTGCCGCCGGCAGGCTTCGACACGCCGCGGCGCACCTGCTTCGTCAACGGCGTGGTGCGCGTGCCGCAATCCTCGCGCGGCGTCGATGGGGTCGGCGGCAAGGATCTGTTCCGCGCCAGCCTCGCGCACGTTCTGGCGCATTTTCAATTCACACCCGCCAAGTTGGCGGTCGGCAGCCTCAAGCCGGTGCAAATTGCGCTCGTCTCCCTCATCGAGGACGCCCGGGTCGAGCAGCTTGCCATCGGCCATTTTCCCGGATTGCGACGCTTCTGGGTGCCGTTCCATTTGGCCGCCGCCGGCGGTGTGGTGACGGCGCCGGCGTTGATGGCGCGGCTCGCGCGCGCCCTGATCGATCCGGATTATTTCGATCCCCACGGCTGGGTGAACAAGGGCCGCGAAATGTTCTTGGCCGAGCGTGTGCGTTGGAGCGATCCGGCCATCAGCCGCAGCATCGGCGGGCTTCTCGGCAACGATCTCGGACAGATGCGGGCGCAGTTCAACCCGCGCACCTACGTGGTCGAGCCGGCCTATCGCGACGACAACCAGGGGCTTTGGGACCTGCCGTCCGCAGGCGCCGCGGCGGGCGAGGCGGTATACGACTCGGTGCGTTTCGAGCAATCCGAAACCGATCCGGCGGATCGCGAACGCGAAGCCCAAGGCGAGAGTTCGGCGAATGTGGCACAGCTCGTGCCGGAAGAGGCCGAGGTCGGCGTTGCCGTCGCCCGCTATCCCGAGTGGGATTATATGATCGGCCGCGACCGCAACGAGTGGACGACGGTCTCCGAATACAGCCCGGCCGACGGCAGCGCGGAAAAGATCGACGGCATTTTCGAGCGCTATCCGGAAACCGCCTATCGTATCGACGCGCTGGTGCAGGCCGCCAAGGTGAGCCGGCCGACGCGGATGCGGCGGCAGCCCGAGGGTGACCGGCTCGACCTTGAGGCGACCATCGGCGCGGCCATCGACCTGCGCGCCGGCCTGACGCCAAGCTCCAACATTTATGCCCGGCTTGAGCGGCGCTGGCGCGATCTTGCCGTGCTGGTGCTGATCGACGCTTCGCAATCGACCAACGACATCGTCAAGGGGGCAGGGCGGCCCGTGCTCGAACTCGAGCGCGACGCGACTTCGCTTCTCGCTCACGCCATGGACGGGATGGGCGATCCGTTCGCCCTCCATGCCTTTTGCTCCGATACCCGCGAGGACGTGCATTATTATCGGCTCAAGGATTTCGATACGCGCTGGGATACGCTGGCGAAGCGACGCCTCGCCGGTGTCATCGGCAAATACTCGACGCGAATGGGGGCCGCGCTGCGGCATGCCGGGCGCGATCTCGCCGCCTGCCATTCCTACCGCAAGCTTCTGCTGCTGGTCAGTGACGGCGAGCCGTCCGACGTCGACATCGCCGATCGGCGTTATCTCGTCGAGGACGCCCGCCGTGCCGTGCTGTCGCTACGGCACCAGGGCATCGACCTGTTCTGCGTCGGGCTGGATGCCGGCGGCGACTCTTACCTCACCCGAATTTTCGGCCGATCGAACGTCATCCAGCTCGATCACATCGAACGGTTGCCGGAGAAGCTGCCGCTCCTGTATTTCAGGTTGGCCGGCTAATATCGTTGTCCCATAGCCAGTACTCCGCATCCGCCATGGATAGTCCCGACTATCGGCCGTTCGTTCCCGCACCGGGTCACAGCAATATCGCCGGCGCGACGCCGCGCGCCCACGCGGAAGCGCGCCTGCAAAATCCGCGCGCCAAGGACTTGTTCGCGACCTGGACGAAGCTCGGCGCTGAGCCGTTCAAAGGGCTCACCACAGACGGGAAGGTTCAGCCCGGTCTGTTTTCGCTGCGAGCCGATGGCGCGCCGACATCGGCCATGATCGAAGCGGTGCAAAGCTTGCTAGCCAGCCTGTCGCCGGCGCAGCGGAAAGCCATGTGCTTTCCGGTCGATTCCGAACTGTGGCGGCACTGGCAGAACACCGAGCTTTACGTCGAGCACCACGGCCTGCGCCTCGATGAGGTCGACGACCAGATCAAGCGGACGGTCATGGCGGTGCTGCGCGCTTCGCTCAGCGGCAAAGGCTACCAAGTCACGCGCGACGTCATGCGGCTCAATCAATTTCTCGGCGATCTCGTCGGCGGACCGGCGGTGCTGGGTGAGTGGGCCTTCATCTTCTGCCTGTTCGGCACGCCTTCGGAATCCGAGCCGTGGGGCTGGCAGCTCTTCGGTCATCACTTGAGCCTCAACTGCCTGGTGCTTGGCAGCCAGATGGTGCTGACGCCGTGCTTCTTGGGTGCCGAACCGAACTATGCCGATACCGGACCGTTCGCCGGCACGCGCTTGTTCGAAGACGAGGAGCGCGCCGGCTTGGCGTTGATGCGCTCGTTTTCGCCGGAGCAGCAGCGGCGCGCGATTGTCGCGCATTCCATGATGGGTGGTGATTTGCCGGAGGGTCGGCGTCATTTCGCCGACAACCTTCACCTCGGCGGCGCCTATCAGGATAACCGCATCGTGCCGTATGAGGGCTTGCTAGCGTCTCAGATTTCGGCGCGGCAACAGCGCGATTTGCTCGACTTGGTCGCGGCCTATGTGGCGCCGCTGCCGGAAGGTCCGCGCGCCGCGCGTCTGGCCGAAGTCGAGCGCCATCTCGCCGAGACGCATTTTTGCTGGATCGGCGGTTTTGCCGAACAGAGCCCGTTCTACTACCGCATCCAAAGTCCGGTGATCTTCATCGAGTTCGATCACCATGCCGGCGTCTTTCTCACCAATCCGGAGCCGGCGAAGTTTCACGTCCACACCATTGTGCGCACGCCGAATGGCAACGATTACGGGATCGATTTGTTGCGGCTCCACTATCGGCATGCGCCGCATCACCGGCACGAATGAATGTATAAGCGGGATGCCCCCGCCAGCCCTGGCGCTGGTGCATTCACGGGGCGAGCGCCCAACATTTGAAATTCCTCCGGATGGGCATGAGCAGCGATTGCGGCCTTCGCCGATTGCTGCTTAGAAACCGCCGAGGGTCACCGGTCAAAGCGGCGCCGAGGCGCGCGAGAAAGTTTGGGAGGCAATAAAGATGTACCGCAGTACCAAAGACATTGTGCTGCCGACGACGATCACCGGCTCATTGCCGCGGCCGAGCTGGTACACCGAAAATCTCGGCACCCGCATGTTTCTCGACGCCATGGTGAGCCGGCGCTACCGCGAACAATATATCGATACGCTTAGCTGCTACCTGCGCGACCAGGAGCTCGCCGGGCTCGATATCCTGACCGACGGCGATTGCCGCTTCGACGACGATGTCGGCGGTCAAAGCTGGACCAGCTATCCGCCGCATCACATGAGCGGCTACGAGCGTGGCGATCCGCGTCCGACACCGGCCGGGCGCGGCGGAATTTGGTTTCCGCGCGGGCATATCCTGCATGATTATCTGGAATCCCGGGTCATGCCGGTCATCATCGGGCCGGTCGGCCGCGGCGATCTGCAATACACCGCGTTGTGGAAGGCGGCGCAGCGGCTCACCACGCGGCCGGTCAAATTCGGCGCGGTGTCGGCGGAGATCGTCGCGTTCGCGTCGCAGGATAAATATTACAAGAGCGTGCCGGAGCGCATGCTGGCGGTCGCCGACGCCTTCAACGCCGAATATCACGAGCTTGCCGACGCCGGTTGCCCGGTGATCCAGATCGAGGAGCCGCAGATTCACTTGGCAGCCGCCCGCGGCATCCAGGACAAGGTGATCACGCCGGATCTGCTTGTCGAAGTGTTCAACCGCACCGTGAAAGGCTTGCGCGCCAAGACCGAAGTGTGGGCGCATTCGTGCTGGGGCAATCCGTCCCAGCAGCGCATGTTCGCCAAGGTGCAGAGCTATAAGCCGTCGCTGGAAACCTACACCAAAGTCGACGCCGACGTGATCACCTTCGAGTCGTCCAGCTCCGGCGGCATGGATCTCGAAGCCATCGGCAAGACCATCAAGGACACCAAGATCGCCATTGGCGTGATCGACCATCACACGCTGCAAGTGGAATCACCCGACGAGGTGGCGGCGCAAATCCGCGCCGCGCTCAAATATATTCCGGCCGAGCGTCTGGTGATTTCGTCGGATTGCGGCATGGGCCGCGAAGGCATGAGCCGCCGTCACGCCTTTTACAAAATGGTGTCGCTGGTGCTCGGCACCAACATGGTGCGCAAGGAATTGGGCGTTCCGGAAGCGGAATGCCTGGCCGCCGATGAGCGCTATTCGCTGGTGGTGCCGGCGAAGTAAAGCTCTTATCCAGCTCGTTGACGGCGGAATTGCTGTCGCGGTCGCTTCGCGGAACTTATAGGCTCGCGGGAGGGTCCACCGGGCCGGAGCGTCTCGTTCCGGCCCCAGCGGGCGTCGGTAAAGCTGTGGAGCTTCTAGTATCGGCAGCGTGGCTCGCGATCACGGCGTTGTTGATCGCGCGGGCCATCAGGCAGCGCGGGCTTTTGCCCCGCCTCGCCGTAGCGTCACCGCCGCCGCCAGAACAGGCGCCGCCGATCGCGGTCATCGTTCCAGCGCGTGACGAGGAAGACAATATCGGGCGATGTCTGGCGTCTTTGGTCGCGCAAGACTACCCGGCGGGCCGGTTGCGCGTTCTCGTCGTCGACGATCATTCGCAAGACGCCACCGCCGCTATCGTCGGCGGGATGGCGGCGCGCCATAAACAGGTTGAACTCTTGCGGAGCCCGCCATTGCCGGCAGGCTGGGTCGGAAAATCGCACGCCTGTTGGAACGGGGCGCGCGCGGTGCTCGGCGAGACGCAATGGCTTTGTTTCGTGGATGCCGATGTGACGCTCATGCCCGCAGCGCTTTCGAGCGCCGTCGACGCCGCTTCGCATCGCAATCTCGACCTTTTATCGCTGGCGCCGCATCAGGAGCTCAAGAGCTTTGCCGAGCGCCTCATTCTGCCATGCGGTCTTATTCTGCTCTCGTTTCTGCAAAACTTGCGCCGGCTTCAGGCGCGCACTGGGCGCGATGTCACTGCGACCGGACAGTTCATGCTGGTCCGGCGCGACGCCTATCAGGCCGCCGGCGGTCATGCCGCCGTATGCAGCGCGATCTGCGAAGATTTGGAATTGGCTCGGCGTCTAAAACAGGCCGGATATTCCGTTCTGCTTATGGGTGGTGAAGCATTGGTGGCGGCGCGGATGTATACCGGCTGGGAGACCCTGTGGCCGGGTCTTGCCAAAAACCTGATCGACACGCTCGGCGGTCCGGTTATGACGGTGGCCGTCGCCGTGGCCGCGTTCGTGCTGGCGTGGGCCGCCATTGTGATCCCGCTGGTGGACCTGGCGAGCTGGCTCCATGGCATCCCAGGCGCGGGTATCGCGTTATGTTTGGCGCTGGCGGCCTCGGGCGCCGCCTTCGGTTTGCATATCGCGGCGACGTCCTATTTTCGCATTCCATTCTGGTACGGTTTGATTTTTCCGATTGGCTATTCGGTGGGAGCCGTCATGGCAGTCGATAGCGTGCGGCTGCGGCTGAGCGGTAAAGTCAGCTGGAAAGGCCGCGTCTATTCATGAAATCACCCAAGCGAGCGACCGAGGACGAAACTGCGGCCGATCGGCGTCGCGCGGTGGCGCCACTGGATTCGGGCGAAACCCGCGCCATTATGGTCGGCGCCGTCATCCTCGCCGTTTTTCTTTACTTCATAAAACTGATTTTGCTGCCCTTCGTGCTGGCGGCGATCGTGGCTTATATCTGCACGCCATTGCTCGATTGGGCGGCGCGGCGCACCAAATGGCCGCGGATTTTGTTCGCCATCGGATTATTTTGCATCCTGGTCGGCATCACCGGCCTGATCATTGCGGTTGCGGCCAAGCGCTTGATAGCCGAGTCGACGGAGATCGCGGCCGGTTTGCAGGGCATGCTCGAGAACTTCGTCCGTCAGGCCGAAGGCGATAAGCCCGTCTCGCTGTTTGGCTTGTCGATGAATACCCACGATCTCGCGCAGACCGTGCTGGTGCGCGTCCGCGACTGGATCGGCCAAACCGATCAGATCGAGTTTCTCGTCGGCTACAGCTTCATCGCGTTGATGGGCGCTTTCTTAGCTGTCGTGTTGTTGTTTTACTTTTTGGCCGACGGCAAGCGCGTGGCGGCCGGGCTGTTCTGGATCGTGCCGCCGCATCGGCGGCCGCTGGTCGCGCGCATTTGGGCGCGGCTCGATCCGGTCCTGATGCGCTATTTCATCGGTGTGATCGCCGTGGTCGCGTACGCCACGGTCGCAGCCTATATCGGGCTTGGCGTCATACTCGGCATCAAACAAGCGGTGTTTCTGGCGCTGCTAACCGGTATTCTCGAGATCGTTCCGTTCATCGGGCCGACTTCGGCGGCGGTCATCGCCGGGCTGGCGTCGCTGCGCACCGCAAGCGGCTTTATCAACATTGTCGAATATGCCGCCTACGCCACTCTGCTGCGGCTGTCGATCGACCAGATCGTCGGTCCGGTCGTGCTCGGTCGCGCCGCTCGCGTCCATCCGGTTTTGATCATCTTTTGCTTTCTGGCCGGCGGCATCGTGCTCGGAATTCCGGGCATCATCCTCGCCGTGCCTATCGCGCTTCTGGTCAAAAGCGCCTTGGCGACAATCTATGGCGACGCCGATGCTTAGCGGGTGAGGCGTTCTCGATCTGTTTAGTCTCGCGCCGATGCCACAAATTCGGCTATATTAACCGCGGGACGGTAACTTTAGTTGTTTGGACGCGTTACCTCCAGGTTGCGGAAATGCGGGAAATCGCTGCATGACCGTGTGGGAGTCCGCAGGGCGGGATTATCAAGCCAGGCACCGGCATTTTGGCTTGGCCGCGCTGGTATTTGCCTTCGATCGGCTGCTGCAGCGGCGCCAAGGCGTATTCGAATACACCGCGCATCCGGCCTGCGTGTTCCGTCTGCAAATCTCGCGCTGCAAGCGCGGCCGCGTGCTGCGCGATGGCACGCGTTTATCGCCCGGCCAGCGTTTCGCGCAACTGCATTACTGGACGGAGCAGACGCCGCCGATCCCGCTTAGCGGACCGACGATCGCCTCGGGACGCGAAATGCATCGGGGCATCCAGATATCGCTGGCGGAACTCGCTCGTTTCCTCCGATCGCGGCCTGATCTTGACGACATTGAAGTGGTCTTCGGCGACGTGCCCTCCGGTGCGAAGGAAAAGTCCGGTCAGATCGGACGGATCATGGCGCGTTACGGATTTGAGGTGATCGTGGAGTCGAATAGCTTGACGCTTGCGCAAAGGCTGCAGCGGGCGGGCGAAAACGTCCTGATCTCGCTGATTGTCGCTGCGCGAAGTGCCGGAGCGCTGCATCTCAATACGCTGCGCCGGGTTCGGGTGCCGATTTATTTGTCGCGGCGGGTCTTGGAAAAGAATTTTGGTGCGCCCGCCTGAACTGATGACCATGCGTGACTAGTCATGAACTTTGTTGAGAGCATTCCTCACGACTTTATCGAGAGCATGCCTCACAGTTTTTTTCAGGTTATTCCTCACAATTTTGACGCCGCATCGCTGCCGGTTTTTCTGGGCGATGCGTTTCTGGCGCTTGCCATTATCGGTTGTTTGTTCACCGTGCTGGCGTGCTTCTGCGTTGTCGGCTTCCCCAATCCAAAATTAAACAGCATCAGCGCGCCGCCCGCGGTCACGGTGCTTAAGCCGTTGCACGGCTTCGAACCGGGAATTGCCGGGCTGATCGCCGCGCTCTGCCGGCAGAATTACCCGGCGCCGGTGCAGATTGTATGCGGTACGCAACGCCCGGAGTCGCCGGCCGTCGCCGCTATCCGCGCCATCACGGCCGATTTCCCAGACCTGGAGATCGAAGTTGCCGTCGAGCCGCGCAGCCGCGGCACCAATCGCAAAGTATCGAACCTGATAAATATGCTGCCGCGCGCACGGCACGACACGCTGGTGCTCTCCGACAGCGACATCGCCGTTGAGCCTGATTATTTGCGTTCGCTGACGTCGCTCCTTGCGGCGCCGCGGGTCGGGGCAGTTACTTGCCTCTATCACGGCATCGATGGCGAGGGCTTGTGGGCGCGGTTCTCGGCGCTCGCTATCAACGCGCAATTCTTGCCGCACGCCATCGTCGCCGTCAGCCTGGGATTGGCGAAGCCGTGTTTCGGCGCAACCATCGCGTTACGCCGGTCCGTGCTCGAGCGCATCGGCGGCTTTACCGCGCTCGCCGACGTTCTTGCCGACGATCACGCCGTCGGGGTTGCGGTGCGCTCCGCTGGATACGAGGTGGTGACGGCGCCATTTTTGGTCGGGCATCATTGTTTCGAAGAAAGCTTCCGCCAGCTGTTTCGCCATCAAATGCGCGTCGCGCGCACCATCAAGAGCATCGACCCGGTGGCTTATGCCGGCACGATCGTGACTCATCCGTGGCCGTTCGCGCTGCTCGCGCTGCTCGGTGGCGATCCGGCCGCGATTATGGTGGCGATTGCCGTCCTGGTCGCCCGCGTGACGCTGTGCCGCTGCGTCGAATGGCGGTTTGGATTGCCACGGCAGAATTACTGGCTCATTCCCCTCCACGATCTGATTGCATTTACCGTTTACGCGACGAGCTTCTTCGGCGCTACGGTGCACTGGCGGGGCGCCGATTACCGCGTGGCGCCGAACGGCAGCCTGATCGAAGGACAAGACCTGAGGCAATCGTAATGCGAACATTGTGTCTGCAGGCCCCGTCGTTCGACGGCTTCGACGGCGGCGCCGGGTCGCGTTATCAGGCGCGACGTGAAATCCGCTCGTTTTGGTATCCAACCTGGCTCGCGCAAGTCGCCGCGGTGGTCCCTGACAGCAAGCTGATCGATGCCATCCCGCATGGCGTGACGCTCGCCGATATCGTGCGCGACGTCGGCCAATACGACCTCGCGGTGCTGCACACCTCGACGCCGTCTTTTGCCTCGGACGTTCGCGTCGTCGAAGCGCTTAAGGCGGCAAAGCCAAGCCTGAAGATCGGTCTGGTCGGGGCCAAGGTCGCGGTCGAGCCGCAGGCCAGCATGGAGGGGTCCCCGGCTATCGATTTCGTTGCCGGCAACGAGTTCGACTTCACTATCAAGGAGATCGCCGAGGGGCGCGATTGGAAGACCATCGCCGGACTTTCCTATCGCGACGCCTTCGGCGAGATCAGGCACAACCCGCCGCGCGCGATTTTGGAGAACATGGACGAACTGCCGTTCGTGACCCCGGTCTACAAGCGCGACCTTGGCATCGAGAATTATTTTATCGGCTATCTGAAGCATCCTTACGTTTCGCTCTACACCGGGCGCGGCTGCAAATCGCGCTGCACCTTTTGCCTGTGGCCGCAGACCGTCGGCGGGCATCGCTACCGCACCCGCAGCGTCGCCAATGTGATCGATGAAATGCGCTGGGCGAAACAGGCGTTTCCGCACGTCAAAGAGTTTTTCTTCGATGACGATACCTTCACCGACGACCGTGCCCGCAGCGAGGCGATTGCGCGCGAACTTGGCAAGCTCGGGATGACGTGGTCATGCAACGCCAAAGCCAACGTTCCACGCGAGACCCTCAAGGTCATGCGCGACAACGGCTTGCGGCTTTTGCTGGTCGGCTACGAAAGCGGTAATCAGCAGATACTGCACAATATCCGCAAGGGCATGCGCGTTGACGTTGCCCGCCGCTTCACCAAGGATTGCCACGAGCTCGGTATCGCCATTCACGGCACGTTTATTCTCGGGCTTCCCGGCGAGAGCCGCGAGACCATCGAGGAAACCATTCGCTTCGCCCGCGAGATCAATCCCCATACCATCCAGGTCTCGCTTGCGGCGCCTTATCCCGGCACCGAACTTCATCGCGAGGCGCTCGAGCACGGCTGGCTCGACGAGGAGCACGCCGAGCTGATCGACACCCACGGCGTACAAATGGCGCCGCTGCATTATCCGCATCTGTCGCACACCGAGATTTTCCATTCGGTGGAGGATTTCTATCGGCGCTTCTACTTCCGCGCGCCGAAGATTGCCGCTATTGCTTCGGAAATGGTGCGTAGCCCGGAGATGATGCGCCGCCGCCTGCGCGAAGGACTCGAGTTTTTCTCGTTCCTGCGCGACCGCCGCGAGTCGGCGCATTGAATCGGCTGGCGATAACGGCGGACGATTTCGGGCTCAGCGAACCGGTCAATGCCGCGGTCGAAGAGGCGCACCGGCGCGGCATTCTCAGCGCCGCAAGTCTCATGGTCGGCGCTCCGGCCGCGGCCGACGCCGTCAGACGCGCGCGTGAACTGCCGGGGCTGCGCGTCGGGCTTCACATCGTTCTGGTCAATGACGATCCGCTCACCCCGAGCGCGCAAATTCCAGCGCTGGTCGATGCCTCGGGGCGTTTGCGCAACGATCTCGTCGGCTACAGCGTCCGCAGCGTCGTTGCTCCGTCGGTGCGGCGGCAAATCCGCGCCGAAATCACCGCGCAATTCGACGCCTACCGCGCCACCGGATTGCCGCTCGATCACGTCAATGCGCATCGGCATTTTCATTTAAATCCCATCGTCGCCGCTGCAATTGTCGGCATCGGCCGACGCTACGGCATGCGGGCGCTGCGCGTTCCGGTCGAGCCGTGGCGGATCGTCGCCGATATCGATCCGCAAACCAGCCGGCTTGCCGCGCGCGTCGTTGCCCCGTGGGCGGCGTGGCTCCGTGCGCAGATCCGGCGCGCCGGATTGATCACTGCCGATGCGGTGTTCGGATTGGCATGGTCGGGCGCAATGACGAAGTCGCGCGTTGCCGCCTTGCTCGGACGCTTGCCGCCCGGCTTCGTCGAGATTTATTTTCACCCGGCGACAACGGATGCGTTCGCCGGCGCCGCGCCCGGTTATCGCTACGCGGACGAGTTTGCCGCTTTGTGCGATCCCGATTGCATCGCGGCCATGCGCCGCTCAGGTTACGCGCTGGGCGGTTACTCCGATGTGGAGAATTAACGCCGCCGTTTCCCGTCGAGATAGCCGGCTTCGCGAAACCAGCGGATCGCGTCCTCGAGTGCTTCTCGATAGGGCCGGGCGCGAAAGCCGAGATCGCGTTCGGCCTTCGCCGCGGTGAAGAACATGTGGTAGGCGGCCATGCGGATTCCGTCGCGCGTCGTGAATGGCTCCCGCCCGGTAAGCCGGGCGGTCGCTTCGGCTAGAAACGCTACCGGGATAACGGCGGCGCGCGGCAGCCGCAGTCGCGGCGGAGAGCGGCCACACATGCGGGAAATGTCGGCCAGCATGTTCGCCAGCGACACGTTTTCGCCGCCGAGAATGTAGCGTTCGCCAATCGCACCGCGCTCGAGCGCCGCCAAGTGGCCATCGGCGACATCATCGACGTGCACGAGATTAAGCCCGGTGTCGAGAAACCCAGGAATGCGTCCGCGGGCTGCTTCAACAATAATCCGCCCGGTTGGCGTCGGTTTAATGTCGCCGGGACCGATAGGGGTGGACGGGTTGACGATGACGGCCGGCAGTTGGTGTTCCGCGACCATGGCTTCGACTACCCGCTCGGCGGCGATCTTGCTGCGCTTGTATGCGCCGATGCCGGCCTCGATGGTCAGCGGCACGCTTTCATCCGCCGCCGTTCCGTCTTTGGGGAGCGCCAGCGTGGCGACGCTGCTGGTATAGACCACGCGCTCGACGCCCGCGTTCAGGGCCTCCTGCATCATGATCCGCGTACCGTCGACATTGGCCGCGTAAATCTCGCGCGGATCGCGCGCCCAAAGCCGGTAATCGGCGGCGACATGAAAAACATAACGCGCACCCGCCATGGCGCGGCGCACGGATTCGGCATCCCGGATGTCGCCGACCGCGTATTCCAGATCGAGTTCGGCCAAGTGAGCGCGCGGGCTCGTGGACCGCACCAGCGCCCGCACGCGATGTCCGGCAGAAACCAGCTTTTTCGTCACCGCCGATCCAACGAGTCCGCTCGCGCCGGTTATTAACGTATACGTCATTGTTCCCATTCGAGACGCTGGCGGTGAAACATTACGAACCGAGCAGTTCCATAGTGAAACACCAAGCGGTCCGCCACAGGCCCCAGAATAAATTGAGAAATTCCGTATTACCGATAGCAATGATGACAGATTGTGGTAGAATTTACCCCTGCACTCGGTGATTTGCCGGAAGAAGCCGAGAGGTCTGCAAGGCGCACGTTTGGGGGCGTGATCCTAGCTAGGTGGTACCGAGGCAAGGGCTTCTGATGGCATCCCAATTGGATTTCGCCGGGGGTACGTTTGTAGATGGACTGGTCAACGATAGCGACGAATCACTTTTCGTCAGCGAAGCAGCAGTCGAAACCCCAAGACAACTCGTTATTGCATTCGTAGGACTCGCTTTCGAGGCACGCATAGCCGCGGGGCCAGGCGTGCAGGTTGCATGCCGCACCGCCGGCAGCGAACTCGAAAAGGTCGCCGCCATGGCCGCGCGGCAGGGCTACCGCGGCATGATCAGCTTCGGCGTCGCGGGGGGCCTCGCCTCGCATCTGCGCGCCGGCGATTGGGTGGTGGCATCCGCGATCCGCGAGTCAGAGACGGTCCATGCGACCGACCCGGTCTGGTCGCGCAAGCTTCTCGGAATGATCGACGGTGCGGTGCATGCGCCGATTGTCGGTGTCGATAATCCGGTCGCCGAACCTGCCAAGAAGCGTGAGCTTCACCGCGCCACCGGCGCGGCTGCCGTCGACATGGAATCACATCACGCCGCGCGCGTTGCCGGCGAGCATCGGCTGGCGTTTGCGGCGGTGCGGGTGGTCGTCGATCCGGCGCATCGGACGGTGCCGCCGGCCGCTCTCCTGGAAATGCGTTCAAACGGCCGCGCCAATGTTTTGGCAATGATACGCAACGTGATGGCGCGGCCCTCACAGATCCGTCCGCTGGCGCGTATTGCCGCGGACGCCTTCGCCGCCCGCACGGCAATGACGCGGGTGCGGCGGCAGCTCGGTCCGCATTTCGGCCTGCTCGATCACACCACGGGCAGCAGGGGTTAGAGCACGATCCGGAAAAGTGGGATCCGGTTTTCCGAAAAGATCGTGCTCCACTCAATAAGAAGCGATTGCGCGCTAGGCCTGCGAAATGAACTTCGTGTTCAAATAGGCCTGCAACCCCTCAAGTCCGCCTTCGCTGCCATAGCCGGATTCTTTGATGCCGCCGAACGGCGTTTCGGGCGTCGAGACGGCGATCGAGTTCACGCCGACCATGCCTGACTGCAAGGCGTCGCCGATCAAGTTCGCGGTGTGTGCCGAGCCGGTAAATGCGTAAGCCGCCAAGCCGTAAGGCAGCGAATTGGCGCGCTCGACGACTTCATCCATCGTCTTGAATCTCACGACCGGCGCCAGCGGTCCGAACGGTTCTTGCGTCATGATTTTTGAATCGTCGGGCACGTCGGTGATCACCGTCGGCGCGAAGAAATAGCCTTGGTTGCCGTGGCGTTCGCCGCCGGTCGCGATCTTGCCGCCGCGATCCTTTGCGTCGCGGACAAAGGATTCCATGGCGTCGATGCGTCTGGCATTGGCGAGCGGTCCCATTGTCACGCCCTTTTCCAGGCCGTCGCCGAGCTTGAGCCCTTTGGCGTATTCGGTGAAGCGGGCGAGGAAGCGATCGTAGACCTGCTCCTGCACGTAGAAGCGCGTCGGCGAAATGCAGACCTGGCCGGAATTGCGGTATTTGAATCCGGCGATGGTGTCGGCGGATTTTTCCGGATCGGCATCGGCGAAAACGACGACCGGCGAGTGGCCGCCAAGCTCCATGGTCGCGCGCTTCATGCCCTTGGCGGCGAGCACGGCGAGGTGCTTGCCGACCGGGATCGAGCCGGTGAAGGAGATTTTGCGCACCTCGTCCTTGGGGATCAGCTGCTCGGAAATTTTTGCCGGCACGCCGAACACCAGATTGAGC